>Ga0308161_1001116_pt1 | contig 34552 bp, 39 predicted proteins | sample PhyFR2_FD_201034 | JGI IMG/M metagenome (GOLD analysis project Ga0308161, IMG submission 201034) | Phyllosphere microbial communities from UC Gill Tract Community Farm, Albany, California, United States - DLSLF.R2 | ecosystem: Host-associated > Plants > Phyllosphere > Unclassified | place: USA...
TCACTAGATCCAAACGATCTAATGACAGGTCAAATAAATCTTCCAACATGACACCTGTCAGCAATTCGATCGAAGCCGAAGAGGATAAACCAGCACCATTTGGGATATTGCCATAAAATGCGACATCGAAACCAGTTGTGATGGCATAACCGGCTTCTTTCAGATAGCGTAAGACACCTTTGGGATAATTGGTCCAATTGTCTTCCTTGCGGTAGTCTAGTGCATGCAAATCAAAAGAGATGGTCCCAATCTCAGGAAAGTTCTCCGAATACAAACGGACTTGCTGATCTTCACGCTTACGCGCAACTGCATATGTGCCTAATGTAATCGCTGCTGGAAAGACATAGCCACCATTGTAATCGGTATGTTCTCCAATCAGATTGATTCTTCCTGGTGCAAAGTACGTATTTGTTCCCGCTTCACCAAATCGTTCTTCAAAAATGCGTGCTAATGTATCCATATTCTCGCTCCTTTATCCTGTTTAGTAAATTTATTATAAAATATTTACTAAAATTTATCAAGAGTTTACTCATAGAAAACGTGTAATTTTTGATTTATTTTGTTCTTTGGCGCATAATGAAGATATCAATAAAGGCGAGGTGTTTGAAGATGAAACGATTTTTATCCGGATTTCTGATTGGTACAGCAGCAACAGTAGCCGCTGCAGCAAGCGTAGTTTTGACTGTCAAAAAACAAGTGATTGATCCAATCGATGAACAACAAGCTGCCCATGACGAAAAACGCAAACGGGCAATGCGCAAAAGTGCTGCGCGCTGATTTCTTCACAATAAAAAAACGCCACCATTCATTGGTTGGCGTTTTTTTCTGTGCTGCAGCCGAAACCTTGCGCTAAAACAAGAAAAAGTCTGTCTACGGGAACGTAAACACACTTTTTCAACTTTTTTTATACGGTCGTTTTCTTTTTGGTCTTGCCGCTCCAGCCTTCATATCCTTCTTTTAAGATATAGACATTGGTGAAGCCTTCTTTACGTAATTTATTGGCCGCTCGAATACTCAATGATTTTCGCGTATCGTATAAATAAATTGGCTGATCCTTGCGAAACGCGCCAAAAGAATTGCTTAGCACCGTAAAAGGAATGTTGCGGGCACCCATAATATGGCCGCTGTCAAATTCATTTTTTTCACGTACATCGATCACTTGTGCCTTCTTCATTCCTGCTTTGAATTCATCTTCGGGAATGATCGTTGCTGATCGTCGCCCCATGATTTGAAAATAACCCCAGTTTAGGGCGATTGCTAAAATAATCAGTGCCAAAACAAGATTGACCCACATAATTGGTGACATGTTTTCCTCTATCCTCTCTGCTCTTACTTCATTGGTGATGATCAGTCGTGTTGACCACGACTATTTTGCGAATTGCAATGCCAATGATGCGGCGCCTATCACACCTGCGTCATTGCCTAATTCTGCTAATTTGATTTCGGTACTTTCAGTGACCTGCGGGAATGTGAACTTGGCAAAATAAGCTGCCACGCGTTTGCGCAAAAATTCTCCTGCTGCCGAAACACCGCCGCCCAGTACAATACTTGCCGGGTTTAGGGTATTGCCTAGATTGCCGCAAGCTAAGCCCAGATAGAAGCAGACTTTATCAACGACCATCAACCCAAAAGGATCATTGTCTTGTGCGGCTTCGAAAATATCTTTACTTGATACTTCTTCGCCATTGTCCAATTGTTGTTTCAATTTAGAACTTCCCGCATACTCCTCAGCCAATGTCCGAGCGACTCTGACAACACCAGTTGCGCTAGAAACTGTTTCTAAACAACCGCGTTTGCCGCAGGTACATTCATAACCTTCAGGATCTACTGTGATGTGACCGATCTCGCCAGCACAACCAGCTTTCCCATGAAGCAGCTGACCTTCCATAATAATGCCGCCGCCAACACCAGTGCCTAATGTAATAAAGATGACATCAGGATTATTCTCACCGGCACCTTTCCAACGTTCCCCTAAAGCTGCAACATTGGCGTCGTTGTCGATCGCAAAAGCAATGCCTGTTCCTTTTTCAATCAACGATTTGACAGGCTGCAAAGTTTTCCAGTTCAGGTTATATGCACCGATCACCGTGCCTTTATCCCGATCCACACTGCCTGGGGTTCCCATGCCGATGCCGATAAAGTCTTCAGGTTTCATATCATATAAACCTAGACGATGATTGATCGATTCAACGATTTCCGGCACGATATGGGCACCTTCATCAAGAATATTGGTGTCAATACTCCATTTTTGTTGAATCTCTCCTTCTGTTGTCAAAATAGCAAATTTGACTGTCGTGCCGCCTAAATCGATGCCGATGATTTTTTTGTCCATCACAATTTTTCCTCCCGACTTTCTTCTATTCGATGTTCACGTCTAAGAATATGCCAAGCGGTCATATAGGTATCTTGATCGATCAAGCGGCTGTCATAAAAGTTCTTCAACTCGATCTGCATCAACTCGATATCGTAGATACGCTTGCCTACATAAATATAAACACCAAACTGTTTCAGTAATTGCTGTACGTCATATAACGTCTTCATAGAACCACTTCCTGCTTATTATACAAGTATTTGATATTTTTTTAAACCATATATCACAAAAATCACCAATAAGAAACCAAGGACAATACCGGAGATGATTCGGGTATGAATAGAATACTTTCCGTAATTTTTGGGCAATGCCAAAAGGTTCCCCACTAACAGTCCACCGATGATGCCGCCGACATGACCCCAAATATCTATGGATTGATCAAACAAACCAAACACAAGGTTCAATCCAACAAATAAAGCGAACTGCCGCACCATCGCTTGAATGCGGTAATCGTTTTTGAAATGCAGCCCCAAAATCAAAAAGGCGCCAAATAAACCAAACAAAGAAGTACTTGCGCCTGCCGATTGTACACCTACTTGGTTAAAGGCAAAGCTCATCACATTGCCCATGATCCCGCTTAGGATATACAAGCAAAAAAAGCGGCTGTGTCCATATATAGCTTCCACTTGCTGCCCCATATAATACAAGATCACTGAATTGATCGCGAAGTGCGCCAAACCGAAATGCAGAAAAATCGGTGTGACAAAACGCCAGTATTCGTGCATATACGCCACAAAAGGACCATACATCACACCACCGGCCTGGATCATCGGTGTCAAATAACCGAGAATAAAAACAATTGTTTGAATCGCCAAAAACAAATAAGTAAAGAATGGCTGGTTCCGCCATTTTTTCATCAAAGTATTCATCGTGCTGCTCCTTTTTGTGTTGACTCATAGCTGTCGGTAATGATTTTTGCCACCGGGATATCAAAAGCTTCCGGCTGCCACGCATCATTGATCTGCTCCGAAAAAACCAAAGAGATCGTGTCCCCTCTATAGGTTGACAAAAAACGATCATAATAACCGCCGCCAAATCCGATACGATAACCAGCAGTCGAAAAAATCAAGCCTGGCACAAGGACAAGGTCCAACTCAAGGGCCGCTTTCTCACTGATAGGTTCTTCCACACCGAAGGCTGACTTTTGATATAGTGTATCTCCATCTACCTCAAAAAAATGCAATGCTTTGTCGATCGTTTTAGGTACGGCAATGCGTTTATTTTCTTTGATCGCCTGCGCAAAGATTGGTTGGGTATCGAACTCAAAGGGAAGTGCGCGAATCACGCCGATCGAAGACGCCTGCTGCCAAGAGTGCGAAGCAAACAGCAACTGCTGGATCAATCTTTCTTTTTTTTGTTTCTGTTTTTTAGGGAGTTGTTCTAGTGTCTTGATCATTTGTTTTCTTAAAATAGCTTTCTCCATGAAATCACTCCTCTCAGAGATAGTACCAAAAAAAAGCGCCAAATAGCAAACGCAAATGAGAGAAATCGTGTTTTTCTCTGCATCCCACGTTTATTGCGCTTTTTGGCGAATCAATAAATATAAAAAATAAGGCGCGCCTACCAGTGAGATAATGATCCCTGCTGGTATCTCACCACTTGTCAATATCAGACGACCAATCGTATCACTGGCCAAAACCAAGATACTTCCTATCATCCCAGATAAAACGCACGCGGTGCGGGATTCTTTTCCGACGATTCCTTTGGCGATATGAGGTGCCAATAAACCGACAAAGGCCAAATTTCCAGTAAAGCCCACAGTACTAGCAGCCAAACCGACTGCCAATAAAAGAAACCATGTACGCAATCTCGTGAGGGAAACCCCCAAACTAATTGCCTGTTCTTCCCCAAATCCTAGCAGATTCAATAATGGCACTGTCCAAAAAAGAGCACCCGCCAGTAGGATGACCCAAGGGAGCAAACTGATAATCTGGGTCCACGACGTCCCCCAGATCGCGCCTGAAAGCCATGAGGTCACAAAACTGTATCGGTCCTTCGATAATTGAACTGTCAGCAGCAGTGTGCCTGCAGCCAAACCCGCATTGACTGCGATCCCAGCTAAAATGACCCGTTCCATCGATAATAGTTGCCGGTATTTGTATGCGATAAAGTATACGAGCAGCGCTGCTGATAAGCCCCCTATCACACCAACCAACGGCAGCAAATACGACCCTTGCGCATAAAAGCCCAAATAGACGATCACGAATAACCCCGCCCCATTGTTGATGCCTAAAATACTGGCATCTGCCAATTCGTTCCTCGTCACACCTTGCAATGCAAAACCAGAAAAACCAAAAGCCAGTCCAGCAATCAGTGCCAAACAAGCCCGCGGCAAACGAAAGGAAAACAACGTGAGCACTTGGCTGCTGGAAGCAATCCCTTGCAGCATATCCAGCAAGACGCGGAAGGAAAGAAACGTTTTGCCGATCATCACACTAGCCAGGAATGCGGCAATCAGCACAAAGGAAACAATGATCACTTTTTTCTTCATCCTTGCTCCCTCCGAATCTTGATCAATAGGAAAGGCACACCGATCAAGGCTAAAATCGCGCCAAAAGGTGTTTCAAACGGTGGATTGATCAAGCGACCAACCAAGTCCGCCGCCATGACCAGCGTGCCGCCGCCAATGATTGTCAACGGCAGAATCAATTGATAATTTTTACCCACCAACCCCCGCGTCACATGGGGGACCATCAAACCAATAAAACTGACCGGCCCTACCAACGATACCGCCATCCCGGCTAAAACCACCACTACCAATAAGGCAGCACCTCGTATCCCTTGAGGATGTTTGCCAAGGGCGATCACTGTATCATCCCCTAAAGACAAAAGATTGAGCGATTTCCCCATACCTAGTGTCAATAGAATGGCCAGTACATAAATCGGTGTGACAAAGCGCAATTGTGCCCATGTCACATTCGCCGCTCCGCCTATGAACCAAAAAGCCAGATCTTGATTCAAGTCAAACTGTAAGGACAATGTTTGGCTGATGGCTGAAAAGAAGGAGCTTAACGCCACCCCAGCTAAAATCAAGCCCGTCGGCGACATGCCTAAGCGTGCATACTTCGTAAGTAAAAACAAAAAGGCTGTAGCAATGAATGCTCCTAAAAAAGAAAAAAGTGCTGCCTGACTTGGTTGGATCGTTGGAAACAAAATAAAAGCGATCGCCAACCCAACCGCTGCCCCACTATTGACCCCTAAGAGCCCACCATCCGCTAACGGATTCTTGGTGATCCCCTGCATGATGGCACCAGTGACCGCAAAGCAACTGCCTACGAGAAAAGAGGCCAATACCCTTGGCAAACGAATATTACGCAGCACTTGGTGTAATTGATTTTGATAGTCAAAGCCGAAGAACGCTTCTTTGATTGTCTGCAAAGAAATATCGGCGGCACCTTGTGTGATCGCCAGAAAGAAAGTACCGATGAAAAGAAGACAAGCGAAAAGCAAAAGCCAAGTAAATCGTTTCATGACTCTGCCCCCAAATCATACGTCAAAATCAATGGTTTGCGACTATTGGGAAAGGTTGTCAATGTGGCTTCGATATCAAATAAATCTTTGAGCCACTGGGTGGTCAAGACGTCCTCAGGTGTACCGCATGTCAGCAGCATCCCAGCTTTTAAGGCATACATATAGTCGGCAAACCGCGATGCATGGTTCAGATCATGGATCGACATAATGATCGTTTTCCCATACCGTTGGTTGATCTGCTGCAGCAACAACAATATTTCTAATTGATGCGCTGGATCCAAAAAAGTCGTTGGTTCATCCAAAATCACAATATCGGTATCCTGTGCTAACGCCATCGCGATCCATACTCGCTGTTTTTGACCGCCTGACAACGTCCCGATATTTTCGTCGGCCAGTGCCTCAAGTCCAGTCGCCTGCAGTGCCCACTCAATCGCTTCAAGGTCTTTTTGGGATAGACCGCTGAGCCCTTTTTGATACGGATAGCGACCATAGGAGACAATTTCGCGAATCGACAAGCCGATGGAAGAATCACTGATTTGCGACAAAAGAGCGATTCGACCAGCCACTTCTTTGGTTTTGATTTGATGGAGCTGTTTTTCATCCAAAAACACGTCTCCCGATAAAGGTGTCAAGACCCGCGCCAATGCCTTCAATAAGGTCGACTTTCCGCTGCCATTTGGTCCAATCAATCCAATGATTTGTCCTTCTGGAATCTCGATTGTTAGATGTTGCACAATTTTTTGTTTTTGATAGCCGACCGTCAAGTCAACTGTTCTTAATTTCGCCATAATTCTTCCTCAATCATACATACTGATAATGATTATCAATTATGCTTGTTTTTCTTTGATTCGTCAATAGCTGTGAAAAAATCTCTTTTTAAGATTGACAAAAACAGCTTTCTTCGCAATAATACCTTTACGGATTGAGAATCATTCTCACTTAATAGAATGATCGTTCAATTGAGAACAAAGGAGGATAAAAATGACAAAACGATTCCAAACAAAAAAATGGCTAGCGATGCTTTCTTTGCTTTCACTAGTGGTGCTGGGTGCATGTTCCAATAGCAATGAAACCACTGACAGCACAGCAGACACAACAACAAGTGCCGCAGTTGAAACAACATTGGCCGATGCTGCCGGCAATGAAGTCACGATCCCTGCCGATCCCCAGCGTGTGATCGCCAGCTATTTAGAGGATTATCTGGTGGCTTTAGATGTGACGCCAGTTGCGCAATGGACCGTCGGCAATGACAGCGATCAAGCCTACTTGCAAGACAAATTGGCTGATGTCCCACGTATCAATTACGATTTACCTTACGAAGATGTGTTAAGCTACGAACCAGATTTACTATTAATGGATAGCAATTCAATGGTTGAAGGTGATAAATATGCCCAATACAGCAAAATCGCCCCAACCTATGTCGTGACCAACGGCGAAGACGTAACTTGGCGGGATCGTTTAAACGATATTGCCAAAGTATTGCATAAAGAAGATCAAGCAAAGCAAGTTGAAACAGATTACGATGATTTGGTTGCTTCAACGAAAGAAACGTATGCAGATAAAATCGAAGGCAAATCCGTGGCCGTTCTATGGGTCGTCAATAACTCGGCTTTCATGGTTGCACAAACCAAATCAAGCGGTCAATTATTGTACCAAGAACTTGGATTTTCAGTTCCTAGTTTAGTCACGGAAATCAGCGAAACAGCCACTGCGGACTGGTCTGCTGTTTCGTTAGAAAAACTTGCAGAATTGGATGCAGATTATCTGATTTTGGTCAATAGTGATGAAGGTGCCGACTTCTTCAATGATCAAGTTTGGCAAAATCTCAAAGCTGTCAAAGATGGCAATTTATGGGAATTTGGACCAGAATCCAGCTGGTTATACAACGGACCGATCGCCTATACCAAAATGATCGAAGATATTCAAAGCAAACTCAAATAAATGTAGCCACGATTCGTCAAGTAGTTTTACTTAACAAAATACACAAAAAGACTGGCTTTCCCTTTCAAATCATGCTATTATATTTTAGTCTGAGAGATTTCTTGGAGGATTCTTGAATGGTGAGGGGGGAAAATCATGCGCGTAAACATCACATTAGAATGCACTTCTTGCAAAGAACGCAACTACTTATCTAATAAAAACAAACGTAACAATCCTGATCGTTTGGAAAAGAAAAAATATTGCCCACGTGAAAGAAAAGTTACTTTACACCGCGAAACAAAATAATACAATTAAGAAGTTCATAAACGCTGATAACCAAGGCGTTTGCGAACTTCTTTTTTTAAAACCTCAATTTGACCCACATATTGACCCACAACGAACGAACTTTTCTTCTATCTATAATTTTTGAAACACATCCTTAGCCGCTCAGTTACCAAGGTATATATCAAAAACGTATCTCTTAAGGAATGTGGCAAGATCTAGAACAATAAATTGAAGAACGCAAAAAAACCTATCCAGTTAAGGACAGGGCTCTTATTAATTTAACCCTTTATCCCAGACACCCAATAAGATGTCACTTTACCATCTTTTGTCGGTCCAATCGCTAACCATCCAAACCCACCTGATCGTGGCTGGCGGACAAAGGCATGACCATTCCGCTGGACTAGCACACGATCATATTTGACTTGCTGAACACGTCCCAACAAAACAAGAATTCCTAAACCAGTCGGATTAGTGGTATCTCCACTTGATGTGCCCCTTAGATTGATACCAGCTGCTGCAGTTACTGTGACGGTTCCTGAACGACTGTGCCAAACGTTAGCCGGCGGTGTTGCTGCAGCTGTATTATTATTAGAAACCTCAGTAACAAATGCACCAGATACCCAACCAGCACCATCGACTTCAAACCAAGTAGTGAAACCATTGACGCTTTCGCCATTCCGAGTGATACGAGTTGCGTTGAACGTTTGTCCACGTCGCAACGTTTTAATGACAGCAGAGTTCGTATTTTGAGCAGCTCGTACATTTAGCACGTCGGTACTCACTACCTGCCGTTTGTTCCAAGTTTCTACGTTGTAAGTAGGTGTAGGAGCTGGTTGTGGCGACGATGTTGAGCCACCAGACGCTCCTAGTCGACTACGAACAGTCGCCATATTCGTTCCAGGACAACTATTGGATCCATGGCCAGAAAACTCGTTATGCCCTAACACGTCGGATGCTTTCAGATTGAATCGCTGCATGGCTGCACGAGCATGCTCATCAAAAGCTTTTTCTTGTTCTGCAGTAAATGAGCCATTACCTACGACACAAATATGGTAAGTCTTACTATTATGATTTCCTACGCCATTGGTTGTGACGTTATCCCGATAGATCAATTGGACTGATCCGTCACGTAGGATGATCTCATGATACCCTCCAGTTCTCCAACCAAGAGTTCCTCTCCAATGATTATGGAATGCCCACACGTCTCCTGTTGCGGTTGCTGAATGATGACGAGCAATTTTAGTGATGCCTGCCACAGACCTGTTGGGATTTGTTGGTCCCATGATTCGTGAATCTCCTCTTAAATCTACAATTTTTGTCATAATGTTTTCCTCCAATTATTCTCTCTATTTTCTGCTGCTTTCCGTGTCAAATACTTAAGTTCCTCATCCGATAAGTCTTCAGTTAACATCCATCGAATGAAATGAACAACTTGGATTGGCAATAATAAAATCAGAATTAACACCCACATACTTATCAACCTTTCAACAAAAAAGAGCAGTCAAACGACTACTCTTCATCCTTTAAATCTGTATGATATTGCATACCTTCTGTAAACTCCTGTCCGTCATCATAATCTGGTGGATTTTGTTCACTATGGATCACGCTTGATCCAAGATCAAACAGCCCTCCTGCCGCTAACCCAGCCACAAAACCTGCCCAAGCATACAAAACAATATCTTCCTGAATAAAAGACATCGCATAGAATATCCCAAGCAAAATGCCAGCAATCACATTGATCACTGGCAAAAAACGAAAATCATTCAATTGCGTTTTGATCAAAGCCGTCAAACCAACGATCAACGGAGCTAAAAATGTTGCTGTTATTAATATCTGTTGCATTATTTAATCCCTCCTATAGATTTGAAAAGTGTCTTTATTTGTTCTTCTATCCGTGCCAACCGCGTGCTGTATTCAGCATGACTTTTTTCTACTTCTTGTATCGTTTTTTTCAAATCTTTCAGCGTACTGTCCATCTTTGTAAACAATGCATAAAATTTTGAAAAACCAAAAATCAAACTACCAACAAACGAAATCACTGCGATCCACTCTGTTACTGTCAAATTCGTTAAATCCATATGTCACCACCTAAATACCCGCAGAATAATTGACCGTCCAAGATGCATCAAGAGGCAACCAATGATCTACAGAAACTGTTTCCCATCCTGAAATACCATAACGCATCAGTTGTGAATTGCCATTTGTATAAGCTGTATAGAGCCAGGACCGTTTCGTCGTTCCTTGCTGCAATCGATATCTTGTTCTATGTGGTCTTGCCCATGTAGGTAAAGTTGCTGTGAATGCCAAGCCAGAATCGTTTGATGCAGTGGCAGTTCGTATACGACCAACAGCAGTAATCTCAACCGTATTATTTGGGTTCTACAACATTTAGTGTTGGTGGGAAATCTTAGGATTTCCTGCCAACACTATTTCTTTATAAAAAAGTATAGAAAAAGAGATATCCAATTGGTAGAATTTAGTCGTCTAAAACAAAATATGCACCAAGAAAGGATATCTCTCATGGACAATTGTACTAAAAAACGCTTAGGATTAACAGATAAAAACTTAATCTTCGAAGAAGATTGGCTCGTTACTAAGCAAGAAGCGGGTATTACTACGAATATCATTTTGGCTAAACTAAGTTACTACACGCCAACTTACTGCCGCAAATGTGGCATAAAGAATGAAGGGCAAATCATTAAACATGGCACACACAATACAACAGTTCAACTGCTGCCTTTTCGCTCTGCTAAAACAGAGCTATCATTAGACCGTACACGCTTCCTATGCAAAGAATGTCATGCAACTTTTAATGCACAGACAAATCTAGTAGAAGAAAACTGCTGTATTTCAAACGAATTGAAACAACAAATTGCATTAGATTTAGCTAAAAATATCAGCCGAAAAGATATAGCAAAAAGATATTTTGTTACGGATGTCACAGTTACGCGGATTATGCGAAAGTGCCTAGAATCTTATAAACCCAATTTTAAATATCTACCTTCGGTCCTCTGCTTTGATGAGTTTAAGTCAATGAAATCTTGTAGTGGCAAAATGAGCTTTGTATTTATGGATGGAAATACAAATAAATTGATTGGTGTACTAGAAAACCGCAGACTAGCTTTTTTAAAAGCCTACTTTCTTAAATATAGTCGTAAAACACGGGCGAAGGTAAAGTATATCGTTATGGATATGAATGCCCCCTATTTTGAATTGGTCAAATCAATTTTTCCTAATGCTCAAATCGTTACGGACCGTTTCCACATTATCCAACAAATCACTCGTACACTCAATCAACTACGTATTCAAACGATGAATAAATACCATAAAACAGATTCAATCAAATACAAAAGATTAAAGCATTTCTGGAAACTGTTTCTAAAAAACTCCTATAACTTAGATAGCTCGAATTACAGATACAATCGATCGTTCAGAAGGCCAATGACTGAAAAAGAGATTATGGATGACCTTTTAAGTTATAATGATCAATTAAGTGCAGCCTATGAGATATGCCAGCTTCTGCTCTATCATTTCAGACAAAAGGATACCGACAGTTTTTTTTATACAATAAACACCATGGATATAATCCTTCCCGAATGGTTTAGAAAGAAACTAACATTCTTGAACAAATACAAACAGGGCATTCAAAATGCATTTGAAACAAAGTATAATAATGGTGCCTTAGAGGGAACAAATAATAAAATTAAAGTGATAAAGAGAGTAGCCTACGGCTACCGTAACTTCTTCAACTTTCGTGCCAGAATTTATATTATGCAAGGACTTATTTTTACAACAAAAATAAGTCCAGTTAAACAATCTGTTTAACTGGATCAGACTTGATTTTTCAGTTGAATTTATCTTTACCAACACTAAATGTCGAAGAGCCATTTAAAATATGCTACAATACCTAAAAGGAGGTATTGCTTTGGGAACTTTTTTAGCTTTTATTTGGTATATTTTTTTAGGATTTATGCTTTATGGAATCATCAGGTTAGCAGTTAAACATGGGATTGCCGATTCTAATAAAGATAATCTGTGACATAGTTACTACTCTTTTAGGGTAGTTTTTTTTATTTCCGTAGATAGTGAAAATATTTATTCAAGACTTTCTTTTTAATTATTTTTTTACATTAAAAATAAAATATGATATTCTGTTCAAAAGGAGTGAGTACATTGAACAGAAAAACTAGTTTCTACCTTTATCTGTTAGCCGCTTTTGTAAACCTTATAGCAGCTTTATTATTTTTAACTTCAATTGGTGCCATTCCAAAAATTGCAGGGCTTTTATTTTTTGCTAGCTTTTGCGTCCATCTAATACGAGCAATGAAACTAAAGAAATCTGAAAATCACAACTGATTCTTATTTCATTTCGCTAGTTGACTCACTATTATAAATAATTTGAATATCACTCCTTAAAGGTGTAAAATTTAACCAAAAGGAGTTTTTTTTATGCAAACACTAATTGCTTTACTTGTGCTAGCGTTAGGTATTTGGCAACTGTGGGTAACCAAAGGGGCTTTCACAGATTTAAAGAAAAATGGCAACGAACAAACTTCATATTTTATTATGAATAGCCTATGGTCTAGCCTAGTAATGGGAATAATATTCATTATAATCGCCTTGATTTTACTTTTTGGTTTGGATATCAGTATTAACTAGCTGCAGATTTTGCAGTTAGTTATTTTGGTGGATTGTGGAATTAACCCTGCTCGTGGTATATATAGTGATTTCTCTTGTAAGAGAAACTAAAAGTAATTGAATATTCCTCATCGTAACTTTCGGGCATTTGTTTAGTATAATTTTCTATAAGTAAAATCTCTTTTAGTGGATGTAACCCTAAATCAGTTGCCAAATCTCGTCCCAGAGCTTTATAAGCTTGTTGATACCCATACTCTTTTTTAATCTTTATAAATTCTTCTTTTGTTATGCTTCGTATTCCTGTTTCTGTTAGCAACGTATCCATTCTTTCGCTCATAATTCCCTCCTATTCCGTTATTCAAGCTAGTTCCGTACTCAATGCCGTTGTATGTCGCCTCACAGACCTCTTCAAGTCCGCCATTTTTCAGGATATTAAACAATTTAAATTTGACGAGTTCAAATTTGCTGTTAATGGACTCTTCTAGATAGCTGACTTTTTTTCGTATAAGGAGAAGAATCTGATAGGCGGATAGAATCTTCTTCCATAAATGAGATTATTTTGCATCTAGAAAGAGTATCTTCCGGTGATACGGTCGAAAGTAAAGAATAAATAAAAAACACGCCCCTCACCGACTAAAGTAAGAGCGTGTCAAACAAAATAACCAATAGGCCATTTGCTACGCCTATTGCACCAAACCTAAGGAGTTGAAGCAATATGGCTACATTCAAGCAGTACACAAAGAAAAATGGAGAAAAGCAATGGATGTTCAAAGCTTATCTAGGTACCGACTATTTAACAGGCATTAGAATAGATACAACACGAAGAGGCTTTTCTACAAAGAGAGAAGCACAGTTGGCATTAAATCAATTGTTAGTTGATTTTGAAAACGGACAAGTTGAGAAACAGCAACTAACAACATTCAAAGAAATGTACGAAATTTGGTTTGAGGTATACAAAACAACCGTTAAAGAAGCGACCTGGCTTGCAACAAAGCAACGAATTGAAAAGTACGTCCTTCCGATTTTTGGAGACATGTTGCTGGAAAGAATCGATGTTAAAACTGCCCAAAAGATTGTAAATGAATGGTCAAAACAATTTGCAATGTATTCTAAACTGTTAACTTATGTAAGAATGATCAGTGATCATGCAGTATCCCTTGAAATCATAGCATCTAATCCTTTCAGAAAAATTTCTAAACCGACAGCGATAGCTGTATCCAAGAAAAAAGAATTCAAATTTTATACAAAAGATCAATTAAAAACTTTCTTGAATTTTTTAGATGAAAGAGTGAATAGAATTTCGCCTAAATCTGAAGTTCAATACCATTAGGCAGAGTTCGGTCGCGCAATATTCCGTCTACTAGCCTTCTCAGGTGCTCGTATAGGAGAGATACTAGCTTTAACCTGGAATGATATAGACTTAAAGGAGAACACCGTAAACATCGATAAAACACTCTCAAAAACAACAGATGGCTTTCAAGTCTCCACGACTAAAACTGCAAACTCTGATAGGAAGATTAGTTTAGACGATAAAACAATAATAGTACTAAAAAGATGGCAGTTAAAACAGAAAGAACTACTGTTAAAAAATGGGATTAAAAATAAAGAACTAGTTTTCACAGATATCACTGGTAAAATGATTTACAGAACTGACATTTATCAGCGATCAAAAAGAATCGCAGAAAAATGCGGTTTACACAATATCGGCAATCACGGTTTCCGCCACACACACGCATCTCTATTATTCGAAGCCGAAGCAAATTTTAAAGATGTACAGACTAGACTTGGCCACTCTTCGATAGACATCACGATGGACATCTACACACATGTCACAGAAACAACCGAAAAGAAAACAGCAGATAAATTTGCAAGCTATGTTGGCTTCTAATTCGTTTTTTGACCTAATTTTGACCCACAACGAATCTCATAATCCAATATTTTCTGGTTTATAGTCGTTGGAGAAAAGTTGTCATCTCGCATTCTAACGAACTTAAGCCAGCTCTGATTAGGTCGGATGTTTACACCGCGAAACAAAATAATTCAATTAAGAAGTTCGTCCAAGCTGATAACCAAAGTTTGGACGAACTTTTTTTGTTCGCTTTACAATACGAACATTTGTTCTTATAATTGGAATCAGAGGTGATAAAAATGGGTGATTTTAATTATGAAGAAGAACCAAAAAAAGACATTTTATTTATTGACGTCAAAAGCTTCTATGCCTCTGTTGAATGTGTTTCTTTGGGATTAGATCCGCTAAAGACTATGCTTGTCGTCATGTCTCATTCAGATAATACAGGCAATGGACTGGTTTTAGCGGCCTCCCCCATGGCAAAAAAAGTCTTAGGCATCACCAATGTCACCCGCAACGACAACATGCCTGTACATCCAGATTTGATCAAAGTACCACCAAGAATGAGCTTTTATATCAAAGAAAATACCAAGGTCAACAATGTGTTTCGCAAATATGTGGCAGAAGAAGATCTCATGCTGTACTCCATCGATGAATCGGTGATGGATATCACCCGTAGTATGGATCTTTTCTTTCCCGATCCCACCTTTTCGCGGACAAAAAAAAGGTGGGAATTTGCACGAATGATCCAACAGGATATTTATCAAACGACGAAACTATACGTAACTATCGGTATCGGTGATAATCCCTTGCTGGCTAAGTTGGCATTAGACAATGAGTCCAAACACAATCAACACCTGATTTCAGAATGGACGTATCAAGATGTTGCCAATAAAGTATGGCAGATTGCTCCTATGACTGAATTTTGGGGTATTGGCCATCGGACTGAAAAGCGCCTGCATTTGATGGGGATCGAATCAATCGAACAATTGGCGCAAGCAAGTCCTGATTTTTTGCGCAGTCGCATGGGCATTATTGGCGAACAACTCTACCATCACGCCAATGGCATCGATCGCACGATTCTTTCTGAACCGGCGCCACAAGTCCTGGAAAAAAGTTATGGCAACAGCCAAGTCTTGAACCGCAATTATTACTTGCAAGAAGAAATCGAGATCGTGATCAAAGAAATGGCCGAACAAGTTGCGGCCCGAATACGCCGTCATCATTGTCAAACTGCCTGTATCCATGTGTCGATTGGTGTCGCTTTTGGAGAAACGGCCAACGGGTTTTCACGGCAAATGAAAATCCCGCCGACAGACAATTCTCGCAAACTAGTAGCACATTGTTTATTTTTATTTCGCAAATATTATACTGGGCAAGTCACTCGACATGTGGGCATCACCTACTCTAAACTGTTGTATACCGAAAATATCCAATTAGATTTATTTGAAAATGCCGAAGAACAGCTGCAGCAACGCAACTTGGATTTGATCATAGACAAGATTCGTGAAAAATACGGTTTTACCGCCATTGTACATGCCAACAGTCATTTAGAAGGGGCCAGAGCGATCGCCCGCAGCAAACTGGTTGGGGGCCATGCTGGCGGGATGGACGGCATCTCGAATGTCGGACCGGAGAAACAAATCATGTGATTGTGGAAGGATCCAAGTCCTCCCTTCCGTTTTATTTGTCGATTATTTATCGAAAAACCAAACCAAGCCAAAGTATTTTACTTATTTTTTAAGATTTTGGAAAAAATGAGCAATTTGATTCTTTCACGATTCTTTCTAGGGTATCTTAGATATGTAAGGGGTGTGAGCAGAGATGAAAATAGACAAAATCGAATACAAGCGCGTGATCAATAATGCAGGACATCTTGAATATGATTTACTGCAGTTTCTAGAAAAGAACCGAGGCAGCGCTGCTGCTCAAGAATTGAAACAATCAGAAATCGACTATTTATTGTCGGAAGATATCCAACATCGGGTCATTCAGCAAGCCCGCAAAAGTCTTTTTGGTGATTCAATCATTATTAAAGACCATTTAGCCGAAGACTATCTTTTATTAAAAAAATACACGGATATTTTTCAACAATCATTATAAAAAAACGCAGAACTCAATGTTCTGCGTTTTTTGGTGCTTATTTTGCTTCTGTTTCTGATAAATGTTCACCATATACGTCTTCCACCGTTTGATTCGGATCGATGACGATATACAAGCTCTTTGTTTTTTCACTGATTTTGGTTGATTGGTACACATTGTCCAATCCTTCAGTGTCTTTGTCTTTATAAGGGAAGTACACCAAATCAGGTGTGCCGTTGCGATAAAGGATTTCCATTCTTTCGATGTCTTCATATTTCAATGCCCGAGCAAACATGCCCAATTCCAGGCCGCCCAGATTGATATCATGTGTGGCTACATGATCGCCTTCTTGGAAAATCTCGATCTTGAACCCAGCACAAGGATGAATCTCAACGAACTCACTACCGTGGATACGACCAAAACTTGTTGTGATTTGTTTGATCCACAAGTCACCGATATAACGACGTTCGATCGTCCATGTTTCTCCATTACGGAAATAGAATTTTAAAGCTTTCATATCTCTAGCCATGACAAAACGCTCCTTTTCATTAGTATTACATTTTAATTCTAACACATAGTCTGCATTGGTACACAAATTTACTTTGCTTTTGGCTGACTTTTTTCAGCGTGCTCCAGATACGCTTGGGCAAACAACAATAATGCCTCTTGTTGATTGGCAATGTCTCGTTTCACAACCGACGCTTCCAACTGCTGCAGCACGTCTTTCAGCCACGGACCCGATGGCCGGTCAAATGCCCGTAATAAATCGCGGCCATTGACGGCTAAATCTTGCAACTGATGAATCGGCAATGCCTGATAGCGTGCTTCAACATCATTGAGGCAGCCGTCTTGTCCGATAAAAGGCAATAGACTTTCCACAAGTTCGATCGTAGTCATCCCTGCTTGATACAATGTACTGTCCGTCCAATCACTCGCTTTTCGCATCAACAAGAATTGGTAGCCAGCTTGGACTTGTCGAATACAAGCATTAGAACATTTCCACGCTTTTAAGAAAGGCCGTACTTCATGGGCATTTAAATGCAATTGATCAAGCAGCAATACCCACGCCGCCTCTTCTTTGATCAACGGTAAGGCAGGCAGATCAGCCATCCGCAGCAGTGCCTCGCCATAGGGACGCAAACCAGGACAATACTGATAACATTCTGTCGCCACAAAAGCTTTTAATGCTTGATTTCGATGGGTACCCAATAACATCTTCACAAATTCGATCATCACTCGTTCTACCGATATCTTCGCCAGCAGGGCATGATTTTCTTGGATTGCAAGAAATGTCCGCGCCTCTAGTTCAAATCCTAATTGACTGACAAAGCGCACCCCTCGCATCATCCGCAATGCGTCTTCATGAAATCGTTCTTGGGGATTGCCCACTGCACGCAGCACTTGATTGTCTAAATCCACCAGTCCATCAAACAAATCAATGATTTGGCCATCTTTTTGCAGCGCCAATGCATTGATCGTGAAATCACGCCGCTTGAGATCTTCTTGCAAGGAACGGACAAAGTCGACTTTGTCTGGTCGACGAAAATCTTGATATGCTGCTTCTGTACGAAACGTCGTGATTTCATATTGTTCTTGCTCCCATAGAACAAGAACGGTGCCATGCTCGATCCCAATATCGATCGTGCGAGGAAATAACGCTTTGACTTCTGCTGGAAAAGCGCTGGTAGCAATATCCACATCATGGATCGGCTGGTTCAAAATCGTGTCCCGCACGCTGCCGCCGACAAAATAGGCTTCAAAACCTGCTTCTTCGATTTTTTGTAATAACGGGGCTGCCTGAACAAAGGCCTCAGGTAGATTATTCAGCTTCATATACTTGCCCATCTTTTCTTTCAAAGCGATAGCTGTCCCGTTGATTGAACTTTTGCATATTCGCATGGAATACTTCTGTTAAATCAATATTTAAAGAATTCGCCATGATCATGGTCACAAAGAGTACATCGCCCAGTTCTTCCGCAACCGTTTTTTCAGCTTCATCCTGTTTCTTGCTTTTCTCTCCATAATAATGATTCACTTCACGCGCAAGCTCGCCTACTTCTTCTGTGAGCCGTGCCATTTGCGCGAGGGGGCTAAAGTAACCAGCTTTGAATTGTTGGATATATGCGTCGACTTCTGCTTGCATCGACGACAAGGATTGTTTGTCTGTCATTGTCTTCACCCTTTCTCTGTTATCTTACCAAAAGATCCTGCCCGTGACTAGACACCCGTCTTTGGGTCTGTTATTGTACAATCCTCCATTTCGTGCTACATTGATACTTGTGAATTTATAAAAAACGGAGGATAACAATTTGCGTACTTTATTTTCATGGCGAACAGTTCGTGATATTGTCTTGATTTTATTTGGCACGAGTATTTATGCCTTTGGTCTTGTTTATTTAAATATCCCAAACGACTTAGCTGAAGGCGGCGTGACGGGGATCACCTTGATCATGCGGGCATTATGGGGGATCAATCCAGCCATTAGTACATTGATTTTGAACATTCCCATCATTTTGATCGGCGGCAAGATTTTAGGACGACGCTCGTTGATCTACACCATATTGGGCACCTTTGGTCTATCTTTTTGGTTGGCTTTTTGGCAAACGATCCCTTTTGCTATCGATTTGCAGCATGACTTGCTGATCGTTGCCTTGCTTGCCGGCTTAGTCGCCGGTATTGGTAGCGGTATTGTCTATAAAGTTGGTGGTACCACGGGCGGTGTCGATGTTTTAGCACGGATTTTAGAAAAAAACTTCGGGATCACGATTGGCCGCTCCTTGCTGATTTTTGATGTCTTTGTCTTACTGCTTTCCTTATCTTATATCGATTTGAAACGGATGATGTATACGTTGATTTTCTCCTATGTCTTTTCTCGTGTGATTGATTCGATCCTTGACGGCGGTTATTCAGCCAAAGGGATCTTGGTCATCAGCAATCATACAGAAGAGATGACACCCGTACTCATGGATGAACTGGAACGGGGGGTGACCTTCTTGCACGGAGAAGGCGGCTACTCTCGCGTAGATAAACAAATCATTTATATGGTCGTCAGCGGTAGAGAAATCTCAGAGGTCAAACGAATCGTCCATGACTTTGATACCCAAGCATTTGTTTCAGTCATCAATGTCCATGAGGTGGAAGGTGAAGGGTTTACTTATTTACGACCTAAATCACGCTTTTTGCAACGCAAAACAAATACACCTAAAACAAAATAAAAGGATTGAAGAATCATTGCTGATTCTTCAATCCTTTTTGCTTTTAATGACTGCCTTCTTTTTGTTGCAGCAAGTAACGATTGACTTCGTCTGATAAAGCCAGAAAAGCATCTCGATCGCCATCTTCTAGCGCCATATCGATTTGTCGATATAAGGTATCGATCTTGGTTTGTGTTTCTTCTTCCGAAAGGAAACGCTGCACATTTTCGGCCATTTCCTGATCTAAATGATCATTCCAGCGATCATTGGGGTTATCTTCTAAAACCGCTAGATAAAAAGCGTGGCTCCACGCATCGGGAAACAGACATTCCAAATATAGGGGTTTTTTCCAATTCATCCGTATCTCATGAAATATCTGATCGATATCAAAAAACGTCTGCTCAGCAATCGTCAATACAAAAGGTTCCCCACCGATTTCAGTGCTACGGACACTCAAACCGCGGTCAGTCAACGCAGCCCCTTCAACAAAATGAACATTGTTCAAGATCGCTTCGTGATTTGCTAAATAGTTCAATACCCATGACACTTCGCGCCGGCTAAAAGACACAGTCGAAACAAGCCAATTCAGAAATTTTTTCTTTTCCTGTACATTGATGTTCATTTCTCTCACCTATCTTTCCAGAAGGTCCTCCAGAATGGATTGTACTTCTAAATCACTGGGTTCGTGGGCCAAATAATGCTGCAATACCTGTTTTGCTTCTTGCAATCGGCCTTCTTCTCTTAAGAAAAGACCATATTCTTTCATAAAGGCTGGTTCATGATGCAGGGCCTCATTGGCTTCCTCGTAATATTTGGCAGCCAAACCAAAGTCTTCCATTGCATGATAGGCTTGCGCCAGATTCCACAATGCATGAGGTTGTTCATTGTCTTCCATTTTTTCAATGGCCAAAACAGCTTCTTGCCAGCGTTCTTCATTTATATATAGATTGCTGAGGGTCAATAAGGTTTCATCTTCCTTTTCACCTGTTTCCAAAGCTTTTAATAAATACTGCTCTGCACTATCGCTATCATGCAGGCGATACGCATTCTCAGAAGCAAAATGATAAAAATCGACTTGAAACGGATCTTCATTGATGCCCTCTTCAATGACCCGCTGTGCTTCTTCTAATTGTTCTTCTTCTTGTAAGGCTTCCGCTAAGTAGAGATAGACTGCACGATATTGAGGATTTATCACCCGCAATTGCTGCAAATAGCGAATCGCCTGTTCATTTTCTTTCAATTGCAAGTATACCAATGCGGTTTGGAACAATCGTTCATCTGTCTGATTGTCCGCCAAACTCGCTTCAAAATACTCCACAGCTTCTTCAAATCGTCCTGCCATGCTCAAGGATGTACCCATCCGTTCCACCACAGAAATACCAGATACATCTGACACATCATCCGTTAAGAGCCCTTGGTAAAGATCTACAGCCTCTTGGTAACGGTCGGTGGTCATCGCCAACTCTGCCAGCGCAAAGCGAATCAGCGCTTCTTCAGGCAGCAACGCTTGCGCTTCTTTCAATTTTGCTTCGCTGACTTCCGGAATGCCAATCATTTGGTAAAGATCCGCACTCAACAGCAACGCTTGTACATACGCATCGCTGGTTGCCGGAATTTGATCCAGATAGGTGAACGCTGTTTCGATATCATCATTTTCCATCGCAATTTCTGCTAGCGGTAACAACAGTGCCTCGTTGTCAGGGTATCTTTGCTGCAATGTTTGATAGAGTGTTTTTGCCTCTTCTAAAAAGCCGATTTCAAGTAACTCTCCCCCAAGGGCATCTAATGTTTCATCCTCATCGTTTTGCAAGGCTTCCGTAAAGTTCAACTGTGCTTCTGCTAAATCTTCAGCAGCCAAAGCTTTTAACATTTTTTCGCTATATGTATCCATTTAATTCCCTCTAATCTGCTTGATTAATTGCTCATAAGACGTAAGTGTTTTAACTAAGTCTTCTTCATTGACAGCAACTCTGCCCCCTATTGTACCAACTTTTGACAAGAATAACAGTTTTTTTTCTTTCTTTTGCAAATCCAACACGTGGGTCAAGTAATCGCTGATTGAAAAACTTTCTGGTAAGGCAACAGGATAACCCAAACGATAAAGCCACTGCCCAAACTGCACGAGATCAACAGTCAACTGCTGCTGATTGACTGTCCAAAAAAAATGAAACAAAAAACCATAAAATATTTTCATCGTATCAGATAACAAGTGGCCATTTTCGGTTTGATATAAGGCCTCCGTGAACAGTTGCCCAAATTCTTCCAAATACGCGCCTTGCTGCTGATAAAGTTCAATGACTTTATCTGTATATGCTGCGAAGGATTGTTTCATCATGCTCGATTGATCAGGATAACTTCGATATAACGCTTTTATGAACTGCGGATCGCCGACTACGCCACAGCGGATCAAGAGTAAGAAATCAACGATTTTCCCCTCCTGCTGCTTGTCGGCAATCGTTTGATCATAGATCACATAACCCGGCGCATTCGGATTTTCCAACATGGGAATATCCGGCTTTCTGACCACGATTGCCCGTTCTTTGACACTCTTAGCCAACCCCCGCAGCGAGACAGGAATCAACCATAGCGCTGTGTTCAATACAGCTGTTGCATGAATAAAACTGCTCAATGCCATGATGCCTTCATTGCCAAAGCCTACGATCAGCACGCGGCTTTGTTTAGGATAATGCCCTAAAAAATCCATTCCATGCGTAAATTCAGTAAAATTATTGCAATACACTTGATTGGTACAAATATACCAGCTAACAGAATTAGGCAAGAATAAGCGTGTCAGCTTTTCATAAAAGCGATCATAGTAACGCTGATTCGTAAAGATGATCACTTGCTCAGCAACTACTTTCTGTTCTCGTAAAACAGAGGCCAACGTTTCACCGTATAAAATCACTGTTTCCTGTTGCGCCCTAGAAAATAGAAACTCCATAGATTGGCCCCCTTTCGTATGCATCTATTATACCAAGAAGGCGCTTAATCACCTACTAAATCGCAAACCTATACGAAATCATACTGTCTAGACAAAAAAAGTGCCTCATGACTGACAAGCAGCACAAGACACTTCTGATAACATGTTTAGACAAGCAACGAGTATAATGATTGGTTGTTCTGCAGATTGATATATTGCGCATCAAACGCGGCAATCCGTGCCAACAAGGCATCTAGATCAGATGTCCGTTTTAACAAGATGCCCAGCATGACCGGTCCTGTCCCACGATTGATTTTTTTGGTGTACTCGAAGCGTGTGATATCATCATCTGGCCCTAATACATGACTGACAAATTCTTTGAGCGCGCCTGGGCGCTGCGGAAAATTGATGATAAAGTAATGCTTCAATCCTTGATAAATCAAAGACTTCTCTTCAATTTCCGCCATTCTAGAGCTGTCATTGTTGCCCCCGCTGATCATACAGACAACGGTTTTTCCTTTGATTTGCTCTTTGATCAACTCAAGAGCCGCTACACTTAAAGCCCCCGCAGGTTCAGCAACGATTGCTTGTTTCGTATAAAGTTCGAGAATCGTTTGGCAAATCGCCCCTTCTTCGACGGCTAGTAGGTGATCCACATATTCTTTGGTATGCTGATACGTAAGCTGACCGACTTTCTTGACAGCCGCACCATCAACGAATTTTTCGATCTGCGACAATGCAACTGGTTCCCCCTGATCAAAGGCTGCTTGCATTGAGGCGGCACCGATTGGTTCCGCACCAATGATTTGAATATTGGGTCGTTTCCCTTTTAGGTAAGCCGCGGTACCGCTGATCAAGCCACCGCCGCCGATAGCTGCCACCACGATGTCGATATCATGATTTTCTTTATCTGCATCTGCCAATATTTCAACTGCTGCGGTTCCTTGTCCTGCAATGATGGCTGGGTCATCGAATGGCGCGATGAAAGCCATCTGATTGTCCGCAGCATACCGCTGGGCTGCTTCAGCCGCAGCATCAAAAGTATCGCCGACCAATTCGATTTTGACGAAATCCCCCCCGAAAAATTTCACCTGGTTGATTTTTTGTTGCGGGGTCGTCGTCGGCATATAGATCACTGCTGGCAATTGCCGTTCTTGACAAGTATAGGCAACCCCTTGCGCATGGTTGCCCGCACTGGCACAAACAACGCCGCGGGCGACCTTTTCCTGATTTGCAGCAATCGCATAATAGGCCCCTCTGAGTTTGAAAGAGCGGACTATTTGCAAGTCTTCTCGTTTCAGCAGAATCGTCGCTTGGTATTTTTCAGACAAGAAACGATCATATTGCAGGGGGGTATGACTCACGACAGGTGCCAATTCTTGATAGGCTTTTTCAATATCACTGACAGTCACAAACAAATTACTCCACCTCTAGTCTTTTGACACGAAAGGCATCATTTTTCTTAATTCACTGCCTACTTTCTCAATTTGATGGTTGCCATTTTCTTCCCGCATTTTATGGAATTCAGGGAAACCATTTTGATTGTCGGCGATAAAGCCTTTCGCGAATTGTCCATTCTGAATATCTGTTAGTACAGCTTTCATGTTGGCTTTGGCCTGATCAGTGATCACGCGGGCACCGGAAACATAATCGCCATATTCAGCTGTGTTAGAAATAGAATGACGCATTTTTTTGAAGCCGCCTTCGTATATCAAGTCGACGATCAATTTCATTTCGTGGCAAACCTCAAAATAAGCCAATTCTGGTTGATAACCTGCTTCAACGAGTGTTTCAAAACCAGCTTCGATCATACTCGTCAAGCCACCGCATAACACCGCTTGTTCCCCAAATAGATCGGTTTCTGTTTCTTCTTTAAAGGTGGTTTCTAAGACACCCACGCGGGTAGCACCGATACCCTTTGCATAGGACAATGCCGTATCTTGCGCTTGACCAGTGGCATCTTGATAGACAGCGAATAATGCCGGTACAGCAAAGCCTTCAGTAAATGTCCGGCGCACCAAATGTCCCGGTCCTTTAGGTGCAACGAGGAAAACATCTACATCTTTTGGTGGTGTGATCACATCGAAATGAATATTGAAGCCATGAGCAAAAGCTAAGGCATTGCCTGCAGAAAGATTCGGTTCGATTTCGTTTTTGTACAAGTCACCTTGGATTTCGTCTGGTGCGAGGATCATCACCACATCTGCTTGTTGCACAGCTTCCGAAACAGGGTACACAGCAAAGCCATCATTTTTCGCCGCATCGGCTGATTTTCCTTCTCGAATCCCGATAAAGACTTCATGTCCGGTATCTCGCAAGTTCTGTGCATGGGCATGACCTTGTGATCCGTACCCGATAATGGCGATTTTTTTTTCTCCTAGATTGTCTATGACTTCCTCGTTATAATATACTTTTACCATAGCTGTTTCCCTCCGAATTCTTTCTTTATTAAAGCAATAAGATTGCGTTTAACCTCTTGTAAAGCCAGTCACACCTGTCCGTGCCAGCTGTTTGATGCCGTAAGGCCGTAACACATCGATGCAGGCTTCGACCTTCTTCGTATCGCCTGCTACTTGGACCACGATCGTTTTCAATGCTACATCTACAATATGGGCACGAAAGGGATCGATCACGGCTTGGATCTCAGAACGGGTAGTCGTTGGCGCATTGACTTTGATCAGTACCAATTCCCGTTCGATGTGGGGCTCTTCTGTGATATCCGATACTTTCATCACATCGATTTGTTTGTTCAATTGTTTGATGACTTGTTCGGTTTCTGCCAACTGATCCACATGGACAATGATTGTCATGCGGGAAAAGTCTGGCTGTTCTGTGACACCAACTGAGATACTTTCAATATTGACGTGTCGCCGATTCAATACGCTAGTAATGCGACTCAATACGCCAGCTTCATTGTGAACGATTGCGGCCAATGTACGTCTCATACTCAAACCCCCATCATTTCATGATTCTCTTTCCCTGGCGGGATCATTGGCAAGACATGCTCAGAAGTTGAGACCATCACTTCAATCAGTTGTGGTCCTTTTTCGGCAAATGCTGCTTCTAGATCTGATGTAAGCTTGTCGTTGTCCGTGATCCGTATGCCTTGGACGCCATAAGCCTCAGCTAATTTGATAAAGTCTGGTTGTTGGCTGAACACCGAAGCAGATCGCCGTTCACCATGGAACGTTTCTTGCCACTGACGGACCATGCCTAGGGATTGATTATTCAGCAGCACGAATTTCACGTTCAAACCGTATTCATTGAGGATCGCAAATTCTTGATTGGTCATTTGAAAACCGCCATCTCCTACGAACACCACGATCGTTTTATCTGGATAAGCAAATTGAGCACCAATACCAGCAGGAATGCCGTAACCCATCGTTCCCAATCCTCCACTAGTAATCAATTGTTTGGGAAATTGGAATGGATAGTATTGTGCGACCCACATTTGATGCTGGCCCACATCCGTCACAACGTAAGCTTCTCCTTTTGTGATACGGCCCACTTCTTCAATGACCCATTGCGGTTTGATTTCTTCTTGTTGTGTGCGGTCATAGCGATAAGGCTTTTCCGCTTTTCGGGTTTGGCAGCAGTCGACCCAGTCATGCCATTGATTCGGGCTTGGTTTGTAGCGCAGCATTTGCTGCAGCGCGGCTTTGGCATCCCCTACGATAGGAATCTTTGTTGCAACGATTTTACCGATTTCAACAGGATCGATATCGATATGCGCCACAATGGCTTGCTTACCGAAACGACTGCCCGCCGTTGCCAAACGATCGTCAAAACGTGAACCGATATTGATGATCAAATCAGCTTCTGATAAAGCCATATTTGCTGCATAGGTGCCATGCATGCCCCCCATCCCTAAAAACAAAGGATGCGCCACTGGCAATAAACCTAATCCTAACAGCGTCGTGACCGTCGGTATTTGGTATTTGCCGACAAAACTGTGCAACTCTGCTGCGGCTTCTGCCGCGATCACTCCGGCACCAGCTAAGACAACAGGGCGTTTGGCCTTACTGAGGACTTGCATCAGTTTCTCTATTTGCAAGATCGAAGGATCAATGGTCGGTTGATAACTCTTTCGCTGCACCGGCAATGAAAAACGGGCAGCTGTTTCTTGCAGCGTGATGTCTTTAGGCAGATCAATCACTACTGGTCCCTTACGGCCAGTATCTGCAATATGAAAAGCTTCCGCGATCACTTTGGGCAAGTCATCCACGCAGCGTACTTGGTAATTGTGTTTTGTGATGGGCAATGTGATCCCCAAAATATCAGCCTCTTGAAATGCGTCCTTACCAATACCTGCAGTGGCGACTTGTCCTGTGATCACGACTAACGGCACTGAATCACTCATGGCATCAGCGATGCCGGTCACAACATTGGTTGCACCAGGACCGCTTGTCACTAGCACGACCCCCACTTTGCCAGTGGCTTTGGCATATCCTTCAGCTGCATGAATCGCGCCTTGTTCATGTCGCGTCAATATATTCGGAATAGCCGCATCGTAAAGTTGATCATATAAAGGCAATACAGCACCGCCAGGGTAACCGAAGATCATCTCCACGCCTTGGTCTTGCAGACTATCGACTAAGACTTTGGCACCTGTCCTCAAAAGATTGGGTTGATATTCGATATTTTCCATTGCTATTCCTCCTCTGGCACGCGCATCACGCCGCCGGTATTTGCTGATGTGACAAGTGCTGTGTATCGTCCCAGCCATCCATTTTTGACTTTGGCACGAAACTTTGGTCTAACTAAAGCACGTTGTTGCAAAATTGCTTCTGATACGTCTAATTGAATAGAACGTTGCTGCAGATCGATCACGATCGTGTCACCGTCTTCTACGAGGGCTAACGGTCCGCCAGCAGCTGCTTCCGGCGAGATATGCCCGACCGCAATCCCCCGTGTTGCACCAGAGAAGCGGCCATCTGTGATCAAGGCAACATCTTTGCCTAATCCTCTACCGACGATACTTGAGGTAGGCGCCAACATTTCAGGCATGCCTGGTCCACCTTTCGGTCCTTCATAGCGAATCACCACTACATGCCCTTTTTGAACAGTATGATTATCAATGGCAGCAACGGCGTCATCATGAGCGTCAAAACAAATGGCTTTACCTTTAAAGACTTGGACACTTGGATCGACTCCGCCAACTTTGATCACACTCCCTTGTGGCGCGATATTGCCATAAAGGATCGATAGACCACCTACCGGACTATACGGATTTTCTTTTGGGTGGATCACTTCTTCATTGTGGATGATCGCATCTGCAACGTTCTCTCGCAGTGTTTTTCCAGTGACTGTCATTCGGTCAGGATGGATGGCCCCCTCGATATCGATCAGTTGCCGAATGATAGCAGATACACCACCAGCTTCATGGACATCATGCATTGAGTATGCGGAGGACGGTGCGATTTTTGATAAATAAGGGACCCGTTCTGCAATATCATTGACACGCTGCAAGTCGTAATCGATCTCTGCTTCACTTGCGATAGCCAATGTATGCAAGACGGTATTGGTGGAGCCGCCCATTGCCATATCTAACGCAAAGGCGTCATCAATGGCCTCTTTCGTGACGATGTCACGAGGCTTGATTTGTGCTTTGACCAAATCCATCAGATGAAACGCTGCTTGACGCACAAGTTCTCGCCGTTCTTGGGAAACAGCTAAGACCGTCCCATTACCTGGTAAAGCCAATCCGAGAACTTCCAACAGACAGTTCATAGAGTTGGCAGTGAACATCCCTGCACAAGACCCACAAGTAGGGCAGGCATTTTGTTCCATAAACTCAAAATCAGCCTTTGACATTTGACCATCTTTGTATGCACCCACAGCTTCAAACATAGAAGACAAGGTGGTTTGATGGCCTCGTGGATCGATTCCTGCTTTCATCGGTCCCCCTGAACAAAAGATCGCTGGTACGTTGGTACGCATCGCAGCCAAGATCATTCCTGGTGTGATTTTGTCGCAATTTGGTATATAGAAAACACCATCAAACCAATGGGCATTGATGACCGTCTCGGCCGAATCAGCAATGAGTTCGCGACTAGGCAGTGAATACCGCATGCCGATATGCCCCATGGCGATCCCATCATCTACCCCTATCGTATTGAATTCAAAGGGAATACCTCCCGCTTCTCTGATCGCTTCTTTGGCCACATCGGCTAATTCTCTTAAATGAACATGTCCAGGAACGATATCAATATACGAGTTGCAAATAGCAATAAACGGCTTATTCATATCGTGGATATTTTTTACCTGCCCTGTGGCATACAGCAAACTTCTCGCTGGTGCGGCATCAATGCCTTTTTTGATCTGATCACTTCTCACCTTTACCATCTCCTGCATTCTCGTATAAAAAAAAGCACCCCGGTTATAAAACCTGGGATGCTTTGTCAGAATCCCATTTTACTTACGCAAATAGGACTAAAACAAACGGATAAATTTTGCTTCCGTGTTCTAAGTCCTGGTATCAATAATAATGACTAATAAATATTGAGTGTAATTGCGCATGTAAAATGGCTCCTTCATGAGAAAATATGTTGTTGTTGTAATTGTTTACCAATATACCGCTTAGAAAAACCAAAGTCAACAAATTTTCAGAATTATTTTTCAATGATTACAGAACCAGACGGTTATTTTTCGGCGGTTTCGTCATTTAAGATGATAGAAATATACGGTTAAAACCCTACAACATAAACTGTTCCTATGTACTTGCATTCAAAACTATCTAGTTAAATAGTTATTTTATAATAACAAAAAAAACAGTGTATAAATTTGAATTTTCTGACTATTCAAAGGAAAAGAACAGCAAAAAAACCCTTGATTTCTCAAGGGTTTCATCAGACGAAATTATTTCACTGCGTCTTTAAGAGCTTTACCTGGTTTGAATGCAGGTACTTTGCTAGCAGGGATCTTGATTTCTTCACCAGTTTGTGGGTTGCGTCCTTTGCGTTCCGCACGAGAACGAACTTCAAAGTTACCAAAGCCGATTAGTTGAACTTTTTCACCGTTAGCTAAAGCCTCTTGAATTGTAGAGAATACAGCATCAACTGCTGCAGTTGCGTCTTTTTTAGTTAAATCAGTAGCTGATGCAACTTTTTCGATTAATTCTGCTTTATTTGCCATGGATGGTTTCACCTCCTGATATTTTTTTTGATGTCATACATCAACAAAAATCTTGAGTGGTCCAAGGTTTTTGTCAAATATTGATTACCATCAATATTCTGATATAACGTTATCATAAGAACCTTGTAATATCAAGGATTTTAACGTTTTTGAGCTGCTTTTTTTTGGTTTTTTTGCTTTTTTCTAGAAAAGAATAGATTTCTTTGTAAAAAGAAACAAAGTGTGTTAGAATCCTTACTTTCTTTTGCGTGGAATAATTCGGATCGGTGTCCCTTCAAAGGTGAAGGCTTTGCGAATTTGGTTTTCCAAGAAACGATTATAAGAGAAATGCATCAACTCTTCTTCATTGACAAAAATAACAAAAGTAGGTGGTTTAACCGCCACTTGTGTTGCATAAAAAATCTTAAGGCGTTTGCCTTTGTCTGTTGGTGTTGGGTTGATTGCAACGGCATCCATGATGACATCATTCAACAATGCCGAAGGAATGCGCAAGTTTTGGTTCATGCTGACTTCCTCGATCAATGCTGGTAGTTTATTCAATCGTTGTTTGGTTACCGCAGACACAAAGATGATTGGTGCATAATCCAGATACTGGAATTCTTCTCTGATTTCTTCTTCAAAATCTCGTAGTGTATTGGTTTCCTTCTTCAATGTATCCCATTTATTGACCACAATGATGATCCCTCGACCAGCTTCATGGGCATACCCGGCGATGCGCTTGTCTTGTTCACGAATGCCTTCTTCTGCGTTCAAGACCATCAAGACGACGTCTGAACGTTCTATGGCACGCATCGCACGCATTACGCTGTATTTTTCGGTTGACTCATATACTTTCCCTTTTTTACGCATACCTGCGGTGTCGATCATGGTAAACTCTTGTCCAGAATCGCTGGTAAAATGGGTATCGATCGCATCGCGGGTCGTCCCTTCGATTTCAGAAACGATCACTCGTTCTTCGCCTAAAATCGCGTTGATCAGGGAAGATTTCCCTACATTCGGACGACCGATCAAGCTAAACTTGATGATTGAGTCATCTTCTTCTTCTGCTTCATTGGTAAAATGTTTGACAGCTTCATCAAGAACATCCCCAATACCTAGTCCATGGCTCCCGGAAATCGGATATGGATCACCCAATCCTAAAGTATAAAACTCATAGATATCGGCCCGCATTTCTGGATTATCGACTTTATTGACAGCTAAAATCACTGGTTTGTTGCTCTTAAATAACATACGGGCCACCATTTCATCGGCATCTGTCACACCTTCTCTGGCACTCGTAATCAAAACAATGACGTCTGCTTCGTCAATGGCAATCTCTGCTTGATGCTTGATCTGATCCATAAATGGCTCATCGCCTAAATCGATCCCGCCAGTATCGATCACACTAAATTCTCTGCCTAACCATTCGCCAGTTGCATAGATACGATCTCTGGTCACTCCTGGAGTATCCTCAACGATCGAAATTCGCTCTCCAGCTATCCGGTTGAAAATGGTCGATTTACCCACGTTCGGACGTCCAACGATCGCTATTGTTGGATTTGACATTTTTTACCCTCCATTAAAAAACTGCATCTGTACTTGCCTGCAGTTTTGTATTCAATCTTACTTAGTTTACCTAATGCTGCGAAAAGTTGCAAGCTTTCTAAGAAAACAAAAAACCAGCTTATAACAAATTCAACTATCGAATCGTTATAAGCTAGTTGGCTATTCTTACTCTTCGTCGCTATCCTTTAAAGCATCACCTAAAATATCACCCATAGTGAAGCCAGTTGACTCTTCAGGTAATTCATATGTGTCATCAGTTGCTTCTTCTTGGGCATCTGCCTTGTCATTTTTTTCAAGGGCTTTGATACTCAACGCGATCCGATGTTCTGCAGGGTTGACTTCAAGCACTTTCACTTGCACTTCTTCCCCTTCTTGCAAGACCTCATGCGGTGTTGCAATGTGTTTGTGGGAAATTTGGGAAATATGGATCAATCCTTCAACACCTGGGAAGACTTCGACAAAAGCCCCGAAGCTAGTCAACCGTTTCACGGTTCCAGTCAATACGCTGCCGACTGCTGCTTGTTCTTCAATGTCGTTCCAAGGTCCAGGCAATGTGTCTTTGATTGATAAAGATACACGTTCTTTGTCTGCATCAACAGATAGTACACGGACTTTGACACTGTCGCCAACTGATAATACATCAGAAGGTTTGCCCACGTGACCATGAGAAATTTCTGATACATGGACTAAGCCATCAATACCGCCTAAATCAACAAAGGCGCCAAAGTCAGTCAAACGCGCAACTTTGCCTTCGATTTCTTGACCTTCATATAAATCAGCCAAAATGGCTTCTTTTTGTTTTGATTTTTCTGCTTCAACGACCGCTTTATGTGAAAGGATCAATCGGTTTTCTGAAGGTTCGATCTCTACGATCTTAAAGGTCAATGTTTTGCCTTTATATTCTTCAAAGTCAGCTACAAAGTGATCTTCCACCATTGAAGCTGGCACAAATCCGCGCACGCCAACATCTACGACTAGACCGCCTTTGACCACATTCGTCACAGGTGCTTCGATGATTTTGCCTTCTTGGAAGTCTTTTTCGATATCTTCCCAAACTTTTTTGGCATCTAAGCGACGTTTAGATAAAAGGTAGCTGCCGTTTTCTTTGTCTTTACCGATGGCTGAGATCACAACCAATTCTAAGACATCCCCTACTTTGACTACTTCATTGATGTCTTCTACAGGTGCAGTAGATAGTTCTTTCGCGGGAACAACACCTTCAACGCCGGCACCTTCGATACCAACGATCGCTTGGCGATCTTCAATGGCCAAAACCTCACCTTTTACGATATCTCCAACATTTACTTCTTGGAAATTATCTAAAGCAGCTTCCATTGATTCATTTCCGTTATCAACCTGTTTATTTTCAAAATCTGTCATCTCTCGTGTCCTCCTAACCAACAATTCTGCATAATTGCACTACATCTTTTAGTTTAAATTAGAATGTAAAAAAAATAAAGCGATTTCGCTTATTTTCATAAAAAACTCTTATCTTTTCCCCTTAAAAATCTATTCAAATCAGTTTTCGCAAGATTTACACCACTTTTCTTTCTGAAAATAAAAAAACAGCGGGCAACACCCACTTGTTTTTTTTAATATCCTTTTTTCGTTATTGTCTGTTTAATGGCTGAGACAACCGCTTCGATCGACATGCCTGACGTATCGATGCGTACGGCATCGGCTGCTTGTTTCAAAGGTGAAACTGCCCGATGAGAGTCTACGTAATCTCGTTGCTGGATTTCTTCTTTTAATACTTCAAAGGTCGTATCGATTCCTTTTTGCTGATTCTCTTTGAATCGACGGGCTGCGCGTTCTTCCACACTAGCAACTAAGAAAATCTTGACTTCTGCTTGCGGTAGGACTGCGGTGCCGATATCGCGACCGTCCATCACGACGCCGCCGTTTACAGCAATCGCTTGTTGTTGTTCAACGAGCTTCTTTCTTACAGCAGCATGGGCTGAAACCTCAGACACAGCATTTGTAACGGCGGGTTGACGTATCGCCTCTGTCACTTCTTCAGTACCAACGAAGACTGATTGGCCATTCGTTCCCAGTTTAAAGGTGATGGGATATTGGTCGATCAATGCGGCAATAGCCAGTTCATCGTTCAGTGCACAGCCGGTTTTTAGTGCCATATAAGTAATGCTTCGGTACATCGCTCCTGTATCGGTATAAATAAAGCCTAAATCGTTGGCAATGATTTTCGCCACGGTACTTTTGCCTGATGAAGCCGGTCCATCAATCGCAATATTGATTTTTTTCATTCGTTGATCGCGCCTCGTTTCCTTGCAAAGAACATCCATCATGTCATGCACTTTGCGTTACTAGATTCTTTCAAGAAAAAAAACCGCCAAAGCGGTTTTTTATTTAATTCGTAACGTGTCTCCTGGATAGAGCATAAAGTTATTCGGATCGATGCCATTTAATTCATACAACGTTTCCACTGAGATGCCGTTACGAGCAGCTACTTGTTCTGGACCTTCACCAGATTGAACCGTCGTATATTGTTCGGTCGTCCCTTGATCCGTCTGTGTATTGTCATCAGCGGCGTCATTGTTTTGTGCTTCAGAAGATGCACTGCTTGATGGTGTTGTCGCTACACTGCTGCTTGATGATGTACTGCTTGATGCACTAGACGAACTCGACGAACTTGAAGATTCACTTGTTGATGAACTGGTAGACTCAGTCGTAGATGATTCTGTCGTCGATGACTCTGTTGTTGAAGATGCAGTCGTACTTTCAGAAGAACTGCTATCAGCGACTGCTGCAGAATCATTGTTATGATTCAAGACCCAGATTCCTGCGCCTACTGGAATCGCAACGATCAAGAAAAGCAAAACTAACACGATCGTCAAAAAGAGTGAATTCCCCCGTTTTTGTTGTCGGTGTTGTGATCTTGACGCAGAATCTTCAGACTCTGTATCATAAATTGGTTGTTCCCACGGTTCTTGATTGTCTGAATTGTAGTTGTTGTCTTTCTTACTCACTCGTATTCCCTCCTAGTATCGTTCCGATGTATTATACCATAGGACAATGAAAACTGTCCTGCAAAATCAAAATCAATTTACATCTTTAAACATTTTTAGTAAAAGAGTTTGCCAAGCATCCTGCTGACCAGAAACGTGGCTTTCTTTTTCTTGGTC
>Ga0308161_1001119_pt1 | contig 34479 bp, 23 predicted proteins | sample PhyFR2_FD_201034 | JGI IMG/M metagenome (GOLD analysis project Ga0308161, IMG submission 201034) | Phyllosphere microbial communities from UC Gill Tract Community Farm, Albany, California, United States - DLSLF.R2 | ecosystem: Host-associated > Plants > Phyllosphere > Unclassified | place: USA...
TCTGGTACCACCTGTTCGCTTCACCCTGGAACAGGCTCTGGAATACATCCAGGAAGACGAGCTGTGCGAAGTCACGCCTAAGTCGATCCGTCTTCGCAAGAAGATCCTCGACGAAAGCGAGCGTACCCGCGCTGCGAAGAAAGCCAAGGCGTAATCCAGCCCTGGAATAGAAAACGCCCCCGGTCGCGAGACCGGGGGCGTTTTTGTTTGTCTGGGGTTTAGGCGATCTTTGTGCTGGCCTCATCGCTGGCAAGCCAGCTCCCACAGGGTTTTGTGGGCGTATTGATCGTTCCTACGCTCTGCGTGGGAATGCCTCAACGGACGCTCCGCGTTCGGCTTCAGGAGTGACGCGGAGCGTCCCGGGCTGCATTCCCACGCAGAGCGTGGGAACGATCAGGCGCGATCAAAATTTGTCGATGGCCCGGAAATTCTGCACCCGCTCGACTTCTTTCGGCTTATAAGCGCAATACCCCGGCCGCGGGCCGATCTTCGGGTGGTTGCGGCAAGTGTCCGGGCGCTTGTCATAAATGGTGCACAGGCGGGTTTTACGATCCAGGTAATAGCAGTCGTTGTTGCTCATGCGCTGCAGGGTGAAGATTCCCGACTTCTGATTGAAGCGCTCGACCAGCCCTTCCTTTTGCAGGCGCTTGGCGATGTTCTTTGGCGGATCGCCCAGTTCGAACTCGTCGACCACACCGATGCGCACCAGATCCTTGATCTTCACTTCGACCGGCAGCGTGCAGCAGCTGGACATGCACGAGCCGCACATCGGTGCCGAATATTTGGCCCACGTATCGAGACGATCAATCTCGGCGGCGGCGATCAGGTTGGGCTTCATCATCGGGAGTTACCAGGCGTGTATGCATCAGGGCGCGCGATCATACCGGGAGCGGTGGAATTTTGAACAACCTTTCGCCGGATATTTTCACAGCGGCCGCATTTTGCCCGACAGGACGGCACGGCCCCTGCATTCATTGGCTCATCCGCCAGGGTTATGTCGCACTGGCGCACAGTCCGCGCAAATACTGCCGAACCAGAGCCGTTAGCGCCGGTCAGACCGTCTAGGCTCAGAAAATTCCCGCTCGCTCGAGGTCCTGTTGATGACTCAAGAACCACTAGTTCGCGAAGCAGAGGTGGCCGCATTCCGCGACGCCGTCCTGACCAAACTCACCTACGCCGTGGGCAAAGACCCCGATCACGCCTTCGACCATGACTGGTTCGAAGCCATCGCCCTGGCTGCGCGTGATCACATGGTCGAACACTGGATGGACCACACCCGACAGATCTATCGCAAAGGCCAGAAGCGGGTTTATTACCTCTCGCTGGAATTTCTCATCGGCCGTTTGCTCTACGACAGCCTGAGCAACCTCGGCCTGCTCGATGTCGCCCGTGAAGCGCTGACTGAACTGGGCGTCGATCTGGAGCGCATCCGCCTGCTGGAGCCCGATGCGGCGCTCGGCAACGGCGGCCTCGGTCGTCTCGCGGCGTGCTTCATGGAAAGCATGTCGACCCTTGGCATCGCCGGCCATGGCTATGGCATTCGTTATGAGCACGGCTTGTTCCGTCAGGCGATTGTCGATGGCTGGCAACAGGAGCAGACCGAACACTGGCTGGATTTCGGCAACCCTTGGGAATTCGAACGGCCGGAAGTGGCTTACCCGATCGGCTTCGGCGGCAGCGTCGAAACCGTCACCGATGCCTCCGGCAAGACTCGTCAGGTCTGGTCGCCGGCGGAAACCGTGCGCGCCATTGCTTATGACACGCCGGTGGTCGGCTGGCGCGGAGCGAGCGTCAACACTCTGCGCCTGTGGCGTGCCCGCGCCATGGAAGACCTGCACCTGGAACGCTTCAACGCCGGTGACCACCTGGGCGCCGTGGCGGAAGTGGCCCGCGCCGAAAGTATCTCCCGCGTCCTTTATCCGGCCGACAGCACCGAAGCCGGGCAAGAACTGCGCCTGCGTCAGGAATACTTCTTTGTCGCCGCTTCGCTGCAGGATCTGCTGCGCCGTCACCGCAACATGCACACCTCGGTGCTGACCCTCGGTGACCACGCGGCGATCCAGCTCAACGACACTCACCCCTCGATCGCCGTGGCCGAACTGATGCGCCAACTGGTCGACGTCTACGACGTCGCGTGGGACGCAGCATGGCAAGTCACTGTCGACACGCTGTCGTACACCAACCACACGCTGCTGCCGGAAGCGCTGGAAACCTGGCCGGTCGGGCTGATGGAACGCATGCTGCCACGGCACATGCAGATCATTTACCTGATCAACGCGCAGCACATCGATTCGCTGCGGGCCAAGGGCATTCATGACTTCGACGTGTTGCGTGCGGTGTCGCTGATCGAAGAAGACAACGGCCGCCGGGTGCGCATGGGCAACCTCGCGTTCCTCGGTTCGCACAGCGTCAACGGCGTGTCCGGTCTGCATACGCAGCTGATGCGCAAAACCGTATTCGCCGAACTGCACAAGCTCTACCCTGAGCGGATCAACAACAAAACCAACGGCATCACCTTCCGCCGCTGGCTGTATCAGGCCAACCCGGAACTGACTTCGATGCTGGTCGATGCCCTCGGCCCGGACCTGCTCGATCATCCTGAAGAGCGCCTGCTCGAACTCGAGCCGTTCGCCGAGAAAACCGCGTTCCGCAAAGCCTTCGCCGAGCAGCGTTTGCACAGCAAGAAGGCGCTGGCCTATCTGATTCACGAGCGCCTCGGGATCGCGGTCAACCCGGCGGCGATGTTCGACGTGCAGGTCAAACGTATCCACGAATATAAACGCCAGCTGCTCAACCTGATGCACACCGTGGCGTTGTACCAGGCGATTCGTGCCGAGCCGGAAGTCGACTGGGTGCCACGGGTGAAGATCTTCGCCGGTAAAGCGGCGGCGAGTTATCACCAGGCCAAACTGATCATCAAGCTGACCAATGACATTGCTCGGGTGGTGAACAACGACCCGACCGTGCGTGGTCTGCTGAAAGTGGTGTTCCTGCCCAACTACAACGTCAGCCTGGCCGAAAGCATTATCCCCGCGGCTGACCTGTCCGAGCAGATTTCCACCGCCGGTTTCGAGGCGTCGGGCACCAGTAATATGAAGTTCGGCCTCAATGGCGCGCTGACCATCGGCACCCTCGACGGTGCCAACGTGGAAATGTGCGAGCGCATCGGTGCCGAGCACATGTTCATCTTCGGTCTCAGTGCGCAACAGGTTGAAGCGCGCAAGCACAACAACGAGTTCAGCGCCGTACCCGACATCGCCGCCTCCCATCGTTTGAACGATGTGCTGCAAGCGATTCGCAGCGGTGTGTTCTCGCCGGACGATACCTCGCGTTACACCGGCCTGATCGACTCGTTGATCGACTATGACCGCTTCCTGGTCTGCGCCGATTTCGACTCCTATTGGGAAGCGCAGAAGCGTGTCGATGCGCACTGGCATGACTCGCAGAACTGGTGGCGTTCGGCGGTGCTCAACACCTCGCGGATGGGCTGGTTCTCTTCCGATCGGACGATTCGCGAGTACGCCACGGATATCTGGAAAGCGCTGGAGTAACTTTCCCCGACAAATCTGCGCAAGGCCCAACGTTTGTTGGGCCGGATCGATATACTGAGCGCCGGTTAAAAGGCATCAATCACCGCCGTACCCTGTGGGAGCGAGCCTGCTCGCGAAGCGATCGTCGACTTAAACAGAAATGTTGGCTGACAATCCGCCTTCGCGAGCAGGCTCGCTCCCACACGGTTTGTGCCTAGACTGAAGCCATCGCCGGACTCGCCCCGCCCCGGGGCTGCTTAGGGATATCGACCATGCAATGGATGTTCATGTTGATCGGGCTGGTGCTCGGTGGACTGCTCGACGAGTCGTTCAGTGGCGCGCTATTGGGTGCGCTGCTGGGGCTGGTCATCGGCCAGGCGCTGCGCATTGCGCGCCTTGGCTCGCAGGCGGCGGAGCAACAGCGTCAACTCGAGCAGGTGCGCGAAGCCTTGCAAGGCGTGGCTCAGCGGCTGTTTGTGCTGGAGGGTTCGCCCTCGCATGCGCCCGCGCCGTCACCTGAAGCCGAGCCAGTCGCCGCACCCGTCGACGTGGCTGAGCAGGCTGCCCTGACCCCTGAACTGATCTGGGAACTGCCTCCCGAACTCGAACCGATTTCCGCCGTCGCCCGCGAACCCAGCCAGCCGCTGCCGGCCGATGTCTGGCGCGCCGAACCGGCTCCCGTTGCACCATCGCAAAAACCCGCCGAACCCCGTGGCCCGAACCTGATCGAACGCGGCATCGGCGCTGCGCGCAACTGGCTGTTTGGCGGCAATACAGTGCTGCGCGTCGGTGTGGTGCTGCTGTTTTTCGGTCTGGCATTTTTACTGCGTTACGCCACCGAAGGCATGGTGGTGCCGATCGAGTTGCGGTACGCCGGCGTCGCGGCAGCGGCGTTGGCTCTGCTTGCGCTGGGCTGGTGGTTGCGCCGACGCAACAGCAACTATGCATTGATGCTGCAAGGCACCGGGATCGCGGTGTTGTACCTGACGGTGTTTGCGGCGATGCGTCTGCATCCGTTGCTTGATCCGTCCGCTGCACTCGGTTTGCTGGTCGCGGTGACGGTGTTCTCGGCCATTCTGGCGATTACCCAGGACGCGCTGGGGTTGGCCGCAGCGGCGGCACTCGGTGGTTTCGCCGCGCCTATTCTGACTTCTACCGGCGAAGGCAATCACGTCGCACTGTTCAGCTATTTCGCTCTCCTCAACGCGGGCATTCTTGCTATCGCCTGGTTCAAGGCCTGGCGGCTGCTCAACCTGATCGGTTTCGTCGGTACCTTCGGTATCGGATTCGCCTGGGGCCTGCGTTCCTACACGCCGGAATTGCTGTGGAGCACCGAGCCGTTCCTGATTTTGTTTTTCCTCATGTACCTCGCCATCGGCCTGCTCTTCGCCCGGCGCAAATTGCGCGACCTGCAGGATGCTCCGGCGGAGGCTGATCGCGAGGCGCTGCTGCAATGGTCTGCACGCAAGGGTGATTATGTCGACGGCACCATGCTGTTCGGCCCGCCGATCATTGGCTTCGGTTTGCAGTTTGCGTTGGTCCAGCACCTCGAATTTGCGGCGGCGTTCAGTGCATTGGCGCTGGGCATGATCTATATGGCGCTGGCCAAAGTTTTGATGGGCGGGCGCGCGATGCTGCTGGGCGAAACCTGCCTGGCGCTGGGAGTGATTTTCGCCAGCCTGGCGATTCCGCTGGGGCTCGATGCGCGCTGGACTTCTGCGGCGTGGGCCGTGGAAGGCGCGGGAATTTTCTGGCTCGGGTTGCGTCAGCATCGACCGTTTGCCCGGGCCTTTGCCTTACTGCTGCAACTGGGTTCGGCACTGGCGTTTCTCAGCCAGTTGCAGCCCGGCGAGAGCAGCCTGCTCGACGGCGCACCGCTGGGCGCGCTGATGCTTGGCGCCGCGCTGCTGTTCAGTTTCTTCCAACTGCGCAAGGCTACGCCCGAGCAAACATTGCCGTGGGAAAGGCAAGGCCTGCCAGTGCTGGCGTGTCTGGGCCTGACGTTCCTGTATCTGCTGGCGCCGTTGTTGCTGTTCATCCAGGGCACGGCGATCAGTTGGGCCTTGGCCGGTTTGGCAACGTTGTTTGTCGGCTTGCGGATTCAATCACGCACATTCCTGTTCACCGCGTTCGCCGTGCAGTTGCTGGGCGGCGCGTTGTTCCTGCTGCGCCTGCAAACGGCCGGCGAAGATTCGACGGCGGTGTTCAGCGCTGGCTGGAGCGGTTTGCTCAGTGCGTCCCTGATCGGGCTGGCCTTGATTGGTGGCATGCTGCTGGCGGCGCGGGACGAGATGGTGCGCGGCGATGTGCGCCTGCTGCGTGGCTTGTCGGTGGTGCTGCTGGCCGGGCTGGTACTGATCAATCTGGCGGTGCTGTTCGTGCTGCCGTGGCAAACCGCGAGTGCAGTGTGGGCGGCCAGCGGTTTGCTGATCATCTGGCTGAGCCTGTACCTGCAACAGCGTCTGAGTTTCGTTTTCGGGCTGCTGTTGCAGGTGGTCGGCGGCGCGGCGTTTCTGCTCGCCGGCCCCGAATGGCTCGGGCCGTTATCTAGCGAAGGATTGCAACCATTGGCCCATGGCGGCTTCTGGACACCGCTGGTGCTGGGGTTGGCCGCGCTGATCGGTGCGTGGCGCTTGCAATTGGGCAACCATGCCACGGCTTTTGATGCCTTGAGTTTGCAGCGCTTGTCGCAAGTGCTGCTGGTCTGGGGCGCCGGTTGGTGGACGCTGGCGTGGGTCAGCGAAATCCTGCGTTTCGCCTCGCCGAACCTGCAAGGCACATTGTTGCTGCTGGTCGCTGCGATCAGTGTGGCGCTGTGGACGCTGTTGTCACTGCGCTTGAAATGGCCGGCGCTGGGGTTGCTCTGCACCTTACTGATTCCTGCGGCGGCGCTGGTTTTGCTCGGCGCTTGGCATTCGCGCTACCACCCGGCCGCCGACTTCGGCTGGCTGGCGTGGCCGGCGCTGTTCGCGGTGCACTTCTTCAGCCTGCGCCGCTTGGGGTCCATGTTGCCGGCGCGCGCATTGAGCGTGGCCCATGTGCTCGGTTGCTGGCTGCTGATTGGCGTGCTGGCGCTGGAGTTGCGTTACGGCCTGCTGCTGTTGTCCGAGCAGTACAACGCGTGGCGCTGGCTGGGCTGGGCGATTCTGCCGAGCCTCTATCTGTTGCTGATGGCTGCACCCCGAACGTGGCCGTGGCCGGTGGCCGCATTTTCTCGGGAGTACCGCTTGTATGCGGCGGCACCGCTGGCGGTGCTGATGCTGGCGTGGTTCTGGCTGGCCAATGGCGTCAGCGATGGCAATGCCGAACCGTTGCCTTACGTGCCGCTGCTCAACCCATTGGAGCTGGGGCTGCTGTTTGCGCTGTTCGGCGTTTATGTCTGGTCGCGCAGCGCCGTTGCGCAGTTGTCGATCCGTCAGGATCATGCCGACCACGCCACGCAACTGATCGCTGGGGTTTCGCTGTTCGCCTTCTGCACCGCGCTGGTCACCCGTGCGGCACATCACTGGGCCGGCATCCCGTTCGAGCTTGATCAACTGCTCGCGTCGATGCTGGTGCAGGCCGGCCTGTCGATCGTCTGGACGTTGATGGCGCTGGGGCTGATGATCGGCGGCCATCTGCGCCATCGCCGCGAAGTGTGGCTCATCGGCGCGGCACTGATTGCGCTGGTGGTGGCCAAACTGATTTTTGTCGAACTGAGCAACCGTGGCGGTCTCGCCCGGATCGTCTCGTTTATCGGTGTCGGCGTATTGCTGCTGGTGGTCGGCTACTTCGCGCCGCTGCCACCCAAACGCGTCGAGGCTGAACCGGCGGCGGACAAACCCGCGCCGGATACCGAAGGAGTTGCATCTTGAGTCGCATGCTGAATCTGGGGTGGTTGGCGCTGGGCGTGGTGATGGTCGCTGGTGCTCAGGAAAAACCGGCGGACTTCGCCACGCAAGTCCCGTTGACGGTGAGCGGCAATGGCCCGTGGTATCGCCTCGACCTGCCGCTGAGCGCGCAATTGCAGGCGCGCCAGACCGATCTCAGCGACTTGCGTGTGTTCAACGCCGCCGGCGAAGCGCAGGCCTACGCCTTGGCTCGCGAATCGGCGCAGACCCGCGACGACGGCAAGCTGCACGAGGTCAAATGGTTCCCGCTGTACAACGCTGCCGACGCCAGCGAGCGTGCGCCGAATGTGCGCGTGCAGTCGACCACCAACGGCACCCTGGTCGAAGTGCAACCGTCCTCGCAACTGGAGGCGGGCGAAGAAGTGCTGCGCGGCTGGCTGCTCGATGCCAGTGCGATCAAGGCACCGTTGCAGCAGTTGATCCTCGACTGGACCAGCGAGCGCGACGGTTTTCAGCGTTTCAGCATCGAGGCCAGTGACGATCTGCAGCACTGGCAGTCATGGGGCGAGGGCCAGGTGGCACGGCTGACCTTTTCCGATGAGCGCATCGAACAGCACGAAGTGACCCTGCCGGGGCAGACCGCGCGCTATGTGCGCCTGCTGTGGGAGTCGCCGGGCTCGGCGCCCGTCCTGACGTCGGCGCAATTGAAAAGCAGCGACCCGCGCAACCTGCCGCTGCCTTTGGTGTGGTCGCCCAGCGTGGCCGGCAGCAGCACCAAATCCGGGGAATACACCTGGCAGTTGCCGATGGGGCTGAATGTCGAGCGGGTGCAGATTGAGCTGAAACAGCCGAACAGTCTGGCGCCGGTGACGTTGGCCGGCCGGCGCGAGAGCAACTTGCCGTGGCAGACGCTGAGCAGCGGTTTGCTGTATCGCCTGAGCCAGAACAATCAGGACGTGGTGCAGAACGAAATCCCGCTGTCCGGGCAGACCGTGCAGCAACTCAAGCTGACCGTGGATGAGCGCGGCGGCGGTCTGGGTGAGCAGGCGCCGGACCTGAAATATGCGGTGCGCGCCACGCAAGTGATCTTCCTCGCCCGGGGCGAAGGGCCGTACAGTCTGGCCTTGGGCAATGCCACGGTGAAAACGGCGAACCTGCCACTGGCAACGTTGATTCCGGATTTCAAGCCAGAGAAGCTGGCGAGCCTGGGCAAGGCGACGGTGCAGGACGAAGCAGTGGCCACGCAAACCTCAACGGCGACGACGGCTGCGGTGGCCGGAACCAATTGGAAGAAGTTCGGGCTGTGGGCGGTGTTGCTGCTCAGTGTGGTGTTTCTCGGGGCGATGGCGTTCAGCCTGTTGCGCAAGCCGCCAGCCAATACCTGAGCATGGCGGCGCTTTGCGCCATTCGCGAGCGGGCTCGCTCCCACAATGGAATGCATTCCAATGTGGGAGCGAGCTTGCTCGCGAAGGCGCCCGGGCAAACACTGAAAATCCTCAATCGCTCATGCCGAACCGAACTACGCTCAATCCGACACCTGAACTCTCCACCAACAATCACGTCTCATACAGGCAAATACACCCAGGCGCACGTTAGCCGGCGTCTTCGCTCGCTAGGTTTTCAGACTCCCTGTAAACTGCGCGGGTTTTCCGCCCCCCATTCCACCGGAGCCGTCCATGTCCCGCGTTACCTTGAGTCGCTATTTGATTGAGCAGACCCGCAGCAACAACACTCCTGCCGATCTGCGCTTTTTGATCGAAGTGGTAGCGCGTGCCTGCAAGGAGATCAGCCACGCCGTGTCCAAAGGCGCCCTGGGTGGTGTTCTGGGCAGCATGGGCACCGAGAACGTGCAAGGCGAAGTGCAGAAGAAGCTCGACGTGATCTCTAACGAGATCCTGCTCGAAGCCAACGAATGGGGCGGTCACCTGGCCGGCATGGCGTCCGAAGAAATGGACAACGCCTACCAGATCCCGGGCAAATACCCTAAAGGCGCATACCTGCTGGTCTTCGACCCACTGGACGGCTCGTCGAACATCGACATCAACGCCCCGGTCGGCACGATCTTCTCGGTACTGCGTTGCCCGAACGAATACCTGAGCCAGAACGAGCCGCTGAACGAAAAAGCTTTCCTGCAGCCAGGCACCCAGCAAGTGGCCGCCGGTTACGCCATCTACGGCCCGCAGACCATGCTGGTGCTGACCTTGGGCGACGGCGTCAAAGGCTTCACCCTGGACCGCGAAATGGGCAGCTTCGTCCTGACTCACGAAGACATCACCATCCCGGAAACCACCCAGGAATTCGCCATCAACATGTCCAACCAGCGTCACTGGGAAGCCCCGGTGCAGCGCTATGTCGGCGAGCTGCTGGCTGGTGAAGAAGGCCCGTTGAAGAAGAACTACAACATGCGTTGGGTCGCGGCGATGGTTGCCGACGTCCACCGCATCCTGACCCGTGGTGGTCTGTTCATGTACCCGCGCGACAGCCGCGAGCCGTCGAAACCGGGCAAGCTGCGCCTGATGTATGAAGCCAACCCGATGTCGTTCCTCGTCGAACAAGCCGGCGGCGCGTCCACCGACGGTCACCAGCGTATTCTCGACATCCAGCCGGAAGGCCTGCACCAGCGCGTTGCAGTGTTCCTCGGTTCGAAAGAAGAAGTCGCCCGCGCCACGGCCTACCACAAGGAATAAGCCATGCACGCGCCCTGGCAGCCGTTGCTCGACTGGTGGTTCGGACACGCCGAATCAGCCAGCGAAGTAGCGGCCGAAAAGGGCAAGTTGTGGTTCGGCAAGCGAAACAGCCAGGACCTCGAAGCGCAGACGCGTTTCGGGGTCTTTGTCGATCAGGCCCTTGCCGGCGAATTGACCGAGTGGACGCAATGTCCCGAAGGCTGGCTGGCGGTGGTGCTGTTGCTCGATCAACTGCCACGCATGATCTATCGCGATACCCCCAAAGCGTTTTCCGGTGATCTGCTCGCACAGAAGCTCGTCGCCCAAGGCATTGCAGCGGATTTCGATCGGCAGTTGAAACCGATTCAGCGGGTATTCATTTATCTGGTATTCGAACACTGCGAAAACCTCGCGGTGCAAAACGAAGCCGTTTCCAGATTTATTGAATTGGTGGCTGAACAGCCAGAGACGGAGCGGGCGGTGTTTGCCGATAACCTGGACTATGCCGAGCGGCATCAGAAAGTGATTGCCCGATTTGGCCGGTTTCCGCATCGCAATGCGGTGTTGGGGCGGGAGTCTACGGCTGAAGAGTTGGTATTTCTTTCCAAACCTGGATCACGGTTCTAGTTTGCTGGGCTGGATCCAGTTCATCTAGCTCAAGAAATACGTCTTCAGCGTTTGTATAGTTTCCTCGATCGATTTCCTCGCTACCCAGCGCAAGGATTGCCAATAATGTGATTTGATCTGGATGAACCCCGTTGTGTTTCTTGTTCATCTGGCAAATTCCCGATGTTTATATTGAAGACATTCTGCGTGATGCAGGCCGCTTTCGCGAGCAGGCTCGCTCCCACAGGATCTGGTGGTGCACTCAAATTGTGTAACAACCGGAGATCCCTTTGGGAGCGAGCCTGCTCGCGAAGAGGCCTGAGGCTGCAGCTTAGATCCTGAAGCTGCCGACCAGATGCTTCAACCGCGCCGCCTGCTGCTCAAGGTCCGAACAGGCTCGCAATGTCGCCTGCAAGTTCTCCACGCCTTCCTGATTCAGCGTGTTGATCTCGTTGATATCAACGTTGATCGACTCGACCACGGCTGTCTGTTCTTCGGTCGCGGTGGCCACCGACTGGTTCATGCCGTCGATTTCGCCGATGCGCTGGGTCACGCTGCCCAGACGCTCGCCGGCCTGGTTGGCGATGCCGACGCTGCTTTCGCTCTCGCGCTGGCTCTCGGTCATGATGGTTACTGCCTGACGTGCGCCGACCTGCAACTCTTCGATCATCTTCTGTACTTGCTGCGCCGAATCCTGGGTGCGGTGCGCGAGGTTGCGCACCTCGTCGGCGACCACGGCGAAACCGCGTCCGGCTTCACCGGCGCGCGCGGCTTCGATGGCGGCGTTGAGTGCGAGCAGGTTGGTCTGCTGGGAGATGCTGGTGATCACTTCGAGAATCTGACCGATGTTCACCGTGTTGCTGTTAAGGGTTTCGATGTTGCCGCAGGAATCGCTGATCTTTGCCGACAGCTGTTGCATGGCGTGGATGGTTTTATCCACCACCTGCTGGCCGTCGACCGCGAGGCTGCGCGCATCGCTGGAATGCTGCGAGGCGAGGGCGGCGTTCTGGGCGATTTCCTGAGCGGCGGCGCCGAGCTGATTGATCGCGGCGGCGACGCTGTTGGTGCGGCTGGCCTGCTGGTCGGAGTTGTACATCGACGAGTTCGAGGCAGCGACCACACGCAGGGCGACTTCGTTGACCTGGCCGGTCGCCGAGGACACTTCGCGGATCGACGTATGAATGCGTTCGACGAAGCGGTTGAACGACGTACCCAGCGCGCCGAATTCATCGTTGCCGTGAATCACCAGACGCTTGGTCAGGTCGCCTTCGCCTTCAGCGATGTCATGCATCGCGCGGCCCATGGTCAGCAGTGGCTGCATCAGCACGCGAATCAGCATGCCAAGCAGGCCGATGATGATCAGCACGGCGATGACCATGGCGATCAGCGCCGAGGTGCGGAATTCGCTGAGCATCGAGAACGCGGTGTCTTTATCGAGCACCAGCGCCACGTACCAGTCAGCCGATGGCACTCCGTTGACGCGAGTGAAGGAAATCAACTGGGTCTTGCCGTCGAACTCGACTTCTTTCAGGCCCGGGCTGACTTGAGGCGCGCCGTTCGGATAGGCCTCGGCGAGGGTCTTGAGCACCAGCTTGCTGTCCGGGTGAATCAGGATCTTGCCTTCGGCGCTGACGATGAATGCGTGACCGTGGCCGCCGAAGTTCAGCGAGTTGATGATCGCGCTGACGCTGGTCAGATCGATGTCGGCCCCGGCCACGCCGAGCATCTGGCCCTGACGCTGCACCGGCGTGGCGACGGTGATCACCAGCTTGCCCGACGAAGCGGCAATGTACGGTTCGGTGACGATGGTCTGCTGTGCGCTATTGGCGGCTTTGTACCAGCCGCGCGCCCGTGGATCGTAGTCCGGCGCGCGGTTGCCGGCCGGCACCGAGAACATCACGCCGTCGGCACCGCCAAAATAGCTGAGCTGGAAATTGCCGGTGTAGGCGGGCAGGTCAATGATGCGTTTGAGGCTGGCGGGCGCGTTGCCGTCAACGGCGACTTGCTGCGACAGCGATTGCAGCAGCTGAATGCGGCTTTCCAGCCAGGTCTGGATGTTGCTGGTGGTCAGGCTGCCCAGCTCCTGCATGGTCGCTTCGGTACTGCTGCTCAAGGCCTGACGCTGGCGATAGTCGTTGAAGAAGATGAAACAGGCGAACGCAACGGCCACCACAAGGGCAGCAGCCAGCAGAATCTTGTGGCTGAATTTCATGTTTCTGGTCATCGAATGAACTACCGCGAGGGGGCTGGTCAGGAAAGGGCGGCAATTTGCCATATTCGGCAGCGTTGCGCTGCTCTTATTTTCGACCGCGCCGCGCCAAAGATTAGGCGTTTGCAGGGAAAGTCGACGAAATGCTCGACGGCTTCACAAAGTTTTTGATTTACCGGCAAAAGCCGGACGGGCGGGCTGATAAATAGGCGTTCGGTCACGGAACCAGATGACACTTTTCTCTTCTAAGCTTCTGGTTGGCACCATGCCATCCCCCCTCGTTCCAGGAGTTTCACCATGTCGCTGCGATCTATCGCCCTGCTGTCGTTTTGCGTGCTGTTGGCCGCATGCAGCAAGGTCAATCAGGAAAACTACTCCAAGCTCTCGGCCGGCATGGCCAAGTCCGAAGTGGAAACCCTTCTCGGCAAGCCCACTGATTGCTCGGGCGCGCTCGGTATGTCCAGCTGTACCTGGGGCGACAAGAACAGCTTTATCAGCGTGCAATACGCCGGTGACAAAGTGCTGATGTTTTCCGGCCAAGGCCTGAAGTAAACCGGGGCTTCGCGCCCACGGAGAAAAAAATGAAGCGGTTATTGCTGATCCTTTTTGCTGGCCTGGTACTGGCTGGCTGCGCCACTTCCGGCGTCGACCCGTTGGCGCCCAAGACCGTCAACAGCGTCAATCTCAAGCGTTATCAGGGCACCTGGTATGAACTGGCACGCTTGCCGATGTACTTCCAGCGCCACTGCGCGCAATCCGAAGCCCATTACACCCTCAAGCCTGACGGTAATGTCGGCGTGCTCAATCGTTGCCTGACCCCGGAGTGGCAGTGGGAAGAAGCCAAGGGCACGGCTTATCCACAAGTGCCGGGCAAGACCGACAAGCTCTGGGTCGAATTCGATAACTGGTTCTCGCGCCTGGTGCCGGGTGTGGCAAAGGGCGAGTACTGGGTGTTGTACGTCAGCGACGATTACAAGACCGCCATCGTCGGCGATCCGAGTCGCAAGTACCTGTGGCTGCTGTCACGCACACCGACCGTCAACGGTGTAGTGCGCGAAGAATTGCTGAGCAAGGCGCGTCAGCAGGGTTACGACACCACACGCCTGATCTGGCGCGCGTCGGATCGGCAGATGGCCAAGACATCCAATTAAGCCTCGATACAAATCAACTGTGGGAGCGAGCCTGCTCGCGAAGAGGGTGTATCAGTCGACATGAATATGGACTGATACACCGCTTTCGCGAGCAGGCTCGCTCCCACAGTTTGGTTTTGGGTCAGCCCAAGAGATCGCGCAGGACCCGGGTGAAGGCTCGGGCGCTGTGCTCTTCGCCGGCATGCCGGCCATCGCGCACCACCCACTGACCATTGACCAGCACATCGCGCACCTGGCGATCGCCGCCGGCGAACAACCAGCGGTTCAGAATCCCGTCGCCATTGGCCGTCGCTAGATACGGATCGTTGCCATCCAGGACAATCCAGTCCGCGCGCTTGCCCACTTCCAACGCGCCGATCGGCTGACCCAGCGCCTGCGCGCCGCCGTCCAGCGCCGCGTCATACAGGGTGCGACCGACCATCGGCTGTTGCGCGCCATACAAGCGATTGCGCCGCTGATCGCGCAGACGCTGACCATATTCCAGCCAGCGCAATTCCTCCACCACGCTGAGCGAGACATGGCTGTCGGAACCGATACCCATGCGCCCGCCCTGTGCGAGGAAATCCACCGCCGGGAAAATCCCGTCGCCCAGATTCGCTTCAGTGGTCAGGCACAGCCCGGCGATTGCGCGACTGTTGGCCATCAGCGTGACTTCTTCCGGGTTGGCGTGGGTGGCGTGGACCAGACACCAGCGCTGATCGACTTCAGCGTTCTCGTAGAGCCATTGCAACGGACGGCGACCGCTCCAGCTCAGGCAATCGTCGACTTCTTTCTGCTGCTCGGCGATATGGATGTGCACCGGGCATTGTTTGTCACTGGCCGCCAACACTTCGCTGATCTGCTGCGGAGTTACCGCGCGCAACGAGTGGAAACACAGGCCCAGCGATTGCGCCTTCTGCTGCGCCAGTAATGGCTGCAAACGCGCTTGCAGATTCAGATAGTTTTCAGTGCTGTTGATAAAGCGACGCTGGCCATCGTTGGGCGTTTGCCCGCCGAAACCGGAATGACTGTAGAGCACTGGCAGCAGGGTCAGACCGATACCGCTTTCGCTGGCGGCCTGGCTGATGCGCAACGCCAGTTCCGCCGGATCGGCGTACGGTTGGCCGTTGCTGTCATGGTGCACGTAGTGAAATTCGGCGACCGAGGTGTAACCGGCCTTGAGCATTTCGATGTACAGCTGACGGGCGATGATGCCGAGCTGATCGGGGCTGATTTTTCCGACGAGGCGGTACATCAGATCGCGCCAGGTCCAGAAACTGTCGTTGGGGTTGCCGGCCACTTCGGCCAATCCAGCCATGGCGCGCTGGAAGGCGTGAGAGTGCAGATTGGGCATTCCCGGCAGCAACGGCCCGCGCAGCCGCTCGGCGCCGTCTGCGCTGGAATCGGCCTGGATTCGGGTCAACAAGCCATCGGCGCTGACCTCGAGACGTACATTGTTGACCCATCCCTCAGGCAGCAGTGCGCGTTCGGCAAAGAAGGCGGACATCGTTCGGCACCCCATCGTGTGTTATTTGTATATACATATACAGACGTTTGCCTGCCCGGTAAACTCCGGCAAGCTAGTCACTTTCATCCAATGAACAGGGATCAACCGTGCCGACTCCGCCTCCAGTTTCTCCGTTGGCCGCGAACATGGGCGACAGTCCGGCGCCTTTGTACGCCCGCGTCAAACAGATGATCACCCAGCAGATCGACAGCGGTAACTGGCCGCCGCACTACCGCGTGCCGTCCGAAAGCGAACTGGTCAGCCAGCTCGGCTTCAGCCGCATGACCATCAACCGCGCCCTGCGCGAGATGACCGCCGACGGCCTGCTGGTGCGCATGCAAGGCGTGGGTACGTTTGTCGCCGAACCGAAGAGCCAGTCTGCGCTGTTCGAAGTGCACAACATCGCCGATGAAATCGCCTCGCGCGGCCATCGCCACACCTGCCAGGTCATCACCCTCGAAGAAGAAGCTGCCGGCTCCGAACGCGCGCTGGCGCTGGACATGCGCGAAGGTCAGAAGGTCTTCCACTCGCTGATCGTGCATTACGAAAACGGCATTCCGGTGCAAATCGAAGACCGTTTCGTCAACGCCCTGGTCGCGCCGGAATACCTCAAGCAGGATTTCACCCTGCAAACGCCTTATGCCTATCTCAACCAGGTCGCGCCGCTGACCGAGGGCGAGCACGTGGTCGAAGCGATTCTTGCCGAGCCGTCGGAGTGCAAGCTGCTGCAGATCGAAAAGGGCGAGCCGTGCCTGCTGATTCGCCGGCGAACCTGGTCGGGGCGTCAACCGGTGACGGCGGCGCGTTTGATCCACCCCGGTTCCCGCCATCGTCTGGAAGGGCGCTTTCATAAATGAATTATCAAGTGAAGGTTCTACGCGCCGAAGGCTACCCGCGCATGCCGTGGAAAAACGGCGGCGGCAGCACCGAGGAAATCACCCGCGATGCGGGCACTGGCCTGGACGGTTTCGGCTGGCGCCTGTCGATTGCCGACATCACCGAATCGGGCGGTTTCTCGACATTCGCCGGTTACCAGCGAGTGATCACCGTGTTGCAGGGCGACGGCATGACCCTGTGCGTCGACGGTGACGATACCCGTCCACTGTTACCCTTGGACCCGTTTGCTTTCAGCGGCGAAAGCCAAGTGTCCTGCACCTTGCTCGGCGGTGCGATTCGCGACTTCAATCTGATCTACGCGCCGCAACGTTACAGCGCGCGATTGCAGTGGCTGGACGGTGAGCAGCGGTTTTTCAGCTCGGCATCGACGCTGCTGGTGTTCAGTGTCAGTGAGCTGATGGACGTGCGTGTTGGCGACGGCGTTTCGCAGCTCGGTCGGCATGATTGCCTGCAACTGGACGGCAACAGCGGGCTGGTCGAAGTCTCCACCCATGGCGCTTGCTGCGTAGTCGAACTTCTCCAAAACTGACCCCTGTGGCGAGGGGATTTATCCCCGCTGGGTCGCGAAGCGGCCCCATTCCTGATTTAAAAAAGCGGTCTGCTGCGCAGCCCAGCGGGGATGAATCCCCTCGCCACAAAAGCCAACCCCACTCTTGTTTCCCTCCACGCACCAACTTGTTACCGAACGCCCCAGCGTGGCGCAAAACCACGCTCACTTGGCCTAGCCGCATCTCCTCAGAATTTCTTCCCGGAAAATTTCATCCACGCCAGAACCCTCGATTCAGGCGCTCTCCAGCCATGCCCGTGATTTTTCCTGAACACGCCTCCAACAAGTTGGCCGCTTGATTGCATATGCTTGTATGTACAAGTAAAGACGTATGCGTATGAGTCGGTCGAGACTCTCCGCAGCGTCCACTGATTCGCTTGTCGCGCAGCACAGCGCGCAGGCTGCTGCCCACTGCCAGGGTTGGTTTGAATTGATCGCTGAGGAGTCTTTTTCGTGACTGACAATACCCAGAACAGCAACAAGTTTCGTGACGTGCAGATCCGCGCCGCACGCGGTAACACGCTGACCGCCAAGAGCTGGCTGACTGAAGCGCCGCTGCGCATGCTGATGAACAACCTCGACCCGGAAGTCGCCGAGAACCCGAAAGAACTGGTGGTCTACGGTGGCATCGGTCGCGCGGCGCGCAACTGGGAGTGCTACGACAAGATCGTCGAAAGCCTGACCAACCTGAACGACGACGAAACCCTGCTGGTGCAATCGGGCAAGCCGGTCGGCGTATTCAAGACTCATAGCAACGCGCCGCGCGTGCTGATCGCCAACTCCAACCTGGTGCCGCACTGGGCGAGCTGGGAACACTTCAACGAACTCGACGCCAAAGGCCTGGCCATGTACGGCCAGATGACCGCCGGCAGCTGGATCTATATCGGCAGCCAGGGCATCGTTCAGGGCACCTACGAAACCTTCGTCGAAGCCGGGCGCCAGCATTACAACGCTGACCTGAAGGGGCGCTGGGTGCTCACCGCCGGCCTCGGTGGCATGGGCGGCGCGCAACCGCTAGCCGCCACCCTGGCCGGCGCCTGCTCGCTGAACATCGAGTGCCAGCAAGTCAGCATCGATTTCCGCCTGAAAAGCCGTTACGTCGACGAGCAAGCCAAAGACCTCGACGACGCCCTGGCGCGCATTGACAAATACACCAAAGAAGGCAAAGCGATTTCCATCGCCCTGCTCGGCAACGCGGCGGAAATCCTGCCGGAGCTGGTCAAGCGCGGCGTGCGCCCGGACATGGTCACCGACCAGACCAGCGCCCACGATCCGCTCAACGGCTACCTGCCGGCTGGCTGGAGCTGGGACGAATACCGCGCCCGCGCCAAGACCGAACCAGCCGCTGTGATCAAGGCAGCCAAGCAGTCGATGGCGGTGCATGTGAAAGCCATGTTGGAGTTCCAGAAGCAAGGCATTCCGACCTTCGACTACGGCAACAACATCCGTCAGATGGCTCAGGAAGAAGGCGTCGAAAACGCTTTCGATTTCCCGGGCTTCGTGCCGGCCTACATCCGTCCGCTGTTCTGCCGTGGCATCGGCCCGTTCCGCTGGGCGGCGCTGTCGGGTGATCCGCAGGATATCTACAAAACCGACGCCAAGGTCAAAGAGCTGATCCCCGACGACGCGCATTTGCACAACTGGCTGGACATGGCCCGCGAGCGCATCAGCTTCCAAGGTCTGCCGGCGCGTATCTGCTGGGTCGGTCTGGGCCAGCGCGCCAAGCTCGGTCTGGCCTTCAACGAAATGGTCCGTAGCGGTGAGCTGTCGGCCCCGGTGGTGATCGGTCGCGACCACCTCGACTCCGGCTCGGTGGCCAGCCCCAACCGCGAAACCGAATCGATGCAGGACGGCTCCGACGCCGTGTCCGATTGGCCGCTGCTCAACGCACTGCTGAACACCGCCAGCGGCGCGACCTGGGTGTCGCTGCACCACGGCGGCGGTGTCGGCATGGGCTTCTCGCAGCATTCGGGGATGGTGATCGTCTGCGACGGTACCGATGAGGCTGCCGAACGCATTGCTCGTGTGCTGCATAACGACCCGGCGACTGGCGTCATGCGCCACGCCGATGCCGGTTACCAGATCGCCATCGACTGCGCGAAAGAGCAGGGGCTGAATCTGCCGATGATCACTGGCGGCAAGTAATACGCTTTTGCTTCATGTGGGAGCGAGCTTGCTCGCGAAGAGGCCGGCACAGTCAACATTCGTGTCGGCAGACAGATTGCTTTCGCGAGCAAGCTCGCTCCCACAGAAAAGCAGCTCCACCGATGCTCAGTGAACCCGAACAGCAATCCACAGAGGTTGAATCATGGCGGTTAACAACGAACGTGCAGGCAGTACACCGTTGATCGAAAGGCGTTCGATCGACTACATCCCGGAAGCGGAAAGACACGGTCGTCTGTTCAGCCAGTTCACCCTGTGGATGGGCGCCAACCTGCAGATCACCGCGATCGTCACCGGGGCCTTGGCGGTGGTGCTTGGCGGTGATGTGTTCTGGTCGTTGATCGGTCTTTTGATCGGCCAACTGCTCGGCGGTGGTGTGATGGCGCTGCATGCCGCGCAGGGACCGAAACTGGGCTTGCCGCAGATGATCTCCAGCCGTGTGCAATTCGGCGTTTATGGCGCAGCGATTCCGATCGTGCTGGTGTGTCTGATGTACCTGGGTTTCACCGCCACCGGGACAGTGCTGTCCGGGCAGGCGCTGGGGCAGTTGTTCGGTGTCAGCGACAGTGTAGGCATCCTGATTTTCGCCAGTGTCATCGTGCTGGTCACAGTGCTCGGCTATCGGGTGATCCACTGGATCGGCCGCGTCGCCAGCGTGATTGGCGTGATCGCTTTTGTGTTCCTGTTCTGGCGGCTGATGAGCCAGACCGACGTTGGTGCGCTCCTGCAGATTCGTCATTTCAGCTGGAGCAGCTTTCTGCTGGCGGTGTCGCTGGCGGCGTCCTGGCAGATCGCCTTCGGCCCGTACGTGGCGGACTACTCGCGTTACCTGCCGAGCGCCACTTCATCGGTGAAAACTTTTTTCGCCGCTGGCGCAGGTTCGGTGATCGGCGCGCAGGTGGCGATGATCCTCGGCGTGTTTGCCGCCGCTTCGGCCAATGGTCAATTCGCTGGCCATGAAGTCGCCTACATCGTCGGGCTCGGCGGTACCGGCGCCACTGCCGCGCTGCTGTATTTCAGTATCGCGTTCGGCAAGGTGACCATCTCGACGCTGAACTCCTACGGCAGCTTCATGTGCATCGCCACCATCATCAGTGGCTTCAAAGGGCACCTGACGGTTACTCGCATGCAGCGGCTGATCTTCGTGCTGTTCATCGTCGGCGCGGCAACCCTGATTGCCCTGCTCGGGCAGCACTCGTTCCTCGGTGCGTTCAAGTCGTTCATCCTGTTTCTGCTCGCCTTCTTCACCCCGTGGAGCGCGATCAATCTGGTCGACTACTACTGCATCACCCGCGAGCGCTACGACGTGCCGGCGCTGGCCGATCCGAACGGCCGCTACGGCCGCTGGAACCTGCTCGGTATCAGCGTCTACGTGTTCGGCGTGCTGGTGCAGCTGCCATTCATCTCGACCAAGTTCTACACCGGGCCGCTGGTGGCCGCCCTCGGTGATGTGGACATTTCCTGGATCATCGGCCTGGTTCTCCCGGCCGCCGTCTATTACTTCTGCGCAAAGAAATGGCACAGCGCAGTGCCCGATCGCCTGATTCTGCCGGTCGAGCAGAACAGCACCCAACAAGCAAAAACCAGCGGAACCGGTCGCGCTGCGGCGCAGGCCTGATCTGGACGTGGACCAGGCTGGATGCCTCTTGAACTGCCGTAAGCCCATTCATGATTAGGAGCGTCACGACAATGAAATCGAACAAGACCCTGCTGACCACATTGCTGTCCATGGGCCTGTTGGCCAGTGCCGGTGCGACGCAAGCCGCCGGCTGGTGCGAATCGGGCAAACCGGTGAAATTCGCCGGGCTGAACTGGGAGAGCGGCATGCTCCTGACCGACGTTATGCAAGTGGTGCTGGAGAAAGGTTACGGCTGCAAGACCGACAGCCTGCCGGGCAATTCCATCACCATGGAAAACGCCCTGAGCAGCAACGATATTCAAGTGTTCGCCGAAGAGTGGGTCGGCCGCAGCGAGGTCTGGAACAAGGCCGAGAAAGCCGGCAAGGTCGTCGGTGTCGGCGCGCCGGTAGTGGGCGCGATCGAGGGCTGGTACGTGCCGCGCTATGTGATCGAAGGCGACGCCAAGCGCAAGCTTGAGGCGAAAGCCCCGGACCTGAAAAACATCGCTGACCTGGGCAAGTATTCCGCCGTGTTCAAGGACGCCGAAGAGCCGTCCAAGGGCCGCTTCTACAACTGCCCGGCCGGCTGGACCTGCGAGCTCGACAACAGCGAAATGCTCAAGAGCTACGGCCTGGAAAACAGCTACACCAACTTCCGCCCAGGCACCGGACCTGCGCTGGATGCGGCAGTGCTGTCGAGCTACAAGCGTGGCGAGCCGATCCTTTTCTACTACTGGTCGCCAACGCCGCTGATGGGGCAGATCGACGCGGTCAGGCTTGAAGACCAGGCGCAGGGCAACAAGACCATTAGCATCAAGGTCGGCCTGTCGAAAACCTTCCACGACGAAGCTCCGGAACTGGTCGCCGTGCTGGAGAAAGTCAACCTGCCGATCGATCTGCTTAATCAGAACCTCGGGCGCATGGCCAAGGAACGTATCGAGTCGGCAAAACTGGCGAAAATCTTCCTCAAGGAACATCCTGAAGTCTGGCACGCATGGGTGAGCGACGACGCAGCCAAGAAAATCGACGCGGCCTTGTAGGTCAGGTTTCCCGGCTGCCAGCACGGCAGCCGGACGCTTGATCGCAACCCCTTGATTGAGAGTCCCTTATGTTTCCCGAAAGCTTTACCTTTTCCATCGCCGACTGGGTCAACGGTTGGGTCGATTCGCTAGTGACCAATTACGGCGACGTGTTCCGGCACATCTCCGACACGCTGCTGTGGGCTATCGTCAGTCTCGAAGGTCTGCTGCGTGCGGCGCCGTGGTGGTTGATGCTGGCAATCGTCGGTGTCATCGCCTGGCACGCCACGCGCAAAGTGGTGACCACCGCCGTGATTGTCGGCTTGCTGTTTCTGGTGGGTGCGGTTGGCCTGTGGGACAAGCTCATGCAGACCCTGGCGCTGATGATGGTCGCGACGATCATTTCGGTGCTGATCGGCATCCCGCTGGGGATCCTCTCGGCGCGCAGCAATCGCCTGCGTTCGGTGCTGATGCCGCTGCTCGACATCATGCAGACCATGCCGAGTTTCGTTTACCTGATTCCGGTGCTGATGCTGTTCGGCCTGGGCAAGGTGCCGGCGATTTTCGCCACGGTGATCTACGCCGCGCCCCCGCTGATCCGTCTGACTGATCTGGGTATTCGCCAGGTCGACGGCGAAGTCATGGAAGCGATCAATGCCTTCGGCGCCAACCGCTGGCAGCAACTGTTCGGCGTGCAACTGCCGCTGGCCCTGCCGAGCATCATGGCCGGGATCAACCAGACCACGATGATGGCCCTGTCGATGGTGGTGATCGCCTCGATGATCGGCGCCCGTGGCCTCGGTGAAGACGTACTGGTGGGGATTCAGACCCTCAACGTCGGCCGTGGTCTCGAAGCCGGGCTGGCGATCGTGATTCTCGCGGTGGTCATCGACCGCATCACTCAAGCGTACGGCCGGCCACGCCACGAGGTGAGCAAATGAGCAACGCAAGCGTGAGCAAGATCGAAGTGCGCAACGTCTTCAAGATTTTCGGCAACCGCGCCAAGGATGCGCTGGCCATGGTCGGCCAGGGCAAGAGCAAGGATCAGGTGCTCAACGAAACCGGTTGCGTGGTCGGCGTGAACGACTTGTCGCTGAGCATCGGCACCGGCGAAATCTTTGTGATCATGGGCCTGTCCGGCTCGGGCAAATCCACCCTGGTACGGCACTTCAATCGCCTGATCGACCCCACCAGCGGGGCGATTCTGGTCGATGGCGAGGACATCCTGCAGTACGACATGGACGCCCTGCACGAATTTCGTCGGCACAAGATCAGCATGGTGTTCCAGAGCTTCGGCCTGCTGCCGCACAAGACCGTGCTCGATAACGTCGCCTACGGTTTGAAAGTCCGTGGCGAAAGCAAGCAGGTCTGCGCCGAGCGCGCGCTGCACTGGATCAACACCGTCGGCCTCAAGGGCTACGAAAACAAATACCCGCACCAGCTCTCCGGCGGCATGCGTCAGCGCGTCGGCCTCGCCCGTGCGTTGGCGGCGGACACCGACATCATCCTTATGGACGAAGCATTCAGTGCGCTGGATCCGCTGATCCGCGCCGAGATGCAGGACCAGTTGCTGGAACTGCAAAAGACCCTGCACAAAACCATCGTCTTCATCACCCACGACCTCGACGAAGCCGTGCGCATCGGCAATCGCATCGCGATTCTCAAGGATGGCCGGTTGATCCAGGTGGGTACGCCAAGAGAGATCCTGCACTCGCCGGCGGATGAGTATGTCGACCGGTTCGTACAGCGGCGGGCGGCGGTGGTGTGACGCTGAGTGGCCGTTGTGGTGAGGGGATTTATCCCCGTTCGGCTGCGAAGCAGTCGTAAAACCGGCCACTGCGGTCTGTCTGACGGATTTGCGGGCATGGTTTGGGGCGGCTTCGCCACCCAACGGGGATAAATCCCCTCACCACAGGGTTACCGGCATCAACAGAATTGGTATGAGGTTAGAGATGTCCCAGGCTGAAAAAATCGTTATCACAGGCAGCCCTCTGCGTTGGCAGGACGTGGTCGCTGTCGCCCGTTACGGTGTGCCGCTGGATCTGTCCAGCGAGACCTGGGCGCGCATCGACAACGCTCAGGCCATCGTTCAGCGCATCGTCGCCAGCGGCGAGCGCGCCTATGGCGTCAACACCGGTCTGGGCGGTTTGTCGAACGTCTCGCTGCAGGACGAACAGCTCAGCCAACTCTCGCGCAACACCCTGCTCAGCCATGCCTGCGGTGTCGGACCGGTGCTCAGCGACGAGCAGACCCGCGCGATCATCTGCGCCGCGATCCACAACTACAGCCACGGCAAATCCGGCCTGCATCGACGTGTGGTCGAAGGGCTGCTGGCGCTGCTCAATCGCGGCATCACTCCGCAGGTGCCGTCGCAGGGTTCGGTGGGTTATCTGACGCACATGGCGCACATCGGCATCGCGCTGCTCGGCGTTGGCAGTGTCAGCTATCGCGGGCGGATCATTTCGGCGCAACAGGCGCTGGCCGAGGAGGGTCTGCAACCTGTGCAGCTCGGCGCGAAGGATGGCTTGTGTCTGGTCAACGGCACGCCGTGCATGACCGGCCTCAGTTGCCTGGCGATTGCCGATGCTACGCGGCTGCTGCAATGGGCCGATGTCATTGGTGCGATGAGTTTCGAAGCCCAGCGCGGCCAGGTCGATGCCTTCGATGCCGAGATCATTGCGCTCAAGCCGCATCCGGGCATGCAGCAGGTCGGCAACAACCTGCGCGCCTTGCTCGATGGCAGCGAAGTGATCGCCGCGAGCAAAGGCATTCGCACTCAGGATGCGCTGAGCATTCGTTCGATCCCGCAGGTTCACGGCGCCGCCCGTGATCAACTGGAGCACGCAATCAAACAGGTCGAAGCCGAACTCAACGGCTGCACCGACAACCCGTTACTGCTCGGCACACCGGACAATTTCCGGGTGATGTCGCAGGCCAACCCGCACGGTCAATCCGTGGCGATGGCGGCGGATCTGCTGGCGATTGCCATGGCCGAAATCGGCTCGATTGCCGAGCGTCGTCTGGACCGTTTGGTCAATCCGCACGTCAGCGGTCTGCCGGCGTTTCTGGTGGCCAATCCCGGGGTCAACTCGGGGATGATGATCGTGCAATACGTCGCCGCCTCGCTGTGTGCGGAAAACCGCCAATTGGCGCAACCGGCGGTACTCGACAACTACATCACCTCGGGCCTGCAGGAAGATCACCTGAGCATGGGCACCAACGCCGCGCTGAAGCTGCACCGCGCGCTGGAAAACTGCACGCAGATCCTCGCAATTGAATACCTGCTGGCGGCGCAGGCGTTTGAATTCCTCAAGGAACAGCGCTTTGGCGTGGGCACCGACCGCGCGTGGAAACTGCTGCGCGCAACGGTCCCGGCCTACGATCAGGACCGCTGGCTGGCGCCGGATATCGCTGCCGCTGCGACCGTGTTGAAAGACCCGAATCTGCCGCACAACGTTCTCCCGAATTTGCACTGACAACTACCCATACCAGCGTGCCAAGGCGTGGATCGTTCACAAGACGAGAAGCGACGGATAACGGAATGCTCCGGAGCGACTGGTAGTTAATAACAATGCCTGACAGGAGCATTTTAATGACTGCGCTGAACCTGATCCCCGGCCAACTGAGCCTGGCCCAACTGCGTGACGTCTACCAGCATCCGGTAACCTTGACTCTCGACAACAGCGCCAGCGCGCAGATCGAGGCCAGCGTCGCCTGTGTCGAGCAGATCCTCGCCGAGAACCGCACCGCCTACGGCATCAACACCGGTTTCGGCCTGCTGGCCTCGACGCGCATCGCCAGTGAAGACCTGGAAAACCTGCAGCGTTCGCTGGTGCTCTCGCACGCGGCCGGCGTCGGCCAGCCGATCAGCGATGAGCTGGTGCGACTGATCATGGTGCTCAAGGTCAACAGCCTCAGCCGCGGTTTTTCCGGGATCCGTCGGCAGGTGATCGATGCGCTGATAGCGCTGATCAATGCCGAGGTCTATCCGCACATTCCGCTGAAAGGTTCGGTCGGTGCGTCGGGGGATCTGGCGCCGTTGGCGCACATGTCGCTGGTGCTGCTGGGCGAGGGCAAGGCCCGCTACAAGGGCGAATGGCTTGAGGCCACCGAAGCGCTGAAAGTCGCCGGCCTGGCGCCGCTGACTTTAGCGGCTAAAGAAGGTCTGGCGCTGCTCAACGGTACTCAGGTTTCCACAGCGTTTGCCCTGCGCGGTTTGTTCGAAGGCGAGGATCTGTTTGCCGGTGCAGTGGCGCTGGGCAGTCTTACTGTTGAAGCCGTGCTCGGTTCGCGCTCGCCGTTCGACGCGCGCATTCATGCCGCACGTGGGCAGAAAGGGCAGATCGACGCCGCTGCGGCTTATCGCGATCTGCTCGGTGAGCGCAGCGAAGTCTCCGCCTCGCACCAGAATTGCGACAAGGTCCAGGACCCGTACTCGCTGCGCTGCCAGCCGCAAGTCATGGGCGCCTGCCTGACCCAGTTCCGCCAGGCCGCTGAAGTGCTGGCGGTCGAAGCCAACGCGGTTTCCGACAACCCGCTGGTATTCGCCGCTGAAGGCGACGTGATTTCCGGCGGCAACTTCCACGCCGAACCAGTGGCCATGGCCGCTGACAACATGGCCCTGGCCATCGCTGAAATCGGCTCGCTGAGCGAGCGGCGCATCTCGCTGATGATGGACAAGCACATGTCGCAACTGCCGCCGTTCCTGGTGGCCAATGGCGGGGTGAACTCCGGTTTCATGATCGCCCAGGTCACCGCTGCGGCGTTGGCCAGCGAAAACAAGGCGTTGTCCCATCCACATTCGGTGGACAGCCTGCCGACCTCGGCCAACCAGGAAGACCACGTGTCGATGGCTCCGGCCGCCGGCAAGCGGCTGTGGGAAATGGCTGAGAACACTCGCGGCATTCTCGCCGTGGAATGGCTGGCGGCAGTGCAGGGCCTGGATCTGCGCAACGGCTTGAAGACCTCGCCGAAGCTGGAACAGGCGCGGGCGATTTTGCGCAAGGAAGTGCCGTTCTATGAGAAGGACCGCTTCTTTGCGCCGGACATCAATGCGGCGACGCAATTGCTGGCGTCGCGGTGCTTGACCGAGCTGGTGCCGGCGAAGCTTTTGCCGAGCATTTAACCCTACCCACTGATCGTTCCCACGCTCTGCGTGGGAATGCCTCAAGGGACGCTCCGCGTCCAGTGACGCGGAGCGTCACGGGCTGCATTCCCACGCAGAGCGTGGGAACGATCACTATAAGAGGAACCGGGATGAAAACCCTCTGGCAACACTGCCACGTCGCAACCATGGCCAACGGCGCCTATTCGATCATCGAGGATGCCGCGATCGTCACGTCCGGCACGCTGATCGAGTGGATCGGCCCACGCACTCAATTGCCGTCCGGCGAATACCCGGCGCTCAATGATTTGCAGGGTGCGTGGGTCACCCCCGGTCTGATCGACTGCCACACCCACACCGTGTTCGGCGGCAACCGCAGCGGTGAGTTCGAGCAGCGTCTGCAAGGCGTCAGCTATGCCGAGATCGCCGCGCAGGGCGGCGGCATCGCCAGCACCGTGCGCGCCACCCGTGAAGCGAGCGAAGACGAGCTGTTCGCCAGCGCCGCCAAGCGCCTGAAAAGCCTGATGCGCGACGGCGTGACTACGGTGGAAATGAAATCCGGCTACGGTCTCGATCTGGCCAACGAGCGCAAGCTGCTGCGGGTCATCCGGCGCCTGGCCGAAGAGCTGCCGATCAGCGTGCGCAGCACTTGCCTGGCGGCGCACGCCTTGCCGCCGGAGTACAAGGATCGCGCCGACGATTACATCGATCTGGTCTGCGAGCAGATGCTCCCGGCCCTTGCCGCCGAAGGTCTGGTCGATGCCGTGGACGCGTTTTGCGAATACCTGGCGTTTTCGCCGGAGCAGGTCGAGCGGGTGTTCGTCGCCGCGCAACAACTCGGACTGCCGGTAAAGCTGCACGCCGAGCAGTTGTCCTCGCTGCACGGCTCCAGCCTCGCCGCGCGCTACAAAGCCTTGTCCGCCGATCATCTGGAATTCATGGACGAGGACGATGCCATCGCGATGGCAGCCGCCGACACCGTCGCCGTACTGCTGCCAGGCGCGTTCTACTTTCTGCGCGAAACCCAGTTGCCGCCGATGGAAGCGCTGCGCAAGCACAAGGTGAAAATCGCCATCGCCAGCGACCTCAATCCCGGCACCTCGCCAGCGCTGTCGTTGCGCCTGATGCTGAACATGGCCTGCACCTGTTTCCGCATGACTCCGGAAGAAGCCCTGGCCGGGGCGACCCTTCATGCCGCGCAGGCGTTGGGCATGGCGCAGACCCATGGCTCGCTGGAGGTTGGCAAGGTCGCCGACTTTGTCGCGTGGGACATCGAGCGTCCGGCGGATCTGGCCTATTGGCTCGGTGGCGATCTGGACAAGCGCGTCGTGCGTCACGGCGTCGAATCGAATCTGTAGGAGAACGGTTGTGGACAAGGTACTGAATTTCAAACAAGGCCGCGTGCCGCTGCTGATTAGCATGCCCCATGCGGGTGTGCGTCTGACCCCAACGGTCGAGGCCGGGCTGATCCCCGCTGCGAGAAGCCTGCCGGACACCGACTGGCATATTCCGCTGCTCTACGATTTTGCCGAAGAACTGGGCGCGAGTACCCTGGCGGCTGAGTATTCGCGCTTCGTCATCGACCTCAACCGGCCGTCCGACGACAAGCCGTTGTATGCCGGGGCAACCACCGGGTTGTATCCGGCGACGTTGTTCGACGGTATTCCGTTGTTTCAGCAAGGTCTGGAACCGTCGAAAGAGGAGCGCGCGACTTACCTGGAGCAGATCTGGACGCCGTATCACCGCACCTTGCAGCAAGAACTGACGCGGCTGAAGGCTGAATTCGGCTACGCGCTGTTGTTCGATGCGCACTCGATCCGCTCGATCATCCCGCACCTGTTCGACGGCAAACTGCCAGACTTCAACCTCGGCACCTTCAATGGCGCCAGCTGTGATCCACAATTGGCCAGTCAACTGGAAGCGATCTGCGCGCAGCACGAGCAGTTCACCCATGTGCTCAACGGTCGCTTCAAGGGCGGACACATCACCCGCCAATACGGCGACCCGGCGCAGAACATCCACGCCGTGCAGCTGGAACTGTGCCAGTCCACCTATATGGAAGAGTTCGAGCCGTTCCGCTACCGCGCCGACCTCGCCGAACCGACGCGGGTGGTGCTCAGGGAATTGCTGCAGGGACTGCTCGCTTGGGGTGAAAAACACCACAACGCCTGATGCACCCCTGTAGGAGCTGCCGAAGGCTGCGATCTTTGATCGTTCCCACGCTCTGCGTGGGAATGCAGCCAGTGACGCTCCGCGTCACTGGACGCGAAGCGTCCCAAGAGGCGTTCCCACGCAGAGCGTGGGAACGATCAGGCCCCGGAGCATGCTCATTGACGCAAATCGGGTTTATGATGCCCAACGGCAGAATAATACGAGTCCCCCCAGGGATGACCTCGACCCCTTACGGAGCGCGCAATGCAGACTTTGTTTCCGCAGATCAAACCCCACGCCCGGCACGATCTGGCTGTCGATGACACCCATACGCTGTACGTCGATGAAAGCGGCTCGCCGGAGGGTTTACCGGTGGTGTTCATCCACGGTGGCCCCGGCGCCGGCTGTGACGCCCAGAGCCGACGCTATTTCGATCCGAATCTGTATCGCATCGTCACCTTCGACCAGCGCGGCTGCGGTCGCTCCACCCCGCACGCCAGCCTGGAAAACAACACCACCTGGGATCTGGTCGAAGACCTTGAGCGCATCCGCAAACACCTGGGCATTGAAAAATGGGTGTTGTTCGGCGGCTCCTGGGGTTCGACCCTGGCGCTGGCCTACGCGCAAACCCATCCGGAGCGGGTCCATGGTCTGATTCTGCGCGGGATTTTTCTCTGCCGTCCGCAGGAAATCGAATGGTTCTATCAGGCCGGCGCCAGCCGTCTGTTCCCCGATTACTGGCAGGACTACATCGCGCCGATCCCGCTGGACGAGCGCGACGACCTGCTCAACGCTTTCCACAAACGCCTGATCGGCAACGATCAGATCGCCCAGATGCATGCGGCCAAGGCGTGGTCGACTTGGGAAGGGCGCACCGCGACCCTGCGCCCGAATCCGCTGGTGGTCGATCGTTTCTCCGAGCCGCAACGCGCGCTGTCGATCGCGCGGATCGAATGTCACTACTTCACCAACAATGCCTTCCTTGAGCCGAACCAGCTGATTCGCGACATGGGCAAGATCGCTCATCTGCCCGGCGTGATCATTCACGGTCGCTACGACGTGATCTGCCCGCTCGACAACGCCTGGGAATTGCACCAGGCCTGGCCGAACAGCGAATTGCAGGTGATCCGCGACGCCGGCCACGCCGCGTCCGAGCCGGGCATCACCGATGCGCTGGTGCGCGCCGCGAGCAAAATGGCCCAGCGCCTGCTCGACCTGCCGCTCGAAGAAGCATGAAGGCGCTGTTACAACGCGTACGCGGTGCGCGGGTAGAGGTCGCCGGCGAGGTTGTCGGCGCGGTCGATCAAGGTTTGCTGGTGCTGGTGGCGGTAGAACCCGACGACACGCGTACCAGCGCCGACAAACTTCTGCATAAGCTGCTTAACTATCGGGTATTCAGTGACGCCGAGGGCAAGATGAATCTGTCCCTGGCGGATGTGGGCGGCGGGTTGCTGCTGGTCTCTCAGTTCACCCTCGCCGCCGACACCAAAAGCGGTCTGCGTCCGAGCTTTTCCACGGCCGCACCGCCGGCGCTAGGTGAAGAATTGTTCGACTATTTATTGAGTCAGGCGAAACAGGTGCATGGCACTGTGGCATCAGCTAGATTCGGCGCCGATATGCAGGTGCACCTGGTCAACGATGGCCCGGTAACCTTCCTGTTACAGACCTGACAGTGCCTGAAACATGTTTTTCGGCAATTTCGACTGTTTTTAGGCTGTTTTCGCGATAAATACTTTGTTACCCCTGATGCGTTGTCATCCGGGCTACTAGATAATCGCGCGCTGCGGGGATCGACATTCGTTGATCCGTTTTGACTTAGGTAGAGACTTGTCTGGATCCGATTGGGGAATCATTTTGCCCCGGCGGAGTCGGAACAATGCTCGCCAACCTGGCATGAGCGGTCTGTACGGCCATTTTTGTCAGCATTATTTCGAGGGCCATGAAGCCAGAGGCAAGGCGCTGCGACGACTCATAGCTCGCTATGGGGAGGAGCAGCAACGCAGTATCTGGCTTCATGGAACCGAAATAAGCTGACTAAAAATGGCCACACAGACGGCTTGCTGGCCGTTGGTTTATTGATCTGTTTTCGGCGAGGGTTGCTCGTGATTGTTAGTCCCTGTAATGCAGCAAAAATGTCTGCCAAACGCATGCGAAGTGCTCTGGTAGCGGGTTCGGCGCTCCTGTGCCTGCTCAGCGCCGGTCAGCTTTGGGCGTTCAATCTTGACGACGTATCGGCCAAGGCCAAAGAGCTGGCCGGGCAGAAGTTCGAAGCCCCGCGCAGCAACCTGCCGAACGAATTCCGCGAAATGAAGTTCGCGGACTACCAGAAGATCCGCTTCCTCACCGAAAAGGCTGAGTGGGCCGATCAGAAGACGCCGTTCAAGCTCTCCTTCTATCACCAGGGTATGCACTTCGATACACCGGTGAAAATCAACGAAATCACCACCAATACCGTCTCGGAGATCAAATACGATCCGAGCCGCTTCGATTTCGGCGACCTGAAATTCGATCCGAAAGCCACCGAGCAACTGGGCTATGCCGGTTTCCGTGTGCTGTACCCGATCAACAAGGCCGACAAGCAAGACGAGATCATGACCATGCTCGGCGCGAGTTACTTCCGCGTCGTCGGCAAGGGCCACACCTACGGTCTGTCGGCCCGTGGTCTGGCGATCGATACCGCGCTGCCGTCGGGTGAAGAGTTCCCGCGTTTCCGCGAGTTCTGGATTCAGCAGCCCAAGCCGGGCGATAAGCACCTGGTGATCTTCGCTCTGCTCGATTCGCCGCGTGCCACCGGTGCCTACCGTCTGATCCTGCGTCCGGGCAGCGACACCATCGTCGACGTCAAGGCGCAGATGTTCCTGCGTGACAAGGTTGGCAAACTGGGTATCGCGCCGCTGACCAGCATGTTCCTGTTCGGCGCCAACCAGCCGTCGAAAGTCCTCAACTACCGTCGTGAACTGCACGACTCCAGCGGTCTGTCGATCCATGCCGGCAATGGCGAATGGATCTGGCGCCCACTGAACAACCCGAAACATCTGGCCGTGAGCAACTTCAGCGTCGAGAACCCGCGTGGTTTCGGTCTGCTGCAGCGTGGCCGTGACTTCAGCCACTACGAAGACCTCGACGACCGCTACGACAAGCGCCCGAGTGCCTGGATCGAGCCGAAGGGCGAGTGGGGCAAGGGTACTGTCGATCTGGTAGAGATTCCGACCGCTGACGAAACCAACGACAACATCGTTGCGTTCTGGAGCCCGGAAAAAATGCCGGAGCCAGGCCAGCCGCTGGACTTCGCCTACCGCATGCACTGGACCATGGACGAAGCAGCACTCCACGCGCCGGACAGCGCCTGGGTGGCACAGACCCTGCGTTCGACCGGTGACGTCAAACAATCGAACCTGATCCGTCAGCCCGATGGCAGCGTGGCCTATCTGGTCGACTTCGAAGGTCCATCGCTGGCGGCCCTGACGCCGGATGCCGACGTGCGCAGTCAGGTCAGCGTCGGTGACAACGCCGAACTGGTCGAGAACAGCGTGCGCTACAACCCGGAAACCAAGGGCTGGCGCTTGACCCTGCGGATGAAGATCAAGGACCCGAGCAAAGCGACCGAGATGCGCGCCGCCCTGGTTCAGCCGGTAGTCACCGCAGATCTGGGCAAATCGGTGCCGGCGTCCAATTCGTCGGTCGCCAAGGCTGACAAGGTTGCCGCCAAGCAACAGGAAAAACTCGACAAGGAAGCCAAGGCCGCCGAAGCCAAACAGGCTGAAGCCAAGCCTGCAGCCGACGCCAAGGACAAGGCCAACAAAGACGCCAAGCAGCCAGTCGCTGCCGACGCGGCCCCAGCCACACCGGAATCGGCGCCGACTGAAGAAGTCCTGACCGAGACCTGGAGCTATCAGTTGCCTGCCGATGAGTAATTCACCAGTACAGCCAGAGACTCTGTCCGAGTATCTGGCGCATCTGCCGATGACCGACGAGCAACGCGCGGAACTCGCGGGTTGCCAGTCGTTCAGCGAGCTGCATGAACGCCTGTCGTCCTCGACCTTCGACGCCCCTGCCGAAGCCGCCCAGGCTTCGGTGGGCAAGCGTCTGACCCTGAGCACTGCCGAAGAACTGGCTGAAGCGGAAATGCTGATGCTCGACGCCAGTGGTCGGGTCAGCCTCAAGGCGACCCCGCCGATCCGCCGCACCAAGGTCGTGCCGGAGCCATGGCGCACCAATATCCTGGTGCGTGGCTGGCGCCGCCTGACCGGTCGCACCAATCCGCCGCAGCCGCCGAAGGACGCCAATGTCCTGCCGGCCGCGCGCTGGCGCACCGTCGGTTCGATCCGCCGCTACATTCTGTTGCTGCTGATGCTCGGCCAGACCATCGTTGCCGGTTGGTACATGAAAGGCATCATGCCGTACCAGGGCTGGTCGTTCGTCGATCTGGAAGAAGTCCTGCATCAGCCGCTGCTGCAAACCGCCACGCAAGTGCTGCCGTACGCGCTGCAAACCAGCATCCTGATTCTGTTCGGGATTCTGTTCTGCTGGGTCTCGGCGGGTTTCTGGACCGCGCTGATGGGCTTCCTCGAGTTGCTAACCGGCCACGATAAATACCGTATCTCCGGGAAAAGCGCTGGTAACGAGCCGATTCCCAAAGATGCGCGTACTGCGCTGGTAATGCCGATCTGCAACGAAGACGTGCCGCGTGTATTCGCAGGTCTGCGTGCGACGTTCGAATCGGTAGCGGCCACCGGTGATCTGGATCGCTTCGACTTTTTCGTCCTCAGCGACAGTAACGACACCGATATCTGCGTCGCCGAGCAACAGGCCTGGCTGGATGTCTGCCGCGAGGCCAAGGGCTTCGGCAAGATCTTCTATCGCCGTCGCCGCCGTCGTGTGAAGCGCAAGAGCGGCAACCTCGACGACTTCTGCCGTCGTTGGGGTGGTGACTACAAGTACATGGTCGTGCTCGACGCCGACTCGGTGATGAGCGGCGAGTGCCTGACCAGTCTGGTGCGCCTGATGGAAGCCACGCCGGACGCCGGGATCATCCAGACCGCGCCGCGTGCGTCGGGCATGGACACTTTGTATGCGCGCATGCAGCAGTTTGCGACCCGCGTGTACGGCCCGCTGTTTACCGCCGGTCTGCACTTCTGGCAGTTGGGTGAATCCCACTACTGGGGTCACAACGCGATCATCCGCATGAAGCCGTTCATCGACCACTGCGCCCTGGCGCCGTTGCCGGGCAAGGGCGCGTTCTCCGGTGCGATCCTGTCCCACGACTTCGTTGAAGCTGCGCTGATGCGCCGTGCCGGCTGGGGCGTGTGGATTGCCTACGACCTGCCGGGCAGTTACGAAGAGTTGCCGCCGAACCTGCTCGACGAACTTAAGCGTGACCGTCGCTGGTGTCACGGTAACCTGATGAACTTCCGCCTGTTCCTGGTCAAGGGCATGCACCCGGTGCACCGCGCGGTGTTCCTCACCGGCGTGATGTCTTACCTGTCGGCGCCGTTGTGGTTC
>Ga0308161_1001122_pt1 | contig 34385 bp, 24 predicted proteins | sample PhyFR2_FD_201034 | JGI IMG/M metagenome (GOLD analysis project Ga0308161, IMG submission 201034) | Phyllosphere microbial communities from UC Gill Tract Community Farm, Albany, California, United States - DLSLF.R2 | ecosystem: Host-associated > Plants > Phyllosphere > Unclassified | place: USA...
AGCGAAATGCTCCTGCCGATCATGGTCGGTTCCGGCCTGTTCGACGAGCAGCCTGAGTTCGAAGACATTGCCAAGGACGCCAACCTGATGGACGACATGATCGTTCAGATCCCGGAAGCCCTGACTGCGCTGTACCTGCTGTGCCAGGCCCCCGACGAAAAACCGGCGATCCTCAAGCCTCGTCACCACTAAGACCCGGCCTATGGACAACCCCATAGGCAACCGCCCCCTGATGTTGCGCTACGTCCTGCTGGCCATCGGCTGGCTCAGCGTGGCATTGGGGGTGATCGGCATCTTCCTGCCGGTCCTGCCCACCACCCCCTTCCTCCTGCTCGCCGCGGCCTGCTTCGCGCGCAGCTCTCCGCGCTTCTATCGCTGGCTGGTCGAACACCCGCGCCTCGGGCCATGGATTCGCGACTACCTCGAAGGCAACGGCATCCCGCTCAAAGGCAAGGTCTACGCGATCGGCCTGATGTGGGTGAGCATCCTATTCTCGTGTTATCTGGTGCCGCTGGTTTGGGCGCGTGGGTTCATGCTGACCAGTGCGGTGCTGGTGACGATTTATATTTTGCGGCAGAAAACCTTAAAAAAAGGCTGATTACCACGCCGCTGCCTGCTCAACCGTTCGTCCGATATCTACGCATACCTGTCAGAGTTGACAGGTGCACGATTTACCGGCCCATGATTAATTCTTCCGTATCGGCGCTGACAGCCCAGGTAAGCGCCCCGTGTGGAAGGCGAAAATTCATGAACAGCTCGCAATACCTGATATTTCCTCCTGCGCCGCGTTCCCGTGTCAGTGTGCTGGCCATCTATCCGCCGGAACCACGCCTGCACAAGCTGCAAGCTGACAAAAGCTATGGTATCAACATCGCCATGGTTACTCAGGACATTAACGGATTGGGCTTCCGTCTCCCGGAATATCTGTCTCAAGGCATTGGTGACCATATCAAAGTCTTCATCGATGAACCCGATGTCACTAACCCTTTGTCCGTGATTGATTTCATCCTTACGGAGGAGGATTTTGAGGCCGATGGAAAGATTCCTAAAACCGTATTTTTTTACATTTCAGCTGAAATCCTCGAGGAGAAATTCCTGCCGTTTACAGACGTCAGGCTGGATTGCTGGATGATAGTCACAAGACAGAGCGGCAACCCATCGGAATCGCCACACGCACAGCTCTGGTTCAAATACCCCGCACCCGGCGAGGCGGACACTGATGGTGGAAAGTCCCTCAATCAGGGCCTCAAGCTGCCGCTCGCATCGGAAAGCATCGTCGATCAGAACGTCATCGACGCAGGCATGGATGTCACGGTCAAGCATTACTTCAATCAGCAGATCGGCGATACGGTCGTGCTGAAATGTGGTTCGCTGCGGCTGGACTTCGTCGTGACTGACGCCTCGGCCGACATCGTTTTCAAGCTGACGTCTGACTTACTTGGCAAATTGCAACAAACCAGCAATCTGGTGGTGCGCTGGAGCGTTTATGACGTTGTCGAGAACTCCAGTGGCTTTTCGGAACCGCTCATTCTGCCGTTCAAGCCAGGAATAACTTTGTTGGCCGCGCCGATTTTCGAGCAGTCCGATGGCGACGACGTTCTACACCATGATTGGCTTGCAGGCGGCCCGACGAACATTCTCCTGACGGGCAGTTTTGCGATCAACGATGTGATCGCCCTGACACTGGAAGGATTCACCCGAAACAACGTGCCAGTCACTCATACCTATTCTTTAACGGTGACCGTCGCCAGCAAGACACTGTACTTTCCAGTCGAAAACTTCCGCATTCAAAATGTGATAGGTGGAAGTTTACGGGCAACCTATATCCTGACCAGAGCAGGTCAGCCCAAGCTCTCCAAACCTGCTGACGTAACCGTTGCGGGTAAATCGTTGCCACTGGGAGCGCCGGAGGTCACCCCACTGGTGGAAGGCGAACTGGCGGTCGATACTGCCAAAGCCCTAATAAATGTCGCCAGCTTCTGGCCCTTGAAACAAGGGGCAGAGGTCAAGCTGCACTGGCAGACCACAGACATCAATGGCAAGTTGGTACAGTTCACTTGGGGACAGCTGGTAACCGATCCTTCAAAGCCCATCGTTTTCGAGGCCGAGAACGAGTACATCAAGCCCTACGCCAGCGCGAGACTGGCCGTGCAGGCCACCATCACCAATCCCGGCGAAAGTGAAGTCTTTTCCGATATCGCTCAGTTGAAGATCGGCGATCCCAAGGAGCTTGTCCTCACGCCGCCTTCACTGGTATCACCTTTCACTAATCCGCTTGATCCATTGGCGGAGCTGCCGAGCATGCTGGTGGAATATCTCGATGCCAAGACCGAGAAGGTCCGCCTGGTGTGCACACCACTGCCCTTGGGATTTGATCGCTTCCCGCTGGTAGATCTGGATTCGGCCAAACAAGCCACCTTTCTCCTGAACAGAAAGTTGATAACGGCGCTTCACGGCGAAACCGTGGGTTTCAAATTCAACCTGAATCAGGACGGCAAGAAAATCGGATCATCTCCGGAAACAGAGATTTCTTTCAAACTGATCGCTGATCAGGATCCCAGGTTTCCGCGACCGCGAATCATTGGCATTGATAACGCAGTACTGGACGTAAAAAAACTGACCAGCGCAGACAAATTGGCGGTCAACCTCTGGCACGGACAACGACCGGGCCAGAGCATGACGCTGGTGCTGATCGGCATCGACAGCACAAACAACCCTGTCCGCCACGTCATCATCAACGCGGAGGCGAGCGTCACCAGCGCCGGGCTGATACGGGAACTGTCAACGCCGACGCTGGAAGTGTTGAGAAATCTCAAAAGCGGCAGTACGGCGACATTGATATTTTCCGTGCGCCTGGGGTTGCGCGGCAAACCGGTGGAATTTCCTCACCAGACGTACCAAATCGAATCTCTGGTTGAACTGCAACCGGTCATTACATTGATCAAGGACTCGCAGAACCGGGAGATACCGCATAGCGACCTTACGGTTGACCCCAATGTCACGGTTGAAGGGACTGCGAGTACAGAGCAGCAGGTTGAAGTGCTGGTGGATGGCAAGCCGGTGGAGACGTTGACCACAGACAAGGACGGCAAATTCTCAGTGCTACTGAAGGGGCTCGTTGTCGATGTACTGACAATCGTGCAGATTCGGGCGCTATATGGTGAAGGTCTGCTCTCTCCTTTGCGTTCGTTCACGCTGCGCAAAGCGCTGCAAATCAACAATAGCGCCATGGCCCTGCATGGACCGAGAGTTTATGCATGGCCCCACAGTGCGGACTTTCCAGGTAACACTCAAATCCGTGCTGCTGTCCCATCTACCGGCGTTCCCCCGATCACTTACAGAAGCAGTAATTCGAACGTGGCCCATGTTGACGGCAACGGGAAAGTCACCGGTATGCGTAACGGCAATACCTACATCACGGTGCAAGACCGATTCAGCTCATTTTCATACAACGTTGATGTTCGGAATGTCTACCAGCTGCACGTGTCTGGGTATGCAATGAACCATTACCAGGCAGTAAACTGGATGAACAGTGTTTATGGTTCAGTTCCTTTAAACAATTATTTTAATAGCATGTACGCTGTCTATGGCAAAGACCATAACTGGCCGCTAGCTTCAGGCTGGATAACATGGATGTGCACCGGCGCTGCATGTGGGCACAATCAGGGGGGTTACTACGTTTGGCGAGGCGGCGGATATCTCTGCCGTAACGACTTGAGCATCGGATATTGGGCATGGTGCCTCAGACCTTATTGACAATTGTGCCGTGCCATTGCTGCTGAGCAGCAGATCATGCTCGGGAAGTTGGCGGTGAATCGGATTCTGGATAATTTGCGCTGTCGGCGTGAGCTTGTGTCAAACACCGGCTGATTGTCCGGTGCCATCTCTGGCCCCTTTTCGAGCAGGCTCGCTCCCACATTGAAATGCATTCCACCGTGGGAGCGAGCCTGCTCGCGAAGACTGACGTGTGAGCAATGCAGTACCATCAGGCAGAAAAAAACCGCCGCCCCTTTGAGCTGGACGGCGGTTTTTTTGTTTCAGACGGCGCTTACACCGTATCCACCTTCAAGGAATGATCATTAAGCATGCCGCTGATGATCGTCGCCGTGTCATGCCCCCCAGCCACCATGCCGCCCGCCCCGGGTGTCACGCCGTAGTGGCTGGCGAGGTTGACGCCAGCCAGGTCGATGGTCTGGTTCGGCGTGCCGCCGGCCATGGCGCTGACGTCGATGCTGGTCATCACCGAGGCGCCGCTGCCGCTGACGGTGAAGTGCAGATAGTCGTCCAGCGACGCGGTGCTGGCGTTTTCGCCTTGCAGCAGTTGCGACAGGTCGAGTTTGTCGGTGCCGGGGGTGAAGTCGGTGATCAGGTCGTGGCCGCTGTTGCCCTTGAGCCACTGGAAGGTGTCAGCCCCTGCCCCGCCTGTCAGCGTATTGTTGCCCATGCCACCGATCAGCAAGTCATCGCCAGCGCCGCCATTGAGGAAGTCGTTGCCGAGGCCGCCGTTGATCACGTTGTTGTTGCCGTCGCCGGTGAGGCTGTCGTTGAAGTTCGAGCCGAGCAGATTTTCGATGCCGGTCAGCGTGTCAGTACCGGCGCCGAGGGTATTCTGCGCACCGAGCAGGCCGAGATTGACGGTGACAGCGGCCGTGGCGTGGGCGTAGCTGGCGGTGTCGCTGCCAGTGCCGCCGTCGAGCAGGTCGTTGCCGGCGCCGCTGTAGAGCAAATCGTTACCGCCGTCGCCGTGCATTTCGTTGTTGCCGGAGCCTGCGCTGAGCACGTCATTGCCGTCGCCGGCGTTGATCACATTGTTGCCACTGCCCGCTACCAACACATCGTCGCCAGCAGTGCCGGTCAAGGTGTGGCCGTCCTGATAGCTGATGCTGACGTTGGCCGTGTCGCTGCCGCCGTGGTTATCGTTGGCGGTGTAGGTGCCGTGGTAGTCCGGCGTGATGTCGTGGGCCCCCGCATAGTTGAGGGTCATGGTCAGTTGGTAGTTTTCCGCCGCGTTCGGGTTGCCGCCACCATTACCAATGTTGGTGATGTGGATCTGGTAGACGCCGTCCGCCGAGGCGCTGAGGGTCTGGCCGTCCGCCAGCGCTATCCAGGCACCGCCGTTGAGCGAATACTCCATGCTGATCTTACCGGCACCCAGATTGTGATCCAGATTGAGGGTTTCGCCCTGACGTAGATTGACGGTGATGCGATCTTCATCGTTGGCATTGCTGTTGCTCACCATGCCCAGATAACCGCTGACCACCAGCGCGGCGGTCATGGTCGCGGCATTGGCGCTGAAGGCGCTGCGCACGTTGGCCAGGTTCTGGTTGGCCGCATTATTGTTCTGCCCAGTGAAACCGATCAGGCCGGTACCGGTGAAGTCCGCCGCTTTCGAAACCCAACCGGTGTTGAAGCTGGTTGGCGTGGCGTTGAGGGTGTCGCCGTTCGGATCGCTGTCATTGGCCAGCAGCAGCTCACCCGGCACCACGATGTTGCCCGAGAGCACGTTGGTGATGACGTGATCGTCCATCGCCACCGGTGGCGCGTTGGGAATCACTTTCACCGTCAGGGTGGAGCTGGCCAGATCGCCGTCTTTGTCGCTGACGGTAAAGCCGATGTTTTCGGTGATGACCACGGCGGTGGTTTTCTGCGAGGTGTAGCTGTATTCGCCGGTATCAAGATTGACCACCAGCGTGCCGCTGTTGTTGGTGGCAATGCTGACGCTGTTGTTGGCGGTATTGAAGGTGCCGTGATTGGCGCCGCCGCTCGCGGTCAACGAACCCTGGCCACTGAGGGCTTTCGGATCGTAGGTGTAGGTGGTGCCGTCGACCACGATCGACTTGATGAAACCGCCATCGGCGCCGAACGAACCGCCCTCGCCCAGCAGCGAACCGGTGACCGGCGCGCCCTGCACGGTGCCGGACAATACCGAGTTGAGCTGATTGAGATCGGTGACCACCACCGCATTGGTGTTGGTGTGGTTGATGCCGTCGTAGGCCAGGGGATCGAGGTTGGCGTTGCTCACGCCACTGCCCAGACCGATTGCATAGTTCTTGATGTTGTTAGCGTCGAGGAAGTTTTTCAGCGCGGCCTCGTCAGCCGTGCCGATGTCGCCCTCGTTGGGCTTGCCGTCGGAGAAGAAGTAGCCGACGTTCTGTGCCCCGGTGAGTTTGCCGGAGGTGTCGAACGCGGTCTGCATCACCGCCACGGCGGCATCGTAGTTGGTGCCGCCGCCGGCGTTGAGGCCGGCGAGCAATGTCTTGGCAGTAGCGACATCGACCCACACCGTGGTGCGGTCGGCGGCATTGCTGCTGAACGTCACCAACTGCACTTTCACATCGCCCAGATCATCGTACTTGTCGAGCAAGGCGCCGATGGCCTGCTTGGCCAGTGCCAGCCGCGACAGGCCCGGCACGCCAGAGGGATCGGCCATGCTGCCGGAAATGTCGAGGACGATGAGGATGTTCGAATCAATCTCCACTGCGGTAACCGAGCGATCCGAGGCAACGGCTTTCGGCACATCGTCGACGATGTTCACCACAAGCGTGCTGGTGGTGCTGTTGCCCAGCGCATCGGTGGCTTTGTAGGTGAACGTTTCGCTGAGCGTGTTCGGCCCGTCGTTGGCGTTCGGCGCGGTTTTCGGTGCCGAGGTCAGCGTGTAGGTGTAGGTGCCGTCAGCGTTGAGCAGCAGTTGCCCGTAGCTGCCGGTGGCGTTGCCGACCAGGGTGTACGTGATCGCGCCGCTGCCGCCACTGACCGAACCGACCAGCGTGCCGCTGGCGGTTTCGCCGGTGTTGCCCGGTTCGCTGCCGGTGACTGTGCCGGGGGCGAGATCCTGGCCATCCTTGCTCAGGTCGAGGGCTTTTTCATAGACCGTGACATCCTGATCCACCGAGGCGACCAGCTTGCTGTCGGCGACGTTGATGGTCAGCGTCGTGGTGCTTTCATCGCCATCGCTGTCACGGATGGTGTAGGTGAACGTGTCGGTCGCGCCCGGCGGGCTCACCGAGTTCGGGTTGCTGTGGTAAACCGCGTTGCCCGCCGCGTCGAGGGTCAGGTAGCCGTAGTTGCCGTTGATGTTGCTGTTGAGCCCGCCGCTGGCTGACGTCGCGGTGTTGCTGCCGGCGCGCACGCCGACCACCGTGGCGGCGCCGTCGGCACCGCTGAGGTCATTGCCGAGCACACTGACATTGACCGTGCCGCCCTCCGCTACCGAGCCGGTATCGGCGTTGGCAGTCGGCAGATCGTCGACGATGTTGACGTTGATCTGACCGCTGGCGGTACTGCCATCGGTATCAGTGGCGACCACGTCGAAGCTCTCGCTGAGGCTGTTGGCACCGTTGGCGTTCGGATGGGCTTCGTTGTCGACCAGGGTGTAGTTGTAACTGACCACGCCGGAGGCCGGATCGTAACCGGTGATGGTGAAGGTGCTGCCCAGTGGCGAGACCACCGATTGCGGCAAACCGGCGGCGACGCCATTGCTGATCACCGCAATGCCGCCGACCGTGAGGGTTTGCAGGCCATCAAGCGCAGTCACGGTGAAGCTGCCGCTCTGGGTCAGCGCCGAAGTGTTGGGGCTGCTGCCGTCGCTGAGGTTTTTCTCGTAGACGGTGATTTCGCCGCCCTTCACATCGAGGCCGTCGAGGCACACCGGATCGTCGTTGTTATGGATGTTCAGCACCAGGTTGGCGGTGCTGGTGTCGCCGTCCGCGTCGGTGATGGTGTAGGCGAAGGTTTCCGTGCCGTTGCCGCCGCCGTGGAGGTTTTTGAAGTCGGCGTCATTGGCGTCCAGCGTGTAGGTGTAAGTGCCGTTGGCGTTGAGCACCAGCGTGCCGTAAGTGCCAGTGAAAGTACCGGCGGTTACCGGGCCGCTGGCGACGCGGTCGGCGCCCTGCACGTCGTTGTCGAGGACGTTGCCGGTCAGGGTCACCTGGGCTTCGGTCGCGTTGTCGGCATTGCTGTCATTCAGCGCTTTCGGCACGTCATCGACGATGCTCACGACGATTGTGCTGGTGACGACGTTGCCGAGAGAGTCGGTCGCCTGATAGGTGAAGGTTTCGCTTAGGCTGTTGGCGCCGTCGTCAGCGTGCGGCGTAGTGGTAGCCGGCGAAGTCAGGGTGTAGGTGTAAGTGCCATTGGCATTGAGAACGATCTGCCCGTAGTTGCCGGTGGCACTGCCAACCAGCGCATAACTGATCGCGCCGACCGCACCGGTGACCGAGCCGACCAGGGTGCCGGAAGCGGTTTCGCCAGTGCTGTTCGGATCGCTGCCGACCACACTGCCCGCTGCCAGATCATGGCCATCCTGGTTCAGGTCGAGGGCTTTTTCGTAGACGGTGACATCGGTGTCGCTGACCGCTTTCAGGCAGCTGTTGTAGACGTCGATGGTGATCGTCGTGGTGCTTTCGTCACCGTCGGCATCGCGCACGGTGTAGGTGAACACATCCACCGCGCCCGGGCCGTTCACCGTGTTCGGATTGCTGTGATAAACGGCGTTGCCGTTGGCATCAAGCGTGAGGTAGCCGTAGGTGCCGTTGATCTGCGAATTGAGCCCGCCGATGGCCGAAGTCGAGGTGTCAGCACCGGCGCGCACGCCAACCACTGCACCGGTGACCGCCGGGCCGTCAGCGCCACCGATATCGTTGTTGAGTACGTTACCGCTGACAGTACCGCCCTCCGCCACCGAAGCCGCGTCCGCATGCGCGGTCGGCAAATCGTCGACGATGTTGACGTTGATCTGGCCGCTGGCGGTGCTGCCATCGGTGTCCGTCGCCACCACGTCGAAGTTCTCGGTGAGGCTGTTGGCGCCGTTGGCGGTTGGATGGGCTTCGTTGTCGGCCAGGGTGTAGCTGTAGCTGACCACGCCGGTCGTCGGGTCATAACCGCTGATGGTCAAGGTGCTGCCCAGCGGGGTGACGATTGATTGCGGGAAGCCTGCGGCCACGCCATTGGTGATCACCGCGATGCCGCCGACTGTGAGGGTCTGCAGACCATCGAGAGCGCTGACGGTGAAAGTGCCGTTCTGGGTCAGCGCCGGGGTGTTGGGGCTGGTGCCGTCGCTGAGGTTTTTTTCGTAGACGGTAAGTTCGCCGCCGTTGACGTCGAGGCCATTGAGCAGCACCGGATCGTCGTTGTTGTGGATGTTCAATACGAGATTGGCAGTGCTGGTATCGCCGTCGGCATCGGTGATGGTGTAGGCGAAGGTTTCGGTGCCGTTACCGCCGCCGGTCAAGGCTTTGAAATCGGCATCGCTGGTATTCAGCGTGTAGGTGTAAGTGCCGTCGGCGTTCAGAACCAAAGTGCCGAACGTGCCGGTGAAAGTGCCCGGCGTGACTGGGCCGGTCGGTACGCGGTCGGCGCCTTGCACGTCGTTGGCCAGGACGTTGCCGGTCAGGGTCAGTTGGCTTTCCGAGGCGGTACCGTTGCTGTCGTCGTTGGCTTTCGGCAGGTCATCGACGATGTTCACGTCGAGGGTACCGGTGGCGGTGGTGCCGTTGTCATCAACCACCGTGACCGCGAACTGCTCAGGCAGATTGTTCGCGCCGTTGGCGTTCGGATGCGCTTCGTTATCAGCCAAGGTGTAGCTGTAACTGACCACGCCGGTTGCAGCGTTGAAACCAGTAATCGTCAACGTGCTGCCCAGTGGCGTGGTGATCGATTGCGGGAAACCTGCGGCGACGCCATTGGTCACCACGGCAATTCCACCGACGGTCAGCGTGGTCACGCCGTCCAGTGCGGTGATGGTGAAGGTGCCGTTTTGTGTCAGCGCGCCAGTGTCCGGGGCGCTGCCGTCGCTGAGGTTTTTTTCGTAAACCGTGAGCTCGCCACCGGCGACGTTAAGGCCATCGATGATTACTGGATCGTCGTTGTTGTGAATCTGCAGAACCAGATTGGCAGTGCTGGAATCGCCGTCGGCATCAGTGATCGTGTAGGCAAAGGTTTCAGTGCCGTTGCCGCCGCCGGTCAAGGCTTTGAAGTCGGCGTCACTGGTGTTGAGTATGTAGGTGTAAGTGCCGTCGGCGTTCAGAATCAAGGTGCCGTAAGTACCAGTGAATGTACCGGCCGTGACTGGACCGGTGGGTACGCGGTCGGCACCTTGCACGTCGTTGGTCAGGACGTTGCCGGTCAGGGTCAGTTGGCTTTCTGAAGCGGTGCCGTTGCTGTCGTCGATAGCTTTCGGCAGGTCGTCGACGATGTTGACGTCGAGGGTACCGGTGGCGGTGGTGCCGTTGTCATCGACTACCGTGACTGCGAATTGCTCAGGCAGATTGTTCGCGCCGTTGGCGTTCGGATGCGCTTCGTTGTCGGCCAGGGTGTAGCTGTAACTGACCACGCCGGTTGCAGCGTTGAAACCAGTAATCGTCAGCGTGCTGCCCAGTGGCGTGGTGATCGATTGCGGGAAACCTGCGGCCACACCATTGGTCACCACGGCAATTCCACCGACAGTCAGCGTGGTGACGCCGTCCAGTGCAGTGATGGTGAACGTGCCATTTTGCGTCAGCGCGCCAGTGTCCGGAGCGCTGCCGTCGCTGAGGTTTTTTTCGTAGATCGTCAACTCGCCACCGGCGACGTTCAGGCCGTCGATGATTACCGGATCGTCGTTGTTGTGAATCTGCAGAACCAGATTGGCAGTGCTGGTATCGCCGTCGGCATCAGTGATGGTGTAGGCGAAGGTCTCTGTGCCGTTGCCACCGCCGGTCAAGGCTTTGAAATCGGCATCGCTGGTATTGAGCGTGTAGGTGTAGGTGCCGTCGGTGTTCAGAACCAACGTACCGAAAGTACCGGTGAATGTACCGGGCGTGACCGGTCCGGTGGGTACGCGGTCAGCACCTTGTATGTCGTTGGTGAGGACGTTGCCGGTCAGGGTCAGCAAGGTTTCCGAGGCAATGCCGTTGGCGTCGTCAAACGCTTTGGGCACGTCGTCGGTGATATTCACGTCCAGCGTGCCAGTGGCGCTGTCGCCATTGCTGTCGGTGGCGATCACGGTGAACTGTTCGCTGAGATTGTTCACGCCGTCGCCGGCCGCGTGGGTTTCGTTGCCGTTGAGGGTGTAGCTGTAGCTGACCGTGCCGGTCGCCGCGTTGTAACCGGTGATGGTCAGGGTGTTGCCCAGTTGCGTGGTGATCGACTGGGGAAAGCCGATCGGCACGCCGCCAACAATCACGTTGATGCCGCCGATGCTCAGGCTGTTCAAACCATCCGCTGCCGAGACCGTGAAGCTGCCACTTTGCGTCAGCGCGCCTGGATTGGCCGCTGTACCGTCAGGCAGATTGGCTTCATTGAGGTTGAGTTCGCCATCCGCCCCATTGAGGCCGTTGAGGATGACCGGGTTGTTCACTGGTGGCGCTGGCACCACGACCGGCGCTGGCGTGTCGTCGCCATTGTCGATGTCCGCGTCGCGACGATACTCGGGAAATTCGGGAATACCGTTGAAGCCAGCGGTGGGGAAACCAATGATCGGATCGACTCGGCCGCCGACTTCGGTGAGCAGAACGAAACTGTGCCCGCCGCCCAGTTCACCGGTGTTGCCGGTGGGCGCGTTGGGGCCGGCAGCGGTGGCTTCGGCGGTTTTGCTCGGGTCTTCACCGGCGGCGATGGCTTGCTGGATTTGCTCGACATCGGTCAGTTGCGCCTGGCTTGGGGTCTGCGCTTCGTCGACGTTCACCGGCACAGCCTGGTCGGCCAGCAATTGCCCGGTCATGGTGATGCTGCTGCCGCGGCCGAGGGTCAATTCCTCGCCGTTTTGCAGTTTCACTGCCACCGCGCCTTCCGCGCCGGTGATCAGTTGATCGCCAGCGTACAAACGATCGCCTTCGAACAGCGGACGCTTGATGCCGTCGCTCGCCTGAGCGAACACCTGACCAATGACTTTTGTGACCGTACCGATGAGCGTTGCCATGTGAAATCCTCCGCTGCCGACCACCGTCGGCACTGGTTCGCGAAGCAGCCCATGGCTCAATCGGGTTGCCGGGGGCGACGCTCGCACCCTCGACAGTTCGTTTCGCAGGCCCGGTTTGAGGTGAATTGTCAGCGCTATCAAGCACTTGCCAACCCTGTTCAATCCATCGACCCACTAGCGCTACGTAACGGTGGTGAATCACCCGAGTGACAAAAATCTGTCGCTCATTCCCCGCTACGCGTCCCTCCCCTTCAGCAGTACTTCGCAGTGTCTCGCAAAGTGAATGGAACTTTCCTCAAGCCTTTTCGAGCTCCCTAAAGCGCATAAAACAAAGGCTTTCGAGCTGAACAATGTGCTGCTTTTGAAAAACCGCATAAGTTTTTTTTGGAATAAACCTTATGAAAATTTTTTCTTAGCTACGCTCTAGGATGTTCTTAGCTCTGTTGTTACAAGAGTGAAACGCTTACACCCTAAATTTACGTCAAATATTTGGCGACGGTAACACAACATTGAGATCCAGGGAGATGCACCCATGCGCGTTTTAACCCCCCTCTGCAGCGCGGTTTTGCTGGCCATGGCTTGCACTTCCCAAGCCCAGGCGATGAACCTCACCGAGGCGATTCAGAGCACCATCGCTACCCACCCGGAACTGGCTTCGCGCGTGGACGCCCGCCTGTCTGCGGATGAGCAGGTGAAAGTGGCCAAGGGCGGGTTTTATCCGTCGGTCGATCTGAACGCGGCCTACGGGCGCGGCTACAGCGACAACACCAACACCCGTGCCTTCGGTAATCACAACACCGAAATTCTCAATTACACCCAGTCCGAGCTGCGCTTGCGGCAGATGATCTTCGACGGCTTCAACACCGCCAACGAGGTCGAGCGCACCAAGGGCGTGTCCAATTCGCGCGCCTACTACGCGCAAGGCACCGCACAGGATCTGGCCCTGCGCACCATCGAGGTCTACCTCGAAGTGCTCAAGCGGCGTGAACTGGTGACGCTGGCCAAGAACAATTTGCAGGCGCACTTGCGCGTCAACGATCAGATCGGCCTGCGCACCGAGCGCGGCATCGGCAGCACCGCCGACTCCGATCAATCGGTTGCCCGTCGTGCACTGGCGCAGAACAACCTCGACACCGCCGAAGTCGATCTGGCCGACGCCGAATCGAATTTCTACAGCGTGGTCGGACGCATGCCCGATGAGCTGGAAACCCCGGCCTCGACTCGCGGTGAGATGCCGCCGGACCTGCGTGAAGCGCAGCAGAGCATGGTCGACAACAACCCGTACCTGAAATCGGCTCAGGCTGACGTGCAGTCCGCCGAGAGCCAGTACGAAGTGGCCAAGTCGCCGTTCTACCCGCGCTTCGATGCCGAAGCAGCAGTCGGCGCAAACAACAACGTGCAGGGTGATGAAGGCCACGACAACGAATGGCGTGTCGGTGTCGTGATGAACTACAACCTGTTCCGTGGCGGCAGCGACAAGGCACGTCTGGCGGCGAATGCCCACGACATCAACCAGGCGATGGACATCCGCAACAACGCCCTGCGTCAGCTCAACGAGAACATTCGTCTGGCCTGGAACGCCATGGAAAATGCCAAGAAGCAGACGCCGACCGCTCGCGAGTACGCAGAAACCACCAAACGCGTGCGCGCCGCTTATCAGGACCAGTTCGGCCTCGGCCAACGCACCCTGCTCGACCTGCTCGACAGCGAAAACGAGCTGTACAACGCCAACCGTCGCTACACCGAAATCCGCTACACCGAGGAATACTCGATGTACCGCGTGCTGGCGAACATGGGCCAGTTGCTAAGCAAGCAACGCGTGGTGCTGCCGGCTGATGCGATTGCCACGACCGAAGTGAAAAACCAGGCGCGCCTGCCCGAGTTGAAATAGCCCCTCCGGGACCTGCCGAAGGCTGCGATCTCTGATCGTTCCCACGCTCTGCGTGGGAATGCAGCCCGTGACGCTCCGCGTCACTGGACGCAGAGCGTCCCTAAAGGCTTTCCCAAGCGTGAGCGTGGGAACGATCCGATAACCGAGCCCGTTCAACAGAGGCAATCACTATGACCAGCATGGAACCCGGCGCCACCGGGGTCGATCCGCGCCTGAGCTTCGACGATCCGTTACTCGACGGTCTGCTGATCCTCTGCAAACTGCATGGCGCCACGGTCAGTCGTGCCAGCCTGAGCGCCGGGCTGCCTCTGAACAAGCAACGCCTGAGCCTCGATCTGCTGCCCCGTGCAGCCGCGCGGGCCGGATTGCAGGCGCGGTTGTTGCGCCGTGACCTGAAAGACATTTCGTCGCTGAACCTGCCGATCCTGCTGCTGCTCAACGACGGCCGCACCGCTGTGCTGCGGCGCTTTGGCGAGGACGGCAAAGCCCTGCTGCTGCCCAGCGAAGCCGACGGCGGCGAGCAATGGGTGAGCCGCGAAGAACTCAACGAGCACTACAGCGGCCAGGCCTTGTTCGCCCGCCCGCGCCATGAACTCGAAGACCTGCGCGCGCCGCTGGTGCCACGGGTAAATGCGTGGTTTCGCGACACCCTTAAACTGTCGAAATGGCTGTACAGCGATGCGATCCTCGCCAGTTTCCTGATCAACCTGCTCGGCCTGATGGTGCCGCTGTTCGTCATGCAGACCTACGATCGCGTGGTGCCCAATCAGGCGACCTCGACGCTGTGGGTGCTGTCGATCGGTTTGCTGATCGGCACCGGTTTTGAACTGGTGCTGCGCGTGGTGCGTGCGCACCTGCTCGACACCGCCGGCAAGAAAACCGATGTGATCCTCTCGGCAACGTTGTTCGAGCGCATCACCGGCATGTCGATGAAAGCGCGGCCGGCGACCATCGGCGGCTTTGCCCAGAGCATTCACGATTTCCAGGGCCTGCGTGAGTTTCTCACCGCCGTGACCCTGACGAGTCTGATCGACTTGCCCTTCGTGGTGTTGATGCTGGTGGTGATCGGCCTGCTCGGCGGCTGGCTGGTGGTGATTCCGCTGCTGGCGTTCCCGATCACCATCATTTTCGCCATGGCGATTCAGGTGCGCCTGCGTGACACCGTGCAGAAAAGCCTGAGCCTCGGCGCCGAGCGTCAGGCAGTGCTGATCGAAACCCTCGGCGGTCTGGAAACCCTCAAGGCCTGCGGCGCCGAAAGCGAGCGCCAGCACAAATGGGAAAGCACCCACGGCGCCCTCACCCGCCTCGACAGCCATGCGCGCAACCTGTCGGCGCTGGCCACCAACGGCACGCTGTTCATCCAGCAGTTTTCCGGGATGGCGACGATTGTGGCCGGGGTCTACAGCATCATTGCCGGCAACCTCAGCGTCGGCGCGCTGGTTGCCACCTACATGCTTGGCAGTCGTGTGCTCGCCCCGCTCGGGCAGATCGCCGGGCTGATCACCCGCTACCAGCAAGCGCAACTGACCATGAAAAGCACCGACGCACTGATGGCGCTGCCGCAGGAGCGCGACGGCAAAAAACGGCCACTGGAACGTACGCAGCTGCAAGGTGCCCTCGACGTCAGCGGCGTGACGTTCCACTACAACGGCCAGAATGCGCCGGCGCTGAGCGAGGTCAGCTTCAGCCTGAAAGCCGGCGAGCGGGTCGGCATCATCGGCCGCAGCGGCTCCGGCAAAAGCACGTTGGCGCGATTGGTGATGGGTTTCTACGAAGCGGAACAAGGCCAGTTACTGCTCGACGGCCTCGACCTGCGCCAACTGGACGTGGCTGACCTGCGCCAGCAGATCGGTTATGTCGCCCACGACCTGCCGCTGCTGGCCGGCAGCTTGCGCGACAACCTGACCCTGGGCGCGCGTTACATCAGCGATTCACGCATGCTCGAAGTCGCCGAACTGACTGGCGTCACCGAACTGGCCCGACAACACCCGCAAGGCTTCGACCGACCGGTGGGCGAACGCGGACAACTGCTATCCGGCGGCCAGCGCCAGGCGGTGTTGCTGGCGCGCGCGTTACTGCTCGATCCACCGATCATGCTGCTCGACGAACCCACCAGCGCCATGGACAACAGCAGCGAAGACGCGCTGCGACAGAAACTGCATGGCTGGGTGCAAGGCAAAACCCTGCTGCTGGTCACCCACCGCACCTCGATGCTGAGCCTGGTGGACCGGTTGCTGGTGCTGGACAACGGCCGGGTCGTCGCTGACGGCCCGAAAGAAGCGGTCATCGATGCACTGCGCAAGGGCCGTGTCGGCTCGGCGGCGGTCTAGGAGTTACGCCATGCCTGCTTCCTCCGATAGCAACAAACGCGGTTACTTCGACAGTTTCGGCAAAAGCGCCGAAGCCGAGTTCATGCCGGAAACCGCCGGCGCAGCATTGCAGGATTCGCCGCGAAAATCGCGGATCACCGTGTGGCTGGCGGCAGCGCTGCTGATCGCCGCCCTGGTCTGGGCCAAATTTGCCGTGCTCGAAGAAGTGACCATGGGCGAAGGCAAGGCGATTCCGTCGAGCAAGGTTCAGGTGATCCAGAACCTTGAGGGCGGCATCGTCACCGAGATTTTCGTTCGCGAAGGCCAGATGGTCGGCAAGGGCGACACCCTGCTGCGTCTGGATGACACGCGCTTCCGCTCGAACAAGGGCGAGAGCGAGGCCGACCGTTACGCGCTGACCGCGCAGGTTGAACGGCTGTCAGCAGAGGCCGAGGGGCGCCCCTTCAAACTCTCCGCTGAAGTCATCGCCAAAGCGCCGCAAGTCGCCGAGGACGAGCGCTCGCTGTACGAGCAACGCCAACGCCGCTTGGCCAGTGAACAGCGCACCCTCAGCGAACAATTGCGGCAGAAAACCCAGGAACTGGCGGAGTTTCGCTCCAAGCAAGGCCAGTTCAGCTCCAGCCTCGCGTTGTTGCAACAAGAAATGAACATGTCGGAACCGCTGGTCAAAACCGGCGCTGTGTCACCGGTGGAAATCCTCCGCCTCAGGCGCAGTGCGGTGGAAATCCGTGGTTCGCTGAACGCCACCACGCTGGCGATTCCCCGCGCCGAATCGGCCATCGCCGAGATCCGCAGCAAGATCGACGAATCCGAGCAGACCTTCCGTTCCGAGGCCGCCAAAGAGCTGAATGAGAAACGCACCGACCTGTCGAAAATCACCGCCTCGAGCATCGCCATCGACGATCGCGTCAGCCGCACCACGGTGACGTCGCCGGTGCGTGGCGTGATCAAGCAGATGAAGGTCAACACCATCGGTGGCGTGGTCCAGCCGGGCAGCGACATGGTCGAAATCGTGCCGCTGGAAGACAACCTGCTGATCGAAGCAAAAGTCCGCCCGCAAGATGTCGCGTTCCTGCATCCGGGCCAGAAAGCCATGGTCAAGTTCAGTGCCTACGACTACACGATTTACGGCGGGCTGAGCGCCAAGCTCGAACTGATCGGCGCCGATACGATCACCGACGATAAGGGCAACAGTTTCTATCTGATTCAGGTGCGCACCGACAAGAATCACCTGGGCGGCGACGTGAAACCGCTGCTGATCATCCCGGGGATGGTGGCGACGGTGGACATTATTACCGGTGAGAAAAGCGTCTTGGATTACCTGCTCAAACCGGTGCTGAAAGCGCGGACCGAGGCGATGCGCGAACGTTAGCCAATGATCGTTCCCACGCTCCGCGTGGGAATGCCGCCCGGGACGCTCCGCGTCCTTTCACGACGGTGACGCAGAGCGTCACTGGATGCATTCCCACGCAGAGCGTGGGAACGATCATCTGTCGCCATGGTTGCGCTGGAAAACCTCCTCCCCCATCGCCGCAATCTGCCCTTCGATCAGCGCTTCAAACGGCTTGAGCAACGGCGCAAACGTCGTCGGTGCTTCGAGGGTTTCCAGCGCCTGCACGATCGCCTCGATCGTCGACAGCGCCCCCGGCCCCGGCGCCTTGCGCAAGCGATAGCGCGACACGCCGCCCTCGGTCAGGGTCACCCGTGGCAGCGCCGCCAGCAGCGGATTGAGGTGCAGCATCTTGCGTGCCTTGCGCCAGGTGCCGTCGGGGACGACCAGCAACATTGGCTGATCATTTGGCGCGTAAACCTGCAACGGCTGCGCATCCTCAGCCGGAAACAACAGCCGCGCCTGATAGCCCGGCCGGTTCAACAGTTTCGGCAAATCCTCGAATACCTCACCAACAATCAGCTCGGCATTACTCAGCCCCAGCGCCGCCAGCCGCGCGGTATTGAGCGCGTGACTGACCTCGCTCGGATGCTGCAGCACTAACACCCGCGTGCGGCTGTCGAGGTGCGGAATCAACGGGCACAGGCAATGGGTCTGAGGGCGCAGGCAGCGCGGGCATTGTGGTCGGGACATTTTTTCTCAAGCCTGATTGAGCTGCGCTTTGAGCAAATCGCGGAAGGTCTGGATCAGCGGCTCGCGGCTGCGGCCCCTGCGCATGATCATCGAAAACGGTGCCTGATAACCGAAGGTAGCCGGCAGCAGAACGCGCAGATCACCCTTGTCGGCCCAGGCCTGCGCGTAGTGCTCGGGCAGGTAACCGATGTAGGCGCCGGAGAGCACCAGAATCAGCTGCGCTTCCATGCTTTCCACGGTCGCGGCACTGTGTTTGAAACCGTGCCGGGCCAGTTCCGCCTGACTCCAGTAACCGCGCCCGACCATCCGTTGCTGGGTGATGACCTGCTCGGGGATGCGCCGTTCGTTGAACAGTGGATGGCGACTGCTGCAATACAACCAGTGCTGCTCGCGGTACAGCGGCATGTAGACCAGACCGCTCATGCGCGTGGAAAACGCACCGATGGCCAGATCGAGGCGATTGTCCTGCACGCCGAGTTGCAACTCATATGGACTCATTACCGACAGGTGCAAATGCACCGCCGGGTGTTCCTGACTGTAGGCACCAATAGCTTCGGCAAACGGTAAGGCCTTGTCGCTGACCGTGGAATCGATCACCCCGAGATTGAGCGTGCCGCGCAGTTCGCCCTTGAGCGCGGCGGCGTATTGCTCGAAGCCTTCAAGCTCGGCGAGCAGGCGCAGGGTTTCCTGATGGAACAGCTCGCCCTTGCTGGTCAGGCTGAAGCCACCGCGCCCGCGATGGCACAGCACCAGACCGAGCGCGGCTTCGAGCTGGCTCATGTAAGTGCTGATCGCCGAGGTCGACAGGTTGAGTTCCTGCTGTGCATTGGCAAAACCCTGATGACGCACGACGCTGACGAAGATGCGCAGGAGTTTCAGGTCGGGTAAAGCGTTGGCCATTTCTGCTCCCAAGGATCGTTCCCACGCTCTGCGTGGGAATGCAGCCCGTGACGCTCTGCGTCACTTGCGAGTACGGCTGGACGCGAAGCGTCCGTGGATGCATTCCCACGCAGAGCATGGGAACGATCAGGTGTCGAAGTCTGGCATTAGTTTAGAAAAATCTGAACTAAGTTTTTGCCCGTAGCGATTCTTTCCCGTCACTACATTTCGCATGATCGGCCCCACAGCGGCGTCCGAACCTGTGCTCAACGGCGCGCCGGCATAAATAAAACAAAGACGATGAGGCCCTACCCGTGGACAAGATTCTTCACCAACCACTGGGCGGCAATGAAATGCCGCGCTTCGGCGGCATCGCCACCATGCTCCGACTTCCCCATGTACCGACCGCTGCCGGCCTCGACGCTGCCTTCGTTGGCGTGCCGCTGGACATCGGCACTTCGCTGCGCCCCGGCACGCGCTTCGGGCCGCGCGATATCCGCACCGAATCGGTGATGATCCGCCCGTACAACATGGCCACCGGTGCCGCGCCGTTCGACTCGCTGTCGGTGGCCGACATCGGTGACGTGGCGATCAATACCTTCAATCTGCTCGACGCCGTGCGCATCATCGAAGAAGCCTACGACAACATTCTCGAGCACAACGTCATTCCGATGACACTGGGTGGCGACCACACCATCACCCTGCCGATCCTGCGCGCAATCCATAAAAAGCACGGCAAGGTTGGCCTGGTGCACATCGATGCCCACGCTGACGTCAACGACCACATGTTCGGCGAGAAGATCGCCCACGGCACCACGTTCCGTCGTGCCGTCGAAGAAGGTCTGCTCGATTGCGATCGCGTGGTGCAGATCGGTTTGCGTGCCCAGGGCTACACCGCCGACGACTTCAACTGGAGCCGCGACCAGGGCTTCCGCGTGGTGCAGGCCGAAGAGTGCTGGCACAAGTCGCTGGCGCCGCTGATGGCGGAAGTGCGCGAGAAGGTCGGTGGCGGTCCGGTGTATCTGAGTTTCGACATCGACGGCATCGACCCGGCCTGGGCGCCCGGCACCGGCACCCCGGAAATCGGCGGCCTGACCACCATTCAGGCGATCGAAATCGTCCGTGGCTGTCAGGGCCTCGACCTGATCGGCTGCGATCTGGTAGAAGTCTCGCCCGCTTACGACACCACCGGCAACACCTCGCTGCTGGCCGCCAACCTGCTGTACGAAATGCTCTGCGTACTGCCTGGCGTGGTTCATCGCTGAGGGTCGGTCATGCACGTACGTGATCAGGTTTTGCACGCGGCCGCCGAGTTGGTCGCCGCGTTTGCGCGTAACGATCGCGAAGCTTATTTCGGGGCTTTCAGCGCCGATGCCAGCTTCGTTTTCTACACCCTCGACCAGCCATTGCTGTCGCGCGATGCCTATCAGGCGTTGTGGGACCGCTGGCGTGCCGAGGATGGATTCGAGGTGCTGTCGTGCACCTCGAGCAACGCCTTTGTCAGCCTGCAGGGTGACGTGGCGATTTTCATCCATGACGTGGCCACCGAGCTGCGCATGCAAGGGGAGCAACACTTCAGCCAGGAGCGCGAGACGATTGTTTTCAGAAGACAAGCGTCGAGCCTAGAACAACAAGGCCTATGGCTGGCCTGTCACGAACATTTGTCCGCAATGCCGGAAGGGCTGCCACCCCCTTAGCCAATGGTGACGCTCACGCACGATGAGCGCGCCTGATGATCGGAGCAGATCATGAATAACAACAACAACGAAAAAAGCCTTAGCAGCATCGAAACAAACGGGGTCGAACAGATCCCGGATCATGAGCGCGACGCCCGACCCAGCGACTTGTTTCGCTTGATCTTCGGCGGCGCCAATACGTTTGCCACCGCTGTGCTCGGCAGCTTCCCGGTGCTGTTCGGCCTGTCGTTTCAGGCGGGTGTCTGGGCGATTGTGCTGGGTGTGGTGGTCGGTGCGCTGATCCTCGCGCCGATGGGCCTGTTCGGCCCGCTCAACGGTACCAACAACGCCGTGTCTTCCGGTGCGCACTTCGGCGTGCACGGGCGGATTGTCGGTTCGTTCCTGTCGTTGCTGACGGCGATCGCGTTCTTCTCGCTGTCAGTGTGGAGCTCGGGTGATGCGCTGGTCGGCGGTGCCAAGCGCCTCGTTGATCTGCCGGAAACCGACCTGACCCTGGGCCTGGCCTACGGCCTGTTCGCGCTGCTGGTGCTGACCGTGTGCATCTACGGTTTCCGCATCATGCTGTGGGTCAACCGCATCGCGGTGTGGGCCGCGAGCCTGTTGTTCCTGCTCGGCATCTTCGCCTTCGCCCCTGCATTTGACAGCCAGTACGCCGGCAGCGTGGCGCTGGGTCAGGCCGGGTTCTGGGCGGCATTCATCGGCGCGGCGCTGGTGGCGATGAGCAACCCGATTTCCTTCGGTGCGTTTCTCGGCGACTGGTCGCGCTACATCCCGCGTGAGACGCCGAAGGGCCGGATCATGCTGGCGGTGATCGCCGCGCAACTGGCGACGTTGATTCCTTTCCTGTTCGGCCTTGCCACCGCCACCATCGTCGCGATCAAGGCGCCGGACTACATCGCCGCGAACAACTATGTCGGCGGCCTGTTGGCCGTATCGCCGAGCTGGTTCTTCCTGCCGGTGTGCCTGATTGCGGTGATCGGTGGCATGTCCACCGGCACCACGTCGCTGTATGGCACCGGGCTGGACATGTCCAGCGTGTTCCCGCGCGTGCTGTCCCGGGTCAAGGCGACCTTGCTGATCGGCGTGCTGTCGATCGCCTTCATCTTCATCGGCCGTTTTGCGGCGAACCTGGTGCAGAGCGTGTCGACCTTCGCCGTGCTGATCATCACCTGCACCACCCCGTGGATGGTGATCATGATCATCGGCCTGCTGGTGCGGCGCGGCTTCTACTGCCCGGATGACCTGCAAGTGTTCACTCGCGGCGAACAGGGCGGACGCTACTGGTTCAACCACGGCTGGAACTGGCGCGGTCTGGGGGCGTGGATTCCGAGTGCGCTGGTCGGCCTGTGCTTCGTCAACCTGCCGGGGCAGTTCGTCGGCCCGCTGGGCGAACTGGCCGGTGGCATCGACATCAGTCTGCCGGTGACATTGGGCCTGGCGTCGGTGGTGTATCTGACGCTGTTGCGCCTGTTCCCCGAACCTCGGGAGGTGTTTGGGCCAACGGATGTGCGCAGCCAAAGCATGGAGACGCCGGCCAAAGCGCCGTTGCGCCAGGCTGCCTGATCTAACACAAAACCCTGTGGGAGCGAGCTTGCTCGCGAAAGCGGTCTGTCAGTCACATGAACATTGAATGTGCCGCAGCCTTCGCGAGCAAGCTCGCTCTCACAGAGAGATTCGACCTTAGCCTCACCATAAAAAAGACAATCGGAGACACGCCATCATGGCTTTGGATTTATTCGTCGTACTCATTTATGCCGCTGCGATGCTGATTCTCGGCTACTACGGCATGCGCAAGGCCAAGACCCACGAAGACTATCTGGTTGCCGGGCGTAATCTGGGGCCGTCGCTGTACATGGGCACCATGGCAGCGACCGTTCTCGGCGGCGCGTCCACCGTCGGCACTGTGCGTCTGGGCTATGTGCATGGCATTTCCGGTTTCTGGCTGTGCGCGGCACTGGGCTGCGGCATCGTCGCGCTGAACCTGTTTCTCGCCAAGCCCTTGCTGAAACTCAAGGTATTCACCGTTACCCAGGTCCTGGAGAAGCGCTACAACCCGATGGCGCGCACCGCCAGTGCGACGATCATGCTCGCTTACGCGCTGATGATCGGCGTGACCTCGATTCTGGCGATCGGCACTGTGCTGCAAGTGTTGTTCGGTCTGCCCTTCTGGATCTCCGTATTGCTGGGCGGCGGTATCGTGGTGATTTATTCAACGATCGGCGGCATGTGGTCGCTGACCCTGACGGACATCGTCCAGTTCGGTATCCAGACCGTCGGCCTGATGTTCCTGCTGTTGCCGATCTGCCTGTACCGCGTCGGTGGCTGGGATCAACTCGTCGCGCAACTGCCGGCGGCCAGCTTCAACTTCACCAGCATCGGCTGGGACACGATCATCACCTACTTCATGATCTACTTCTTCGGCATCCTGATCGGCCAGGACATCTGGCGGCGGGTGTTCACGGCAAAAAGCGAAAAAGTCGCCAAGTACGCCGGCACCTCGGCCGGGATCTACTGCATCATTTACGGCCTGGTCTGCGCCTTGATCGGCATGGCTGCGCATGTGCTGATTCCGGATCTGGACAACGTCAACAACGCCTTTGCCGCCATCGTCAAAGTCTCGCTGCCCGACGGCATCCGTGGCCTGGTGATCGCTGCTGCACTGGCGGCGATGATGTCCACCGCCAGCGCCGGCCTGCTCGCCGCGTCCACCACCCTTACCGAAGACCTGCTGCCGAAGCTGCGCGGCGGCAAACAGTCCAACGTCGCGGTCAGCCGTCTGTTTACGCTGCTGACGGGGATCGCGGTGTTGGGCATTGCTCTGGTCGTCAATGACGTGATCAGCGCGCTGACCCTGGCTTACAACCTCTTGGTCGGCGGCATGCTGATTCCGCTGATGGGCGCGATTTTCTGGAAGCGTGCGACCACTGCCGGGGCGATCAGCGCGATGACGCTGGGCTTTATCACCGCGCTGGTGTTCATGGTCAAGGACGGCATGGACGCGAACACGCCGATCTATTACAGCCTGGGTGTCAGCCTGGTGAGCTTTGTACTGGTCAGCCTGTTCTCGCCGCGCCCAGCGACCGTGGCAACGGCGGTGTGAATCGGCTGTAACGACTTGATGTTTTCTTCAGCGGGTGTGGCGTCGATAGCCACACCCGTTTTTTTTGCCTGATAAAAAACAAAAGATCGCAGCCTTCAGCAGTTCCTACACTTTGTAGAAACTGCCGACGGCTGCGATCTTGAAATCTCTGATCGCAGGTACTAACGGCGACGTGGCTGGCGTCGGCGCTGTTCGTCGTCCGTGCGAATCGGTACCGGTTGCAGAGGCGGTTCGATCAAACCGAGGGCAACTCCCAAATCGTGCAGCCAGTTCTGGATTTTCTCTTTCATCGTCATGCCCCCTTCAGGGTGGTGCTGAGCGGCCGGAATTCTGAGGCCGCTTCGCACTGATAATAGTCCGAAGTCCTACGCAATGCTCGGCCAAATCCGCAATGATCTGTTACTGAATTGAACAGAATCTGTTGCGATTGGTTCAGGCTGTTTCACGGACGTCATGCAAAGCCACGGGATAGACCGCTTGCTGCACGTCGATCCAGGCATTCAGGTTGGCCCCGGCCATACCCTTGCGCCACATGAGCCACGTTGTCGCACCCGCGAACGGCTCGGCCAACGGATGCACGGCGACGCTTTCGCGACCTGGCAAGCTGGCCAACATCGACTCGGCCATCAACGCTACACCACTGCCGGCAATCACACAGGCGAGCATGCCCTGATACGACTCGATCTCCATCGGCCGGCCCATCGCCGCGTGGTAATGAGAGAACCACGCTTCCAGACGCATGCGATATGAACAGCCCTGACGAAAAGTGAACACCGAGCGCCCTTCCACGTCCCGCGCGGTGCGTACTGGCGGATGGTCGATTTCAGTGATCAGCACCAGCCGCTCCTCGCACAACGGCACGCCATCGAGCCCGGCCAGCTCCAACGGTCCGTCGACCAACGCCGCGTCGAGGCGGCCGGTGAGCAACCCTTCGAGCAATTCCCCGGTCGGTGCCGATTGCACCTGCAAATTCACTGTCGGGTATTGCTTGTGATACCGCGCCAGCAGCGCCGGCAGATGGATCGCCGCCGTGCTGTACATGGTGCCCAGCACGAAGTCGCCGGCCGGTTGCCCGCCCATCACCGCCGCACTGGCCTGATCGCGCAGAGCGAAGAGTTTGCCGGCGTAGTCGAGCAGCACCTTGCCCGCCGGCGACAACTGCAAGCGCTGCCGTTCGCGGACGAACAGTTCGACACCCAACTGCTCTTCGAGCTGTTTCAGGCGCGTCGACAGATTCGACGGCACACGATGCAAACGCTCGGCGGCACGGGTGATCGAGCCTTCCTCGGCGACCGCCTGAAATATCCGCAGTTGGCTGAATTCCACTGCTTTCTCCTGAACAGAACAAGTTACTCACTATTATTCAATTTTAAAGAAAGTCAATCGATCCTAGCCTGACGGTCATTGCTGCCTTGAAGGAAGCCCGACCATGTCGCCGCTGATACGTTTATCCGCCTGTTTCGTTGCCCTGATGATGGCCATGGGCATTGGCCGTTTCGCCCTGACACCTCAGATGCCGCACCTGCTCGGCGAAGGGCAGATCGACCTCACCGCCGCCGGGCTGATCGCGGCAGCCAACTACTTTGGCTATCTGCTTGGTGCTGTGGATGCGATGTTCGCCCAGCGGCCGCAGCAGGTGCAGCGTCGCCTGCATGGCGGGCTGTGGCTGTGCGTGCTGCTGACCCTGGCGTCGTTCTGGGCCAACGGTTTCTGGTCGCACTTGCTGTTGCGCTTTGGTACCGGGGTGGCGAGTGCCTGGGTGCTGGTGATGATTACTTCACTCAGTCAGCCGCTGGCGGCGGCAGCGGGTCGCCCGCGCTGGGGTGCTCTGGTTTTTGCCGGGCCGGGTCTTGGGATTTTTCTCACAGGCTTGCTGGCGCTGGTCTCACACCGCTTGCAGCAGACATCGGCAACCCTGTGGCTGATTTACGCGGCCGCCGCGTTGCTGATGATGCTCGGCGTCTGGCGGTTGTTACCGCAGCCCACGGTGGTAGCGAGGCCAGCAACAACCCATGTGAACCCAGCGAATCGCGGCATTGCCCGGCTGGCGCTGGTATATGCGCTGTACGGCATCGGCTACATCATTCCGGCAACGTTCCTGTCGCAGATGGCTAACGCGCAGTTTCACGGCCAGTGGCAGGCGGATCTGTTCTGGCCGTGCTTTGGCCTCGGCGCGGCAATCGGTGTGTGGTTGGTGAGTCTGCGCCGACATGATCCCGAGACCACGCGGCACTGGCTGATGGCGACGTTGTGGCTGCAAGCGGCCGGAGTGTTCGCCTGTCTGCTGGGCAGCGGCCTCGGCCTGGCGTTGGGGGTGATCCTCTGCGGCACGCCGTTTCTGGCCTGCATGCAACTGGTCATGCAGCGTTCGCGAGAGCTGGCGCCCCACGCCACTCAGCGCAACGCCGGGATGCTCACGGCGTGCTTCGCTGTCGGCCAACTGAGCGGCCCGCTGCTGGCGGCGCTGAGCAGCCATTTCAGCGGCGGTTTGCAGCCAGCGCTGTTGATCGCCGGCGCCGGCTTGTTGCTGGCCGGCGCGCTGGCAATGCAGGCAAAGGCTACTGGCCCAGCGCCTTGCGCAAACGGCGACGCAGCCACTGTTCGGCGCTGACGAAAGTGATGCCGAGCAGCACCAGTACGGCGCCGATGACGAAGTTCACGCTCAACTGTTCGCCGAGCAGCAGCACGCCGAAGGTCACGCCGAACAACGGCGTCATGAACGAGAACACCGCAAGGTTGGCCGCCAGATAACGGCGCAGCAGCCAGAACCACACCAGGTAGCTGAAGAACGACACCACCAGCCCTTGGAACAGCACACTGGCCACCGCCACGGTAGTCAGGCTGACGTGGGTGATCTGGCCGCTGAACAACGCGATCAACAGCAGACCGAGGAAACCGACCATCAGCTGATAAAACAGGGTCAATGTCACCGGCGCTTCCGACAGTCGCGAGGCGCGCACCACCACGGTGGTCGCGCCCCAACAGGCGCCGGCCAATACGCCGAAGGCATCGCCCAGCAGCATGCGCCGATCAAGGTTGTCCCACGACACACCGCCGGCGAAGGCAATCGCGATGCCGATGAACGCCAGCAGAATCCCCAGCCATTGCAACGGGCGCAAACGCTCGCTGGCCAGCAGGAAATGCACGCCGAGTGCGGTGAAGATCGGCGCGGTATACAAGAACACCGACATATGCGCGGCGGTGGTCAGTTGCAGACCTTCGGCGATGAACAGGAATTCCAGACCAAACAGCGCACCGGCCAGCAAGCCGCCGCGCCAGGTGCTGCCGACCTGATCCCAACCGCCCTTCCAGCAGATCAGCAAACCGACCAGCAACGCAGAAATCCCCGAGCGCCCCGCCGCTTGCATCACCGGCGCGATGTCCGTTGCCGCCCACTTGATCAGGACTTGCTGCACACCCCAGATCAGGCACAGGCCGATCATCACTTGCAGGGCAAAACCGTCGGCATTGCGCCGCTCGGCACTCACCGCAACACCTCGAACACACACAACATGGCAGGCCATCCAATGGTCAGAAAACAGTGTCGGGGATTATCAATCAGTCGCGCGGAAAAAGCCGTCTGGAAAAGACATTAAGTTGGTCAGTGGCGTCAGCGCTGAATGGTTGACGGCTGCGCCGTCATTCGCGAGCAAGCCCGCTCCCACAGAGGGTTCGGTGAACATGTGGGAGCGAGCCTGCTCGCGAAGAGGCCAGCATTGCCAACACAACTGCCGGATCAGCTCAGGCAAATCGCTTCGCCATCAAATAACCCACCGTGCAGGCAACCGCCGTCGCCACTGTCCCCCACGCCCAGTCCATCAAACTCACCTGCACCGACCAGTCGCGCAAGGTCGCCCAATTGGTCAGGTCATAAGTGCCGTAGGCCACCAGCCCCAACAGCGCACCCAGCTTCGCCGCCCTCTGCCAGCTCAGCGCCGGCAACACCACGAACACCACGCAGCCAATAACGTACAGGCAATAAAAAACCGCTGCGGGCAACAGCAGCGGTTTTTCCAGCATCAGCGAACCGAGCAGTTCGCGATAGGTCGGCGCCATCAGCAGCCCGAGCCAGATGCCATCGAGCAGCAGAAACGTCAGCAGCGTTGCGACGTAAGCGATCAGCGCCTTTTTCATCGATCCAACCTCTTGTGTGGCCTGCAACATGGGCCACTCAAGGCTCAGGTTAGTTCAATGCGATCGGCGTGAATGACGATCTTGCCTTCCTTGTACAGCGAGCCGATGGCTTTCTTGAAGTTGCCCTTGCTGACGCCGAACAGGCTGCTGATCAGTGCCGGATCACTCTTGTCACTGACCGCCAGGGTGCCGTCGTTTTCGCGCAACTTGTCGAGGATCTTCGAACTCAGACTGCTCGCCGCTTCCTGACCAACCGGTTGCAGGCTCAGGCTGATCTTGCCGTCGGCGCGCACTTCCTTGATGAAGCCTTTCTCGCGCATGCCCGAACGCATGAACTTGAAGATCTCGTTCTTGTGGATCAGGCCCCAGTGCTTGTTGTTGATGATCGCCTTGAAGCCCATGTCGGTGGCTTCGGCTACCAGCAGATCAACTTCCTGGCCCGGGCTGTAGATGGCCGGGGTCTTGTCCAGGTAACGATCGAGGCGCGCGGTGGCGGTGATGCGGCGCGTGTGTTTGTCGAGGTAGACGTGCACCACGCAGTATTCGCCAGCAGTCATCTGGCGCTTTTCTTCCGAGTACGGCAGCAGCAGATCTTTCGGCAGGCCCCAGTCGAGGAACACGCCGATGCTGTTGACTTCAACCACTTTCAGGCTGGCAAATTCGCCGACCTGAACTTTCGGTTTTTCCGTGGTGGCGAGAAGTTTGTCTTCGCTGTCCAGATAGATGAATACGTTGAGCCAGTCTTCATCTTCGCTGGGAATATCTTTGGGGATATAACGGTTGGGCAAAAGAATTTCGCCGTCGGCACCGCCGTCCAGATATAAACCGAAGTTAGTGTGTTTAACCACTTGCAAACTGTTGTAACGCCCGACTAAAGCCATTTCCGAAACCCTCAATACGTGGGCGGCATTCTACCCGTTTTTGCCGCAGACGTCGGGCGACAGATCCTCGCAGCGGAAAATCTGCGTCAACCTGTTGATTTTGCTTGATCACTGCCCTACGGGGTGCCGCTCGTCAGCCGGTCCGACGCTTCACAGCCGTGCTGATTTGCCTCACTTCAATTAAATGTTCTTATTTAAAACAGCAGGTTAGCTGGTTATTACGAGGGGGCGGCCGGTAATAATGCAGCGTTACGGTTGGTTAATCCGGGGGATATTTACCAAGCTATTGTCAAGTTATTCCTGTACGATGCCTGGCCGAGTTACTTTTCTAAAGGTTAATGGCCGCCATGCGTGTAAAAGCATCCACCAGCAAAGCAAAGCCAGCTCCAGCCGTTGAAACCAGCGAATCGATCAACGATCAGATCGCAGCATTCCTCAAGTCCGGCGGCGAGATCCAGCAAATTGCCAAAGGCGTCAGCGGCCAGACATTCGGCCCGTCCAAGCAGATCAGCCTGGGCAAGAAGTAACACCGGTTTTACCCCGTCCAGAGGCGCTTTAAGCTTCGAAGCGCCTGGACTGGCACCGCGCAACACCCCTTCGCTTTAAACAAAAATTCCTGAAAATCGACGAACGGCCATCAATGCCGGGTATTCGCCGGTATCCTTGCACGCGTCTAGATCAAGCGTTTCAGCAGGCCTTCGCCCTGCGCTCGCGGTTCATGGAGTGACGCATGCGGCCATTTCCCTGTTTATTGTTCGTCAGCCTGCTGTCAGGCGCGACCGCGCACGCGCAGGTTTTTCAGGGTGAACTGGGCGACTTTGATCTCAAGCTGGGCACCACGCCCAGCCGCAGCATGGCCCAAGGTCTGGTGAAACCGGCGGCGGTCGGCTCGTTTCACGGCGGCCTCGACCTGAGCCACGACAGCGGCGTGTATTTCGGCCAGTACGCGCCGAGCATGGGCATCAGCCCGGGCAAGAACCTCGAGATCGATTCCTACGTCGGCTTCAAGCAGCCGTTCGATCAGGTGCTCGGCTATGAAGTCGGGATGATCCATTACAGCTATCCCCGCGTGGACACCCTCGACAGCCAGGAGCTGTTTGGTGGCCTGACTCTGCTCGGTAGTCGCTTTGGCATTGCCCTGAGCAACGACCCGGATAAACAGAACAACACCTTGTTTGCCGACCTCACTGGCAATCAGCCGTTCGGCATTGGCGTGAGCATGAAATACACCACGCACCAGTTGAATACACCGGCGGCGGTGGACGGTGGCTATATCAGCAGTTTCACTGATTGGTCGGTGAAACTGTCGCGGCCATTCATGGGCGTCGATCTTGATCTGATCTACAGCGACTCCAGCCTCAGCGGCAGTGATTGCTCGGCCTATTCCGGGCACAACAGCGAGTGCGACGGCCTCGTCACCCTCAAGGCTGTACGCACGTTCTATTGATCGGCTGAACTGCCGCGCGCATCCTGCATCACATAAGAATCAGATTTCCGACGCCAGGCTCTCGCAAGGATTTGCCCATGTCTCGCTGGTTCAAACAGATTGCCGCCCTGCTGATCTTCACCCTCGCCCTCGGCGCTTGCAGCCGCGTGGGCCTGGCCTACCGCAACCTCGACGTAATCATCCCGTGGTCGCTGAGCGACTACGTGGACATGAACGGCGAACAGAAAGACTGGTTCAATGAACGCCTCAAGGAACATCTGAGCTGGCACTGCACCACGCAGTTACCGGGTTACCTCGACTGGCTGGACCGTCTGCAGGCCATGGTCGAGAGCAATCAGGTCAGCGACGCCGCGCTGCAGGAGCGCACTGCCGAAGCCAAGCAGGCCATCGCCGATACCGCCCGGGAAATCACCCCTTCGGCCATCGAGCTGCTGCAAGGCCTGGACGATAAACAGGTGGCAGAAATGAACGAAGCGTTTGCCAAGGATTTGCGCAAACGTCAGCAGGAATACGTGAAACCGCCGCTAGCCCAGCAGATCAAGGAACGCGGCGAGCGCATGGAAAAACGCTTGAACGACTGGCTGGGTCCGCTCAGTGACACGCAGAAACAACGCGTTGTGGCTTGGACCAATGCCTTGGGCGACCAGAACACCCAATGGATCGCCAACCGCGCGCACTGGCAGCAACAGTTCAGCGCCGCCGTTGCGCAACGCCAAAGCCCCGAATTCCCACAACGCATCGAGACACTTCTGGTCAATCGCGAGCGCTTGTGGACAGCGGACTACCGCAAGGCCTACGCCAACACCGAAGCCCAGGCGCGCTCGCTGTTTGTCGACTTGATGGCCGAGAGCACGCCGCAACAGCGTCAGCGTTTGTTGAAGAAAATCGAGGGAGTGCGCAAGGACTTCAATGACCTCAAGTGCCTGAAGGCCGCGCAGAAACCTTGAAATCACTGGAATCCAATGTGGGAGCGAGCCTGCTCGCGAAAGCGGAATATCAGACAGATCAGATGTCACTGACAGACCGTATTCGCGAGCAGGCTTGCTCCCACAGGGGATTTCACTGGCTCAGGCGATTTGGGCTTTTGAGGCGACCTCATCAAACGTCACCTCGTTCAGCGCATCCTCCTGCTCATCCAGCACCTGACGCGGATGGTCGTTGCCGGGGATGCTGCTGTCGATCAGGCTCAGCAGGCTGGAGCCGCGCGGGGTCAGAATGAAGTTGTTGCCAGTACTGCCCTCGTGATCCGGCCGCGGCTCGATGAATCCGCGCTCCAGCAAGAGCTTTTCATAATCACAGGCCAGGGTTTTCAAGTGATCGAGATTGTCGATCGGCTCGCCGGCGCTGGCTTTCTCGGCCGCATGGTCTTCGGCATAAGCCCGGGGAGCGAAGCTGTGGCCAGCGCTGTTCTGCACTTCATGCAGCAAACGTTCAATCAAATCCCAGTTATAAGTCGTCATCCTGATCCAACCTCCGGTGCGGGTGATTTTGTGCCGCTTTCAAGGTTGTGACCGAAGCGATGCGCAGCCGTTCAGCAGTATTTCCGGACCCGACCGACCGGCGGCTGTCGATTAACCCGCACGATGACGACTAGTCTGAAACAGCCGGTTCAACCCGCAGGAGACATCGTCATGAACGTTGCAAACCATCCGGTGGTATCACGCGAAGAATGGCTCGCCGCCCGTCAGCAGCATCTGGCCCGCGAAAAAGCCTTCACCCGGGAACGCGATCGCCTCAGCGCCGAGCGCCGCGCCCTGCCGTGGGTGAAAGTCGACAAGGACTATCATTTTCAAGGGCCGAACGGCGAGCTGAGGCTCAATGATCTGTTCGGCCAAAACAGCCAGTTGATCATCTACCACTTCATGTTCGCCAAAGGTTGGGAGCAAGGCTGCCAGGGCTGCTCGTTCCTCAGCGACCACATTGACGGCGCCAACCAGCACCTGGCCCATCACGACGTCGCGGTGGTTGCAGTTTCCCATGCGCCATTCAACGAGTTTCAGGACTTCAAAAAGCGGATGGGCTGGAAGTTCGGCTGGGTTTCGTCAGAAGGTTGCGATTTCAATTACGACTTCGGCGTCTGCGCCCGGGCTGAAGACGTGGCCGAGGGCAAGGCTACCTACAACTACGAAAAACCGACAGCGCCGAGGAAGAAATGCCGGGGCTGAGCGTGTTCTATCGTAATGACGAAGGCGAGATTTTTCACACCTATTCCACATACGCGCGCGGTCTGGACATGCTGGTTGGCGCTTACCACTATCTGGATCTGACGCCCAAGGGCAGGAATGAAGACGAGATCATGGAATGGGTGCGGCATCATGATCGGTATGACGGTGCGCCGAAGTCGGGTTGCTGTCATGCCAATTGAGAACAATCCTGGCCCCACAGTTTCTGAACTTTTACCAGGCTTCAGCCCTCAACCGCTTACCTGCCTTAACCGGAACTGAGGCCTGCCCATGAAAACCCTGATCAAGCTGTCCCTCGCCGCCACTCTCGCCTACGCCCTGCCCGTCTGGGCCTGCACGCCGGAAGAGGCGACGATCAAACGCGAACAACTGGCCAAGGAAGTCTCAAAGCTCACCGAGCAGAATCCGGAAAAAGCCAAGGAGATCAACGCCGAGCTGCAAAAAATGGATCTGGGCACGGCCAGTGCGGATCTCCCAGACAAATGCCAGTTGATCGATCAGCGTTTGAAGGAACTGGGGTCGGCGCAGAAGAAAGCCGACAGTTAAGGACGAAAAAAAACCGGACAATGTCCGGTTTTTTTATGCGCGTTCTATAGCTTACTCAGCCGCAGGCTCGGCTGGCTTGCGGCGCTTGAGCGGGGCCATGCCGTCGCTGCTCACCAGAGAATCCGGCTTTGGACGGTTGACGCTCTTGCGCTTGGTCGGCGTCTTGGCGGCGGTTTTCTTTTTGTCGCCCTTGGCGTCAGTCTTTTTCTTCTTCACGCCGACGGCTTTACCCGAAGCCTTGACCTTTTTCGGCCCCCCGTAGGTGCCTTTGACTTCCTTGATCGTGCGGCGCTCGAAGCTCTGCTTCAGGTAGCGCTCGATGCTCGACATCAGGTTCCAGTCGCCGTGGCAGATCAGCGAGATCGCCAGGCCATCGTTACCGGCACGGCCGGTACGACCGATGCGGTGTACGTATTCGTCGCCGCTGCGTGGCATGTCGAAGTTGATCACCAGATCCAGACCGTCGACGTCCAGACCACGGGCAGCAACGTCGGTAGCGACGAGGATCTTCACACCGCCCTGCTTCAGGCGATCGATCGCCAGTTTGCGATCCTTCTGGTCTTTCTCGCCGTGCAGCACGAACGCTTTGTATTCCTGGGCCACGAGGCGACCGTAGATGCGGTCGGCCATGGCGCGGGTGTTGGTGAAGACGATGGCCTTTTGGTAGGTCTCGTTGGCCAGCAGCCAATTCACAATCTGCTCTTTGTGCTGATTGTGGTCGGCGGTGATGATTTGCTGGCGAGTCGTCGAGTTGAGCTGGCTGACGGCGTTGAGCTGCAAGTGCTCAGGGTTGTTCAGGACCTTGCCGATCATTTCGCGCAGGCCGGAACCGCCGGTGGTGGCGGAGAACAGCATGGTCTGCTGACGGTTCGGGCACTCATCGACCAGACGCTGCACGTCTTCGGCGAAACCCATGTCGAGCATGCGGTCGGCTTCGTCGAGCACCAGCACTTCGACTTCTTTCAGGTCGAGGTTGCCGGCATTGAGTTGCTCGATCATCCGCCCCGGGGTGCCGATGAGGATGTCCGGCACTTTGCGCAACATGGCGGCCTGGACTTTGAAGTCTTCGCCGCCAGTGATCAGGCCGGACTTGATGAAAGTGAACTGCGAGAAGCGTTCGACTTCCTTCAAGGTCTGCTGCGCCAGTTCACGGGTCGGCAGCAGGATCAGCGTCTTGATGCTGACGCGGATCTTCGCCGGGCCGATCAGGCGATTGAGGATCGGCAGGACGAAAGCGGCGGTTTTGCCGCTACCGGTTTGCGCCGTCACCCGCAGATCACGCCCCTGGAGCGCCAGCGGGATGGCCGCGGCTTGCACT
>Ga0308161_1001124_pt1 | contig 34305 bp, 36 predicted proteins | sample PhyFR2_FD_201034 | JGI IMG/M metagenome (GOLD analysis project Ga0308161, IMG submission 201034) | Phyllosphere microbial communities from UC Gill Tract Community Farm, Albany, California, United States - DLSLF.R2 | ecosystem: Host-associated > Plants > Phyllosphere > Unclassified | place: USA...
TAATAATTCCTGAATTTTAATAACAGAAACAAAATAATGATTATTCACATAATACAAAAACAAATTAATCTGATGTTTTAATCTAAATTATAGAATTATCTTTTCATTATTAACTCAGCAGTAAAACCGATATAAAAGGCAAAATAAAAGCTGGTATTTAACCAGCTATTTATTTAAAGGCTTTTCAAAAAATTAACTCGCCTCAGCAAGTTTTAACTCTTTTAGATTACGATATTTTGCACCGCGGTGATTTTCAGGTAAATATGGTCCAGCACCAAATAATTTTTCTCTTAATGTTCCTTGTGCATATGAGGTTTGATATACCCCACGCTTTTGCAACTCTGGAACAATAAACTCAACTACATCGGCAAAGGTTTGATGAGCTAAAATGTAAGCAAGGTTGAAACCATCAATATCGGTATCTTCAACCCATTGCTGTAGAGCATCTGAAACTGTTTCTGCCGAACCCACCAATACTGGCCCATTACCACCTAAACTGTTCCAGTTTGCAATTTCTTCAATAGTCCAGACACGCTCTGGATCTGCATTTACATAAGAATCTAGCAAAGATTGAATCGCGTTGGTTTGAATATATTCAACTTTGTCCGTTGGTTGGTATTGTGAAAAATCGACACCAGACCAGCCAGACAGCAATGTTAAAGCACCATCATAGCTTCCATAACTTTGATATTCTTTAAACTTAGCCTGCGCTTTTGCATCTGTTTCATCGGTTACAATCGACAAAAGTGCATAAATTTTAACTGAGTACGGGTCTCGGCCTTCTTGAGCCAATTTTTGGCGAATGCCCTGTACCACTTTTTTAGTGGCAATTTTAGACGGCGCTGCAATAAATACACACTCAGCATTTTGACTCGCAAATTTCTGCCCACGTGAGGATGCGCCTGCTTGGTAGAGTACTGGTGTTCGCTGCGGTGATGGCTCACAAATATGGATGCCTGGTACAGTAAAGTATTTACCTTCGTGCTGAATTGGATGCACTTTTTTATGGTCAGCAAAGATACCGTTTTCACGGTCACGCAGTACCGAACCTTCCTCCCAAGAACCTTCCCAAAGTTTGTAAAGGACTTCTAAATATTCATCAGCAATATCATAGCGATTGTCATGATTGACCTGAGTTTTCAGGCCTAAGTTTTTCGAACCACTTTCCAAATAAGAAGTCACGATATTCCAACCCACTCGTCCTTTGGTTAAATGGTCTAGCGTACTAATACGTCTGGCAAAAGGATAAGGATGCTCAAAGGAAATAGATGTGGTTACCCCAAAGCCCAAATGCTTTGTGACTGCTGCCATAGCTGGCACAATCTGTAAAGGATCATTGACTGGAACCTGTACTGCACCTGTTAAGGCATGTTCAGCGCTTTGATGGTAAACATCATAAATGCCAAGCACATCTGCAATAAAAATACCGTCAAAAAAACCACGTTCCAAAATTTGTGCTAGGTCTGTCCAATATTCTAAATCTTTATATTCAACAGATCGATCTTGAGGATGTCGCCATAATCCAGGAGATTGATGGGCAATACAATTCATTTCAAAAGCATTAAAACTAATTTTCTTAGTCATAAAATATCAACCATCATTTTTTATAGTTTTATACTAAATCAGTTTTCATATTTTCTTTATAATATAAACCCCAAACAAAATATGATTTTATTCTAATAGATTTTTATAATTAATTTTAAAAACAAAATAATATTAAGCCGCTAAAAAATAGCAGCTTAATATCTAAAACTATAATTTACTGTTTAGCAACTTCACCAATTCTCCACTGATAAGGTGGTAATGTACCATTCACACTAAAATCACCAATAATTCGATTTTTAAATATTCTAGGGTTATGTGAAGATAAGGTTCGTACATTACGCCAGTATCGATCTAGGCTTAAATCTTTATCTGTTGCTGAAGCGCCTAAAGCATCAAATAAAATTGTAGACGCATTTAAAATTAAATCGGTAATCACTGTTTGAGACTGCGCACTTTCAAGCTCGGCAATTGCATTTTGTTCTTCTTCAACCTGCGTATTATTTTGAAATGCTGCCAAATAAGCACGTTGTAAGCTTTGTGCGACTTTTTCAACAATTGCTCCTGCACTGTAAGCCGCACCACGGATTTGTCCCACTACTTGTAAAATTTGTGGGTCCTGTTTTACAAATTGGGCATTCGCATGAGTATAGTTTCGGGTACGTTTCGCCACAGCTTGTGAAACATCATAGGTCGCAGCTCGCCCTAAGCCCGTAATAATTGCCAATTGCACCAGTTGATAGTAGGCAGCTGAATATTTAAAACGGTCATCATCGGGTAGGATTTCAGTTTCATCGACCAATACATCATGCAAATATGCTGTACCACTTGCGGTGAGTTGCTGACCAAATCCATTCCAATCATCAACAATTTCAACGCCTTCATCTTCACGGCGAACAACCACAGATCCCGATTCACCTTTTAAATCGGTGACACCAATTTCGACCCAGTCGGCATATAGACTTCCTGTGGTGTAGTATTTTTGACCTTTAACACGAATTTTTCCATCACCATCTCGATACAAATGAGTTTCAAATTGATCAATCGATTCTTTTCCACCTTCAGACCAAGCACTACCAACAGTTTCGCCCTGAGCAATTCGGCTGAGCCAGCGCTCTTGAAATTCTTTATTTTTACTCACCAAGACATCTTCAGTAAAACCGAAATGTACACGTAAAGCTTGCGGTAAATTTGAGTCTGCTTCTGCAAGTTCGATTAGCAATCCAAATAGTTCTGGAATGGTTGCCTCAAAGCCTCCATGAGTTTTAGGTAGCCGTAATCGAGTAAAGCCAACATCTTTAAGCCATTGAAGTTGTTCATAAGGCAAAATATGCTGTTGCTCACGGATTAAAGCCCCTTCTTTAATACGCGCAAAAGTCGCTCTAAAATGTTGTGCCAATTCATCATAACGATCAGAAGGACCTTGTCCCCAAACCCGAGAAATCTGAGATGCGTGACTGAGTGCAGCATGTGTTAGTGAACCGAGATAATGCTCAAAATTTAAATTTGTCATGTAAGTAAAACCAATATTGCTTTGCTTTTACCATAAAATATTTATTTCACATGAAAACGATTATTTTTTTATAACAGTATTCATTCTTTATCTAACGTAAGAAAAAGCCTGCAAACACTAAGCTAGCTCTTTCTTAGATAGACTATGCTGACTTTGCAATAAGGTTTGCATATATTCTGAATAGACAGATAATTTTTCAAAAATATGCTCTGAATAAAACATATCATCAATTAAATGTGTCATTTGAGGTGTGGTGAACGTATCGCATAGCCCTACAAGCTCAGCATTCATCAATGCAAACTGAGCACATAATTTCACATAGGTTTCATCTTTATTTTTAAATAATAATTTACGCATTTCCAAATCGTGTATATCTTTTAAATCATCACTTTGCTTTGGGTTAACCCAATAAATTTTAACTTTTAAGAACTGCTCAAGTTGCTTTAAAAGCTCTACATCAATCTCTAGACTTGTAATTAAAAAAATTGTTGAGATATCACTTCGACATAGCGCCTTAATTAAACTTAAATAAATAAATTCAACTTCACTCAGCGCTGCTAATTCTAAATCCAGATATATTTTTAGACTCTCTAAAACCTCATCTACCTTAAACAGCACTTTTTTATCGGCTTGATAATATTTATTGAGAATTGCAAGAACAGGTTCAGTCGCAGGTGTCGTATAAATGGCAGGCTTGTTTAAGTTTGCAAAAATAAAAGGCGAAAATAGATAGGCTACACTGCTTTGCTGCGGCTCAATATGAGATTGAATTAAATATACAGTTTGAGATTTAGAAAAATCTCTGAGCACCTTTGCTCTAAGTAAAGTTGCTTCAAGATTTACATAAGTTTTTTCTAGTTGAGTCGCTATAGATTTTGGAATAGGTTGATCTTTAATAAGTTTATTTAGGATATTGAGTTGAGAAGTAATAAACATTTTTTAACATCCAAGCTATTTGAGAAGAGCTACACTTAAACCAAGGTCTTTAATAATCTACGCAACAACCAGACCTCATACAGAACAACAAGGGAATAGAAAAGAAGAAATTTATTCTGCGCTTATAGGTAAGTCCAAAGTCGCATTCACATTGTTTTGAAGGTTGATTTTGGTCATCCATAAATCTTGTTCATTTTTATTTTGAACGTTAGATAGCTGGATATATAGCTACAGATAATTGAAAAAAAACTATAGCACTCATCATATTTGCCTCAAGCTGTTATAGTTTTATAAAAAATTTCTGTATCTACATATACAAAATTAGCGAGTGCATGATTAAGAAAACTTCTTAAGGTAGGTAGTTTTCATGAAACGTACTTATATGTACCAACAGATATTTCATCAATGTTTCAATGCAACATGCTTTTTTACAAATGCAACATCAAGCCTAAACTTTGTTAACAGATTAAGAACAATTAACCATTCTATTCTCTTGAAATATCAATCAATTACATTGATTTCAACATTTGGCATTTTACTTGCTAAGAATACTCATCACATCGGCAAGTCTAATAGTCCAAATGTTTTTTCACCTAAATTTAAGCATTTAACACAATCCATCATCATCAGCTAGTTCACAGGGGGAAAGTTTATGAGCCTCGGTCTAACCGCTCTAGAATTAGCGCGAATACAATTTGCTTTCACAGTATCTTTCCACATTATTTTTCCGGCTACCTCAATCGGTCTTGCCTGCTTTTTAGCAGTTTTAGAGTGGAAGTGGTTAAGAACGCAAAACCCGATTTATAAAGATCTATTTAAATACTGGATCAAGATCTTTGCAGTTGCCTTTGGTATGGGCGTTGTCTCGGGCGTAGTGATGAGTTATCAATTCGGTACCAACTGGAGTGAATTTTCTCGTATTGCCGGCAGTATTACTGGTCCGTTACTGACCTATGAAGTCTTGAGTGCCTTCTTTTTAGAAGCTGGTTTCTTAGGAATCATGTTGTTTGGTTGGGGACGTGTTGGCCCCCGAGCCCATTTCTTTGCGACACTCATGGTTGCGATTGGTACCTGTATTTCCATGTTCTGGATTTTATCTTCCAATAGCTGGATGCAGACACCTCAAGGCTTCGCTATAGAAAACGGCATTATTGTTCCTAAAGATTGGTTTGCTATTGTTTTTAACCCATCTTTCCCGTACCGCTTTGCCCACATGGGTGCAGCAGCCTTCTTAGTTTCATCTTTGTTAGTTGTCGGAACATCTGCATGGCACTTGGTAAAAGGCCGTCGTGACGAATTAGTCAAAAAATCGTTCTCGATGGGTTTATGGATGGTGCTTGTGACTTCATGTTTGCAAGTAGTGATTGGTGATAACCATGGTTTAAATACCCGTGAACATCAACCTGCCAAACTTGCAGCAATGGAAGGTCATTGGGAAACTAATCACAATGAACCTATGCCACTGTTGCTATTTGCAATTCCAGATATGAAAGAAGAACGAAACCATTTTGAAGTGGGTGTTCCTTACTTAGGCAGCTTAATTTTAACGCACAGTTTAGATGGTCAAGTCACGGGTTTAAAAGATTTCGCACCTGAAGATCGACCCAACTCAACCATCGTTTTCTGGAGTTTCCGTGTGATGGTCGGGCTTGGTGTGCTCATGGTCACACTGTCTTTAATTGCCCTTTGGCTACGTAAAAGTGGAAAACTTTATGAAACTTCATGGTTCCATAAGTTTGCTTTAGTGATGGGACCATCTGGTTATGTCGCAATGCTTGCAGGTTGGGTAACGACTGAAGTAGGCCGCCAACCGTGGGTGGTATATGGCATCCTGCGTACTAAAGATGGGTTATCTCATACGGTGTCGGCTGATCAAGTCGGACTGAGTCTCTTTATTTTTGTTGTGGTGTACACCATCGTTTTTGGTAGCGGTATCTACTACACCTTAAAATTGATTAATAAAGGCCCATCATTTATTGATACGCCAAATATCGAGTCTGGTGGTGTTGGACACTTTAAAACACCAATGCGTCCACTCAGTGCAGTCGATGAAAACATTGACAGCAAACAAAATTCTGGGGAGAACCGTCATGATTGATCTTTCTTTAATATGGGTCGGTATTATCGGTTTAGGCGTCATGATTTATGTGGTCATGGATGGTTTTGACTTAGGAATTGGAATTATGTTCCCTTTCATTAAGAACAGCCAAGAACGTGACGTGATGATGAATACTGTCGCCCCTGTCTGGGATGGGAATGAAACATGGATGGTACTCGGTGGTGCTGGTCTATATGCAGCTTTCCCATTGGTTTATTCAACGGTTTTATCGGCACTTTATCTACCTATTATTTTCATGGTCATTGCCCTGATTTTCCGTGGCGTTGCTTTTGAATTCCGCTTTAAAGCTCATCGTACCAAGTATCTTTGGGACTTAGCTTTTATTTGGGGTTCAGTTTTAACCAGCTTCCTACAAGGGATTATTTTGGGTGCCTATATCCAAGGGATTAAAACCACAAATGGTATTTTTTCTGGCGGCTCACTAGATTGGTTAACACCATTTACCTTCTTCACCGGTATTGGTGTGGTCGTTATGTATGCAACATTAGGTTGTGGCTGGCTCATTTTAAAAACTGAAAAGGGCTTGCAGCAACGTATGTATGAACTTATGCCAAAACTGATAATTGCACTGCTGATTATCTTTGGTGGTGTAAGCCTATATACCCCTTTAACTCATCCTGAAATTGCAGATCGCTGGTTCTCTTTACCAAATCTGTTCTATTTTAGTCCTGTACCTATTTTAGTTTTATTGTTTGTTGGCCTGATTTTATCAGCGTGTAAAAAGCAGAATCATGACCTCAAGCCATTTGTATATACATTGGCCCTCGTTTTCCTTGCATTTACTGGTTTTGTGATTAGTTTATGGCCTTATATTATTCCACCATCAGTGACTATCTGGCAGGCCGCAGCCCCACATTCAAGCCAGATGTTTGCCTTGGTCGGTGCGTTAATTCTGATTCCAATTATTATTGCTTACACCATTGTCTCTTACTGGGTATTTAGAGACAAAGTTCGTGTGGGTGATGAAGGTTATCATTAAGTATGGAGGGTTTTATGAAAAAGTCATCAGTTAAACTCAATCAAACTCAATGGTTTATTCTGTTATGGCTTGGTGGTTTTTTAGCCTTAGCTGTGATTGCAGGTTTGTTTAAAGTGATATTGATTTATGCTGCTCCTTACTTAAAGTAAAACCATCTTTATAAACAAATGCCGTTTGTAGATTCTGCAAACGGCATTTATTATTAATTCAGTGCATCTTTCATTTTGTTATTTCGTGCAGTCCATACATGTATAAATCAGAACAACTCGCCCATAGCATTCGCCAACTCATTGAGAGCGGCACTTTAAATGCACATGAAAAACTTCCTTCTTTAAGAGATCAGGTGCAACGCTCTGGCTTTAGTTTAATGACGGTCATGAATGCTTACCAAGAGCTTGAATCACAAGGCCTGATCTACTCAAAAGAAAAATCGGGATACTTTGTTGCTGAACAAATTGCACTTAAACCTTTGGAACAATATTCGGTTGTTTCACTCAACTCTAAAATTGAAATTAACTCATTAGTTTTTAAATATCTTAAATCGATTCAAAACGAATCTGTCATACCTTTTGGCTCAGCTTTTCCAGATAGTCAGCTTTTAGCAGCACCCAAACTCATCCAGATTATGGGGCAGCTTGCACGGCAAAGACAAAGTTATGACCAGACCGCAAGCTTACCTCCCGGCAATTTAGCTCTAAGAAAACTGATTGCCCAGCGCTATTGTATGCAAGGGATACAGACCGATCCAGATGACATTGTCATTACATCTGGAGGCTTAGACGCGCTTAATCTTTCTCTACAAGCCGTAGCTCAACCCGGCGATTATATTTTATTACAGCAAACTGTGTTTTATGGTGCTTGGCAAGCTGCCGAGCGTTTAGGGCTTAAAGTTATTACCATTCCTGAACATCCTCAACATGGTTTTGACTTAGATGCTTTTGAACAGGTGATTAATACTTATCCCATCAAGGTGTGCTGGCTCATGCTAAACGCGCATAACCCGATTGGCTTTACAGTCAGTGATGACATTAAATATAAAATTGCCAAACTGCTTCATGAGCATCAAATTTATTTAATTGAAGATGATGTCTATGAGGAGCTTTTTTATGGGGGACAAAAACCACTTTCAATGAAGTATTTTGACCAACAAAATCTGGTGCTTCACTGCTCTTCTTTTTCTAAAACTTTAGGCGCAGGTTTTCGGGTCGGTTGGGTGTATGCGGGTAAATTTTCTGACCATATTCAACACTTGCAGCTCATGAGTACTATTTCAGTCAATGCACTCATTCAAAATGCGCTGGTTGAGTTTTTGTCTCATCATCATTATGAAAAACACTTGCGTACACTTAGGCTTTCACTTGAGCGTTATAAAAAGCAATTTTATCATTATTTAAAGCAGCATCTGCCTGCCTCTTGCGAAGTGTATTACTACCCAAGCGGTTATTTCCTTTGGGTTAAATTGCCTAATAGTTTAGATAGCATGCAAATTTATGAAGAACTGATTCAGAAAAATATTGGAGTAGCTCCAAGTCCACTGTTTAGTGTTTTACCTGCACAGCAGCATTATTTAAGAATTAACTGCTCTTTTGAATGGAACCCTAAAATTCAGAGTGCTCTAGAACAAATCATTAAGACAATACAACAGCGAGTTGAAGCTGCTTCTTAAATAAAGCTCTTCGACCTAAGCCCAATTTTATAGGTATTATTTTGTGGTAACGTTATAGCTTAAATCTATATTTTTAAAGGAAACAGGTTCAAAGGATTAATATGGAAATTGATGAAGAACTCACCCTTAAAAAAATACAGATTTTTTTAGCCTTTATGCGCTGTGGCAATTTGACTAAAACAGCGACAGAAATGGAGCTGAGTAATGTCAGTGTTCATAAAGCACTGCACTCTCTAGAAAGTGCCTTACGTTGTCCGCTATTTAAAAATGAAGGGCGCAATCTTATTCCTTTAAAAAGTGCTTATGTATTTGAAGAACGGGCACAAAAAATCGTACAAGACATTTTTATTACCGTAAATAAAACCAGAGAGGCGGCTGGCTTTGCAGCAAAGGTTTTACACTTGGGTTCTCTTTATTCTTTGACGGTAAATACAATTCCAAATGTGATTAGCGGACTTAAATTAAGACGTAGTGAGCTTGATATTCAATTGTTACTCAGCTCAAATCAGGATTTGGTTAAAAAGCTTAAAGCAACGGAGCTTGATGCCATTATTGTGGCGTTAAATGAAACGACTCAGGATGATGACTTTGAAATTTTGCCCATGTTTTCAGATGACATTTTTCTGGCAGTAAACAAAGATTCTAAATATACCGACTTTAAAGAAATTGATTTAAGCCTTTTAAAAGAAGAGACGTTTCTCACTTTAACCAAAGGATTTGCGACCCATCACGATAGCGATATTATTTTTAAAAAGGCAGGTTTCTCACCTAAAGTTGCTTTGCAAGTAAATGATATTTTTACTCTCATTAGTATGGTCAGCTCAGGCGTAGGCTTTGCACTATTGCCCGGTCGTATTTCTGCGGTTTATGAAAGTTCGGTAAAACTCATCCCACTGAAACAGCAATATCATATGCAACAAGAAATTGGTTTGGTCTTTTTAAAAAGTAAGGAACGAGACCCGAACTTACTTGCTCTGATTGCTGAATGTCGTATGTTTGCATCCAATTTTAAAAGATAAATATCGGCAACCTATTACAAATTAATAAGTTGCCGTTAGACACTTTACAAAGACTTATCCAAAAATCGCATTAACCGTTAAGAAAAAGACAGATGGTCCAAGTAAGCAGCCGAGACCTGTATAAAAGGTTGCTACTAAGGCTCCATAAGGTACCAGTCGTACATCTGTACCAGCCAGCCCAGCAGCCGTACCGCTCGTTGTTCCTGCCAAGCCGCCAAACACCATGGCAGAGCGTGGACTTTTTAGGTACATAAATTTCGCAAGTAATGGCGTACCAACCATAAAAAAGACTGACTTGATTAATCCAATCGCAATAGAAAGTGCGATTACATCAGAGCTTGCCCCAATTGCAGTTCCTGTAATCGGACCTACAATATAAGTCATAGCACCAGCACCAATCGTTGTCATCGAAATTGGATCTCGATAGCCCATTACCCATGCGACTATTACACCAATCGCAAATGGCACAACACAGCCAAGCATTAATGCAATTAAACCAATTTTTCCGGCTTTTTTAACTTCTTTTACATCGACTTCAAACGCAGTTGAAGCAATAGCTAAATCTCGAATCATTGCGCCACCCAACATCGCAAAACCAGAAAAAATAGCGATATCAGAAATGCCCTTAGTTCCTTGCGTATAAACTCCGGCAAAATATGCAACGACCAAACCTAGGGTGATCGCTATTGCAGAGCTTTGCAGTTTTCCTTTCGTCAAATATTTTGACAATAAATGAGAAATGAACATCATTAAACCAGTTACTGCGAGAGCTGTGACGAATGCATTTTTAGATAAAACAGCAATTATAGCGTCCATCATTTAAATCCTTTTTGATTGACTTTTTTATAGTTTGTGAGTGCTTAAGCTACTTTTTGCTTTGTTTCTATAGTCCATTCATATGTTTCATAATCGCCACTAATTCTATTTAAATAGCGAATGACTAGAACAGTACCAATTAATGAAGCAATAGAAACGATCAGACCTAACATGCCACCCGATAAAGCGGCTACTACGTTTTGTCCAGCAGACATCGCTACAACAATCGGAATATACATTCCTGACCAGTACAAAACTCCAAATTGGGTAACTTGTGGTAAGTAACCTTTTCGTGCAAGCAATTCTTTAGTCAAAATCAATAGAATCATTGAAATAGCTACGCCACCAACATTGGCTTTTACGCCCAATAACATTCCTAACGTATTACCAAAATAATCACCTAATAAATGACAAATCGCTAAGATTGCTGTTCCATATATAATCATTGTAAATCCCTCATATCCTTGGATTATTAATCAATTTTTAACTTTTACTGCAATTAAAGAGAACCATTATTTTCATTTTGCATTGCTATCCGAATGCTGTCTAAACGTGTTCCCTGAAATGACAATACAGTTCCATCTTTAAATGTTCGACGTGCAAGTGTAGTGAGTACCGTTCCCGGTAAAGCTTCAATCTGCAACCTCACCCCTCGTTCCCACGCAGCTTGGATGGTACTTTCCCAATCTACAGTTCGACTCATATTGAAGGCCAAGTCATCACCAATCTGTTCTGGCTTGCCAAGTGTACGAGCCGTTGTACCACTTAAATAACGAATTTTAGGATGCTTGAAAGTGAGTCCCTCCATAGACGCTGCAAGTTGTTCTGCTTGCTGACTTAATAATTCACAGTGCGAAGGCACCGATACATCCAGTTTCTTTGCCACTACGCCATGCTGTTTTGCCAAAGTAGCAACTTGGTTCATGGCTTCAAAGCTGCCAGAAATAACGATCTGGTTATGCGCATTGATGTTGGCGACAAAAACCTGTGGCGTTATTTCATAAATTTGTTTCACCCATGCTTCGACAGCTGAACGATCTGTACCTATTAAAGCTGTCATGCCATAACCAGTTGGATAAGCCTTTTGCATCAGCTCACCTCGATAGGCAACCAAGCGAACTGCATCTTCATAGTTTAGAACCCCTGCTACAACCGCAGCCGACCATGCGCCAATCGATAAACCCGCTACATAGTCAGGCTTTAAGTTTTCAGCAGTTAATAGAGCTGAACTTACTACCCCTGAAATGAGTAAGCATAGTTGTACTGCTCGTGTCGATTGCAATGCAGCTGGACTATCCAGCATTAAGGCATCTTCTTTAAGTGCATCCGAAGCACGCTCAAGATATTCTTTAACTAGAGCGGTTTGTGGTAGGTCGTGCAACATATTGCATCGTTGCACACCTTGTCCCGGATATACCCAAATTGAAGCCATGATATCTATTCCCTAATTCCATGGGTTTTCTACTAAAACCGCACCATCTGCACGTTTTAATAGAACTTTTCCACTGTTCCCAGCCCATTCTTTTAACGCCAAACCACCTTGTGGAAGTTGAAGCTGTATATCCACATTGAGTCCTGCTTGCTGAAAAGTTTCGAGTAGTTCAATCGCCTGCTTTTTTTCAAAAGGCTGTTCAGCTCGAATCAACAAATCTATGTCACTTTGCTGGGTAACTGTTTTAACGGCAGTTGCCAGCTCAAACCCGAAACTTCCTGTATATCCCCAACATCCTGAAAAGTTTTTCATAATGCTAGAAATGGTCTGTAAACGTTCTGCCAAGTGTTCAAACTGCTGCGTGTTAACGTGAGTCAGTGCTTCTGGCTTAAGTTGTCTGCTAATAGCAGATCTTGGCATTTGCCCTGCATATCGCTGATGACGAAATTGTCCTCTAACACCCACAGCGACTTGATCTACAGAAGTGATTGCCCGTCGAACCACAACAGGATCACCTCGCTGTAATACCTCTTTCACCCAAAGCGGAGCATCTTCAGCCAAAAAATCGACCGTCATGCCCCATAGCAAATCATGGGCTTCGAGCTCAAGTTTCATGACCATTGCTCACGCAATAATTCACGAACCTTTTTAGACATCTGACGGTTTTGCCCGTGAAGTCTTTGTTCTAATCCTCTCGATTGCTCAGCATTAATTTCTTTAAATGCTTGTGCAATTGTCTGCTTCGCGAGCGAAAGATCATGGTTTGTAGGCTGCTCAGGATTTTCAACAGATAAAAGTTCAGACAACAAACCAAGCGTTGCATAACTTTCGATGTCATAAGCCATTGGAGGAATGCTTGAGGCTAATTGTTCTAGCTCATCAACCGAGCGTAAGGTAACGCGCGCAGCAGATTCTTTACCCATTGCATGCACCATAACACCTGAATCTTTTAAGGCAATAATACGATTGGCTTGATAACCGTGAGCCAAAAAAGCGCCTGACATTGACTTACCAACCAATAAACTCACAATAGGATGGCCTGCCAATCTAGCTCTGGCATAACTGTCTACCGCACCCGCTAACGCTTGGTGAATGCCTAACAATTCTTCACGGCGTCCATAGGCCTGACTAGGTACGTCAACCAAACATAAAATAGCGCGTTTAGTTTCCGAATGAACATCGGCTTGAATCACTTCATCAACTGCTTTTGCCAAGTTCCAGCCTTCTAAGAGTCCAACTTCACCTTGTCTTGCCCGAGGGAACAGATTATTACTGTCTTGGACAACGGCAATCACACGTACGGCTTGTTGATCAATGTGACCATCAGCCACCCAAACCGAAGCTGGAAAACCTTCAGCTGGAAAACCTTCAACTGTACTAAAGCCCTGCGTGAGTGCTTTAAACCAATTTGCACCACGAGTAGATGCTTTTAATGTATCAACTGCGATATTCATGCTTGCTCTCCTTGATACAAAGCCTGAACCTGTAGCGGTGTAATTTGCTCAGCAGTATCGACGTGTTGTAGTTTTTCTAAATAGAATGAGTAATTTGAACTACGATGCTGATCAGGTATACCCTGTACTAAATAATCGATCACTTGCTGACGAATTTTCTGACGATCATCATCAACATAAGCATCAGCCAAACCGCTAGCAAACCGTTGGTTCCCACCAGTAATACTCCATATAAATGGACGATCTTTGGCGTTATATTCTTGTACACCAGCTTCTTGTTCAATCACTTGTGGGCCATTTAAGCCTAAACGTCCTTCCCTCGTCATTACAATATAGCTACAAAGTCCAGCGGCAATCGACATACCACCGAAGCACCCTACACTGCCAGCAACGACTGCAACCACAGGTTGATACTGACGTAAGTTCACAATTGCAGCCTGAATTTCAGCAATTGCTGCCAAGCCCAGATTTGCTTCTTGTAAACGAACGCCCCCCGTTTCTAACAATAAAATTGCAGCGGTTGGAATGCCTTTCAGATTGTCTTCAACCGCAAGTTCTAAGGCACCCGCAATTTTGGCACCGCCCACCTCGCCTAAACTGCCACCTTGAAATAAACCTTCAATTGAAATTAGAACCACTGGGCGTTCTTGAATAGATCCCTTTGCAATCACTACACCATCATCTGCTTGCGGGACAATATTTTGCTTAACCAGCCAAGGCGACATAACACGCGCGAATGGGTCGAGTAACTCTCGAAAAGTCCCTTCATCTAATAATGCTTTGGCACGTTCTCTTGCACTCAGCTCAATAAAATCTTGTTTATTTAACAAGCTCTCGATATTAGTCATGAGCAATCTCCTCTAAAGCTTGTTCCAGACGCAAGCGAACGACACCGGGGGTTGCACCAAAGTCATGAATATCAATATTTACCGCTGGTGGTATTTGCGCAGTAAAAATTCGCTCAAATAGATTTTTCCAACGTGCAGCACTACCATCTACCGAAGTCACCACCTGAATAGAGGTTTTTCCCATTTCGCCAGGTTCCATCAAAATTTCTAGGTCACCTGAACCAACACATCCTACTAGTGCTTTTTTTACAGGTGGCTCTGTGGCCACAAATTCAAAATGAAGTGTTTCCATAATCAAAATCCCTCTTTATTTTTTAAAGATGACTGCTCAACACGATCTATAAACAATGTTGCTGCCAACAAATCTGCGGCACCACCAGCAGAGGCTTTCATCCGAAGTAGATCAATTTCTAAAAGATGCAAAGCACGTCGACCTTCCAAACTTGAACTACCACCTAAATCGAGTACTTGCTGAGCACCTTGTTGCATACGCTTTAGGCCATTTTTTCCAGAGCGATAAAGCACACACGTATCGGTCAGGTCAGTCATCATGGCAAGTAAGGCATCTAGACGAGCGAACTCTTCTTTCATGGGTTTACTACGGCTTTGGTAAAGCTGCTTTAAGCCAAAATTCACAACGGTTGGAAAACCTTGCTGAGCCTGTTCTTTTGCACCTAAGACACCTAACTTTTTCTGTACCTGCTGACCATGGCTCAACGTCTGCTTTGGAATAAAACGATCTTCAAGCTGAGCAATCTGACCTGCTAACTGACATAGCTCAATAGCCGATAAATATTGTTGATTACTGCGTGTCACTGCTGCTGCCGTAACCATTAATCCCAAAGCCCAAATTGCACCGCGATGTGTGTTGACACCATTTGTTGCCAACATCATGACCTTTTCACCTTGGCGACCAATTTCACCAATGTCTTCGCGTAAAGCCAAACAAACTTCACCATGATGTATGGCTGCTTGGGCCATTTCTTCAAACATTGGGCGTAAACTTTTTGCAGAGCGCTCCATTAACTCTAAAGTCAGGTCATCGTGTGCACCACTGCCACGGCGGTCGACTAATGCTGGTTTCGGTGTCAGATTAACTTCATCAATTAAAGCCTTGACCGCCAAGTCTGCTAAGAGCTGACTATCGCTGATTGTTTGATATTGAACTTCTGCCATCATTACCAACTCCTGAATTTTGCAGGGGGTTGATATAAGCCATCTGACCATGTCACCAAGTCAGCAATATTTTTTGCTGCTAAAAGCTCACGTGTTGCATCGGTACGACGAATGCCTAAATCTTCAGGGAATACGACTAACCCTTCACTTCTTAAACGTGCTGTTGTTTTAGGATCTTGGCTTAAACCAATGCTGGTCACACCTGCCACCGCAGCAATCATGGCTTGACGCTCTTCTTGACTGCTTGCTTTATATAGATAAGCAATGCCTTCTTCGGTGAGTAAATGAGTGACATCATCGCCATAAATCATAATTGGTGCTAAAGGCAGACCTGCTGTTTTAGCTACATCAATCGCATCGAGACGTTCTACAAAAGTTGGCTTACCGCCTTCTTGGAAGGTTTCCACCATTTGAACAACGAGCTTTTTACCACGTGCCAAATAGGTTTCTGTTTCATTGGCACCTTGCAAACGCATATCTAACCATGCTGGCGTATCGTGACGGCGTCCGCGTGGGTCATGCCCCATGTTTGGTGCCCCACCGAAACCAGCTAAACGACCTTTGGTGACCGTTGAAGAATGTCCCATTCCATCAACTTGCAAAGTTGCACCGATAAATAGATCAACAGCGTATTGACCTGCAAGCTGACACATCATGCGGTTAGAACGTAGAGAACCATCACGGCCTGTAAAGAAAACGTCTGGCCGAGCTGCAACATATTTTTCCATACCAAGTTCAGTACCAAAGCAATGCACGCTTTCAACCCAACCTGTTTCAATCGCAGGAATTAAGGTGGGATGTGGATTCAGTGTCCAGTTCCGGCAAATTTTTCCTTTTAAACCTAAAGATTCACCATAGGTTGGTAAAATCAGTTCAATTGCCGCAGTGTTAAAACCAATACCATGGTTTAACGATTGCACATTATGTTTTTCATAGATGCCGCGAATTGCCATCATGGCCATGAGCACATGAACGGGCTTGATATGTTTTGGGTCACGGGTAAATAACGGTTCAATATAAAAAGGCTGGTCTGCCACAACCACATAATCAACCCAAGAAGCAGGAATATCGACACGTGGTAAATCAGAGACGTCATCAACCAGTTCATTAACCTGCACAATCACAATCCCATCGCTAAAAGCCGCAGGTTCAATGAGTGCAGGTGAATCTTCGGTACTTGGGCCTGTATAAATATTGCCTTGGCGATCTGCCATAAAACCAGCCGATAACACCACATTTGGAATAAGATCGACCACCAAACGTGAATACAACTCGATATAGGTGTGGATAGCCCCAATCTCTAGCAATCCATCTTCAATTAACTGACTAATACGCAGACTCTGTGGGCCAGCAAAAGAAAAATCCAGCTTACGTGCAATGCCTTTTTCAAACAGATCAAGATGTTCCGAACGTCCAACGCTCGGCATAATCATATGTAAATCATGCAAAATATCTGGATTGGTTTGAGCCAAAGAGCGAGATAAGAAGTCTGCCTGCTTTTGGTTATTTCCTTCGAGTACAACTCTGTCACCCGGTGTGATGAGTGTTTCCAAGACTTTGATAATGTCTTGAGTTGGAATGACCACGCCATCAGTGTATTGGTTTGCCATGTCCAGTTTTAACTGTTTAGCATGACGCCGTTTTGTCCATAACCGTTCTTTATTCTGAACTGAGCCTTCCATGTGTGCTTACCTATAGATCGCAGTTTTGTTCTGAATCTATAAAAACGCTTTATGGAATTTCGATCAATCAACCTACATCAGCAGTCATTAACTTCAGGTTAATGATTGAAAACTTATGGATAAAGTTAGAAAATAATCTTTTGATTTTCATAAAAATAAATGCGATAGATATTTTATCTTAAAGTTTAAATATTCCTCTAAAGCACTTATGAAATGACTATAAGCATGTTTAAACTTTCTCAAGTAGCCAATTTAAAAATAATCTGACTTTAGGCAAATTGGTAAATTCATGTCGATAAACGACAAAGTACGAAAATGGAGAAGGCCTCTGCATTATGGTTAAAATGCCCGATTGCGCATTTTGTTTTAATTTTTCTAGGCCCAAATTGAGCTTATCAAAACCCGCCCGAATATCCGGTAAAGCGGCCTCTGCCAACTCCGTGGTAATTAATCGATTTTTACCATTGGTCTGCCGAAGAAATAGTGGAAATCCTAACCAATCTTCTAAAGTTCGCACCAACTGCCTGACTGCTGCTGGTGTCACATTCAACTCATTTGCCGCCGCAGAAAAACTTTTATGCCGTGCACTGGCTTCAAAGGCACGTAATGCATTGAGATAGACAGGTGTATTCATATCACTAAAGATTTTCTTTATTGGATAACAAGATTATCTCATTTGTGATCTCAAAACTCCATTTCTAAAATAAGACCAAGTTGATTGCTATACAAAAGCTTTATGAGCCAATCAATTTTTATTTATTAAATTTGAGGATATATCCATGAGTAGATTTTCTTTAAAAGTTGCTATTGTTACTGGCGGTGGTTCAGGTATTGGTAAAGAAGTAGCAAACCGACTGGTTCAAGAAGGTGCCTATGTTGTAATTGGCGGCCGTGATGAAAATAAATTACAAAAAGCGGCTCAAGAAATTGACCCATCTGGCCAAAAAGTTCGCTACTTTGCTGGTGATATTGCCAATCCTGAAACTGCTAAAAACTTAGTTAAAGTTGCGACTGAAGCATTTGGTGGTATTGATATTCTTGTTAATAATGCAGGTGTATTTAATCCAAAATCTTTCCTTGATATTACAGAAACAGAATATGACTGGTTTTTAGATACCATTTTAAAAGGCAAGTTTTTTATGGCTCAAGCTGCTGCTAAAGCTATGCAGCAACGTGGTGGCGGTGCAATTGTACAAACTGGTTCGCTTTGGGCATTAAAAGCGGTAAAAGCCACACCTTCTTCGGCTTATTCAGCAGCAAATGCAGGTGTACATGCTTTAACGCATAACTTAGCGATTGAATTGGCCGAATCAAATATTCGTATTAATACTGTTGCACCAGGCGTGGTCGAGACCCCTGTTTACAACACGTTTATGAGTGAAGATCAGGTTAAAGAGGCATTGCCGACTTTTAACTCGTTCCATCCTTTAGGCCGCAATGGTCAACCAGCTGATATTGCCGAAGCCATTTTATTCTTAGCATCTACACATGCTTCATGGATTACAGGAACTATTTTACCAGTAGATGGTGGCGTGATGGCGGGTCACTAAATTACCAACCACTCTGACCTGTTCAGTATATGTTCGAGATGATAAAAAAATCTTAGAGCATTAATTTTACTTGCTAATTTGTTCTGTTTATTTTGTTATTGCATAAACAGAATTTAGTTTACGAGGAAAGTATTCATGTTGATTCATGCCGATTTTTCACAGGCTGTGATCGTTAAACCTGAAGACTATCACTGGGTGAAATCTCCCCGTGGGGAAGTTGATCGTGTCATGCTTGATCGTATTGGCGAAGAAGTGGCCCGCGCGACCAGTTTAGTAAAGTATGCACCTCATACTACTTTTCCTGAGCATCAGCACCTTCATGGTGAAGAAATCCTCGTACTTTCAGGTGTATTTACAGAAAATGGAAATCTGCACTACCCAAGTGGTTGGTATTTGCGTAGCCCTCATCAATCGGTACATCAGCCTTCAAGTGAAGAAGGTGCTCTGATTTTTGTTAAACTTATGCAAATGCCGTTATCTGAAACGAATACTTTAAGAATCAATACCAATGACCCTGCACGCTGGCAAGAAATAGGCTCACGTTTAATTTGTACGTTGGTCGATGCAAGTTATGAGCAAACGTATTTAGAAAAGCTCAAACCACAGCAGTTTTTTGCTGAAAATGCAGATGATGGGATCGAGATTTTGATTATTCAGGGGCAATTACTCGATAAAGAAATCGTTTATGAAGCAGGAACATGGATACGCCTACCACCAAAAAAACATGCACATTTTCAAGCTGGCCTGTCTGGTGCTTCTCTCTATATAAAAACTGGACACCTAAGTTCAGCAGTTAACGAATATAATTAAAGGCTCTTTATGCTTCAAAATACCATGCATCGCCAAGTTTTAATTCTGGCGAGCTCACAATCACTTTTCCAAACCGTATCCGTCATAGTGATGACCATTGGTGGTTTAGCTGGAGCAAATATTGCAAACACGCCTACGCTTGCAACATTACCAATTGCATCTATGTTTTTAGGCACTGCTTTAATGATGTTCCCTGCCTCAATGCTCATGGCACATGTAGGACGACGTAATGGTTTTCTATTCGGTGCTTTTTTAGGTGTGCTTGGCGGTATTATTGCATCAATTGGTATTTTTTATAGCTCACTCCCTCTGCTTGCTTTAGGCACGTTATGCGTTGGAGCATATCAATCCTTTGCTCAGTTTTATCGTTTTGCTGCCAGTGAAGTAGCAAATGATGCGTTTCGTTCACGTGCTATTTCTTGGGTTATGGCAGGTGGAATTGTTGCAGCGTTAATCGGCCCGACTTTAGCTCGTTTGGGTGGGCCCTTATTTCAGCATTTAGAATATATCGGCTCATTTTTAATTATTAGCATCATCTCATTTGTGGCAATGGGCATTTTATCCAGCTTACATATTGCAGATACAGTTGAGCAAAAGTCAGACTTTAGGGCGGGTCGCCCATGGCAGCAGATTGCCTTTCAACCGACCTATTTAGTGGCTCTGTTTGGCGCGGTAACAGGCTATGGCATCATGATTTTAGGTATGACTGCAACACCCATTGCCATGCGCCATTCACAGCATGAACTTGGATCTATTACAACCGTGATTCAGCTTCATGTGCTTGGGATGTTCCTCCCTTCATTCTTTACTGGAAATTTGATTGCCCGATTTGGTGTACTTAAAATCATGTTTACAGGCCTTTTATTATTTGCATGCTATATCGGATTTGCCCTTTCAGGTATCCAGTTCGCTTCTTTTGCCATCTCGCTCATTTTATTAGGTGTGGGATGGAACTTTTTATTTATTGGCAGTACCTCTTTATTAACAGGAACTTATACAGTGGCTGAAAAAGCCAAGGCCCAAGCCATTAACGACATGACTGTTTTTATTGTCGGATTAATCTGTTCGTTTAGTGCAGGTGCCTTACTCGACCTATTTGGCTGGAAAGCAATGAATATGGCTTTAATTCCATGGTTAGCTGTTGCCGCAGCCTCTCTTTTCTGGCTAAGCCAAAAAAGAGAAAAACAGCTGGTTTAAATCACTTATAACGCGGTTTGCTCAAAAGCCATTCCAGATTTTGACGAACCGCAGGCCATTCATGTTTCAAAATGCTATAAACATGGGTGTCACGCAAAATATCATCTTTCACAATTTGATGGCTTCTCAGTACGCCATCCAACTTTGCCCCTAAACGCGCAATTGCAGCTTGGCTTCGAACATTTAATGAAGATGTACGTAACTCAACTGCAATACAGTTTAAAGACTCAAATGCATGCGCCAACAGAAGCTTTTTACATTCAGTATTGATTGGTGTGCGCTGAGCTGAATTCCGATACCAAGTTGAACCAATTTCTACACGACGATGTGCAGCCTCAATATGCATAAAACTAGTCATCCCCACGGCTTGCCCAGTTTTTCGGTCTTCAATATAAAATGGCAACATAGAACCAGAACTTTGCAAACCAAGACGTCTTTCAATTTCAGCAGTCATTTGCTCAGGTCTTGGAACACGCGTATACCAGAGGTTGTAAAGTTCCCCATCACAAACAGCCTCTTTAAGTGATTCAGCTTGAGTTAAATTTAGCGGTTTTAAAATAACGTGTTCGCCAACCAACTCAACAGGTGTGGTCCAAGACATATTTTTCTCCTCAATAAGTACTAAAATTTTATATTTGCAAAATTATTTATTTAACTCAGCCACACTGTACATAGCGTCTGCTATGGTTTGATGACCAGATTTAGATAGCCCATCTGCTGCGCCCAAAATGTCTCGATGTTCTTTATTCTGCCCAAGTTTTGATTTACCTCGAAGCTTGGTAATTTCAATTTCTAGACCCACAATGGCTTTTAGCATAGGTTCAAGATAGTCTTTTGGTGCATCCGACATTTTCCATGGTTCAGGCTGAGAGGCTTCATGAGTACGGGTTAATCGAGCCACGACACCGCGAACAAAGCGCTCATCATCTCGAATCGTTACCTTGCCATAAGCATGCACAACCCTATAGTTCCATGTAGGTACTTGTCTGTGCTGTTCATGTTTAGATGGATACCAGTTTGGGGAAATATAAGCATCGCCTGCCTGAAACACGACGAGTACCTCATCTCCATTTTTAATATCCTGCCAAACAGGATTAATGCGAGACACATGCGCATGCAACACACCAAAGTTCCCTTCATTTGCCTGCAATTCAAAAGGAAGATGATTTGCATCTAAACCATTACTTCCATGAGTCAAAAGTACACCAAATGGATACTCTCTAATAAGAGCATGCAATACATCCAATTGGTTTTCTGCAAAATCATCAGGGATATACATGGCTAGAACCTCACTGTAAATATTAGGGTTATTTATATTTTGTGTTGTAAATTTTCTGGTTTATGTGGATTATTAAAAAGAACCACTTTGTATTTTTTTAAGTAGACCAGAATTATGGCAAGAATGGCAAAAGTTGTTGAACTTCCATCTATTGCAAAGATTGATAAAAGCCACGGGAAAATCAGTGCTCAACTGACTCAAGCCTTACGTGAAGCCGTACAAAGTGGCGATTTGCAATCAGGAGATCCTTTGCCGTCTTCTCGGGAACTGGCTCAAACACTTGGAGTCGCTCGCGGAACCATTATTGAAGCTTATGACCAGCTTTTGGCCGAAGGTGTTTTTGACTCTCAAGCACGAACTGGAACTTATGTATCTCATGCTTTAGTTAAAACAACTGCTCCACAACGTGCTCAGAAAGAAACTTTTAAACGTACCTCAATATCGTTAACCAAATCTGCTCTTTCTTATGCCCAAGTACTCAAAGAATTTAAGCCGCTTCCGCATGTTCCATTTGCCGTATCCGTACCCGTTGGTCGAACCAAGCCAAGTGATGTCTGGCGTAAGTTTGGCAATAAATTTAGATCTCGAGGTGCAGGTGCTCCTTCGGGATATGGTGAACCTCAAGGTGTGTTGTCACTCAGAATTGCTATCGCAGACTACGTACGCCGATCACGTTCTGTACACTGCGAACCTGACCAAATTGTGATTACCCCCGGCATTCAACAAGCACTCTATATTTGCAGCCAGATTTTATTTGAGGCTAAAGATGAAGTCTGGATTGAAGATCCAGCTTATCGTGGGACCACAGCCATTTTTGAACACGCTGTACAAAATATTGGTATGGTCCGTGTTCCTGTCGATGAAGAAGGTATTGAGGTTGAGGCTGGCATAAAACTGTCTAAGCATGCCCGTGCAGCTTTTGTAACGCCCTCTCACCAATATCCACTCGGCATGCCTATGAGCTTAGCAAGACGTACAGCTTTATTGGCTTGGGCAAAACAGCAAAATGCATGGATCATTGAAGATGACTATGACAGTGAACTTCGTTATAACGGTCAGCCCTTCCCATCATTACAAGGTATGGCACCCGACCAAGTCATTTATCTCGGTACGTTTAGCAAAGTATTATTTCCATCACTAAGACTGGGTTATGCAGTGTTGCCTAAAGAGCTGGTAGCACCGTTTTGTGGGCTTAGAGTATTAATCGATCGTCATCCGCCTGCAGCGGACCAACACGTTTTAGCTGCTTTTATTCAAGAAGGTTATTTAGAGCGACATATTCGACGTATTCGAAATGTTTACGCAGAAGTCCGAGAACACATTATTGGTTTAATTGATAAATACATCCCTCAAGAACTTGCGTGGTTACAGCCGGGCGATCAAGGCATGCATATGGTGTTATGGCTTGCGCCTCATATAAATGACATTGAAGTTGCAAGCACCGCAGTCAATGCAGGCATTGCCATTAAAGCCATTTCATCAACATTTTCAAAAGAGCGACAACGTTCGGGTTTAATTATTGGGTTAAGCGACTTTGAACCAGAACTTCTGCAACAAGCTATAAAAAAGCTATCCATAATTATTCAACAACACGCTAAGCCAATGTAGACAAAGCTTACAACAGCAACCATAGATGAATCGCAAATGGTCCAATGAGTACCATTAAAATACCTGCAATCACCATGGTTAAACTTGCAATCACACCTTCTTCGCTATTGCGCTGTTGTGCTCTGACTGTACCAAAACCGTGGGCTGCATTGCCAAAGGCTGCTCCATTTGCCACATTGGAACGGATTTTAGTAATCGCTAAAATCGCATCACCACAAATCATCCCTACCAAACCAGTAATGACGGTAAATAGTGAAACCAAAGCTGCCGAACCGTGAATATCTTCCGCTAAAATCATGGCAAATGGCGTTGAAATAGAACGGGCCATCAAACTATTGGTCACTTCTGGGCTAAAGTGGAACCACTGTGCCATTTCATAGGCAGACATCACGCCCATACTCATTCCCACAATAATCGCAATCGAAAGGACTCCAAGATTTTTACGAATCGTTTCACGATAGCGATAAATCGGTACAGCAAAAGCAACCGTTGCAGGCCCTAATAAATTAACAATCCACTGCGTATCTTCTGCATAAGTTTGATATGAAATTCCAAAAATTGTCATCAAAATGATGGTGAGTACAGGCACACTAATTGCGGGTGATAACCAAAGTTTTGGATTTTTCTGATAGATCCGCTTTGCCACAACATAGGCCGCCAAAGTCCAGATCAGACAAAGAATTGACCAAATATTCATGTCATTTTCTCTTAGATATGCTTATGTTGAAGACGTTTACGAGCCTGTAAATAAGCTTTCAAACGATTGTAATAGTGAATCGTCAGGCACGTACTGAGCATGACCGAAATCGTTCCGACGGCTATGCTCAAGACAATTTGCCAGCCTTCGGTCATAAATAAAGTTTTATATTGGACTACGGCAACGACAACAGGCACAAAAAACAATAACAGTTCACCTAAAACTACGGTTGCACCCATTGCCACCTGATCCATTTTGATTACTTTAAAGAACAGGCATAAAAGCAATAAAAACATACCCAAAATGCCTGCCGACACAGGCACACCAAGTTTTTGATGCAAAAGATATCCGACCCACCAAAATCCGGCCAAAATCAAAATTTGTTTAACTAATTCTAAAAGCGAAGATTGTGCGGGTGTTCCGGAAGCAGATTCAGTACTCATTTTTCGAGATTAAGTGGTTAACTACACCATTATGTTATCTGGGTTAAAAATGCTGAATATGAATTATTCATGTTAATATTATTCCAAAATGGAATAATCTATTCTTTATTATGCTTTCTCTAAAATCATTACAATGCTTCGTTACACTGGTAAAAACTAAAAGTTTTACTCGTACTGCAGAACAATTGCATTTAACTCAGCCTACCATTAGTAAAATATTACAGCAGCTTGAAGAACAACTTCAGGCACAGCTTTTGGTTAAACCCGATCACGGACGTAAAAGACAAATTGAATTGACTGAAATTGGAGAACGCATTTATCAACATGCGCTAGAACTTCTTCAGGCTGAACAAAACATTTTTTTTGAAATTGAAAACTATCAACAATTAAAGACAGGCACATTAAAGCTCGGGGTTCCACCTTTAGGTTCGCAGCTCCTAACCACTGCTCTATTCGATTATCATCAGCAATTGCCAGATATTGAATTATCTTTTCTTGAAGTGGGTTCACGCGGTATTGAACAAGCTTTACTCAATAATGAGCTAGACGTTGGTGTTTTGCTGCAACCTTTTGATGAGCAAATTTTCAATAGTATTGAGTTATGTAATTACCCTTTAATGGTCCTTTTACGTCGAGATGCGGCATGGGCAACTCGCAAAAAAATAAACCTAGAGGAGCTACAACACCAATCGTTTTTAATGTTTCCTGAAAATTTCTCTTTAAATAGTATTATTCTCGATGCATGTAAGCAGCATGGTTTCTACCCGACCATTGCTTGTCGGACCAGTCAATGGCACCTCTTGGCTGATATGGTGCTACAACGTATGGGAATTGCGCTCTTGCCTCAATATTATACAGACATGCTTGACCCCACTTTATTTGCAGCAGTGCCGCTTGAAAAACCAAATATTCAATGGCACTTAGTCATGGCTTGGAAAAAGAATCTTCCTGTCTCACCAGCGGTACAAGCTTGGCTCAGCATTGTCCGCCAACATTTTCAGCACATTAAACCCTAATCTTAAATACTGAAATAGTATGATTCAAAACCAATAAAGCTTTTCCACAAAAAAGCTACCCAATCTTGGCTTAGCTCACTTAGACTAGATCACATCTGTTTTTATGACTTGGACAATAACAATGAATAATGAACATTTTAAGCTGTACACAGATTCACAATTTCTAAGCCCCTATGCCTTTACAGTCTTTGTAGGGCTACATGAAAAAGAAATTCCATTTGAAATAGCAACCATCAACTTAGGCCAGCAAGACCAGTTTGAAAAATCTTACGTAGAAAAGTCATTAACAGCTAAAGTGCCTGTACTTGAGCATAACGATTTTGCCTTATCAGAATCTTCTGCCATTTTGGAATATCTTGAAGAGCTTTATCTAAACACATCTATTTATCCAAAAGATATTCAAGCGCGTGCAAGAGCACGTCAAATTCAAGCATGGCTCAGATCAGACTTGGTCGCTTTAAGAACTGAACGCCCAACAGATGTTATTTTTATTCAGCCCAAGTCCATTCCACTTTCTGAACAAGGCCAAAAAGCAGCCGAGAAACTTTTCTTTGTTGCAGAAAAACTTCTAGCACCTAACGCCGAATTTCTTTTTGGTTCATGGAGCATTGTGGATGCTGAACTCACATTGATGTTACAGCGTCTCATTCAAAATGGTGATGCTGTACCACAGCGATTAAAAGATTATGCACTGCAACAATGGCAACGCCCGACCGTACAAAAATGGCTTGCTTTGCGACATAACTAAACCCTTATATTTCAACCAAACATGAGATAAAAAATGAGTGATTCAAACTATATTCCTCCACAAGTTTGGCAATGGACCGGAGAAAAAACCGATTTAAACCAGCCAACTTCAGGTGCTCGTTACGAGCATACACTTCCTATTGGCAAGCATCCGCTACAGCTCTACTCTTTAGCCACTCCTAATGGTCAAAAAGTCACTATTTTGCTTGAAGAGCTTTTAGAGCTAGGAATTCAAGATGCTGAATACGATGCTTGGCTCATCAAAATTGGTGAAGGACAACAATTTGGCAGTGGTTTTGTAGAAGTTAATCCAAACTCTAAAATTCCAGCATTGGTTGATCATAGTCAAAATCCACCATTACGAGTTTTCGAGTCTGGTTCAATTTTGCTTTATTTGGCTGAAAAGTTTAAAGCGTTCATTCCTACTGATATTGCAGCACGTACTGAATGCCTGAATTGGTTATTTTGGCAAATGGGCAGCGCGCCATATTTAGGGGGTGGTTTTGGACATTTTTATGCCTACGCACCCGTTAAAATTGAATATGCAATTAATCGTTTTGCTATGGAAACAAAACGATTGCTAGATGTGTTAGATCAGCATCTAGCGAAGAATGAATATTTAGCAGGGTCTGAATATAGCATTGCCGATATTGCTACATTCCCTTGGTATGGTGGCCTTGTTAAAAACTGGGTGTATAACGGCGCGGAGTTTTTACGTGTCGATCAATATAAAAATGTTCAGCGCTGGGCAGATGCGATTTTAGCGCGCCCTGCGGTTCAACGCGGGCGTATGGTCAACCGTACTTTTGGCGATTTAGCAACACAGTTACATGAACGCCATGATGCCAGCGACTTTGAAACCAAAACCCAAGATAAAGTTTAATCATCATTGTTAAAATAAAACCCACTTTTGCTCAAAGAGTGGGTTTTATTCCTATTCAATATCAAAAAATATTTAACTTATTGATGTAATGAAAGTCCCTTAATTGCTTTATCCACTGCTTTTTTAGGTCCTCTTAACGCCACTCCTACCAAATTTAATTGATTGGCATCTTCAGCCAAAAAGACGGCTCGATTGTCCTCATCATTTCCAGTAGAAAACATGGCGTGTACATAGGGAATAATCGTTAAATCTTGCTCAATGGCCTTACGATGTGCTTTTTGTAGACCAGTTAAATCACCTTCAAATACCAACATCGGCTGCCCTAACATGTTGCCATACTCATACCCATTCGCATCGATATAAGGTTTACCCAACATTTCTGGAACAGCCGAGGCAACCCCTGTTGCCAAAAAAGCCACAACATTTAGCCTTTGCCAAGTCGCAAGATCATTACGAACAACCAACGCGATTTTTGTGTCAAACATTCAATTTTGTCCTGAATCATTAGCTTTAAGGCATTCATCATGACGAATTCAGATTTTTCTCGTCTTGTACGTTTGTGCAGACTTAAGACTTATCACAAACGTACAAGATCCTAAATTGATTGCTCATTATGCTGAGGTTGTTTTTGATTCAGTAGATACGTTATGGAAATCTTTCTTTATACCTTGAGTGTGATGTATAGCCCCGGCCCAGTAAATTTTATGGGCTTAAATGCGGGACTCACCGGACAATTCAAAAAAACGATTTATTTTTTCATGGGCGTTGGCTCTGCCATGTTGATGTTATTCATGATTTTTGGATATATCGGCGCAGCGATCATTCCACAAAATGCCCTGCACTATATTGCTTTGTTCGGTGCACTTTATACCTTTTATCTTTCATATCAAATGCTAAAGACAGACATTGATATTAGTGATGAAACCGCTGAAGTTCAGACTTTGTCTTTCTGGAATGGTTTTTGGATACAAGCGTTAAATCCAAAGGGGATTTTAGTCATTTTGCCTGTAACCACGATTATGTATCCAACAGCACACATTACTGGCATTCACATATTTTTGGTTTCTTTGCTCATTTCGATTGGAGCAGCAGGTGCACCCTGCCTTTACTCTTGGGCAGGTGCAGTGTTAGGTAAAAAAATTAAAAATAAAATTTGGTTTAATCGTATAAACAAAACCATGGGAATGATGCTAATCATTTCTGGCATATTCATGCTTTATGATTTCTTAAAAGGCATGAACCTATTTTAAAACAAAGTTCAGGTCAATCTAACAACAGGCTGACTTTTAAATAGCTTGTTTAGGAAGATAGCTTATTGATCATTCGCCATCTGGCTGGAGTTAAACCAAACGCTTTTAGAAAATGACGCGTCATGTGGCTTTGATCAAAAAATCCTGCAATTAATGAAGCTTGAGTTAAGGACTCTCCATACATCAAACAAGACTTTACAACTTCCAGCCGACGCATGGTCATATATCGATGTGGGCTCGTACCAAATAATAGTCGGAAGTCCCTAGAAAGACTCCAACGGTCTCGCCCAACATTTTTTTCAATATCATCTAAAGAAATATTTTCATATAAAGAGGAATGTATAAATTCTCTGGCGCGCTCCGCAGCAACATAGTCATAAGAATGTGAAGCTCGCACATTTTTGCCAGAAACTTCATAAAGTGTGGTTGCCAAATCATAGAGAGCATCTTGGTTTTCTAAAGGGTCGATATGTTGATCCATCCCTTGTAATAAAACATCAGTTGCCTTAAATAATCGAGGGTCATGACTCAAACCATTCTCAAAAAATGGTAAAGGCTTACCCTTCATAATTTCCTGTAATGTCTCAGGTTTTATATATACCATCCGGTATCTAAAACCGTCTCGCGTACCTGACTCTCCATCATGTTTTTCATCAGGATGTATAATCATCGTCATGCCCGGCAAGCTATGTTTCATTTCTCCCCGATAATGAAAACTTTGAACACCAGTTAATGTTCGACCAATTGCAAAAGTATCATGACGATGCGACTCGTAAGCATGATCGGCAAAAAATGCTTCGATTCTTTCCAGACTATTTGGGTCAGAGTCCCTGACAATCCAATCATTTGCATTGGGTAGTTCAATCACATATTCACCAAAATTTTATATGTGCTAGCAAAAGTTCAGCCTATCCATTTACGCTATTGTTCACTTGAAAATAGCCTGTATATAGCTCATTCAACCAAGCCACAAAAGCTCGCACCCGTGGCGAAAGCTGCCGATGTTGCGGGTACAATGCAGAAACCGACATGGTGGGGCTTTTCCACTCAGACAAAACCTCGACCAATTGCCCATCTTTTAAATGTTCGGTCACATGGTAGAGTGGCACCTGAATTAAACCTGCCCCACGTAAAGCACATAATACATAGTTTTCGGCATCATTTACCGCTATCCAACTTTTCAAAAAATAATCTTGTTTTTTGCCATTCACCATCAGTTCAAATGGGTAATTTCGCCCACCTGTTGTCGAGAAGAAATTAACACAATAATGTGATAACAACTCTTCTGGCTGCTGAGGCGTTCCATGTTTATTTAAATAGTCAGGACTCGCACAAATGACTTGCGGCATATCAACCAAATGCCGAGCAATTAGAGTGGAATCATCCAGACGTCCTGCTCTCACCACACAGTCTATTCCCTCTCTAATAAGATCAACCAAGCGATCTCCTGTACTAATGACTAGTTCAATGTCAGGGTACTGCTGATGAAATTGATCAATGTGCGGTAAAACAATTTTAGTTGCATGTGCACCAGATAAATCGACACGTAATAAGCCTCGTGGCTGTGCAACGACATTGCGGAGTGACGATTCAGCATCATCCAGTTCAGATAATATTTGTGTGCAGCGCTCATAAAATGCCTGCCCATCGAGTGATGGCCTGACATGCCGAGTCGTACGCTCTAGTAAACGGCACTGTAAATTATTTTCTAACTCTTTAATGGCATTACTTGCTGTAGCGCGTGGGATATTCAATTGGTCGGCTGCCTGACTAAAGCTACCCAGCTCTACGATGCGGGTAAAAAGCTGTAAGGTATCAAATTTATCCATAATGCTCTCTTTTTAGCCAACCATATTATTAATGTATATGGAATTATCTTATCCAATTATGACACTTTATCCCATATTTCTACATTATTAAAATAAACCATACTTACTCGAACAGGCTAGTTAACAATGAATATTTCGAAAAAAACAGCTCTTGTCACTGGTGCATCTCGTGGGATTGGTCGTGCTATTGCTGAACGTTTAGCTCAAGATGGCTTTTATGTTGTGATTAATTATGCTGGCAATGCAACTCATGCCCAAGCAGCTATAGATCACATTATTGAGCAAGGTGGTCAAGCCTCTGCTATTCAAGCCGATGTTGCAAATGAACATGATGTCAGCCGTTTATTTCAAGAAGCAAAAGCGATTAACGGTCAACTAGATGTCGTGGTTCATAGCGCAGGCATTATGCCAATGGCAAAAATTACACCTGAAGCTCTGCCTGATTTCGATAAAGTAATTCATACCAATTTACGGGGCACATTTTTAATATTGGCTCATGCGGCCGAAACAGTGCCAGATGGTGGCCGAATTATTACACTTTCAACCAGTGTGATTGCTAAATCTTTTCCAGCCTATGGTCCCTATATTGCATCCAAAGCAGGTGTAGAAGGCTTGGTACATGTGTTAGCAAATGAGTTACGCGGCCGAAATATTACCGTAAATGCCGTTGCCCCAGGCCCAACAGGTACTGACCTTTTTTACAATGGAAAAACTGATGAACAAGTTTCAGCCATCGCAAAACTTGCCCCATTGGAAAGAATCGGAACACCTGAAGAAATTGCCAATGTAGTTGCCATGCTAGCTGGCCCAGATGGAGCTTGGGTAAACTCTCAAGTGATTCGAGTAAATGGTGGATTTGCTTAATTTTTTAAAGCCGTGTGGATTATTTTAATTCACACGGCTTTTATTAACTATTAAAATGATTATTCCATCAATTTTAATTAAAGAACGATATAAGTTTAATAAATACTTTTTTATAAAAATATATCCCATTCTTATTTATCAAAATAATATATATAAATAGATATTCCTTATTTTTGCTTATATTTAAAAACGCGTAAATTGAACAATAACAATCTGAATCGAAGATAAGGATATATTCAATGAATGCTAAATTAAATACAGAAGGCCCTCAAAGCTTTATCTCAACTGGTTCAAATCCATCTTTGTCAAATGAAACTATTCTGAGTAAAGCTCAGCAATATGCACAAGACCATGAATTGAATTTTAGTGGCAGTTTATCTCCTACAGATGCATGGCAACTCATACAACAAGGACAAGCTGTTTTAGTTGATGTACGCACCAATGAAGAACGAAAATTTGTAGGGTATGTTCCTGAAAGTGTTCATGTTGCATGGGCAACAGGCACGTCATTTAACCGCAATCCACGCTTCTTAAAAGAACTTGAAACAAAAGTAGGTAAAGATAAAACCATTCTTTTGCTATGTCGTAGTGGAAACCGTTCAGCACAAGCTGCCGAGGCCGCATTTAATGCGGGTTTTGAGCACATTTATAACGTTCTTGAGGGTTTCGAAGGTGACTTAGATGATCAGCAACAGCGCAATCAGAAAAATGGTTGGCGCATTCATCAACTCCCTTGGCAACAAGACTAACACTTCAATCAATTTTCAGTGAATCAAGGAAAGCTTGTGACTCAATGGAACATTAATGCTGTTGTACAGGGTTTACAACAAGCCCGGCATGACTGGCGTCAGCAACAGCACAGAATCAAAGAATTTGGGGGCCGTGAACTTCCATCTAAAGAAGCTTTAAAAGCCATTTTAGATGACCTCTGCGGCATTTTATTTCCAATGCGTTTAGGCCCTGCTGACTTACGTCAGGAAACTGAAGATTCTTATATTGCCTATACTTTAAATCGGGTACTCACAGCCTTACATGCTCAAGTACAACTGGCTTTAAATTATGAGGCAAAACGTCATTTGGGTCATTCAAGCACAGCCCAACAGCCGCAAGAGCTTGCTCAAAATATTGTTCAGGATTTTGCTAATACCTTGCCTTCTATACGTCGTCTTTTAGATGGCGATGTGCGTGCTGCTTATGAAGGCGATCCGGCAGCACATAGTGTAGATGAGGTACTACTTTGCTATCCGGGCATATTTGCGATTATTCATCACAGAATTGCGCATCAGCTCTATGCCCAAGTGCCTCTACTGTCTCGCATTATTTCTGAGTTAGCCCACTCTGCAACGGGAATTGATATTCATCCGGGTGCACAAATCGGTAAAGGATTTTTTATCGATCATGGTACTGGCGTAGTGATTGGTGAAACCAGTGTCATTGGGGAACGTGTCCGTATTTATCAGGCAGTAACGCTTGGAGCAAAACGCTTTGAAACTCATGAGGATGGCGCCTTAAAAAAAGATTATACGCGCCATCCAATTGTTGAAGATGACGTCGTGATCTATGCAGGAGCCACCATTTTAGGTCGTATTACGATTGGGCGTGGCTCAATTATTGGGGGGAATGTCTGGTTAACGCATAGTGTTTCCGCAGGTAGCCAGATATTACAATCGCCCAATGAGTCTTATCAGAAAAATCATATTGCTGGTTAAAAACTATAGATGTGAAATAAATAGATAAGGAGAAAAAGTAAATAGTAAGAATTTAACAAGTTAATTTAATGCTTATTTCTAATCTAAATATATTTTTATTCAAAAGATAGATTAATGATTAATAAGCTTCCTATTAAAAAAATTTATATCGTTATTTTATTTTTAAAACCAGAACTAATTCTAGTTTATATAAATCCTAGAATTTTTATTTTCAAAAGCCAATGTAATAAGGAAAAACGATTCATGGCGAAAAATACTGAAAAAGCCCAACTTGCCCTTGGGGATCATGCTGCACGCCAACTGGCCAATGCAACCAAGACCGCTCCCCAGCTTTCTACAATTACTCCCCGATGGCTGACTCACTTACTTCAATGGCTTCCTGTTGAAGCAGGTATCTATCGCCTCAACCGTGTCAATAATACCGATGATATTCAAGTAGCTTGCACACAGCGTGACGAAGCAACATTACCTCAAACCTTTGTTGATTATGACCCAGAGCCGCGTGAATACTTTTTAAATGGTGTATCTACCGTTTTAGATGTACACACCCGCGTTGCCGACCTTTACAGCAGCCCACACGACCAAATTAAAGAACAACTTCGTTTAACCATTGAAACGATTAAAGAACGCCAAGAAAGTGAACTCATTAATAACCCTGAATATGGTTTGTTGGCGAGTGTGACTGATGACCAACGTATCTCGACTTTAAATGGCCCCCCTACTCCAGATGATCTTGACGACTTACTACGTAAAGTTTGGAAAGAACCCGGATTTTTCTTAGCACATCCTGATGCAATCGCAGCATTTGGCCGCGAATGTACACGTCGTGGTGTGCCACCACCAACGGTTAGTTTGTTTGGTTCGCAATTTATTACATGGCGTGGGATTCCACTCATTCCATCAAATAAAATTCCTGTAGAAGACGGCAAAACTAAGATCTTGCTACTTCGTGTTGGTGAAAAGCGTCAAGGGATTGTTGGATTGTTCCAACCGGGTCTTGCTGGTGAACAATCACCGGGCCTTTCAGTACGTTTTATGGGAATTAATCGTAATGCGATTGCGTCGTATCTAATCTCGTTATATTGCTCACTTGCCGTACTCACTGATGATGCGTTGGCAGTGCTAGATGATGTGGAGGTGGACAAATATCATGACTACCCAGTTAACTACAAGTAATCTGCAAGGTAGTCCAACGGGGGCTGAAGTGACTGGTGCTCACCCACCAGCCAACTTTCCTGATG
>Ga0308161_1001127_pt1 | contig 34181 bp, 39 predicted proteins | sample PhyFR2_FD_201034 | JGI IMG/M metagenome (GOLD analysis project Ga0308161, IMG submission 201034) | Phyllosphere microbial communities from UC Gill Tract Community Farm, Albany, California, United States - DLSLF.R2 | ecosystem: Host-associated > Plants > Phyllosphere > Unclassified | place: USA...
TCACCGAAACCCGCGATGGCCGAGTAGCTCTGGTTCCGTCGGTCGATCAGGTACGCCTCGTGCCCCTGCGCATCCGTCCGGGTCTGCGTGGTCCGCGCTGCCTGCGCGATGTTCGAGTCCAGGATCCTCTGCGCTGCAGCGCTGGTGGCGACCCCGTTGTCCCACGACGATCCCGGGCGCCACAGGGTGCCGAACTGCGACAGCACCCCGGTCGCGGCGTTCGTCTCCGGCGTCGTGGCGGCAGGGGTGTTCGTCTTGTAGGTGTCCACGAAGTACCCGTAGGCGCCTGGACGCGGCGCGGTCCGGGATGTCGCCGCAGATGCGCCCGCCGGAGCGATCAAGGACACAGCGCACGCCACCGCCAGGACCCCCATCACCGTGCGGGCCCGACGTCTCGGAACAGCGATCAGGAACCGGCGCATGGCGTTCTCTCCACTCGAAGCGTGGTCACACGATTCGGTGACACAGAGCAGAAGCGTGGCGCAGGCGCGTGAACCGGAAGTGGCACCTGCGTGAACCGCTGCCGTACTCGCTGCTGCTGGTCACAACGGAACCACGCCGGGTCCAACGCCGAACAGCAGAAGAGCCTCAGCTCCCCGTCTGACCGGGGAGCTGAGGCTCTTCTGGATGGCGGTACCGGTGGGATTTGAACCCATAGGCCGAGCAGCGGAAGTAAGGGCGAAGCGGCGAGATCCCGGTCCTGACGCGGAGGTGGGACGCGGTTGCTCCCACCTTCACCCGCCTCCAAACCGGTGATCCGTTACTGCTCAGTTACCGCAGCGCCGACGGCGAGCCGAGGTCATCGGCGGAGCAATGGGTGCCGTGAAGCTCGATCACGGGCACGATCAGGCTTGCGTCATCTTCCGATACGACCCCGCGCAGTCTGACGTCGCGAAACCCGAAACGCGGATCTCCGACGAGGTCACGACCATCTGCGAGTCGGCCGACGCGAACGGCCACGAACTCTCGGGTCGCGGCAGTCTGAGTCAGGCGGTCCGTGACGCTCACTGATACTTTCCAAACGACGACGGCAGGCGCCCCACTCGAGGTGCTGGCCGTTGCTCTTACCGATGGTCAGCACTTGCGACACCCTGGGGTGCCTCTCCTTACGCGCTCACATCATCGATTCCCGATAGTGCATCCTCGAGAGCTCGCGGACTCGCGATCCCAGCCAGGCGTGCAGAGCGGCCTGGTCGCCGTTCAACTTCGCCCTGGAGTACGACAGTCGTGCCTTGACTCATCCACAGGTGGATCTGTTCCAGCCGCTCGCGCCGGACCACGGCCTCAACGCGTCCATGCCGCGAACTTGTCCCGGATGGAGCCTGGACAGCGATTTCTCCAAAGGGGTCACCAGGACTGTGCTCGATGCGGATGATTGGACCGGTGATGACGCGCACTGCGTCTCTCCTCGACGTCGACAGCAACTGCACTGCGCGAGAGATCAGGTGGCGTGCATCGGCGTCAGCCGGAATACTGATCCGGCTCGGCGGGTCAGCCGGGATGCCCTCAATGGGTGCCCATGCGAATCCGGTCTCGAGCCATCCAACGTCGGGCTCGGACACGGCACGGCTGAGGTTCGCGAACATTTCCTTCGTACCGCCGGCAATGATCACGGGTGCGAGATCTCGCATGCTCGGATCGGTGGCGGGCTGCACAACATGCTTTTCGAACGCTGCCATCGCCTGCGCGAGAGTGCGCGTTACACGACGCTCCGCAGACTCTGAAGGCGCGGACGAGAACACTTCATTGTCAAGCTGTGTTTCGGGTTCGGGTTCGGGCTCCGGCGGATTGACTCTGAGCGCCACGGGGAAGGTGAACGATCCTTCCTCGGTGTGGGCGAGCCGAGCCTCCCGAACAATCTCATCGGCGAGCTTGGAGTAGTTGCTACCAATCGACTGGCGTGGACGACGAGCCGCTGTCGCCGCTGCACGCATCATGCCGAAGGCTGAGCTGATCACGGTGGCGCCGGTTTCTAGCGGAACGGTGTGGCGACCATCGATGCGAAACCGCGTGACGTCGAATCGCACCATCTCGAGAGCCCGCTCCAACTGCGCTCGCTGCTCTTCGTGAGCGGCGGCGACGCGCTCAAGTAAATCGGTCCAAAGGAAGGTGCCGAGCCTAACCTCGTGCGGAACGTACATCTCGGCTTGGTACGTGACGTTCTTTACCGCGTCTGGGCGATCGTGCGCAACGTAGTCCGATGGCAACTGGATGGCACCAAACGCCCAAAGATCCGATCCACGCGGATTGTCCTCGATCTTCGACCATCCGCGGGATCGCAGCAACGCGACGAGGTCTTCGGCGACGTTTGCGCTCATGTCGCACCTCCCCGTCCGTTCTTGTGGAAGTCGTAGACCTCGTCCCGCCAGTCGTAAAGCGTTTCCGCCGTGATTCGATCCGCGCGCGTGAACTTCATCGACGCGGTGTGTACAGCCGGATCGAACCGCTTCCCGAAGGCCACGGTCCGATGCACCGTCGACGATGTCTTGCCATCAATCCAATCACTGACCACCGACGGCACCTTCACGAGCACCACGAAGACCGGCACCAGACTCTCCGTCCACTTCTCGACCCAGCCGGTCTCGAGCTGCAGGCTTGCAACGCCCAGACCCACCTTGAACTTGCTCGTGCACTTAATCTGAACTTCGGCGCTCGCCCGCCCGAATTTCAACGTGACGTCGACGGCATCGATATCCTCATCAGGGGACGTTTCCTGCAGCCCGACGCCCGCGTGGGCTGCGAGCGAGCGCAAATACGCCACACCGTAGCGGCCCTTGCGCCCGTTGTCCGTGAAATGGCTGCCTGCCGGGATCGCAAGACGCGACGACACAGAGGGGCTTTTCGGAGCCCCTGCGCCTGTCCTGATCGCCGCCATCAGGGTCAGCATAGCGAGGAGTTGTCATGCCTTGCTTGACATCGAGTTGCACTCGTACAGGGTGGAACGAGGTCGCGCGGAAGAGATGAGCGGGACGATCGAGGTGAGCGCCGTGATCGGCTCGCAGGAAGTTCGCGCAGGAACGTCCTTCGCCGCTAGGAGCGGGATGGTCGATCAAGCAAGCGGGCGTTTCGGGCGTTGTCCAATGCGACAGCCACGGTGTCCAGGTCGTCTTCAAACAAGTCCGCATACCGGTCAAGCGTCATCGCCGCAGACGAGTGGCCGAGCATGCGTTGCACGGCCTTCACGTTCGCGCCGGCGCTGATCGCCAGAGATGCGGCCGTGTGCCGGAGATCGTGCGGAGTCACGACAGGCATGACCGGCGGCACCTCATCGCCCCGCTCGCGCGCTTCGGCTGCGGCTTCTTGGTCTGCAGCACGGACGCGGCCAACTGCGCCGACAAACCAGCCCTTCCGAGAGTCACCGGGGCGCAGGTGTTCTAGCCCTGCGCCCCAGAGGAGATCATCAGCGGACTTCCTGTCGCACGCAGCCCCGAGCGCGCCGTCAAGGAACGCCGGGTAGACCACTGAGCGCCGTTCGTGTGTCTTCGGAGTTCCGACGATCACTGTTCCGTTGACGTTGACCGCGTTCTCCTCGACTCTGACTCGCCGCGCCGCCCGGTCAACGTGCCGAACGCGGAGCCCGGTCGCCTCGCCCCACCTAAGTCCCGTGTAGGCGAGGAAACGCACGAGGTCGGGGTACTTGGACGCGACGGCGAGACGCTCTACCTGCTCGTGAGTGAGGTAGGCACGCCGGCCCTTCGTCTTGCGAGGAAGCTTGATCTCGCGCGCCGGGTTCGAGGTCAGCCGCTTGTCCTTCACCGCCCCGTCGATGATCGCAGCGAGCACGCCATGAGCACGAGCGACAGTGGTCGCGCTTCGCGTCTGGGCGATCTCGCTGATCCACGCTTGGATCTCGGTGTGCCGGATTGAACCGAGCGCACGACCGCCCCACTTCGGCTCGACGTGTACTCGCCAAGCGGACTCGTCCGAGTGGAAGGTCGATGGCTTGACCCACGCTCGATGGGAGGCGATCCAGTCAGATCCGAGGGCCCCTAGGGTGAGGCGACTGTCGCTGGGGGCGATGTACGATCCATCGAGCTTCGCGGCCTCCACAGTGGTGAGGTAGTTCTCCGCATCGCGCTTCAGCCTGAACCCGCCCTTCCGAGCGGGCTTGCCATCCGGTCGGCGGTAGCGAGCTTCGAAGCGCGAGCCCTGCTTCGTGTCGTACTTATAGACGCTGCCCATCAGTCCCTTGTCGTTTGTGAAGCTCCGCATCGAGAATCTTGGCGGATTCCGAATGCGCCCGCAAGAACGTGCACGAATGTGTATACTTGAGGCCGCGAATGACGAACGCGGCGAAGCAAGCACCGTTACCGATGTAAGTGACAGTCGGGGAAGTGAGCGCCGCAGGGAGAACGATCTCCCACCGACCGATCACCGTCGGACCACCCTCCTCGGGGATAGAGCTAGCGCGATCCGAGGGTCCTCTAGGACCCTCCATGCCCGTCATCTCTGCAGTTAGCACCCCGCTCCTCGACGCTCTGATCACCCCGGCGACCCTGTCCGAGCGTCTTGGCTTGTCGCAGCGCACTCTGAGCGAGAAGCGCATTACCGGCACCGGACCAGCCTTTATCCGCCTCGGGAAGTCCGTTCGCTATCGCCCCGAGGCGGTGGACGCTTGGCTTCTGTCCCAGGAGTTCGGCAGCACCTCTGAGGAGGGGCGCCGATGAGCTCTGGCGAGACTCCCACGACTCCTTCCACGATGGGTCGGGGAGGCGGAAAGCGTACTCGCCGCTTCAGGGTCGTCTCGCAGACGCTGGCGCGAGATGCCGTCGCCCACGCGCTCGATCGGCCGAACGTCGAGCGCTACGCGGGCATCGTGCACGATAAGGACCGGGGTGTCCGCAAGCACGTTCACGTCATCTTCGCGCTCAGGGATGCCCGCAGCTACGAGACCGTAGCCAACATGCTGCAGGTCCCAGTCGAGCTTGTCCGACCGGTCGTTGGCCAGCGCGGGGATCCTCATTCCTTCGCGCGCGCTGTCCGCTACCTGACGCACGAGTCTCCGACCGAGCAGGCAAAGGGCAAGCACCTCTACGCCGACAGCGAGGTGTTCGCCTCCCCGAGTTACGACTGGCGAGCCGAAGTCGACGCCCTGCGGGCCCATGAGGGCCACATCCCCCCGCTTCTCGATCGACTCCGAGAGGCGGTGCTGAAAGGCGAACGGAGCGCGCGCAGCGTCTTCGACGAGTACCCGCAGATTTTCGTTCGCCACCTCATGGAGTTCGAGCGACTCGACGAATCAGCCCTGCGGGAGTACGCGACACCCGAGCTGCGCGCCGCTCGTCTGGCAGAACGGAAGCAGCGGGCGCGAGGCATGCTGTGACGGGCGCCATCGAGCCGCGCGATGTCGCGGCGTCGTCGGCAAATGATTGCAGAAATGATTGCAGAAATGATTCGCTGGCTCGCGGAACTGGGCGCCCTGCCCTCGAGGCAGACCGCCGCTCTGCCGAGCGAGTCGCGACTCTCGATTGCGGGTGCAACCCTACGGCGTCCGCCGAGGCCTCTCCGTGCGTCTGGGCCGCCGGGCAACAGCCGCCGGCGGTTGGGGAACTGCACTGGAAGGCGAGCCCGCTCGCGTGGAGTCCCCCGCCCCTCGACCTCGAGACGACGCTCATCGATGGCGTCGACGCTGCGCGCGGGGTGCGCCGCACCGGATGTGTACGCAGAGAAAGCGGCTCCGACACCGTTGCCGCGCGGTCACCTCGCGAGGTGCCAGGGTGCGCTCTCAGCGCTTGCGCTCTCCCGGCGAAGGCTGTGCCTTCGCGTGGCCGTCGAACAGCCGCGAAGCGTGCGACGGCTACGTGCCCGAGGAGCGACCAGCGAGCCGGGTCCGTAGCGCAGCCTCAGGGCTGCTCTCGACGCGCTCTGCGCGTCGGCGTCCCGCAGGGCCCCAAGGACTTTGGCGAGCGGAGCGACGCCAAAGTGTATGGGGCTACACCTTCTTCTGCCGCGAAGGAGACCGCCACCCTCCCGAAGGCGCACTGGGGTGGTGGTCGGAGTCGCGGCAGAAGAAGCCCCTCGGGAGAGTCGCCGAAGGCATCGAGGGGTGCGACGACGAAGTCGGTGCATCCCTCGATCAACGTCGAGGGTGGCGAAGCATGAGCTACACGATGACGTTCGACGCGTCCCACAAGGTGGGGCGCGGAGGGCACGCGCAGCGTTTCTTCCGCCACATTGCGCGAGAGGCTGATCAGCAGGCCGGCTTCCACTTTCCGCAGGCGAACAAGAACATCGTGCCGGAACGGACGCAGAACAACCGCACGCTCATCAACGACGGGGGTGGAGGATTCCGCCAGCTCGTGTCGATCGACGGTAGGCCGCCGTCTCACGAGTTCCACACCTACCTCGGCAGCCGTCTCGCAACCGTCAAGCGCCCGCTTCGAAAGGACGCCGTCCTCGTCCGCGGCCTTATCCTGCAGCTCGACCCGAAGTGGTTCGACGAGTTCAACCCGACGTGGCGCACGCATGGCCCCAACAAGGCGGCCGTCGACTACATGAGTGCCTCGTTCGACTGGGCGATTGACGAGTTCGGGCTGGAGAATGTGCTGGGGTTCTCGCTGCACCTGGACGAGTACAGCCCGCAACTGCAGGTACTCATCACGCCCGTCACGCCTGACGGGCGCCTGTCCCAGAAGGACTACTTCAGGGGCCCGAGCGACCTCCGCCGCCAGCACAAGGGCCTCCGCGAGCACATGGCGGCGGCCGGCTACGACGTGGAGGCGCGTATCACTGAGCGATCACGCGAGCACCTCAGTAGCAGCGAGTTCCAGGCAAAGGCCGACCGGTTGCGCGACGCAGCCGCAGACGCCGAAGCAGAGAAGGCCGCCTACGAGGCGATGCTCGTCGGGCTCAAGAACCGATCGAAGAACCTCGATCAGCGAGAAGCGAGCATCGGCACCCGTGAGACGGAACTCGCCGATGCCCTTCAGCAGGCTCATCTCGTCCGCGACCGTGCTGAAGCGGCCCGCCGCGCCGCTGCAGCGGTCCAGGTGGCCGCACAGCGTGCGCGAGAGGAAGCAGAACAGGAGCGCGAGCAACTGCGCGCCACCAACGAGCGGCTGCTGCACGTACCTCCGGAGTTCGAGACCTGGCTTGACAGGAGAACGAGCAATGGTGAGCCGCTGCGCGTCTTGTACCAGGCAGATATGGCTCGGAGGCGTGCCTCTCGCGCGGAGGTGCAGCGACTGATGGACGGCGACTCCAGGCAGCCGCGCGGCAGGAGTTCAGAGGCCACCTTTGACCAGTAGCCGGTCACGCTCTGGTCATTTGCCGGTCACCAATGAACGTTCCTGAGCAGGTGGGCGGCGAGAGGTCATCTGTTGCCCACTTTTGACCGGATCAAGGCCAGGATTTGGTCAGTTCTTAGTCACTCGACTCTCCACGCATCTGCGATGAAAAGTGAGGCCCAGCTGGCCAGCAAATGGTCCAACGTGACCGTACGCTGGCCATCCCAAGGTCACACTCGCGCTGATCGCACCTCCGCACTCAGAGGTCGCCCGCGCCACCGGACCTGATGTCCGCAGGGGCATTACACCCGGACGCGTTGTGCGGTGGAACTGGCGACGTCGAGACCAGAGGGCGCTGCTGAAGCTGTGGCCGGTGTGGAGCGGTTCCGGCCCATCCGGCGAGCGGACCCCGTGAAGGCGGCCTACACGCGTGAGACCCCTGCGCGTGACCGTAGCCCTGGAACACGACGGCGCCGGAAACAGTCCGCGATACGCCGCGCGCGGCCTCGGCGCCCGACGTCGGCGTTCAGATCTTCGCGAGCGCGCCAGTCGTTGCAGCTGCCGCGTCCCAGTCGATGTTCGCGTCAGGGGCGGGGGCGTGGAACTTCACCCGGCCACGCACCGCGGCCTCGGTCGCCGTGTAGAGCGGGTTGTCGTACCCGGCGATGAGTGCCGCGACAGCGTCCTGCAGCCCTCGGTACGCGTCAACGTCGTGCGCGTCGATGGTGGCAGTGATCTTGCTCGCGGCAGCGGCCGCGGTCTTCCGCGCATCAGCGGTCGCTTCGCCGGCGTGGTCGATCGCCCACGCGTGCAGCGCGGCGAGGAGCATGGCTGCTTGGTCGTGTGCCGGCCCGGAGAGGCTAGCGACCCGGGTGTACCGGTTCGCAGCCATCTCGACGAGCCCTTCGGACTCGAGCCGGGCGATCGCTTCCCGCACCGGAGTTCGAGAGACACCGAGCCAGCTCGTGAGCTCCTCATCGTTGAGGCGCTCCCCCGCCTCGAGCGTGCCGTTCTCGATCGCCTCAAGCATCTGCTCGTAGACAACATCACGGAGAAGACGGCGGGGACCCTGGCTGGTCGGAGACTTCGGAACAGGCATACCGAGACCATATCCCGGATATCAGTCGGCGGATAGAACGCCACACTGGAGGCCACAGCTACGACGACGATCGCGCACACCGCAGGGCAGCAGAACGCCCAGGAGAACGACCAGGAGACAGCGAGGGCGTAACGGCTCGATCGGGTCGTTTCCCCCGGCGAGCGGCCGAGGCTGACAACGGCGCTGGGCGCCCGGCGCTCACGAGCACTACCCCGGCAACCACTCCCACTGATCCGTCTCGACCCTTCTTGGGTGATGTCAAGCAGACCATCGGAGGGTCCATAACCGCCGGAACACAACAAGCGACGACGATAACGGCTACAACTACCCCCTGACCACCCCGAGTGGGCCCGACCGGGGTCGATGAGAATCTGTTCTTTACGACGCCGCCCACGCGTTCAATGGAAGCGAGAGTGCCAAGGATCCCAGGACGCCGGCGATTGAGATGATCGGGAGCCACCAAAAGCTTCGTCCTCGGGTGCGGCGGAACACACCGAGCACGATCGGCAGCACCACGAAGAGGACCGACGCCGCCACGAAGCCGATGTAGATGCCCTGCTGCGCTGTCGTGTTGCAGGAGTCGGTCCCACCGCAGCGCGTGTACATCATGAGCGACAACTGGTACGCAACCCAGCACCCTGCTGCCAGCAGCACCGCGATGATGCTGAGGAGCGCGAACCCTGTCGTCTGCAGCGCCGTTCTGCCGTTCTGCCGTTCGGCTGTCATCGCTAAGCCAGGGTCTGCTTGTTCACGTGTCGCTCTGGGCTGAGCCCGCGAGGTCGGCTTCCGCCGCGAGGGCAGCAGCGAGGTCCTTCTCCGACGGCAACGCTGCTCGCACCCCGGGTGGCAGCAGATCGTAGCTGGCGACACCGATCGGGGTCTGCTGTCCGGCGAGGGAATATCGGACAACGGCGTCGTTCTTGTCCGCGACCAGCAACAGGCCCACGGTGTCGGCGTGCTGGGGTCTGCGGAGCTTGTCGTCGACGAGTGCGACGTAGAAGCCGAGCTGGCCGAGGTACTCGGGTTTGAACTTCCCGGTCTTCAGCTCGATGACGACGTACCGGAGCTGCTCGACGTGGAAGAACAACAGGTCGACGTAGAAGTCGTCGCCGTCGACGTCGACGTGCACCTGCCGGCCGACGAATGCGAACCCTTCGCCGAGCTCGCGGAGGGTGTCGATGATCCTGTCGACGAGTGCCTGCTCGAGGTGGCGTTCCTTCGCATCACCGTCGAGGGCGAGGAAGTCCAGCACGTACGGGTCCTTCGTGATCTGCTGCGCCAGGTCCGAGTCCCCCGGCGGGAGGACCTCGGCGAAGTTCGTCGGCGCCGCCTGGAGCCGGGTGTGCGCCTCGGACCGGATCTGGTGCTCGAGGACGTTCCGCGACCACCCGTGGGCGGCCGCCTGGCCGGCGTACCATTCGCGGAGCTCGTGGTCATCGAGCCGGTCGAGGAGGACAGTGATGTGGCCCCAGGGCAGTTGTGCAACAGCCTGTTGCAGAATCTGCTCGTCCGGCCAGGCTGCTGCGAACGCGCGCATGTACGCGAGGTTCCGCGGGGAGAAGCCCTTCATCTCCGGGAATTCAGCACGCAAATCCGTCGCGAGCCGGCCGATGACGTTGCTCCCCCACCCCTCATCGCCCTGGCGTTGCAGGATCGTTGCGCCGATCCCCCAGTACAACCGGATGAGTTCGGTGTTCACGCGGCGCTGCGCCGTGAACCGGGCCGTGCGTACTTGCTGCTTCAGCTCGGCGAGAGCAGCGGCATACCCGGATACGGCTGGCGACGAATCAGACATCACCGCTCAGTCTGCCCGACCAGCCGATCGGAAGAAGAAGAAACGCAGCGGTCTACGGGATCAGCTGTGCCAGGGTGGAGATGACCCCCGAGCGAAAGGCGACCTCCCATGGCGCAGAAAGTTACCACGCACCTCGTTGACGACCTCACCGGCGAGACCATCGAAGACGGCAAGGGCCGCACCATCACGTTCGGCTTCGACGGCGCGCATTACGAAATCGACCTCACCGATGACAACGCCGACGCGCTCCGCGAAGCGTTCTCCGATTACATCGCCGCCGCACGTAAGGTCACCAGCCGCGCTGGCCGCAGCAGTGCCGGCAGCGCGCCGAAGCGCGGGAACTCGGAAGAGCTCGCGAAGATCCGCGAATGGGCGAACGCGAACGGCCACGAGGTCTCCTCCCGCGGCCGCATCAGCCAGGCCGTCCGCGACGCGTACGACGCCGCACACTAACGCCCCTCCCCAGCGAAAGCAGCCGGCCACCCTTGAGGGTGGCCGGCTGCTTTCGCTGATGCCGATACGGCGCTCTTACGTCAGATCGACAACCAAAGGCACCGACGGAATCAATCCCTCGCGTACCTGACGTTGCTAAGTGGAGGCGTTAATCGAGCAATTACCGAGACTGAGGCGCTGATTGACGCCCGCGCATGCTCGCAGCGGAAGCGAGAACGAGCGCAACGGCAGCCACCACGATACCAAGTCCACCAGCAACCAAACAAACGAACACGATTGCCGCAAGCCCAATATTGGCTCCCCCGTCGGTAGGGCCCCAATTCGTGACCCACACGAACACAGCAACTCCAAGGAAACCAAACGCTAGCAAGCTAGTACTTGCTACGTGCAGAATTTTGACGATCTCTCTCATGCCTTGCTTCCCTTCCCCTTATAGAAACTCTTGCCTAGGCGGCGCACTGCCTCGTAGTACAGCTGGGTTACGGCGATGCACGAAGCGCGTGATACGGTCTTCGGCTTGTACGCCTTCTGACAAGCCGCGATGAGGTTAGAACCGAAAGCCAGGTCGCACTGCTTGCGGGGGGTCTTCGATGTCGAGAAATAGCAGCGGTCGTGCGTGTTGCAAGCTGGCGTGAAGTTGGCCTTGAACCAGTGATCCGGTGACAGTGTACAGCCGTTGACGGTGTCCTTGGACGCAGAGAACACCCCTCCGTTCGGATCAGAAGCGGTCGACGAAGCGTCGGTAATGGCATCAGGGTCCGGGTTGACGTCTGCTTCTGAATCGGTGGGTGCCGACGTCGTAGCTTCACCTTCCGCGGCGACACGGAAGCGCCACGTCGGAGTGCTGATTTCAGTGCTTCCAGTCCACGAAGAAGCTGCTCGAATCGCAACGCTCCAGGCGTAATCATGTGCACGAAGCAGTGCCGATGTTTCCGGCGCGAATGACTCATCACTCCAATCACCTGAGCTCACCTCCAGACCAGTGGTGACATCGGTCAGAGTGAACTTGTATTGGCTGTCAGACGGAAAAAGTCCAAGGTCAACAGCGACCGGCGCAAGGACGACTTCCGGGTCTGTCACGGAACCATCGGGCACGGTCGGAGTGATCGACGCTTTAGTCCAGTCACCCAGGCCGAACGCGTACTCGGTGGAGCGGGACTCGCCTGCGTCACTGAACGCCGCAGCCCGAATAGTAACCGCGCCAGAGATCGGGGGGACTGGAACATTGAGGGTGGTGGGCCCAGATTCGTAGAGCATGGCTTCGCCGATGGGCATTCCGTTGGCAGTCACACCGAGGGACTGGCCCGATTCTGTTGCTGCGGGAGCCGTAATTGTGCAGACAACGGGGTCCTCTGCAGAATGCTGAGCTGTTCCCCACGAACCTGCAGCAGCTCCGTTGTCACAGGTAACAGTCGGGCTCGCGGGGTCCGCGTACCAACCCTGCACATCAATGAGGTAATGCGTGGGGTTGGCGACATTGTTGAGGCTGATCTTGCCGTTGGCACCAAGGGGTACGGTCACGGTGTTGGTGCGAATCTCGTCATTGCGGAAATTGATGGATGTGATGTCCGGCTTCGCGGTTCCGTCCGCCCAGACCGTGGCTCGGCCTTCGCCGCCCCCGTGGTACGCAGTGAGAGTGAGGACGACCGCATTGATGCCGGATCCGACGATCGGAACGCCGGCCCTGCCTGCAATCTGAATGGAGCGGGTCTCGTTCTTCGCGAGGATTGTATTCCCGCTTGCGGTGGAGTTGTACACGCGGCCGATGCCGGGGGTGAAGATCGCACCGGCGGTGCCAGCGGCGGTGAAGTAACCCTGCAGATCGACTGCGAGATTCGCACTGCCCGATGGGTTTGCGATCGTCATCTTCCCTGACGGGGAGAGCTGCACCTGGGCCTGGATCGACGTGTTCGCCATCGGGGTGTAATGAAGGGAGTTCTTCGGGATGGTGCCACCAGTGGGGTAGGCGGTCAGGTATCCGTCGGAAGTGGTGGTGCTGATGGGTAGCAGGTTAATGACCGCGGCGGACGCGTTTGCGGGCACGCCGTTGGTGCCGGCAACCTGCACGTCGATGCTGCTGCCAGGCGTCAGAATCGCCTTTGGCGCGCCAAGTCCGCTTCGTGTGTCGACGATTCGCTTCCCTGCAACCGGCACGAACCCGCCCGCAGCAGTTCCGTCCTCGTTACTGGTGTAGTAGCCCTGGACGTCAAGGATGAGCCGCGAGGCGGTCTCGGTCGCGACCTGGATCGTGCCGTCGGAGTTCACGGCGACGATCGCCGAGTTCGAGACGTACTCGCCAGCGTTGTCGTTGTAGACCAGCATCATCGTCCGCGACGTGTCCGCGTTCGGCCGACCAAACAGGGTGCCATTGTCAGCCGACCCGCTAACGGTGGCGTTCAGCGAGACCGCCCCGACGGAGCCATCATCCGGGATGCCGGCAAGTCCGGCGATCTTGATCGTCCGGTACTTGCTCGGTTCCATCGGCGTGCTGTAGCCGCCAATGCCGTTCTTCGTGTCCAAAACACGGGCAGTTGCTGGCACGAACACGCCGCCGGTTCCGGTGTCGCTGATCGCCTGCGCCGGTGTGGCGACGAGAAGTGATCCAACAAGTGCAAGCGCGCCGAGTGTGGCAGCAGCAAGGCTGCGGCCTCTCGTGCGCGGAGTGTGCAGCAAAGTGCGCACGAGACCCCCTCGTAAGGATGACAGCACCGTGCTGTCAACCCTCAAAGCTTAGGGGTCAGGGAATCCTAAGTATCAGCCCCCGGATGGGGTACACGGCCGTCATCGTTCTTCCTCTACGGCTCACCTCGTTATCTGGGCCGCATTAGTACGTCCTGCCGCGCACCGCGACCGGCTCGCTCTCACGTCGAAGCGCTCGGTATACCGTTGTCCGGCTGACACCGAGCACATCCCCAATCTGCGCCACCGTCATGTCCTGCTGCTCGTATAGCCGGCGAGCAGTCCGCACCTGATCCGTCGACAGCTTTAGAGGCCGTCCGCCAGTTCGCCCACGAGCCCGCGCGGCCACGAGCCCGGCATGGGTTCGCTCCTTGATGAGATCTCGTTCGAACTCGGCAAGCGCGGCAAAGACATGGAAGACGAGCCGCCCTCCGGAGGAGGTCGTGTCGATTGTCTCCTGCAGCGACCGGAACCCGACACCCCGCTCCCCCAGTGCATGTAGCTGGTCGATCAGATGCCGAATGGATCGACCAAGCCGATCAAGCCGCCACACTACGAGCGTGTCGCCGGGCCGCAACTGATCCAGAAGCTTCGCAAGCTCCGGCCGATGCTCGAGTGAACCGGACATGGTGTCGACCCACACGCGGTAGCAGCCGGCAGCCTTCAACGCGTCGAGTTGCAATGACGCATCCTGGTCGGTCGTCGACACTCGCGCGTACGATGTCGCTTCGCCAGAGGAAGTCGACCCGACCGATGGGACCGACGAGAACGACCGACCGATCGACAACCCGTCCGGCTGAGCACCACATGTCGACGGCGTCCCGGTAGCGCACACCGTGCGAAGGGCGCCTTCCTCGGACAACCAGGTCAGGGGTTGGGAGTGACGTCGAGCGCTTCGAGCGGCAGGTTGCCCTGCGCCACGGCGGAGGCGACGTCGGTGAGGCGTTGCTGGTGGGTGCGGGCGTAGCGGCGGAGCACCTCGCGCGCCGTGTCCATGTCGATGCTGAGTGCGCGTGCCAGATACCCCTTGGCTTGCTCGATAACGACACGGGTGTCCAACGCGTGCTGGAGCTGCGTTGCGGTGGCGGTGGCGTGTTCAATAGTGCGCTGCTGCAGCACGCTGATCGTCGCCACATCCGCCAACGCTTGCGCCGCTCGTGCGTCCGCGCCGTTCAGGGCGCCTTCGGTCTCCCGGAACAGGTTCAACGATCCGATCACGTCGTCGCGGAGGCGCAACGGGATCGCGTGGACGCCGACGTAGCCATGTTCCCGAGAAGCGGATGCGAACACAGGCCAACCCTGCTGCAGCTCGGCGGCGTCATGCGAGGTGACGAGCTGCCCAGTAGTGATGGCGGTGATGCACGGGCCCTCGCCGGCGTTGAGCTGCAGGAGCCCGATGAAGCTACTCCGTTCACTCGTCGACGCCGCCACCTCGAGGACGCCGGCGCTGTTCCGCAAGTGAATCGCTCCCGCCGCTGCGTCGAAGAGTTCCACGGAACGGTCGACGAGGGTCTGCAGGACATCGAGAACGTCGAAGTCGGCGATGAGACTGTCGGTCAAGGTCACGAACGTGTCGAGCAGACGCGATTCGCGGCTCTGGTGCATCTGGGGTTCCCTCCCTGGTCGGCGGAAACCACCGTATCGGGCACCCTCCCCACCCGTGTGACAGCGTCTGGACCAGGCACTGATCGGGTTGCTGGTACGGGCACCACGTCCCCCGGATAGAGTTCGTCGAAGGTGACCCAAGCCCCTGGCCGCCGGAACGATTCCATCGTCCGATGCCAGCCGGAGGCCCCATGAATGCACCGACGCATGCGCTCCCCCACCAGCACCATCGAGGCGCGCGATGAATCCTGTGACGGAACACAACGGGGCGGAGACCGTCCGGTGGAGCATCACTGGTGTCGACCACTGGGAAGCCCACGTCGCCGGCGCCCTCATCGGCAGCATCGTGTCGACCTTCGAGTACGCGCGCGTCTACGCGGTGGCACTCACCGGTGGGGAACTCGGCGGGACGCACAGCAGCCTCGAGAACGCGAAAGCACAGCTCGAGGGCTGGGCACGATGGCAGCGCCGCCTCCCCTTCACGCCCTGAACAGACCGGAGCGCTGTGCGCCGGATTGGACGTTGCAAGACTGACGCCGTGTCACCCGTCCTGCGGACGCGCTGGGGCGCCGGCGAGCACCACCGCGACACGACCAGTGATCTCGTCGACGAAGTCGCGATCCTCACCTTCCAGCACGTCGTCGGGGGCGTTGGTCGCCATGACGGGGATCCCGGGTCCGAGCACCACGCTTGCATGCGCGAACGCGCCGTGGTCATCGGTGGTGGGGACGTCGACGACGTCCCCACCACCGATCTGCATGAGGATCGCCGCGTAGTGCAGGACCGCGGACGCCGCCGCATCGCTGACGAGGATTGTCGCCGCCCCATAACCGAGATACTTCATCACCCTCCGATGCTGTGCCGGAGGACGCGTACTCGCCTCGGCATCGAGACATGACGGTAATGAACCCCGAATTGCAGCGGCCACAGGTGCGCGAGAACCGGACACCGGAACCACGCACGCCGGGTGCCGCAACAGCATCGGTCGCGGTGTCCGATGGCAGCTCCAGGGGCGGCGGTGCCGGTCACATGTCGTGCAGCTGCTGACCGGACAGCGAGTCGCTCCAGGTGGCTTCTTCCTGAGCCGAACGGGCGTGGTGCACACCGCGGTATCCGAGCTCGAGCTGGCAGCGCCAGGGACCGAACACGCTCAGGCACTGCTGCTGTTCCACTCGGGCAGCCTAGATCGGCGCTTAGCCCAGTTACGTCGTCCCCTGCATGAAACTTGACCGTGACTCGAATCACGGCCAGCATCGCTACAGCGGCGCACGGGGACATGTGTCGCGGCTCGCACGACGAAGTGTGATGAGAGCGCCGTCGCGTCGAACCCGAATCGTCACGACGGCGCTTCCTCCTGTCGCGGCACCCTCTGCGGCAGAGGCACGCGGACAAGGTTTCTGCACGCGAACACTCGCATTTTCCCTCGCCCACCTGGATGCCCCGTGCACGTTTGCTCCGCAAATACGTTCGTCCCCCGTCCGCCTGGATGGTGGCTTCCTGGCCACCCTCGGGCGTGGGTGCGTTCGAGACACGCGCAACGGTGTGCGAATGACGGAGGAGATGAGCATGGGACTCGACGGCAACATCAAGAACGCCGCGCAGGACATCGCCGGCAAGACGAAGGAAGCCGTTGGCGATCACAAGGGCGATGACAGCCTCAAAGCTGAGGGTCAGAAGGACCAGGCCGCTGCGTCGACGAAGAAGGTCGGCGAGGACGACAAGGACGTCTTCAAGTAGCACGCAGCACACGTTGATGGCCCGTCCCCAACAGGAGACGGGCCATCAGCATTTTTGAGTCCGGGCGGTGCGCTCCGCGTTCGGGTCGGCTGGTCAGACCTTCGTCAGGGCGCCAGCCGTGGCGGCCGCCGCATACCAGTCGATCTTCGCGTCCGGGGCAGGGGCATGGAACTTCACCCGGCCGCGCACCGCGGCCTCGGTCGCCGTGTACAGCGGGTTGTCGAACCCGGCGATGAGCGCCGCGACTGCGTCCTGCAGCCCTCGGTACGCGTCGACGTCGTGCGCGACGATACCGGCGGTGAGCTTGCTCGCGGCGGCGGACCCGGTCTTCCGCGCTTCGGCGGTCGCTTCGCCGGCGTGGCCGATCGCCCACGCGTGCAGCGCGGCCAGGAGCATGGCCGCCTGGTCGTGCGCGGGGCCGGAGAGGCTGGCGACCCGGGTGTACCGGTTCGCGGCCATCTCGACGAGCCCTTCGGATTCGAGCCGGGCGATCGCTTCCCGCACCGGAGTACGGGAGACCCCGAGCCAGCTCGTGAGCTCCTCATCGTTCAGCCGCTCCCCTGCCTCGAGCGTGCCGTTCTCGATCGCCTCAAGCATCTGCTCGTAAACGACATCACGGAGAAGACGGCGGGGACCCTGGCTGGTCGGAGACTTCGGAACAGGCATGCCAGGACCATATCCCGAATATCAGCGGGGCGTGGTGTGCTTCACTGACGAGTCGCCAGCTCGGTGGACGCCGCTACTCGACGAGCGCGCTGCCCGCGGCCTGGTTCAGCACCGCACGCTGCGCCGCGACGGTCTCTCGGTGCTGGAGGCCGGCTTGCAGCTGCTCCCAGTCCTGCGCTCGCATGACCCCGTGCCGCCAGACGGCGACGCCCACGACGACGCCGATGACGAGTCCTACCCCCGACATCGCCGGTGACACGTTGGGGCTGATTCCGTCCCACCGGTGGTCCAGGCCTCCGTCAGCCACGACGACCAACGCTGAAACCCACCACCACACGAATGCTGCACCGAAGAGCCCAGCCCACGCCACAAGGCCCGTCACCACACCGATCCAGAACGCGCCCCACCCATCGATGATCCGGGGCCGAGGCGGGTAACCACGCAGCAGATCCTCCCTGCGCCGTCGTCGCCGTTCAACCCGGAACCGGACTTCGAGCACGACCAGGAGGACGACGCTCACCATGGCGACTCCGAGCGGGAAGAACACCACACGCTGCAACAGCCAATCCTGGAGCAGAAGTGGCGCCAGACCCGGGATGAAGAGCAGAAAGCTCGTGAGAAGGATCATGCCTTGTGTTCTGCGCGCCGTCCTCGGCTCGCTGCCCCATACCCAGAGCGCACCGGTCACGATCGCCGCGTTCAGGACCACCCACGCTGCAGCGCTGAGAATCGCACCCATCATCGAACCTCCCCAGTTGGCGGGACTGTACCTCAACCAGGTAGTGGGCAGTGCGTTGGCACCCGGTGGCCGATCGGCTAGCTGAACGCCTCTGCCCTAGGGCATGTTGCTAAATGCTGCGGGTCGCAGAGTCGATCACGCTTGAGGTGTGTCGCGTGACGTGATCTCCGATGAGACTTGGGCCGTGATCGGTCCTCTCCTTCCGCGAGCGAAACCGAGAGGCCGCCCACCGGTGGATCGTCGGCTCGTTGTGGAAGCGGTGGTCTGGCGGTTCCGGACAGGTGCGCCGTGGCGTGATCTGCCGGAGCGGTTCGGGAACTGGAACACCATCTACCGGAACTTTGACCGGTGGGCGAAGGCCGGCGTCTGGACGCGTCTACTCGCACCCGTGCAAAGAGCAGCCGAGCGCCGCGGCGAGATCGACTGGGCAGCGTCAATCGATTCCACCATCGCCCGCGTGCATCAGCACCGCGCGACCCTGCGTCGCCCCAAAAAGGGGCACGACGAACTACAACAAGACCAGCCCTGAACCGTTGGACCATGCGATCGGCCGGTCGCGTGGTGGGCTCACGACGAAGACGCATCTCGTGTGCGACGGCAAGGGCAGGCCGCTCGGCTTCACCGTGACGGGCGGCCAAGCGGCGGACACGATCATGCTGCCCACGACGATGGAGCAGATCCGTGTCCCCACCGCGGGACGTCCCCGTTCACGGCCGGACCGGCTGCGCGCGGACAAGGGATACCCGTCGAGAGCGAACAGGGCGTGGCTGAGAGCACGGGACGTGAAGACGACGATCCCGGAACGTGACGACCAGATTGCCCACCGTCGGAAGCGACCGAGCAGGCCGATCGTGTTCGACGCAGCCGACTACAAGGGCCGTAACGTCGTCGAGCGGTGCTTCAACCGGCTCAAGCAATGGCGCGGCATCGCGATGCGCTCCGACAAGACCGTACGGAACTACCACGCAGCACTCTGCCTCGCGGCGACACTGCTCTGGATTGGAAATCCGAGACCGGTGGCGGGCTCCCTCGCTGGTTGAGAGCCCGCCACTGCGCTCACGACAGGTGTGCCGCCGCGAAAGCTGCATACGCTTCGGGGAGGAACCCGGGCAGCTTCGCGGAGACTCGTTCCAACACAACACGGGACTCCGGCTGGGTGGCGAGTTGCTTGCCGACCTGCTCGAACGCTGCTCGGTCCGGCGTCCACATCGAACTCATCGCCGTGTGCATCTCCTGCACGACGGCAAGCGTCCGAGGGTCAGACGGCGAGGTTCCGTCGTCCGCCAGAGCGCCGAGGCGGCGGAGCCTGTCCTCGTGATCTGCTTGGGCCTGCTTCTTGGCGGTGTCTGACATCCCGGAGATGGCGTCGCGGGACTGCTCCGCCTCTGCCGTCCAGCGCTTCTGCGCTTCGGAGTCGATCGCGGTCGTGTCGAAGCCTGTGAAGAGGTCTCCGGCGTCGTGTGCGGTCATGGTTGTTCCTTCCTTCGTGAGGAAGCGGAGAGCACGATCGACTGAGGCGAGGACGTCAGCAACCCGTGCCTGCTCGCCCAGTAGCGCCACGCGCTGCTGTTCGAGCGCGGCACGCGGATCCACCTCGTCGGCAAGAATCCGGCCGATCTGCTCGAGCGGTACCTGCAGCTGCCGGTACACCAACACTCGCTGCAGCCGAAGCACCTCGTCCGGACCGTAGTAGCGCATCCCGGCGGGCGTCGTCCCTGCCGGATTCACCAGCCCGATCTCGTCGTAGAACCGCAGCGTCCGGGCCGTGAGTCCAGTCGCCTTCGCAAGCTCCGAGATCGTCAGCCGCATCGTTCCACTCCGCTCCGACGAGCGGACCATCCGCACCGTCACGCCGACCCTAGAAACTGCCGCAACGGCACCCTCAACACCCCAGTTTCCCGCAATAGCTCATTTAGCAACGCGGCCTAAGTGCGTCTCGTGACGGCAGCGGAGCGGAACGTGGTGAGCAGACACCACCCGGACAGGAGCAAACCCGGGATTAGGCCCCCGAACACCGAGACGACCCCCGTCGGGGCACCTGCGATGGCTGCACCCATCGCGATGCCGCCCGCCAGGACCAGGAGCAACCCGAGGGCGCTCAGCTGCGTCGTCCACCGTCGCATCCACGCACGACTGAGCAGCAGGAAGTGCGGGCCCACCACGATCTCGACCCAACCCCGTGACGAGGACGGCGGCAGGCCAGCGGCCCCGATCACGACGAACCCCGCAACGGCAGCAACGACTTCGAACACGACGGCACCCCAGTACCCGCGGCCCACCAGGTTGCCCGACGACGGCATGGGAGCCCGTCGCCGGCGGAGGCCGGCAGCGACGAGCATCACGATCGCCACGGCCGCGCAGGCGACGACCCAGCCGGACGCCAACCCGTCGCCGGCGAAGCCGATCCACACCAGCCCGAAGAGGCCGGGGATCAGCACTCCGAAGCTCATGCCCCGATCGTAGGACGGGCACCGCGGACACCGACACGACGCAACCGATCCGCCATCCTGGCGCCACTGCTCGTTCAGCAGACCAACGTATCGATCGGGAACGAGAGGCGCCGCCTCGAGACGACCCCAACAGACCCAATCCCGTCCCCGTGCCGCACTGAGACTCGTGTCCTCATCGCGCCAGCTGGCCCAGCTCCAGGATTCGTCCTTGTCCGAACCGGGACCTGTCCCGTTACCCTTTCGGCATGCGTTCACTTCGTTCTTCGTGGTGGTGGCTGCAGTAGCAGCCTCTTGACGCATGGTCGCGGGCTGCATGGCAGCTCGCAGACCGCAGGACCGCCGTGCAGCCCTTCTCTCGAAAGGGCAACACACGTGAACACCTTCACCGCAACCCAGGAACGCATGCGGGCACTCGACGCCCGCATCACAGCCCGCCCCGATCGGTTCCGCGTCCTCACTGGTGAACGACCAACCGGACGGCTACACCTCGGTCACTACTTCGGCACCATCTCCGAACGCGTCACGCTGCAGGCTCGGGGTGTCGAGACGTTCCTCGTGCTAGCCGACTACCAGGCCATCACCGACCGTGACACCGCCGACAACGTGTCCATCAACGTCCACGAGGCGGTGTTGGACTACCTCGCCGCGGGACTCGACCCGGCATCGACGACGATCTTCACGCACTCGTCCGTCCCGGCACTGAACCAGCTCCTCCTGCCGTTCCTCAGCCTGGTGAGCGAAGCGGAGCTCCACCGGAACCCGACGGTCAAAGCCGAGCTCGCGGCGTCGGGACGGGCCCTCAGCGGCCTGATGCTGACCTACCCGGTCCACCAAGCGGCCGACATCCTCTTCTGCAAGGGCAACCTCGTCCCCGTCGGGAAAGACAACCTCCCCCACGTCGAGCTGACCAGGACGATCGCGCGCCGCTTCAACGACCGCTACGACGACGTGTTCCCAGAGCCGGAATCGCTCGTCACCGCATCCCCCGAAGTGCCCGGCGTCGACGGTCGGAAGATGTCCAAGAGCTACGGCAACGCCATCGCACTCGGCATGACCGCCGACGAAACCGCCGCCGTCATCCGTCGAGCCCAAACCGACAGCGACCGACACATCACCTTCGACCCCGTGGGCCGGCCTGGAATCGCAGCGCTCCTCACGACCGCAGCGCTCTGCGCCGGCACAACCCCCGAGCTGATCGCAGAGCAGATCGGGTCTCGAGGCGCCGCCGAGCTGAAACGAGTGGCCACCGACACCATCAACGACTACTTCGCGGCGCATCGCCGACGCCGAGCAGAACTCGCACGGGATAGATCGGCCGTGATGGACGTGCTGCAAGCCGGGGTCGAACGCGCGAACGCCGTTGCTGAGACGACCCTCGACGAAGTCCGCAGCGCCATGGGCATGCACTACACGCTGACGTGACCACCACACAGGCCCCGCCAACCCGTCTTGATAGAGGATCGCCGAGCGGACAGCATTATGCCACCGATCGAGGAAGATGCAGAAGACCTCGTCGGTCGTGCAGACGTGCTGCTCGGGCTCCCGTGCTGGTGTTGGTTCCCGGCGCGACACTGCCCGATACGGGCTCTCTCCCCTCTAATGTGAACACATGTCAACGAGTTCCGCGCGTAGCCGGGCGATACGGACATCGGCGACGCTCCTGAACGGGCCTGTCGAACTGCTCGACTTCCTCGTCCCGCTGTGGGCAGGCGCAGTGCTCGGACTCGGCGCCCCGGCGATCGGATGGCTTGTAGCGGCCGAGCTTGTGGTGTCGGTACTCGTGCGACCTCTTGCCGGTCATCTGGCCGATACGCGACCGCGGTCTCGAGTTGCCGCGGTCGGAGCCTTCGCCTTCGGCCTGAGTTGCCTGATCTACGCCGGAGCGAACACACCCGCGATCGCTTTCATTGCGGTAGTTGTCGGCGGGGCTGCGGGCCCCTTGTTCTGGATCTCGCTGCGCGCGATCGCCGCCGAGTACCTCGCCGACGATTCCGGATCGTTCGCGGGGCTCATGTCTGCAGAAGCTCTTGGATCATGGGTCTTCTGGGGGCCAGCGATGGTCCTTCTCGGGGCCTTCGGTTACTCGGCAGTCTTCATCGGACTTGCCGTTGCGGCGGTTGCCGCTGGCGCGCGCTTGATGCTCACCCCTCAAGAACCGCTCATCGTGCGAGCTGAGGTGCCCGGCGGGATGGGTGGCCATGCTCGCCGGCTCGCGCCGTTGATGACGCTTGGTGGCTTCGCCACTGCAGCTGAGGCAGGTGTCGGGTTGGCGCTCCTGTTGCAGTTGCAAGGTGCTGGCCTCGAAGTCTGGCAGATCGCCCTGGTCTACCTGCCGGGCGGCATCGCACTCACCATTCTTCCGCGGCTCCTTCACGGCGTAGTCCAGCGATGGGGCCGGAAACCTGCCTATCTCGCCGCTTCTCTCGCGACTGCTGTGAGCACAGCCGCGCTGGCTCTTTCGCCGCCGGTGATCCTCGTAGCCGCACTGTGGATCGTCGTGTCCGCCTCTCTTGCACTCCTGTACCCGCTGCAGAAGACCCTCGTTACGGAGGCGAGCGGTCGTCGAGTAGCGCGCGGGATGAGCCTGCAGGCAAACGCAGACACGATCGGCGCGGCAGTCGGAGTGGTCGTGGTCGGCGCCATCGTCGATGACGGCCGGTGGATCCCCGCGTTCCTTGCCTGTGCCGTCATCATGCTGGGCGGCGCGGCCCTGGTGCCCTGGGTCATCGATCGCACCGGCCAGGAACGCCGAGCGGCGTGACGAGGGCGGACAGCCCTTGACAGCGAGGGTCGGATCAGCGAGTCGTACGTTTGTCCGAGGTCGCGTCGAGGCCACCCCGCTCCCCATCATGGGGTGACGGGCGCAAGAGCCGGCGCGGTCAGGACCACGCCACGAAGCGTTGAGGTCCACACGGCCCAGTTCTGAGCGCTGCGCATCGTCCGATGGGCGATCGCCTATCGAGACACGATCCCGACGGAGACGGGGGTGCTGGGTAGGGTCCCGAGACATGGAAGCAACGACGCTCAGACCTCGCATGTTGACCGCTGGCGACACCGTCGCAATCGTCTCGCCCGCATCGTGGCCAGAGGACTCCGTGCCGGGGTGGATCACTCAGCAAGTCGAGGCATGGGGCCTGCAAGCGGTCATTGCGCCACATGCGCTTGACCACCGCGGCTACCTCGCCGGCAGTGACGGCGACCGCGCGGCTGATCTCAATGACGCGATCCGGGATCCGGAGATTCGTGCGGTGATCGCTTCCGTCGGTGGATGCGGCAGCTTCCGCATCGTTCCGGACATCGACGTCGACGCACTTCGTGCCGACCCGAAGGTGCTCGTCGGGTACAGCGACATCACCGCCTTGCACCAGGTGTGGAACACCGCTGGCGTTCCGGTCCTGCACGGCGCGATCGCCGGCGCCCACGGCGACCACGTCCGGCGACTCCTCATGGAAGATGCTGACACGGTCGTCGACGCCGATGCCGGCGCCCTCTCGGCTGAACTCACGACGACGGGGAGCGCAGAGGGACCGCTTTTCGGCGGGAACCTCGAGATGCTGGCTCGGTCGGTCGGGGTCGTGGACTTCGACCTGTCCGGCGGGATCTTCCTTCTAGAGATCAACCGAGCGGCCGGGCTGGGGATGGTCGACCGGGCACTCACGCAGCTTCGGTACTCCGGAACGCTCGACGGTATCGCTGGCGTCGCGCTCGGGAGCGTCGACCAGTTCGCCGGCTACGAGGACCGCGGCTGGACCATCGTCAACACCTTGCGCGACCACTTCGATGCGCTCGGTGTGCCGGTGCTCGGTGGGCTTCCCCTCGGTCACATCGAGGACCTCGTCACCGTGCCACTCGGAACGCGCGCGGTCCTCGACGTCGACCACGGACGCCTGACAGTGAGTTCGCCGTCCGAAGGCTGATCGGCTATCGGCTATCGGCTATCGGCTATCGGCTATCGGCTATCGGCTATCGGCTATCGGCTATCGGCTATCGGACGTTCTAGCGATCGTGGTCGAATGAAGGATGGACCCCGTTGCGTCGGCTATCCGCTTTGTCCGGCAGCGCACAGCCGCAGGTCGTTCGCTGCCCGATGCCAGCCGCGTGAGCTTGCACTTTCACCCGTACTCCCCGTTCGACGGAAGTTGCACCCTCTCGGCCATCCTGAGCGGCCGGCGGTACCACTCACAGTTCCTCACCGGTACGAGCAATGGTGGTCTGACTGCGCGCTGCCCGCAGCCTGCTTATTTGGGATCGAGCGACGACATAGCACCGAGTCATCAGTCGACCTTCGAGAACCCCGTCTGCTCCGACTGCATGAACTCCCTGATGAAATTTCCGATTTCCTCAGCGACTGGTCTCATCGGTTGCAGACGGTGATTCCAGATGTTGCTCACCCAATGAAGAGACGGGTCTTCGATCGAATCTGCGTCGGGGTAGCTGATTGGCAACTGCTTCGCTGCTTCCTCTAGTGCTGGCTCGATCTGGCCGAGATTTTCAGCCGCGAGGTCGGCTAGTTCCCGGAGAAGTTCGGAAAGACGGCGAGGAACAAGCGGATCACGTACCAACTTCAGAATATCTTGATGCGCGTCATCGTAAGCTCGTGAAACTGCAATCACGGGAACCTTGAAACTATCCCAATTAAGCTCAGACATTGGGTTACCGCCAGGTTGCCCATCTGTTTCGCGAGCAGGCGGAGTCACCAGCTCAAAGTTGCGTTCCATCGATTCGGCTGAGATCATCCCAATCGGAAACTGCTCGGAGTATTCCTCGATGAGCGGCGTCTTCCGCTTAAGTCGATACTCCTTTTCGAGGAACGTTTCGAAGAGGAGGCTCGCGTTGAAATCAAGACACTTTGTGAGGTCAAAATGCGCTCTGAGTTCATTCTCGTCTCGAGAAACAAAGCTTTCGCATATTCTCGTAAGCAGTGTTAGTTGTTGCTTGAAGACCTCAACGCGCAACGGCTGGAAGACCGTTCGGCGAGCTTGACGGTAGGTCATTACCGCAATTGAACCAGCGACCAGCCAGAAGAGTATTTGCACAAATTGCGAAACATCAATGGCAAAGAAGTCATTCCACCATTCGGTAATGCCAGCATCGGATTCGGCGCCTGGCGTGACGGGTGGGGATGGCGTGCTTGTCATGAACTGAGCATAAGTCAAGCGCGGCAGGGCCTCGTGCGGAGTCCACGTGCAAAATCATCGCGCCCCGGCGTTGTTGCATGGGGTATACCCCATTGCAACTGACCGCCACCGGGGTGTTTCGCGTGGTTTTAGGGTGCCTGCTCGGCCTTTTGCGACAGAAGTGTGCGAGGGTCTAGGGGTGGTGCAGCACAAGACGCCGACCGTCGCTTACGTCCGGGTGAGCTCGGCCGATCAGAACCTCGATCGACAGCTCGAGGCGATCGGCGACGTCGACCGAGTGTTCGAGGAGAAGGTATCCGGAGGATCTCGCACCGATCGAGTGGCGCTGCTCGACTGCATCAGGTACGTCCGCGACGGCGACACGGTTCGCGTTGCGTCGATGGATCGTCTCGCGCGCTCCCTCGGGGATCTTCGGGACATCGTCGACGAGATCACATCAAAGCGCGCGTCGGTCATGTTCGTCAAAGAGCAGCAGACCTACAGCCGTGACACCGACGACGCGATCGGCCGGCTCATGCTCAACTTCCTCGGTGCGTTTGCAGAGTTCGAGCGCACCCTCATCCACGAGCGGCAGCGCGAGGGGATCCGGATCGCGAAGGCGGCTGGCAAGTACAAGGGACGAGCGCGGAAGCTGACGGACGAGCAGGTCATCGAAGCACGGCGGCTGATCACCACTGGTGTACCCAAGGCTGCCATGGCGCGTGACCTGGCGTCGACCTCACGACGCTCTATCGGATGCTGGCCCCCAGCGTCCTCGCGCCGGCCCAATCGGATCTGCGGCCTGAGTGTAGCTTCCGCGCGTTCATGACCGACGACCAGGTGGTTCCGAATGAGATGGCACCACGCACGATGGTCGCCTTCCGCGGTAGTTGACACTTCCCATCGAGTCGATCTGCTCTGACGAAGCGGATGGGCCTTCCGCCTGCCAGTCTCGACCCATGATCGGTTCTCACGTACGGCTAAGCCGAGGTGCTGCTGCGCTGACCGTCACGGTGTGCCTCAGTGCCGCTCTCGTCGGATGCGCCCAGGAGGAGGCGGACCCACTCGAGGTCACGAACACGGCGACGATCAACGACATCACGGACAACACCGACACCGGCTACTACACAGTCGATTCCGCCGTCCTCAACACCACATCGTTCGGCACCGAGCTGACCCTCGGATTCACGATCCTGAACAGCAACGGGATCAAGTTCAGCCCGGTGTCGACGATCACGTTCAGCGACGGCACGGAGCTGACGTGCCAGGCAGATGATCCCCGGAGAGTGCCCTCGCTCGTGGACACCACGGACTCCTGGGACTTCGCGTGTGACGCAGAGGAGTTCCCAACGGACGGCGATGGCGCGGCGCTCACCGTTGTTGATGACTACAGCTGAGATCAGGGGCTGCTGAGACGGCTTGGCGCAGTTGCCAGATCGGTGGCTGCGAGGAACATCGCTGAGCTCCGTTCGGGTCAGTGGCGTGTGTTGCGCATTCTGATGCACATGGCTACCGGCCGACCGACCGAGTGAGCGCGATCCGACACCGCCGGTCCTCGCCGGAGTGACAGGTTGACGGGTTCGTCGCCACCTGTTGGCGTCTGGGATCACACGGACGGAGCCGTCGCGGGTGCTGCTTCCGCCGGCCTCTGAGGCTCAACCGCCAGCCACTCGTTGACGATTCGCGCCGTCGTCGCGCAGAGGCCGTCGAGCTCATCGAGACGGTGCGGCGTCGACTTCACGCCGAGCGCCCAGCCGTCTCCGTCGGTGTAGCCCTTGACGAGCCAGCGCTCGTCCTTGAAGTGTTCTCTCGCGACGGCCAGTTTGTTGTCACGCGGCGCGTTCGGCTTCGCCTTGCGCTTTCTGTCGGAGCGCTGTGTCGCGGGGTACCGGCTGACGGACAGGTCCGCGAGGCGGTCGTCCGTCAGGACCTCCTTGCGCAGAGTCGCGAGGTGTTGAGCCCAGACCGGGGTGGTGGTTCCACCGTCGGCGGGGAAGTCACCCTCGTCCGGGTCAGTATGGATCTGGATGCCGAGGCTGTACTCGAGGCGCAGTTTGTTGGGATCGGTGGGCATGCCCTGACCGATGACCTGGATCTGGCCGCGGATCTTCCGTTTGGACGCGAGCGTCGGCGACTGGAACTCGATCGACGGGTTCCCCTTGCCGTTCCGGTTCACCTCCACGAGCCATCTGGGATCAGTGAGGTAGCGGCGGAAGTTGGCGCCTGTCAACAGCCGTTCGACTCGTCGCTTCGTCAGTGGCATGGCGTCGACGTCGGCCTGGGTGAGACGCGAGTCCCGGAATGAGGCGAGGACGTCTGCCCAAGCCAGGACGTGCAGGTCGGGGAACTCCGGGGCGTCGGTCGCCTCCGGGAGCACCACGACCAGGTGGCCGCCGCCGTGCTTCTCGAGCGCTTGCAGTTCCTTGTTGACCTGCTCCTTGGTCAGCTCGTGGTCGAACTTGGACTCGATGCCCACGATCGTCGAGTGGTCCCCGTCGGCGAAGGTCAGGATGAGGTCGATGTCCCCGATGCCTTCGCACCGCACCGACGCGAACTTGCCAAGGCTCCCGGCGCTCAGGTCGAGCGTCTCCTCCAGGAGCGCGGTGAACGCTCGCGGGTCGTGCCGGATCTCCGCTGCGAGTGCCCGGTTCGCCATGGTCTCGGTCTTGTAGATGACGCTCATCGTCGTTCCCCCCTCGTCGTCGATAGGAGCGACGTCCCCCGCTCCCGCTGCCACAACCCTGTAGCGGCAACAGTCAAGCAGATCGGCACATCGGCTGGTCCACGGGGAGCTCGAGCCAGCATCCGCGCCACTTGTCGCAAGTGACAAGCTGGTGACAACTCGCCCTGGAAAGCGACAAGTTCCCGCGGAACCTACAAGAGCTTGTAGGTTCCGCGTGGTCACGGAAGCTGGCCCGACGGTTCCGCCGCAGTTGGCATCGTTCGCTGCTACTTCGTACCGCGGTAGTTGGCAGTTTCCGTTGTGAGGCTGCTCACTTCGAGCTCAACACGTCAGTCGTTGGAGCGTAGCTCGATCCGTGGAGCGCAGAGCCAAGCGAGCACACACAGGGCTCCCGCCAGGGTGAAAACCCCGGCGAACGAGCTCGTCGATGCTGTGCCGCCGAGTGTCGAGAAGACGATGGCCATGGCGGCGAGTGCGATCGCCGATGCGTTGGCTTCGGCGATGGTGAGCGCGGAACTGTTGAAACCCTGGTTCGTGTCGTTCGAGTACTCGAGTGTGAGTACGCCGAGCCGCGGGTAGATCAGTCCGATCCCAGCCCCCGCGAAGGCCCAGCCGACCACTACGACGACGGGCGTCGCGCTGACGAGTGCCGTCACGAACAGACACGCAACGGCAAACCCGAGACTCGCCGTGCCCAGACGCGCTGCCATCCGATGACCGATTCTCGGGAACCGCCCCTGCAGCCATGACGCTGTTGACCAGCTCAGGGCTGCAGCGGTGAGCGCGAGACCAGCGACAGCAGCGGACGTGCCGTAGTGGGAGACCAGCAGGAGCGGCACGTAGACCTCCGCGGCGAAGAAGGTGGCGGCCACCAGGGCGCGCTCGAGGACGACGCTCGGCAACCCGCGACGGCTACGGAGCGTTCCGGGTGGCAGCAGTGGACGGAGCGCGATCAGCGCGACGGCTGCGGCGAACGCTGGGACGAGCCACTGTGTCGGTCCGCGCAACTCCGTGCCGAGAGCGATGACGAGCGCGGACGACGCGGTGAGCACGGCGAGGCCGATCCGCGCGAGTTCCGCGCGGCCGAGCCGGGTCCGGTTCTCAGGTGCGTGGACGACGCGCATCGCGGGGACGACCAGCGGCATCGCCAGTAGGACGAGCGCCACCACCCCGAGGAAGACCCAACGCCACCCGACCGTCTCGGCGAGCACCCCGGCGATGACCGGACCGACGAGGGAGGGGATGACCCAGGCGGTGGCGAAGGCTGCGAACACCCTCGCATGGAGGGCCTGCGGGTAGATGCGGGCCACGATCACGTACAGCGCTACGGTGACGGCCCCGCCAGCCAGACCGTGGACCAACCGTCCGCTGACGAAGACGACCATGCTGGGCGCCAGCGCCACCATCATGAGCCCCGCTGCGAAGACGACCACGGAGACGAAGAGGGCGCTCCGCGGATTTCCCCGGTCTGACCAGATCCCGGCGAGGACCATCCCGACCACGCTGACGGCAACGGGAACGGCGAACGCGAACGCGTACAGTCGGGCGCCGTCCAGCTCTGCGCTGATGGTCGGCATGATCGTCGAGACAGCCAGGGCCACGAAGGCATCGAGCAGCACCAGCAGGAACATGCCGATCGTGACCCACCGGTACTGCGGGCCGAATACCCCGATCTCCTGCTGAGCTCCTTCGGGAATCGGTGGGCGGAGCTCTGTCATGGCGTTCTCGTCGTGGGAGGGGGTGGTCATGCCGTCACCGTACGATCTCAACGATGGTTGAGATCAATACCGCATGCGACGTCGACGCGGGATCGCCGGTTGGTCCTGATCCGAATGCGTGACGGGGCGGCGGCTGGTCGCGTCTCCCGGACAGGAGGCTCACCACCCTCGGCAGTCAGCGGTCACGCTCTCGGATGCGCACAGTGGGGGCGTTCGGTTCGTTCCAGCGGAAGAGAACGAGATGCCAGAGATCGGGTCGTCTCCGCGAGGGATCGATCAGACCCGCCGCTCCGACCTCGACGAGGCGGTCGCGCACCGACCAGGACGCCGGCGTGCCGCCAGCATCGGCGTCCTGTTGCCACGGTGCCATCGCGCCGGCGAGGTCGATCCCGATCCGCGACCGGGCGTCGGGGTCCCGCAGGTCGACGATGCCGGCTGCTTCGACGTCGAGCTCGATGATCTCGAGTGCGCTCGCCCTGGTGTCCCTGTGGGCGATTAGCGCCGCGTCGACGCCTTCGACCGAGGAACTCAGGTACAGGGTGGGCTCATCTGCTCGTGAGTAGCGGCCAGCGGCGCGCGACCCGGCGATCGCGAACTGGTGGTTGCGCGGGTCGATGGCCCGGTGGAACGTCCCACGGACGACGGGAGCGAAGAGCGGATCGGCACTGTTCATCGCATCAGCCTCGGTTCAGTTCGAGTGCCCGGTGGGGAAGCCACCCCTCGCGTCCGTCGGTCTTGCGACACCACACCCAACCGCTCTCGGGGTCGTCCCGGAGCAGGTGCACGACTTCCCCTTCGGAGGCGGGGATCTCCTGCGTGTCGTATGCAGTGCGCATCCTGGGCGGTGAGCTCGTCGTGTCGACGTGACGGAAGGGCACCCACCCGCTCCCGTCCCGAGCGGTGACGAACACGAACGCCGGCCATTCGGTGTCACGCTTGCCGAGCGCGACGGTGTCCCCGGCCTCGAACCGGTGCGGAGCTCGATCTGGGACGGTGTGATCGGCGCGCACCCTGCGGCGGGAGGGCGTCGGAAGCGGCGCACGCGGGGAGTCCTGCACGTCGTCACATCCCGGGCCGGAGGTAGTCATCAGGGCTGTCGCCACCGGTCACGGCCGCGAAGATCGACCGCTTGTCCGCCGGGTTCTTCGGGTCGTGGAGGACGGCGATGGTCGCACCGACCGTCGGGGCCGACCCGTGGGGGAATCCGTTGGTGCGCTCGACCCATCGAGTCTGGCCAGCGGCGTCGGTGAAGGTGAAGGTCCAGCGGAGGAGCGTGAGCGCCGCATCGGGGGTCGTCGTGCCGCTCACAGCGGTGACGGTCCCCGGGGTCCGGTGCCCAGCCGACAGGAGCGCCGTGACGCGACCGCGACGGTCGCGTTGTCCGCGGCGGCCGATGGTGCCCAGCAAGAGCGCCACGAGCGCCAGCGCGGTGAACAGGCCGGGGAGCCACCAGGCGGATGCGTACCAGACCCACCCGCCGATCCCCCACGCCGTGTCACGGCCGAACTCCGGGTCGACGGCGGTACCGACGCGGTCGGGGGCGGGCCAGAGGACGGTGGTGGTCCACCACAGTCCAGCAGCGGCGCCGATCAGCCACAGGCTCCCGGGGCCTGCGCCGGCGAAGTCTGCCGACCTGCCGGTGAAGCGGTGGTTCCATCGCGAGTACACCGCCACGGCGATCATGGATCCGAAGACGGCCGTCGGTGCTGCCCACCACGGATGATCCGGGTCAGGGGAGTGCGAGAGGACGCTGTTGAGCTGCATCTCCCGGAACACGCCGGTGAACGATCCGATGGCGTAGCCGGACACGGCGCCCGCAGCGACGACGAGGGCCGCGCCGACCAGTGTCATCGTCAGGGCAACGGCGCTGCCACGGAGACGCGTTTCGCGGCTCTGCCTCGCGGCGGACGGATCAGTCGTGCTCATCGGCGGCGATCAGTACTGCGTCGGCGTCGAGGAACCGGCCACGGCGACGGCGATGATCAGGACGACGTACAGCGCGGTGATGACCCCGCCGACGATCACTGCTGCCAGTGCGAGTCTGCGACCGTTCTCCGAACGGGACTTCACCTGCGAGAGAGCGACGAAGCCCAGGACGAAGCCGATGAGCGGAGCGAAGAAGGCCAGCACGAGCGAAACGATCGCGAGCGTGTTTGTCCGCGGCGCAGGTGCGTGGTGCGCGGTTGACGGGTAGCGCGTGGAGGGCTGCTGAGAAGTCACGGCCAGGACCGTATCTCACATCTGTTTTTTGCGTGAACCGTCTCGAAAATCCTCTTCCGACCGCGAGCGCGCCGATTTTGTAAGCGCTTCCATCAACAACTGGCAAGCCGTTACCGTCGTCGCGACGGAGCACGAGGAGCGTGCTCCCCGACGAGACGAGGACGGGTTTCATGGGACTGATGGACAAGTACAAGGCGCTCTTCACCGGCCCGGCGATCGACGTCGCGTCGGAGATCGGCCAGTTGCTCCCCGACGGGGACCGCGTCCTGGTCCACTGCCAGGTGATCCCGAGCGGTTTCAAGCGCGGTGGGGGCGGCGTCGGCGTCGACGGCCGGCTGCTGAACCTCGTGACCTCGGCGGTCGAGACGGCGGTGTCACGGTCGAACCACATCGGCGGCGACGAAGGCTCGACGGCACGCAGCCTGCCGAACGAGGCCGGCCCATACCTCATGGTGATCAGCGAGCAGAACCTGTCGATGTGGGACCTCGGGATGACGGGGAACCAGCTACCGGCCGAGCACCTCGTCACCGTTCCGCGGTCCCAGGTGTCCTCGATCGTCGACACCGGCAAGACGGCCCAGGGTGGCGTCCCGGTTGCGCGAATCACCTTCGCTGACGGGTCGTTCGCCGACCAGCGGCTGGTCAGCAAGCCCGGGCCGGATTTCTGGGCAGTCGCCTCGATGATTTGAGGTTCAGCGCGGCACCCCTCGACTGCTAGAGACAGAGCGAAGCGTCTAGGTTCGGGGCATGAGTGAAGTGACTGCCGATCTGCTCCGTCGCGGCACCACCGAAGAGATCGCCGTAGCGATCCTGCGTTCGCAAGGCGGCGAGGGAGCGACGGTGAACGGTCACATCGTCGTTGTCGGCGGCGATCACACCTACTCAAGTGAGCCGGATCGGAAGGCCCTGGTTGGGCGGCTCAGCGATGGGTGGGCGTGGATTGTGGCGCACGGATGTGTCGGACCGAACGGATCGTCAGGCGGCTGGCAGCGGGTCACACGGCAAGGCGCAGAACTCGCTGAAGACCCGAACGCGCTTCTGCAGCTGCAGGGCGATGAGCTGTTATCGCCCAACCTGTCTCCCGAGCTTCGTGTGTCCGCGTTGCCGGCGTTCGTACGAGGTGACTACGAGACCGCCGCGTTCGCTGCGATGAAGGCTGTCGAGGTTCGAGTGCGAGAACTCAGCGGCCTTCCGGACGGACTCGTCGGCGTGAAGCTCATGCAGGAGGCGTTCAAGGAAACGGGGCCTCTTACTGACCCGGACGCTGAGGCGGGAGAGCGGGTTGCGACGATGCAGCTCTTCGCCGGCGCTATCGGTGCGTTCAAGAATCCCGCGAGTCACCGAATCGTTCTCTTCCGCGACCCGCTCGAGGCCGCGGAGGTTGTGCAGCTTGCGGATCTTCTCCTGCGGATGCTGAGCCGAGTGCCCAGGGTCCGGTGACGGTCACGGCGGCCTGCTCTCGGCGGAGTTGCCGGGTCTCGGCCCAGCGCTGTGTGCGGAGCCGCAAGCGGGCCGTCTGCACTCCGCCCTATTTATCGAGGACGCCGCCTGCTTGGAGGCGCATGGTGTCGTTGGGATTCATCACCAGGACGGTGTCCGCTCGGGGCACGAAGGACGCCGGGCGCCGGTAGGTGAGGAAGCGACTCCGACGGCTCCGACGGCTCCGACGGCTCCGACGGCTCCGAACCAGTCTTGATCGCCGATACCCATCAAGGACGCCGCCGAAACACGTGGTAGTCGAGGCGGCTACTCAACCGACCGCACCTGTCGGCGGCTTCGACGGTTCGGTTCTCGTAGGCTGCTGCCGTCGGAGCTCAGCGATCAGCAGCTCCCGCTCCCCTCTGTGTGAAGGATGACCGCGAACGTGTCTGCCCTGGTCATCATCCCGACCTACGACGAAGCCGAGAACGTCCGGCCCATCGTCGAACGCACGCTGGCCGCGACGGACGACACGGTGCACGTGCTCGTCGTCGACGACAACTCGCCCGACGGCA
>Ga0308161_1001128_pt1 | contig 34172 bp, 32 predicted proteins | sample PhyFR2_FD_201034 | JGI IMG/M metagenome (GOLD analysis project Ga0308161, IMG submission 201034) | Phyllosphere microbial communities from UC Gill Tract Community Farm, Albany, California, United States - DLSLF.R2 | ecosystem: Host-associated > Plants > Phyllosphere > Unclassified | place: USA...
AACGAGATGCAGCACGTGCGGTTGGCGGAGAAGGGCAAGCAACAGACCTACTGCATTACCTCGATCGGTTTGAAACGTATCAACGACTGATCCACATCCCCCTCCCGGGGCGGCGAGCGTCGTCGCCCCGGTTTTCCTCTGCATCACCCCCTTATTGCACTCTTTTTGTTCTCCCGCTGCGCGCCGCTGGTGCAGGTCGTTCGCCGTCGCCGTCATAAGTTTTAATTATAATGTATTGAAATCATGAGATTAAAAATTGGCACGCCGGTTGCTCTGTTGAATCCCATCTTGTGTACCAGATGGAATTCAGCCGATGAGCGACCCTGTTGAAACGTGCGGTTTTACCCTCAGTGAATGGCAGCACCATTATCAAACCCGTCCGGCGGGCGAGCGCCTCGCCTGCGTCAGCGCCACGATCGAAGCGCTGGTCGCCGATTTGGATTCAGACGACAACGCCTGGCTGTATCTCGCCACCCCGGCGCAGCGCGAGCGGCAGTATCGGCAACTGGCACAGAGGCTCGAAGCAGTCGCCGGCGATCTCAGCCGCCTGCCGCTGTTCGGCGTGCCCTTCGCCATCAAAGACAATATCGACGTCGGCGGCTGGCCGACCAGCGCCGCCTGCCCGGCGTTCACCTATCAGGCCGCGGCGGACGCCACCGTGGTCGCCAACCTGCGCGCCGCCGGGGCGATCGCCCTCGGTAAAACCAATCTCGACCAGTTCGCTACCGGGTTGGTGGGCACCCGCTCACCCTATGGCGCAGTGGTCAACAGCTTCGACAGCCGCTACGTCAGCGGCGGCTCCAGTTCCGGCTCCGCTTCGGTGGTGGCGCGCGGCCTGGTGCCGTTCGCGCTGGGCACCGACACCGCCGGTTCGGGGCGCGTGCCCGCCGGGTTCAACAACATCGTCGGGCTGAAGCCGACCAAAGGGCGGTTGTCCAACCGCGGCGTGGTGCCGGCCTGCCGGTTGAACGATACGGTGTCGGTCTTCGCGCTGACGGTGGCCGATGCCGCGCAGGTGGCGGAACTGGCGAGCGGCTTTGACCCGGCAGACCCGTATTCCCGCCCAGATCCGCATACCGCGCCGGCGGATATCCCCGCCGCGCCGCGTTTTGCCGTTCCCGCCCAGCTGGAGTTTTTCGGTGACGTGCAGGCCGAGCGGGCGTTTCACCGCGCATTGGCGCAGCTGCAGGCGGGCGGAGCCACGCTGGAGCCCCTCGATTTCGCGCCGTTTCGCACCCTGGCGGAGCAGCTGTATTACGGCCCCTGGGTGGCGGAGCGCACCGTGGCGATTGAGCAGGTGCTGGAAGCGAACCCGCAGGCTATCGACCCGGTGGTGCGCGGCATCGTCGGCAACGGCCTGGGCTACAGCGCCTGCGACGCCTACAAGGCGGAATACCTGCGTGCCGAATTGGCGCGGCAGATCGCTCAGCGGCTGGCGCCGTTCGACGCGCTGGTGGTGCCGACCGCGCCCACTATTCGCACCCTGGCGGAGATGGCGCAGGAGCCGGTGCTGTTCAATTCGCAGTTCGGCACTTACACCAATTTCACCAACCTGGCCGATCTGAGCGCGCTGGCGCTGCCGGGGCCGCTGCGCGAAGACGGGCTGCCGGCGGGCATCACCCTGATTGCGCCCGCCTGGCATGACCGGGCGCTGGTGGCGTTTGGCCTGCGCTGGCAACGGCAAAGCGCCTTGCCGCTCGGGGCAACCGGCCGGGCATTGCCGCCGCAGCCGGCGCCGGCCCCGTCTTCGGGACACGTGCGTCTGGCGGTAGTGGGCGCTCACCTCAGCGGTATGCCGCTCAACGTCCAGCTGACGCAGCGCGACGCGGTGCGGGTGGAGCAAACCGTCACCGCCCCCTGTTACCGCCTGTACGCGCTGGCCGATACCGAGCCGCCGAAGCCGGGGCTGGCGCGTGTGGCGCAGGGAGCGGCGATCCGTCTTGAGCTGTGGGACATCCCGCTGGCCCGTTTCGGCGAGTTTGTGGCGGAAATTCCGGCGCCCTTGGGTATCGGCACGCTGCTGCTGGCGGACGGCCGGCGGGTGAAGGGGTTTATCTGCGAAGCCTGGGCGCTGGAAGGCGCCACGGATATTACCGAGTTTGGCGGCTGGCGCGACTATCTCGCCGGCGTTAAGGGGGCATGAACATGTTTACTACCGTACTGATCGCTAACCGCGGCGAAATCGCCTGCCGCGCCATTCGCACCCTGAAACGCCTGGGCGTCACCAGCGTGGCGGTTTATTCCGACGCCGACCGCAATGCGCCGCACGTCACCGAAGCCGACAGGGCGGTGGCGCTCGGCGGCGACAAGGCCGCCGACAGCTACCTGAGCATCGACAAGATCCTTGCGGCGGCGGCAGCCACCGGCGCGCAGGCGATCTACCCCGGCTACGGCTTTTTGTCCGAGAGCGCCGAGTTTGCCGACGCCTGCGAGGCGGCGGGCATCGCCTTTATCGGCCCGACGGCGGCGCAGATGCGCGAGTTCGGTCTCAAGCACCGGGCGCGCGAGCTGTCGGCGTTGGCCGGGGTGCCGATGACGCCTGGCACCGGCTTGCTGGAGAGCGTGGAGCAGGCGGTTGCCGCCGCCGCGCGCATCGGCTACCCGGTGATGCTGAAAAGCACCGCCGGCGGCGGCGGCATCGGCCTGACGCGCTGTGACGACGAGGCGGCGCTGCGCGAGGCGTACGACAGCGTCAAACGGCTGGGAGAGCAGTTCTTCCGCGACGCCGGCGCGTTTATCGAACGCTTCGTCGATCGGGCGCGTCACGTCGAGGTGCAGATTTTCGGCGACGGCCAGGGGCGGGTGGCGGCGCTCGGCGAGCGCGACTGCTCGCTGCAGCGCCGCAACCAAAAAGTGGTGGAGGAAACCCCGGCGCCACACCTGCCGGCGGCGACCCGCCAGGCGCTGCATCGGGCGGCGGTGGCGCTGGGCGAATCGGTGAATTACCGCAGCGCCGGCACCGTGGAATTTATTTACGACGCCGCGCGCGACGAGTTTTACTTCCTCGAAGTGAACACCCGCTTACAGGTCGAGCACCCGGTCACCGAGATGGTCACCGGCCTGGATCTGATCGAATGTATGCTGCAGGTGGCGGCGGGCGATGCGCTGGATTGGGCGGCGTTGCAACGCGCGCCGCAGGGCGCGGCGATCGAAGTGCGTCTCTACGCCGAAGATCCGCTGAAAAACTTCCAGCCCAGCCCCGGCGTGCTGACCGAGGTGCATTTCCCCGCCGACGTGCGCCTCGACGGTTGGGTGGCGACCGGCAGCGAAGTCTCGGCGTTTTACGACCCGATGATCGCCAAGCTGATCGTACACGGCGCTGACCGCGCGCAGGCGCTGGAAAAACTGCGCGTGGCGCTGGCGGCGACCCGTTTGCACGGCATCGCCACCAACCTCGATTATCTGCGGCAGGTGATCGCCACGCCGCAATTTCAGCGCGGCGACGTTTGGACGCGCCTGCTGGACGATTTGCATTACCAGCCGCACTGCCTCGAAGTGCTGCAACCCGGCACCTACAGCAGCGTGCAGGACTATCCCGGCCGCCTCGGCTATTGGGACATCGGCGTGCCGCCGTCCGGCCCGATGGACGACTTCGCGTTCCGGCTGGCCAACCGCATCGTCGGCAACCACCCGGCGGCCGCCGGGCTGGAGTTCACCCTGCAGGGGCCGACGCTGCGCTTTCACTGCGACGCCACCATCGCGCTGACGGGTGCCAGCTGCCCGGCCGATCTGGACGGCGAAGCGGTCGCCTACTGGCGGCCGATCGCGGTGCGGGCCGGGCAGGTGCTGACGCTGGGGCGCGCCACGCACGGTTGCCGCACCTATCTGGCGGTACGCAACGGCTTCGACGTGCCGGTGTATCTCGGCAGCCGTTCCACCTTCGCGCTCGGCCAGTTCGGCGGCCACGCCGGGCGCACCTTGCGCGTGGCGGACATGCTGGCGATCGCTCAACCGGAATTGGCCGCCAGCACCACGCCGGCGCCGATCGCCGCGCCGCAGGCGATGGACGACAGCCTGATCCCGCACTACGGCGACCAGTGGCACATCGGCGTGCTGTACGGGCCGCACGGCGCGCCGGACTTTTTCACCGCCGAATCGATAGACGCCTTCTTCGCCACCGACTGGCAGGTGCATTACAACTCCAATCGCCTCGGCGTGCGCCTGTCGGGGCCGAAGCCCGAGTGGGCGAGAGAGGACGGCGGCGAAGCCGGTTTGCATCCTTCCAATGTGCACGACTGCGAGTACGCCATCGGCGCGATCAATTTCACCGGCGACTTCCCGGTGATCCTGACCCGCGACGGGCCGAGCCTCGGCGGCTTCGTCTGCCCGGTGACCATCGCCAAGGCCGAACTGTGGAAAGTGGGGCAGGTGAAGCCGGGCGACCGCATCCGGTTCCATCCGATCGGCTTCCGGCAGGCGCAGTCGCTGGAGCAGGCGCAGCTTGGCAGCATCGAAGCGCTGGCGGCGGTGAAGGCCATCACCCTGCCGCCGCCGGATCTGGCCCCGGCGGACAGCGTTTCCGCCGCGGTACTGGCAGCGCTGCCGGCGGCGGAGGGGCGCCCGGCGGTGGCGTATCGCCAGGCGGGGGACGGTTACATCCTGATGGAGTACGGCGACAACGTGCTCGATCTGGCGCTGCGCCTGCGCATTCATCTGCTGATGCAGTCGCTGCGGCAGGAGGCGATCCCGGGCGTGGCGGAGCTGGCGCCGGGCGTGCGTTCGCTGCAGATCCGCTACGACAGCCGGCAGATAAGCCAGGCCGACCTGTTGCAGCGCCTGCTGGCGCGCGAACGGGCGCTAGAGGACGTCAGCCGGCTGAAGGTGCCGACGCGTACCGTCTGGCTGCCGATGGCGTTCGAGGATTCGGCCACGCTGGGGGCGGTGGATCGCTATCAGCAGACGGTGCGCGCCTCGGCGCCCTGGCTGCCGAACAACGTCGATTTCATTCAGCGCATCAACGGCCTGAGCCGACGCGAGCAGGTGCGCGACATTCTGTTCGACGCCAGCTACCTGATCCTCGGGCTGGGAGACGTGTACCTCGGCGCGCCCTGCGCGGTGCCGCTCGATCCGCGCCATCGCCTGCTGAGCTCCAAATACAACCCGGCGCGCACCCACACCGCCGAAGGGACGGTCGGTATCGGCGGCATGTACATGTGCATCTACGGCATGGACTCGCCGGGCGGTTACCAGCTGGTGGGGCGCACGCTGCCGATCTGGAACAAATTCCTCAAAAACCCGCAGTTCACCGCCGGTGAACCCTGGCTGCTGCGCTTTTTCGATCAGGTGCGCTTCTACCCGGTCAGCGAGCAAGAGCTGGACGAGCAGCGCGAAGCGTTCCGCGAAGGGCGCATGCAGGTGCGCATCGAAGAGAGCGAGTTCGACTTCGCCGCCTACACCCGTTTCCTGGCCGACAACGCCGGGGCGATCGCCGATTTCCAGCATCGTCAGCAGCAGGCGTTCAGCGCCGAAGTGGCGCGCTGGCGCAGCGATGACGACGAGGCCGAGGCGCAGCTGTTGCCGCCGGAGGAAGAAGACGCCATCGACGGCGATCTGGTCAGCGCCGATCTGAACGGCAGCGTGTGGAAGATCCTGGTGGAACCGGGGCAGGCGGTGGCGGCCGGGCAGCCGCTGATCGTGGTCGAGGCGATGAAGATGGAGCTGGCGGTCACCGCGCCGCGCGCCGGGATCGTTAAACGCATCAGCTGCCGGCAGGGGCGGCCGGTCGGGCCGGGCGACGCCCTGCTGTGGCTGGAAAAAGCGATCTGAACGGAGGGGCGAGGATGCAAATCACCAACGGAGAGCACAAGGCGCGGCCGGAGGGGCTGGCGGAGCGCATTTATCTGCAGCTCAAGGCCGACATCTTCGAGTTTCGCCTGCTGCCGGGCGATCGCTTCAGCGAAAGCGACGTGGCGCAGCGCATGGCGGCCAGCCGCACGCCGGTGCGTCAGGCGCTGTTTCGACTCGAGCGCGAAGGCTATGTCGAGGTGCTGTTTCGCAGCGGCTGGCAGGTGCGGCCGTTCGATTTTGCCTACTTCGAAGAGCTGTACGACCTGCGCATCGTGCTGGAACAAGAGGCGGTGAAACGGCTGTGCGAATGGCCGGCCGGGGAAACGCCGGCCGCGCTGGCGGCGCTGAACCGTTTTTGGACCGAAGCGCCGCGTCTGGCGGACGGCCAGGTGGTGTCGCAGCACGACGAGCAGTTTCATCAGGCGTTGGTAGCCGCGGCGGGCAACGGCGAAATGGCGCGCATCCACCGCGAGCTGACCGAAAAGATCCGCATCATTCGCCGATTGGATTTCACCCAGCAGGCGCGGGTGGACGCCACCTACCGCGAACACGCCGCCATTTTGCAGGCGATCCTGCAGCGGCAAAGCGGGGTGGCGCAAGCGCTGCTCGGCGAGCATATCGCCGTCAGCAAGGCAGAGGTACGAAAAATAACGCTGCACATGTTGCACCAGGCGCGGGCCCAGCAGCCGGCGCGCTCGGCGTAACGATTTTGATTTCACACACATCAGGAGTTTGAACTATGCAACGTCGTCGTTTTATCAAAGCTTTTGCGCTGTCCGCCGCCGCGCTCGGCCTGGGCCTGGCCTGGAGCGCGCAGGCCGCCGACACCATCAAGGTCGGCATTCTGAGTTCGCTCTCCGGCACCATGGCGATTTCCGAGACGCCGCTGAAGGATGTGGCGCTGATGACCATCGACGAGATCAACGCCAAAGGCGGGGTGCTCGGCAAAAAGCTGGAGCCGGTGGTGGTGGATCCGGCCTCCAACTGGCCGCTGTTCGCCGAAAAGGCGCGCCAGCTGCTGAGCCAGGACAAGGTGGCGGCGGTGTTCGGCTGCTGGACCTCGGTGTCGCGCAAGTCGGTGCTGCCGGTGTTTGAGGAGCTGAACGGACTGCTGTTCTACCCGGTGCAATACGAAGGCGAAGAGATGTCGCCGAACGTCTTCTACACCGGCGCGGCGCCGAACCAGCAGGCGATCCCGGCGGTGGAATACCTGCTGAGCGAGGACGGCGGCGGCGCCAAGCGCTTCTTCCTGCTGGGCACCGATTACGTCTATCCGCGCACCACCAACAAGATCCTGCGCGCCTTCCTGCACAGCAAAGGCGTGCAGGACAAGGATATCGAAGAGGTCTATACGCCGTTCGGCTACAGCGATTACCAGACCATCGTCGCCAACATCAAGAAGTTCGCCGCCGGCGGCAACACCGCGGTGATCTCCACCATCAACGGCGATTCCAACGTGCCGTTCTACAAAGAACTCGCCAACCAGGGCGTCAAGGCCACCGACGTGCCGGTGATCGCCTTCTCGGTCGGCGAGGAGGAGCTGCGCGGCATCGACACCAAACCGCTGGTGGGCAACCTGGCGGCCTGGAACTACTTCGAATCGCTGGATAACCCGACCAACAAACAGTTTGTCAGCCAGTGGAAAGCCTACGCCAAGGCGCACAATCTGCCGAATTACGCCACCGCGGTGACCAACGATCCGATGGAGGCCACCTACGTCGGCCTCCACATGTGGGCGCAGGCGGTGGAAAAGGCCGGTACCACCGACGTCGATAAGGTGCGCGCCGCGATGGCCGGGCAAACCTTCGCCGCGCCGTCGGGCTTCACGCTGACCATGGACAAGACCAATCACCACCTGCACAAACCGGTGATGATTGGCGAAATCGAGGGCAACGGGCAGTTCAACGTGGTGTGGCAAACCGAAGCGCCGGTGCGCGCGCAGCCGTGGAGTCCCTATATCGCCGGTAACGACAAAAAACCGGATTACCCGGTGAAAGGCGGCAAGTAACGTCACTCAGCGCCGGCGCGGCTCGACGCGCGCCGGCCCAACAGAAGAGGCAGCTGATGCAATCTCCGTTTTTATCCTTTTTGCGCGTCGGGCTGTGGCTGTTGTGCGCCTGGCCCCTGCTGGCGCAGGCCGGGCCGGCCGATGAGTTCGCGGCGGCCAATCGCGCGCAGCAGGCCAAACTGCTGCAGGCGTGGGCGGCCGAGCCGGACGCCGCTCGCCTGCCGTTGCTGCAGGGGCTGCAGCAGGAAACCGTGGCGATCGACGAGGCGAAGCGCGCCTTTATCCGCCAGGGCGACCGCTATCTGCCGCTTGAAGGTGAGGCGGCCCCGGTTGGCGAACCGAAGAAGGTGTGGCTGAACAACCGGCTGCGCATTCTGATCGCCAACGCGTTGTCGGCGCAGCGGCTGGTCAGCGCGGACGCGGCGGTGCGGCTGCAGGCGGCGACCGCGCTGCAGCGCGAAGCGCAGGGCGAGCAGTTGCCGCTGTTGACCCGGCGGCTGGCGCAGGAGAAAGACCTGCAGGTACGCGACGCGCTGAGCATTGCGCTGGCGAACCTGCAATTGACCGACGCCAGCCCGCAGGTGCGCTTCAATGCGGTGCGGCTGCTGGGGGAATCGGGCGAGCCGGAAACCCGCGCGCGGCTGCAGGCGTTGACCGACGCCGCTCACGAGCCGGACGCCACGGTGCGCGCCGAGGCGCAACGCAGCCTGCAGCGGGTGCAGCATCGCCTGATGATCGGCGATCTGCTCGGCCAGGCGTTCAGCGGCCTGTCGCTCGGCTCGATCCTGCTGCTGGCGGCGCTCGGGCTGGCGATCACCTACGGCCTGCTCGGCGTCATCAATATGGCGCACGGCGAAATGCTGATGCTCGGCGCCTATTCCGCTTACCTGGTGCAGGGGCTGTTTCAGCAGTTTGCGCCGCAGTGGCTGGCGCTCTACCCGCTGGCGGCGCTGCCGGTGGCGTTCGCTATCACCGCCGGGATCGGCATGCTGCTGGAGCGCACGGTGATCCGCCACCTGTATGGCCGGCCGCTGGAAACCCTGCTGGCCACCTGGGGCATCAGCCTGGTGCTGATCCAACTGGTGCGGGTGCTGTTCGGCGCGCAGAACGTCGAGGTCGCCAACCCGGCGTGGCTGTCGGGCGGCGTGCAGCTGCTGCCGAACCTGGTGCTGCCGTGGAACCGCATCGCGGTGATCGCGTTCGTGCTGTTGGTGCTGGCGCTGACCTGGCTGCTGCTGAACAAGACCCGGCTCGGCATGAACGTGCGCGCGGTGACGCAAAACCGCGCGATGGCGGCCTGCTGCGGCGTGCCCACCGGTCGGGTGGACATGCTGGCCTTCGGGCTGGGATCCGGCATCGCCGGGCTCGGCGGGGTGGCGCTGTCGCAGTTGGGCAACGTCGGGCCGGAGCTGGGGCAAGGTTACATCATCGATTCGTTCCTGGTGGTGGTGCTCGGCGGCGTCGGCCAGCTGGCGGGGACGGTGGCGGCGGCCTTCGGCCTCGGCATCGTCAACAAGATCCTCGAGCCGCAGATCGGCGCCGTGTTGGGCAAGATCCTGATCCTGGTGCTGATCGTTCTGTTTATTCAAAAGCGTCCGCAGGGGCTGTTCGCCCTCAAGGGCAGGGTGATTGACTGATGAGCCAACCATTGACCGTAACCGGCGTGCAGAAAGCGCCCCGGCTGGCGTTGAGCATCGGCGCGCTGGCGTTGCTGGCGCTGCTGGTCATGCCGTTCATGACGCTGTTGCCGGCGGATCATCCGCTGGCGGTGTCTACCTATACCCTGACGCTGGCGGGCAAGATCCTGTGCTACGCGGTGGTGGCGGTGGCGCTCGATCTGGTGTGGGGCTATGCCGGGCTGCTGTCGCTCGGCCACGGGCTGTTCTTCGCGCTCGGCGGCTACGCCATGGGCATGTACCTGATGCGGCAGGCGGCGGGCGACGGGCTGCCGGCGTTTATGGCGTTCCTCTCCTGGAATGAGCTGCCGTGGTTCTGGAGCGGCACCCAGCATTTCGCCTGGGCGCTGTGCCTGATCGTGCTGGTGCCGGGCCTGCTGGCCTTCCTGTTCGGTTACTTCGCCTTCCGCTCGAAAATCAAAGGGGTGTATTTCTCGATTATGACCCAGGCGCTGACCTATGCCGGCATGCTGCTGTTCTTTCGCAATGAGACCGGCTTCGGCGGCAATAACGGCTTTACCGGTTTCACCACGCTGCTCGGCTTTCCCATCACCGCCCCCGGCACGCGGGTGGCGCTGTTCCTGGCGACGGTGCTGCTGCTGGCCGCCAGCCTGGCCATCGGCTTTGCGCTGGCGCGCAGCAAGTTCGGCCGGGTGCTGACCGCGGTGCGCGATGCGGAAAACCGGCTGACCTTCTGCGGCTACGATCCGAAGGGCTTCAAGCTGTTCGTCTGGACGCTGTCGGCGGTGCTGTGCGGGCTGGCCGGCGCGCTCTATGTGCCGCAGGTCGGCATCATCAACCCCGGCGAAATGTCGCCGACCAACTCGATCGAGGCCGCCATCTGGGTGGCGCTCGGCGGGCGCGGCACGCTGGTGGGGCCGCTGCTCGGCGCCGGCATCGTCAATGGCGCCAAGAGCTGGTTCACCATGGCCATTCCCGAATACTGGCAGTTCTTCCTCGGCCTGATGTTTATCGTCGTCACGCTGTTTCTGCCCAAAGGGGTGATCGGCCTGCTGCGCCGGAGGAAAACCTCATGAAAGCGATGCAAGTGACCGACGAGCTGTTTACCCACCCGCTGCCGGCGGATAAATACCGTCAGCAAACCGATCCGGTGCTACAGCTCGACAACGTCAACGTCAGCTTCGACGGTTTTCGCGCGCTGACCGATCTGTCGCTGCGCATTGGCGTCGGCGAACTGCGCTGCGTGATCGGCCCCAACGGCGCCGGCAAGACTACGCTGATGGATGTGATCACCGGCAAGACCCGGCCGGACAGCGGCAGGGTGTTTTACGATCAGACCGTCGATCTGACCCGGCTGGCGCCGATGCAGATCGCCCACGCCGGCATCGGCCGCAAGTTTCAAAAACCGACGGTGTTCGAGGCGCTGACGGTATTCGAGAATCTGGAGATCGCGCAGAAAACCCGCAAATCGGTGTGGGCCTGCCTGCGCGCCCGCCTGAGCAGCGAACAGCGCGACCGCATCGACGAGATGCTGAAGACCCTGCGGCTGGGGCATGAACGCCACCGGCCCGCCGGGCTGCTGTCACACGGGCAAAAACAGTTTCTCGAGATAGGCATGCTGCTGGTGCAGGAGCCGCACCTGCTGCTGCTCGACGAACCGGCGGCCGGCATGACCGACGCCGAAACCGACTACACCGCCGAACTGTTCCGCGAGCTGGCGGGCAAGCATTCGCTGATGGTGGTGGAACACGACATGGGGTTTGTGGAAACCATCGCCGATCGCGTGACGGTGCTGCATCAGGGGCAGGTGCTGGCGGAAGGATCGCTGGCGCAGGTGCAGGCCGATGAACGGGTGATTGAGGTATATCTGGGGCGCTGAGGAGGCGTAACGATGCTGCAGGTAGAGGAATTGAATCAGTATTACGGCGGCAGCCACATTCTGCGCGGCCTGTCGTTCGAGGCGCGCATCGGCGAGGTGACCTGCCTGCTGGGGCGCAACGGCGTGGGCAAGACCACGCTGCTGAAATGCCTGATGGGATTGCTCCCGGCGCGCAGCGGCAGCGTCCGTTGGCAGGGTGAAACCATCACCGGTAAAAAGCCGCATCAGCGGGTGCGGGCGGGCATCGCCTATGTGCCGCAGGGGCGGGAGATTTTCCCGCGCCTGACGGTCGAGGAAAATCTGCTGATGGGGCTGGCGCGCTTTTCCGGCGCCGCCGCGCGCACGGTGCCGGATCCGATCTATGACTTGTTTCCGGTGCTGCGGCAAATGAAGGATCGGCGCGGCGGCGATCTCTCCGGCGGGCAGCAGCAGCAGTTGGCGATCGGCCGGGCGCTGGCCTGCCGGCCGCAGCTGCTGATCCTCGACGAGCCGACGGAAGGGATCCAGCCTTCGGTGATCAAGGAGATCGGCGCGGTGATCAAACAGCTGGCGGCGCGCGGCGATATGGCGATCCTGCTGGTGGAGCAGTTCTATGACTTTGCCGCCGACCTGGCGGACAGCTATCTGGTGATGTCGCGCGGCAGCATCGTGCAGCGCGGCGCCGGCAGCAATATGGAACAGGACGGCGTACGTGGGCTGGTGGCGATTTGACGTTGGATCAGCTGAAAAAGGATCGGCTGAGCGGATCGTGGGAGTGATGCAGCACTCTGATGATATTCACCTCTCGCCTGTGCTGACGAAAATAAATCAGGTGGTTGGCGACGGGCAATACCCATAGGCCGGGGCCGATTGCATCGATGTTTCTGCCGAGTTGGTGGTGGCTAAGGTTATCGAAAGCCTGATGCAGGTGGCGCAGATAATCTTCGGCCACCTGTAAGCCAAAGTGCGCCAATCCGTAAAAATAGATCTCTTCCATATCGCCAGGCTTTTGGGCGGACGGTTACTTTCCTGCGCATCCTTTTGCTTTGCTCCGTATTCTTTCCATGAACACATCACGATCCCATTCGACGGCTTCGCCGCTGTGCTCTCCTTCGGCAATCAGGCGCCTAAGCTCTTCCAGTTTTGAGGCGGCGGTACGTTCGCGCAAAGTGCGCACGGATTCGCGGATGACTTCGCTGGGCGTGCGGTAATCGCCGCTGGCCACCAGGTCTTCGACGAAACTACGCAGTTCGTCACCCAGATCTACCGTTAATGTTCTGCCCATTGTTCCCCCTCACTTTCGGCTATGCTGCGTCATTGTAAGATTAGTTCTTACATTGTGCACGTCAAACTCTCAGGATCTCGACTGCGGCACCGCCATGAGGGCGGAAGCCGCAAGTTTATTAATTAAGGATAACCCATGAACGAAATCACTGTGTCACGCCTCGGTTGCATCGTCCTGTCCCTGTTTCCGGCCCTGTGGGGGCTGTTCAGCCTGTTGAACAATACGGCGGATTTCGCCGGCACCGCGCGCAACGCGGTGGGTCCGCTGCTCGCCATGCAGGATACCTATCAGACGCCGGGGTTGATGTGGCGCGCGATCGGCGCCGACTGGGCCTGCATGTTGGGGTTGGCTGTCATCACCACGCTGGAAACGCTGGCCGGCCTATTCGCGGCCGTAGGCGTGGTGCTGATGATCGGGCGATTTAAAGGCCCTTACGCCGCCTTCGCCAAGGGCAAAATCTGGGCGATGCTGGGGGCGCTTTGCGCGATCGCGGTGTGGGGCGTCGGCTTTATGGTGGTCGCCGGCGACTGGTTTATGGCCTGGCAGGCCAAGCAGGATCCGCTGGCGGTGCAGCTGGGGGCGCTGATCTACCTGGCGCCCAATGCGTTTGCTTTGCTGTTCCTGATGCTGCAGCGGGAGCCGCGCTAAACGAAGGCGGAGCGGGGCGCGGTTACAGCGCCTTGCTCATATACCAGATGCCTATCGAGCCCTGGGCGCTGGTGTAGCAGGTCTCGCCACAAATGCTCAATCCCTGGCGCTGATAAAAGCGTTGGGCGCCGGTGTTGCGTTGCAGCACCTCCAGCCACAGCGTCTTCTGCCGGCGCTCGATGGCCCGCTGCTGCACCTGTTCGAACAGGCGCTGGCCATAGCCGTTTCCGGCATGGCCCGGCAGGAAATAGATTTTCTGCAGCTCTGCGCCGCGGGTTTGCGTTGGCGCCAGCAAGCTGTCGACGTTGAGCCGCGCATAGCCGACCAGGGCGTCATCCTCATAGGCCAACAGCCAGCACACGTCGGGATCGCGCAGCGTCCGTTCCAGCGCGGAGACGGCAAAATCCTCGGCCAGAAAGGCCTCCAGCTCGTGCGGGTAGCGCCACAGCTCACCGAAGTGCGCGCGATAGGTGCGGATGCCGATATCGCGCACCTGGGTTAAATCTTCCAGCAATGCCTGACGGACGGTGAACATGAATGAACCTCATCGAAGCGGGAACCGATGAGTATAGCGGGTTAACTTTCAAGATGCCGCGGCGTTTCGCGGCGAAAACCCAGGCCGATGATGCGGCCGAACAGGCGCGGCAGCCAGCGGCTATTGCCGACGCGGGCGATCAGGCGCGAACCGCCCGCTGCGCGGCGTTCGCCCGGCTTGCGCTGGCTCATTTTGATCTGCAAAAACTGGATGGCCCGGGTGGGGAATTCGCGCCGGCGCTGCACGCTCAGCAGATGCTTCAGCTGCAGCCGATGCTGGCGCAGCGGTGGGATCAGGGCGTTGGCGGCGGCCACCGCGTCCTGAATCGCCAGGTTGACGCCCACGCCGCCGATCGGCGACATGGCGTGCGCGGCGTCGCCGATGCACAGCACCCCCGGTTTGGCCCAGCTATCCAGACGATCGATGCGGATGCTCAGCAGCTTCACCTGATCCCACTCGACGATCTCCTGCAGGCGATCGTCCTGGAATGGCGCCACCTCGGCGAGGTGCAGCAAAAATTTCTCCAGGCCGCTGCGGCGGATCGCGTCGAAGCTGCCTTTATCGATCGAGTAGCCGCACTGCCAGTAGTCGCCGCGATCGATCATGATGAAGTTCTGCTTCGGCCCGGTATGGCCCATCGACCAGGCCGGATCGCCCGGTTGCTTGCTGAGCTTCATCCACAAGACGTCGCGAGGGGCGCCGAAGGAGCGGCTGCTGAGCGCCGCCTGCTCGCGCACCACCGAGTTGCGGCCGTCGGTGCCGATCACCAGCTGGCTGCGCACGCGGATCGGGCCTTCCGGCGTGTCGGCCAGCACGCCGCATACCTGGCCGCGGTCGTAGAGCAGCTTATGAACCTGCGTCGAGGTGAGCAGCCTGAAATGGGGGAACGCGGCGGCCTGCTGCGCCAAAAAGTTGAGGAACTCCCACTGCGGCATAAAGGCGATAAATTTGCAGCGCGTCGGCAGGCGAGTGAAATCCGCCAGCTTAATGTCGCGCCCGGCGACTTCGGCGTGCAGGGATTCGGCGCGCTGGTGCGGCAGCGCCAGCAGTTCGTCGAGCAGGCCCAGCTGGTGCATGACTTCCAGCGTCGACGGGTGAATGGTGTCACCGCGAAAATCGCGCAGGAAGTCGGCGTGCTTCTCCAGCACCGTCACGTCGATCCCCGCCCGCGCCAGCAGATAGCCGAGCATCAGCCCGGCGGGGCCGCCCCCCACGATGCAGCAGGTGGTGGCGTACGGTGTGATCGGTGATGACGGCATGGCGGTTGACCCCGGAGAGCGGCCCGCATCCCGCGAGCCGCAAGTGAATGGTTTAATGTTGATAATGATTATCAATATCAAGTTTGGCTGTCAACCCGCGGCGCAGTGTGGTCAAAGGGGGCGGACAGATGGCCGACGCGGAACAGCTGGCCGTTGTGCGGCTGTGCCTACGGCGGTTCACGCCATAAATCCAGCCGCACTAACCGCCACTTGGCGGGCTGCGGCATCGCGAGCATAAGGATTCTCCGCAAAGACGTTGACCGGGAGAGCGTGACACGCCATCTTTATCAGTAAAATCGGTATTATTTTTATCGATGGTTCAGAAAATCAGGATGGTCAGCATGAGGCGAATAACGTTCGATCTCGAGGATTTGCGCAGCTTCGTCACCGGCGTCGAGCTGGGCAGCTTCGCCAAGGCGGCTGAACGGCTGGGGCGTTCGACGTCGGCGGTCAGCGCTCACCTGAAAAAGCTGGAACAGCAGCTCGGCGCGCCGATCCTGCGCAAGGCCGGGCGCGGCATGGTGATGACCGAGGCGGGGGAAACGCTGCTCGGTTACGCGCGCCGCCTGCTGGAGCTCAATGACGAAGCCGCCGCCGCGGTGCGCGGGTTGGATTTGCAGGGCACGGTGCGGCTGGGGCTGCAGGAGGATTTCGGCGAGACGTTTCTGCCGCAGGTGTTGGGCAGCTTCGCGCGCGCCAATCCGAAGGTGCGCATCGAGGCGCGCATCGCGCGCAATGCCGAGCTGATCGACTGGGTGCTGAAAGGTCAACTGGATCTGTCGCTGGCGTGGGATGGCGGTTTGAGCACGCCGTTTAATCTGGCGCTGGGGCAGCGGCAGCTGCACTGGATCGCCTCGCCCGGCTTCGCGCTGGCGCCCTGGCGAGAAGGGGATGAGCCGTTGCCGTTGGTGATGTTTGACGCGCCTTGCCTGATGCGCAGCGCGGCGACGCAGGCGCTGGATCGCGTCGGCATACCCTGGCGCATCGCCTTTACCAGCCGCAGCCTGAACGGCGTGTGGGCGGCGGTGAGCGCCGGATTGGGCGTCACGGTGCGCACGGCGGCGGGTTTGCCGCCCGGCCTGGCGCCGCTGGCCCCCGATCTGCTGCCCGCTCTCGGCCAGCTCGGCGTGGTGCTGCACCGCGCCGAGGATCAGCCTTCGGCCGCCGTGCAGCGGCTGGCGCAGATCGTGGTCGAGCGGATCGAAACTTAATCTTGGGCGATCGGCTGCTTGCCGCTCAGCTGGCCCCATTCGCTCCAGGCGCCGTCATACAGCTTGACCTGCGGCGCGCCGAGCGACAGCAGGCCGAACGCCAGCACCGCCGCCGTCACGCCGGAGCCGCAGCTGGTGATGATCGGGCCGTTGATATCCACCCCCTTGTCGTTGAATGTTTGGCGCAGCGCCTCCAGCGATTTGAAGCGGCCGTTTTCCAGCAGCTCGCCGTACGGAATGTTGATGCTGCCGGGAATATGGCCGCGGTGCAGGCCGGGGCGCGGCTCCGGCGCTTCGGCATAAAAGCGCGGCGCGGCGCGCGCGTCGAGAATTTGCACCGGCGTGCCTAACGCCTGCTCCACTTGCCGCATATCCACCACCGCGTCGGCGTTGAACCGGGCGTTGAACGTCTGCGGGGCAGGCTGCGCCGGGCCGGTTGCCAGCGCCTGGCCCTGCGCGGTCCAGCCGTTCAGCCCTTCGTCCAGCACGTAAACGCGCTCGGCGCCGAAATTGCGGAAAGTCCACCAGCCGCGCGGCGCGGAGAACTGGTTGCCTTCGTCGTAAATCACCAGGGTATCGCGCTCGCTGATGCCCAGCTTGCCCACCGCCGCGCCAAACTCCGCCGCCGTCGGCAGCATGTGCGGCAGCGCGGTGTTTTTGTCCGCCACCTCGTCGATATCGAAATAGACCGCGCCTGGGATATGGCCGCGTTCGAACTCGGCAAGCATATCTTTCTTCGGCGTCAGCCCCACCGGCGACATCCGGACGTCGATCACCACCAGATTTTCATCGTTGATATGTTGCGCAAGCCATTGAGGGGTCACCAGAAACGGAGAATTCATCGTATTGTTCGCCTGTTGTGAAAACGGATTTTCACTATACACCAGGCCGTGCCGGGATGGAGTATGATGTTCAGGCAACGGTATGGGCGGGAGACGGAAAACATGACGGATCGGGCGTTTGACGGGGCCAAGATCGCGCTGCTGTGCGACGGCCGCCTGCTGGTTTACCAACGGGACGACAAGCCGGGCATTCCGTGGCCCGGGATGTGGGATCTGCCCGGCGGCGGGCGGGAAAACGGCGAGACGCCGCTGCAGTGCGTGCTGCGGGAAACGCAGGAAGAGTTTGGGGTGTTGCTCGCCGAACGCCAGGTTGTCTGGCAGCGGCGTTACGACGGTATTCAGCCCGGCTACCCGCCGACCTGGTTTATGGCCGGAGTGATCACCCCGGCGCAGATCGCCGCCATTCGCTTTGGCGATGAAGGGCAGCGCTGGCGAATGATGCCGGTAGAGCAGTTTATTCACCACCCGCAGGGCATCGGGCATCTGCGCCGCCGGGTGGCGGAGTATTGGCTTCAGTCCGCCTGAGGTTGCAGCACGCCGCTCGGCATCAGTGCCTGGATGGTGGCGCCGACCCGCTGCACCGCCTGTTCGATCTCCGCCGTCAGCTTCGGCGCATAGTTGATGCGCAGGCAGTTGCGGTATTTGCCGGCGGCGGAAAAGATGCTGCCGACGGCGATCTGCACGCCCTGCTGCTCGAGATGGCGGTTCAGCCGCAGGGTGTCGAACGCCTCGTCCAGTTCGATCCACAGCATAAAGCCGCCGCGCGGCCGGCTGACGCGGGTGCCGGCCGGGAAGTGTTTCAGGATAAGGTCGGTCATGCGATCGCGGTTCTGCTGGTAGCGGGCGCGCATGCGCCGCAGGTGCTGCAGATAGTGCCCGCCGCGGATGAATTCGGCGATCGCCAGCTGCGGCTGGGTGGCGGTGGCGCCGGAGCCGATGAACTTCATGTGCAGCACCCGCTCCAGGTAGCGGCCGGGCGCGATCCAGCCCACCCGCAGCCCCGGCGCCAGCGTTTTGGAAAACGAGCTGCACAGCAGCACGCGGCCGTCTTCGTCGAACGACTTGATGGTGCGCGGCCGCGGGTAGTGATAGGCGATGTCGCCGTAGACGTCGTCCTCGATGATCGCCGCGTCGTGGCGCTGCGCCAGCGTCAGCAACCGCTGTTTGTGGGCGTCGGGCATGATGTAGCCCAGCGGATTGTTGCAGTTGGGCGTCAGCAGAATCGCTTTGATCGGCCACTGTTCCAGCGCCATCTCCAGCGCCGCCAGGCTGACGCCGGTGAGCGGATCGGTGGGGATTTCCAGCGCCTTGATGCCCAGGCCCTTCAGCGTCTGCATGGTGCCGTGGAAGCAGGGCGAATCGACCGCCACGATGTCGCCGGGTTGGCAAACGGCGCGCAGCCCGGCGGAGATCGCCTCCTGGCAGCCGGTGGTGATCAGCAACTGATCGGGGCCGATTTGGCAGCCGGAATCCAGCAGCAGGCGGGCGACCTGCTCGCGCAGCGCGGCCACGCCCTGAATGCTGTCGTAATACAGGCTGCGCAGATCGCCGTGGCGGGCGGCGTTGCGCAGGGCGACGATCAGCGGTTTCATCGTCGGCTCGGCGATATCCGGCATGCCGCGCCCCAGCTGGATCAGGCCCTCGCGCGGCCGGCTGCGCACCAGCTCCAGCACCTGCTCCCATTGCGAAATGTCCACCGGCCGCTGCACCGGCGCCGTCATGGCGGGCAGCTCGGCCTGCGCGCGCCGCGTATGCACGAAGTAGCCCGACTTCGGCCGCGCCTCCACCAGGCGCTGTTCTTCCAGCAGCCGGTAGGCTTGCTGCACCGTGCTGATGCTGACGCCGTGCTCCTGGCTCAGCGCGCGCACCGAAGGCAGGCGATGGCCGGCGGGATACAGCCCTTGCTGAATGCGTTGGCTGAGAATGGCGGCCAGAGTGGCGTAGCGTGTCATACAGAGGCCTCTTATTGGGATGCAGGATTAAAAAACCGGTACAGATGCTTTCAAAGTAAACCATTCAGCGGTTTTTTTGGCGCAGCTGTATGAAAAAAATAGCGCCAGCGTGAATCTGTATTGTTTTTCTCCCGGCGAGCATGATGACTGCAACGCAAAAACAGCAGGGAGAATAACAACATGGCACTGTTTGATGGCATGACGACGTGGCGACGGGTAGGCTGGTCACGCTGGCGTTGGTATTTGTTGCGCCGCAGTACGCGCAGAGAGTTACTGCTGCTGAACGACAGGCAATTGGCGGATATCGGCCTGACGCGGGCGGATGCGCGGCGCGAAGGCGATAAACCGTTCTGGAGAGGGTAAGGAAAGCGAATGCTGAAATTATTGGGCAAAGCCTCATCGATCAACGTGCGCAAGGTATTGTGGACCTGCCAGGAGCTGGGGTTGCCGCTGGCGCGGGAGGACTGGGGCAGCGGCTTTCGCTCCACGCAGGAGCCGGTGTTTCTGGCACTGAATCCCAACGGCCTGGTGCCGGTGCTGATCGACGGCGAGCGGGTGCTGTGGGAGTCGAACACCATCTGCCGCTACCTGGCCGGACGGGAAGGGCGCCGCGATCTGCTGCCGCAGGAACCCGGCGCGCGCGCGGCGGTGGAGATGTGGATGGACTGGCAGGCCACCGATCTGAACGGCGCCTGGCGCTATGTGTTCATGTCGCGGGTGCGCGGGCATGCGGATTATCAGGATGCCGCCAGCCTGGCCGCCGCCGAGCGTGAGTGGAATAGGCTGATGGGGCTGCTGGACAAGCATTTGGCGCAGCACGGCCCTTATACCGCCGGCGCGGCCTTCACGCTGGCGGACGTGGTGCTGGGGCTGTCGCTGAATCGCTGGCTGATGACGCCGTTCGAGCGGCCGAATTATGCGGCGCTGGCGGCCTATCAGCAGCGCCTGCTGCAACGCCCTGGCTACGTGCAGCATGGCGCCAACGGTTTACCTTGATATGAAATAAACGGTTCATTTTATCTCGTCCGGATACGGCAAGCCGTATCCGGGCTTTCCCGTTGCATCATCCCGTCAATGTTTCATGAACGGCATCACGAATGTGAACTTTATTTTCCTTTTTTCTTGTTGTTGAAATTTAAATTCCATATAAACCTGTTATCAGCCGGCGCGTTTCATTGAGCGGCGCCTGGTTCTACACAGGATTTCGATCACGGGAGAAAATGATGAAACAGGTACGCGTTGGGTTAATCGGCACCGGCTATATCGGGCGTTGTCACGCCATCGCCTATGCGCAGGCCGCCACGGTCTTTCCTCTGAAAGGGGAGCTGGTGCTGGAGATGCTGGCGGAAGTGACGCCCGAGCTGGCGGCGCAGCGCGCAACCGAGTTCGGCTTTGCGCGCTCGACCGGCGATTGGCGGCAGCTGGTGGCCGATCCGGCGATCGACGTGGTGGACATCTGCGCGCCCAACTTCTTGCACAAAGAGATGGCGCTGGAGGCGATCCGCCACGGCAAGCACGTGTATTCGGAAAAGCCGCTGGCGCTGGACGCCGCCGACGCGGCGGAGATGGTGCAGGCCGCCCGCGCCAAGGGCGTGAAAACGCTGGTCGGTTTCAACTACATGAAGAACCCGACCAGCCAGCTGGCGCGCGAGATCATCGCCAACGGTGAAATCGGCGAGGTGGTGCATTTTTACGGCACCCACAATGAGGATTATCTGGCCGACCCGCGCACGCCGCTCGACTGGCACTGCCGCCGCGCCAGCGCCGGGCTGGGCGCGCTGGGGGATCTGGCGGCGCACATCGTCAACATGGCGCACTACCTGGTGGGCGACATCGTGGCGGTCTGTGGCGATATGCAAACGGTGATCAAACAGCGCCCGGACCCGCAAGACCCGGCGCGCCTGTTGCCGGTGGAAAACGAAGATCAGGCCGGCGCGCTGCTGCGCTTCGCCGGCGGGGCGATGGGCACTATCGAAACCTCGCGCATTGCCTGCGGGCGCAAGATGGGGCTGACCTATGTGGTCACCGGCACCAAGGGCACGCTGAGCTATACCCAGGAGCGGATGGCGGAGCTGAAGCTGTATCGGCACGATGAGCCGGCGGAGCGGCAGGGGTTCAAGACGCTGCTGGTGGGGCCGAAGCACCCGGACTACGCGGCGTTCTGCATCAGCGCCGGGCACGGCATCGGCTTTAACGATCAGAAGACGGTGGAGATCCGCGATCTGGTCAACGGCATCTCCGCGGGCGATCGCATGTGGCCGGACTTTGAAGAAGGCTGGAAGGTGTCCTGCGTGCTGGATGCGATAGCCGCCTCCGCCGAGCAGCGGCGCTGGCTGGAGACCAACCGCGATTGAAAATGAAATGGCGCTCTCCCGTGGGCAGCGCCATTAGTTTGCTATGTTGCTAACTTAATATCTTATTAAGCTAGTTACATAATAAGTTGTTTGCCTGGCAACTTAGAACGAGAAGCACGAACAGCCGAACGCGCCCCAGAAGGCGTTTTCATCCGACACCGGGATGCTGGAGCGGCGCGCGATGTCATGCTGGTGCGCGTGTACGCCTCACGGGCCGCAGCATTGGTGCGCCTGGCTCAGCACGCCGACTCTGGCCGCCGCCGACGGCGGCGCGGAACGGTAGTGGCCCGGCACCTGGGTGACCGGCGACCACTCCGGCAGCACCGGCAGCGGCGGCGGCGCCAGCGGCGAGAAGCTGCCGGCGGCGTAGACCACCTTGCCGTCCACCACCGTCATTACCGACTCAATGCCTTTGATCTGCTCTTCCGGCACGCTGAAATAGTCCTGCGACAGCACCGCCACATCCGCCAGTTGGCCGACCTTGATCTGGCCTTTCTTGCCCTGCTCGGTGGAGAACCAGGCGCTGCCTTGCGTCCACAGCATCAGCGCCGTTTCGCGATCCAGCCGGGCACTGTCGTCGTACATCGCCATGCCGCCGACGGTGCGGCCGGAAACCAGCCAGTACAGCGCCGTCCACGGGTTGTAGCTGGCGACGCGGGTGGCGTCGGTGCCCAGCCCGACCGGCAGCTCGGCCGCCAGCATTTTCGCTACCGGCGGCGTGTGTTTGGTGGCTTCGATGCCGTAGCGGTCAGCGAAATATTCGCCCTGGAACGCCATGCGGTGCTGCACCGCAATGCCGCCGCCCAATGCCTTGACCCGTTCGATATTGCGCTCGGTAATGGTTTCGGCGTGGTCGAACAGCCAGTGCAGCCCGTTGAACGGAATGTCGCGGTTCACCTTCTCGAACACGTCCAGCATGCGGCTGATGGATTCGTCATAGGTGGCGTGCAGGCGGAACGGCCAGCGGTGCTCGACCAGATGGCGCACCACCCGCTCCAGCTCGTCCTCGGTGCCCGGCGGCAGGTCCGGGCGCGGCTGCAGGAAGTCTTCGAAGTCGGCGGCGGAGAACACCAGCATCTCGCCGGCGCCGTTGTGGCGATAAAAGTCGGTGCCCTGGCCCGGCTTGAGCATGTCGGTCCACAGCTCGAAGTCTTCCAGCTCCTGCTTCGGCCGCTGGGTGAACAGGTTATAGGCGATGCGAATGGTCAGCTGCTTTTTCTCGTGCAGCTCGGCGATCACCTGATAATCCTCCGGGTAGTTCTGGAAGCCGCCGCCGGCGTCGATGGCACTGGTGAGACCCAGACGGTTCAGCTCGCGCATAAACTGGCGAGTGGAGTTGACCTGCTGCTCCAGCGGCAGCTTCGGCCCTTTCGCCAGCGTGGCGTACAGGATCATGGCGTTGGGCTTGGCGATCAGCATGCCGGTCGGGTTGCCGTTGGCGTCGCGCTGGATCTCGCCGCCCGGCGGGGTCGGCGTGTCTTTGGTGTAGCCGACTACCTTCAGCGCCGCGCGGTTGAGCAGCGCGCGATCGTAGAGGTGCAGAATGAACACCGGTGTGTCCGGCGCCGCCTGGTTGATTTCGTCGAGCGTCGGCATGCGGCGCTCGGCGAACTGGAATTCGGTCCAGCCGCCGACCACCCGCACCCACTGCGGGTTCGGCGTGCGCAGCGCCTGTTCTTTCAACATGCGCAGCGCGTCGACCAGCGAAGGCACGCCTTCCCAGCGCAGCTCCAGGTTATAGTTCAGGCCACCGCGGATCAGGTGCAGGTGCGAGTCGTTCAGGCCCGGAATGGCGGTGTGGCCGTGTAGGTCGATCACCTGGGTTTCCGGCCCGGCGTGCTGCATGACTTCGCTTTCGCTGCCGACCGCCAGAAATTTGCCGTCGCGGATGGCGACCGCCTGTGCGGTGGGATTTTGGCGATCGACGGTGTGAAACTTGCCGTTGGTGATGATCAATGAAGCGTGGTGGTTCATAACATTCTCCCGGCGAACCGCCTAGCGGCGGGTCAGCCATTGATGAAAAACGCGGGTCACGATAGGCATCCACAGGTACACCACCAGGGCGACCACGGTGGCGTCATTGAGAAAATGGCCGAGCAGCGTGCCGTTCAGCTGCGGCAGTGCCAGCCCCCAAAACCAGGGCACCAGATTGGTGGAAGGGAAGATCACCAGCAGGGTGATGATGAACTGCTTCCACTGGGGCGGCTGGCGCACGCCGGGGTTGGGTGGGGTAAACCAGAACTCTGCGCCGGGGCGGATCTCGATATGGTCGTTCTCCAGCAGCAGCGGGGTGACCTCTTCGATGTATTGCTTGCGCAGCGGCGAGTGGATCCAGCGGTACAGATTGTCGAGGTTGTCGAAGCGAACCAGCACCGTATAGGCCTGCTCGTCGCCGGAAGGGCGGATGACGTTGACGCCCAAATGGCCGGTGAAGCCCGCGGCGTCCGGCATGATGCGGTTCAGCCAGGCCTCATAGGCCTGCTCGTTCCCCGGTGCCAAACGGTGGGTGATCACCAGCGTGACATGCTGCGGATGGGCCATAAAACCGACTCCTGAAAATACCCCGGCGCGGAGCCGGGGTAAGGGGAATTATTTCAGCGTGCGGGCCGGTGCGTGGTGCACCATGGTGTAAGCGTAGTCGACGCCCATGCCGTACGCGCCGCTGTGTTCGCGCACCAGCGCCATCACCGCGTCGTAGGTGTCTTTGCGCGCCCAGTCGCGCTGATACTCCAGCAGCACCTGCTGCCAGGTCACCGGCACGGCGCCGGCCTGCACCATGCGATCGATCGAGCGCTCGTGCGCATCGACGGAGGTGCCGCCGGAGGTGTCGGTCACCACATACACTTCATAGCCGGCTTCCAGCGCCATCAGCGCCGGGAAGGTCAGGCACACTTCGGTCCACAGCGCGGAGATCACCAGCTTTTTGCGGCCGGTGGCTTCCACGGCTTTAACGAAGGCCGCGTCTTCCCAGGAGTTCATCGAGGTGCGTTCAATCGGGGTGATTTCCGGGTGTACCGCCAGCAGTTCCGGCCAGATATAGCCGCTGAAGCTTTCGGTTTCTACCGAGGTGAAAAGGGTTGGCACGTTGAAAATCTTGCCCGCCTTCGCCAAACCAACAACGTTGTTTTTCAGTTGCTGACGATCAATATTAGCCACGCCGAAGGCCATTTGCGGTTGATGGTCGATAAAAATCAGTGCGGAGTTGTCTTTATCAAGCAGTTGAAACTTGGACATAATTTACCTTCCCAGTGATATTTCGGTTGAACATCTGATGAGTGTAACGCCGATAAAACGCATGGTAGGCAGAGGGCGATTTCAAAGATACCGCAGAATTTTTGCCGACTTGTTGAGTTTTTTTATACACGGGAGAAAGCATGAGATTAAACCTGGAAGCGCTGCTGATTTTGGACGCGCTGGACCGGCACGGATCTTTCGCCGCCGCGGCCGCCGCACTGTTTAAAACCCCTTCGGCACTCAGCTATATGGTGCAAAAGCTGGAGAACGATCTCGACATCACCCTGCTGGATCGCTCCGGCCACCGGGCGAAGTTCACCGATACCGGCAAGCTGATGCTGGAAAAAGGGCGGGTGCTGCTGCGGGCGGCGCAGGATCTGGAGCAGCAGGCGCGCTACGTGGAGAACGGCTGGGAAAGCGAGATCACGCTCGGGATCGATGCCTCCTTCCCGTTTGCCCGCCTGTTGCCGCTGATCGACGAGTTCTATCGGCAGCATCATCATACCCGGCTGCGTTTCAGCCACGAGGTGCTGGCCGGCTCCTGGGAATCGCTGGTTTACGGCTGCGCCGACATTATCATCGGCGCCATCTGCGAGCCGCCGTCGCGGGTGGGTTATGCGTTCAGCCGCCTGGGGCAGTTGGATTACGTGTTCGCCGTCGCGCCACAGCATCCGCTGGCGGCGCTGCCGGAACCGTTGCCGAAAGATGAGATCCGTCAGCACCGGGCGGTGGTGGTGCGCGATACCTCGCGGGTCAACGCGCCGCAGAGCCTGAACCTGCTGGAAGAACAGGATACGCTGACGGTCTTCGGCTTCGACGCCAAGCTGCAGGCGCAGTTGGCCGGGCTGGGCTGCGGCTATCTGCCGCGTTCTCTGGCGGAACCTTACCTGAACAGCGGCGAACTGGTGGCGAAACGCGTTGAATCTGAGCGCTGCAGCGACGTTGCCTATTTCGGCTGGCGGGAAAGCGCCAGCGGTCTGGCGGCCAAGTGGTGGCGCGAGCGGCTGCAGCGTTACGCGGATGACGGCGAGGCTTACCCGGCGGCGCAGTGATCGCCGTCATATAAGGATTAACAACCCAATAAGATATAGGGAATGAAAAAGACACTAGGCCTGTTGGCGCTGTTGCTGTTAAGCGGCTGCGGCGCCGGGCGTCAGGCCGGCATCCCGTTGCCGCAGCCGCAGGCCGAGGCGCAGGCCACGGCGCCGCTCAGCTATCCGGTGCGGGTGCATAACGCGGTGAGCCGCGAGCAGCGTTTGCCTGAACGCGCGCGCGGCCAACGCTGCACCATCAGCATTCGGCTGCGACCGGACGGCAAGCTGGCGAGCAGCAAGATCGTAAGAGGCGACGCGCCACTGTGCGCAGCGGCGAGCGCGGCGGTGCAGCGCGCGCAGTTTCCGCCGATGGCCAACGCCACCGAGTATGCGCTGTTCAACGCCGTGGTGCTCGATTTCGTTCCCTGAAGATGTGACCGACGGGCCGCCTGCGCGGCCCGTTTTTTCGCTTTTACGCGTACGCAACCCGCTGAATTTTCACTTAGCTTTGCCATTTTCGTTATTTTGAATGCCGCTACGGCTCACGGATACTGGGAGAAAATCTCTTACCGCGAGCTGCAGCATGTCCCACGCCCACTATTTGCACCCCGAACAGCGCGAACGAATCAGGCAGCTTTATCGGCGCCGGCATTGGCGGCTGGAGCTGCCCACCTGGGGGATCATGGCGGCGGTGTACGGCGGCTGGTTCGGCGTGGCGCTGGGGTGGCAAACGCTGGGCCCGTGGCTTGGCGCGCCGCTGCTGATACTGCTGACCACCTGGTACATGTCGTTGCAGCACGAGCTGATCCACGGCCATCCGACGCGCTGGCCGCGCGTCAATCAGCTGTTCGGCCTGTTGCCGCTGGCGGTGTGGTATCCCTACGGGCTGTATCGCGATTCGCATCTGCGCCACCATCGCAACGACCACCTGACCGATCCGCACGAAGATCCCGAAAGCTATTACTTCAGCGCCGCGCAGTGGCGGCGCTATCCCCGGCTGCTGCCGCTGCTGGCCGCCGTGCGCAATACGCTGATCGGCCGGGTGCTCCTTGGCCCGGCGCTGGATATCGCCGCGACCCTGGTCGGGGCGATGAAAGCGCTTGCCGCCGGGGAGTGGCGCGTCTGGGCGAGGTGGTTGGTGCACCTGTCGCTGTTGGCGATGCTGCTCGACTGGCTGCAGGCGCAGGGTATCGGCGCGGCGTTTTACCTGCTGGCCATCAGCTACCCGGCGCTGGCGCTGACCAAGGTAAGATCGTTTTTTGAGCATCGCGCCGTGGACGCACCGCAGGCACGTTCTATTATTAATGAGGCGGGTTGGCCGTGGCGGCTGCTGTTTCTCAATCTGAACTACCATTTAGTGCATCACGATCTGCCCGGCCTGCCCTGGTATGGTTTGCGCGAAGTCTATCTGGCGGAGCGCGAGGCGTACCAGCGCCGCAGCCAGGGATTTGTCGCGCAAGGCTACGGCGAGTGGCTGCGCGATTACGCCCTGACGCCGATCGACGTCGGCGTGCATCCGTTGCGCGCCGGTGAACCGCAGGGGGAGGGCGATGCCCTGCCGACGGAAAAATTTATTGCGCGCTGGAAGCGCGTTTCTCAGGATTTTCCAACCTAACCGGCCCATGAGCCGGAAAACGTATAACCAGAGGAAAAGTATGGCAATCACCTTATCACGCGGACGTTCCTTTGCCGTCGCGCTGGCCCTGCTGGCCACCGGCGGTCTGGCGCAGGCGGCCGACTCGGTGCGCGTCGGCTCCAAGATCGACACCGAAGGTTCGCTGCTCGGCAACATCATCGTGCAGGTGCTGGAAGCCAACGGCATCCAGACCACCAACAAGCTGCAGCTCGGCACCACCAAGGTGCTGCGCGGCGCCATCACGTCCGGCGAGATCGACATCTACCCGGAATACACCGGCAACGGCGCGTTTTTCTTCTCCGATGAGAAAGATCCGGCGTGGAAGAACGCCCAGGCCGGTTTCGAGAAGGTGAAGCAACTCGACTACGACAAAAACAAAATCGTCTGGTTGGACGCGGCGCCGGCCAACAACACCTGGACCATCGCCATTCGCCAGGACGTGGCGGAGGCCAATCACCTGAAGACGCTGTCGGATCTCGGCAAGTGGATCAACGGCGGCGGCAAGTTCAAGCTGGCGGCCTCGGCGGAATTTATCGAGCGGCCGGATGCGCTGCCGGCGTTCCAGAATGCCTACGGCTTCAAGCTGAATCAGGATCAGCTGCTGTCCCTGGCCGGCGGCGATACGGCGGTGACCATCAAGGCGGCGGCGGAGCAGACCTCCGGCGTCAACGCGGCGATGGCCTACGGCACCGATGGCCCGGTGGCGGCGCTGGGGCTGCAGACGCTGGCGGATCCGAAAGGCGTACAGCCGATCTACGCGCCGGCACCGATCGTGCGCGAAGCGGCCCTGAAGGCGCACGCCAATCTGCCTGAGCTGCTGAAGCCGGTGTTCGCCTCGCTGGACGGGCCGACGCTGCAAAAACTCAACGCGCAGATCGCCGTGGAAGGCCAGGACGCCAAACAGGTGGCGGCCGCTTACCTGAAAGAGAAAGGGTTTGTTAAGGGATAATGCCGAGGTGCCCCCTCTGCCGTCGGGAGAGGGGGTAAACCGAGGGAACCGGAGCGTTTCTTTGACTATCGCCGTAAAACATCGCGTCTTGTTGACGCTGTTCATGCTGTTGCTGCTGGCCGCGTTCGGCCTGCCGTTCCTCAGTTATGCCCCCAATCGCCTGTTGTCGGGCAAAAGCCTCTCCTTGTTCTCCCTGCTGCACGGCCCGGCGCTGTGGCTGCTGTTGCCGCTGGCGGCATTGGCGATCCTCAGCCTGTTGCCGCCGACGCGGGGACGGGCGCTGCTGGCGGCGCTGGCCGCCTGCGGGGTGCTGACGCTGGCCTTCTGGATCAGCGGGCAGGCCGCCGGGCGTCTGGCGCAGGAGGGATCGCGCCTGGCGCGCACCTCCTGGGGCAGCGGGTGCTGGCTGACGATGGCGCTGAGCCTGCTGATCGCCGCCGACGCCATGGCGCGCATCACCGCGTCGCACCTGTGGCGCATGCTGGGCAACGCGCTGGTGCTGGTGCCGCCGGCGCTGCTGCTGTTCGGGCATCAGCTCGATCAGCTGTCGCTGCTGAAGGAGTACCACAATCGCCAGGAGGTGTTTGACGCCGCGCTGCTGCAGCACCTGACCATTCTGCTGGCGACGATGGCGCCGGCGCTGGCGATCGGCGTGCCGCTCGGGGTGCTGTGTTTTCGCTCCGAGCGCTGGCAGCGGCCGATTTTCTCCGCGCTGAACATTATCCAGACCGTGCCGTCCATTGCGCTGTTCGGCCTGCTGATCGCGCCGTTGGCGGGGCTGGCGACGGCGGTGCCCTGGCTGGCGGAACACGGCGTCAGCGGCATCGGCATGGCGCCGGCGATCGTGGCGCTGGTGCTGTACGCGCTGTTGCCGCTGGTGCGCAGCGTGGTGGCGGGGCTGCAAAGCGTGCCGGCGGGGGTGATCGAATCCGCCACCGGCATGGGGCTGACGCGCGGGCAGATCTTCCTGCGCGTGCAGCTGCCGTTGGCGCTGCCGCTGTTCCTGACCGGCGTGCGCATTTTGGCGGTGCAAACCGTCGGCATGGCGGTGGTGGCGGCGCTGATCGGCGCCGGCGGCTTTGGCGCCATCGTCTTTCAGGGGCTGCTCAGCAGCGCGCTGGATCTGGTTCTGCTGGGGGTGATCCCGGTGGTCATGATGGCGGTCATCGTCGATTCGCTGTTTAAATTTTGGGTTTCAATCCTGGACGTATCGCGCCGATGATTCACTTTGAGCAAGTCAGCAAAATTTTTCAGGGCAAGCCGGCGGTAGACGATCTCACGCTGCACATCGCCGAGGGCGAATTCACCGTGTTGATCGGCACCTCGGGTTCCGGCAAGTCCACGACGTTAAAAATGATCAATCGCCTGATCGAGCACGATCGGGGCAAGATTCTCTTTGCCGGCGAAGAGATCCAGTCGTTCAAACCGCAGGATCTGCGGCGGCGCATGGGCTATGCGATCCAATCGATCGGCCTGTTTCCGCACTGGACGGTGGAGGAAAACATCGCCACCGTGCCACAGCTGCTGAAATGGCCGCGCGCGCGCATTCGCGATCGGGTAACCGAACTGCTGGAGCTGTTGCATCTGGAGCCGGATCTGTTTCGCCGTCGCTATCCGCATCAGCTGTCCGGCGGGCAGCAGCAACGGGTAGGGGTGGCGCGCGCGCTGGCCGCCGATCCCGAGGTGTTGCTGATGGACGAACCGTTCGGCGCGCTGGATCCGGTCACCCGCGCGGCGTTGCAGGCGGAGATCGCGCGCATCCATCAGCTCTCCGGCCGCACTATCGTGTTGGTGACGCACGACATCGACGAGGCGCTGGGCTTGGCGGATCGCCTGGTGCTGCTCGATCAGGGGCGGGTGGTGCAACAGGGCACGCCGCTGGCGCTGCTGACCGCGCCGGCCAATGACTTCGTGCGGGACTTCTTCGGGCGCAGCGATCGCGGCATCAAGCTGCTGTCGCTGGGAACGGTGGCGGAGCGAGTGCGGTCCGGTGCCGCCGAGGGCGAGCCGATCGCCGCCGCCATGAGCCTGCGGGAGGCGCTGTCGGTGTTTGTGGCGCGCGGCAGCGACTGCCTGCCGGTGGTGGATGAACGGGGCGAAGCGTTGGGGGTGTTGCACTTCAACGATCTGATCGCCGGGCAGGCGCTGTCATGAGCGGGCGCATCTGGCGCCTGCTGCGCGATCCGCTGCCCTGGACGCTGGCGCTGTTGTTGGCGCTGGTGTTCGGCATGGATCATCTGCGCGGCCTGTTCGCCGCCTGGTTCCCCGATCTGGAGCGGCCCATTTATCAGCAGGACAGCTTTATCGCGCTGGTGGGGGCGCACCTGTCGCTGGTGGCGATCTCCAGCCTGATCGCGGTGGCTCTCGGCGTGGCGGCCGGCGTGGCGGTAACCCGGCGCAGCGGCCGGGAGTTTCGTTCGCTGGTGGAAACGGTGGTGGCGGTAGGGCAGACCTTCCCGCCGGTGGCGGTGCTGGCGGTAGCGGTGCCGGTGATGGGCTTCAGCGAACAGCCGGCGATCATTGCGCTGGTGCTGTACGGCCTGCTGCCGATCTTGCAGGGCACGCTGGCGGGCATCGAATCGGTGCCGCCCGCCACGCGCGAGATTGCCCGCGGCGTGGGGATGAGCGCCTGGCAAATTCTGTGGCGGGTCGAATTGCCGCTGGCGGCACCGGTGATCGTCGCCGGGATCCGCACGTCGGTGATCATTAACATCGGCACGGCGGCCATCGCTTCCACCGTCGGCACCAAGACCCTCGGCTCGCCGATCATCATCGGTCTGAGCGGCTTTAACACCGCCTATGTGATCCAGGGCGCGGCGGTGGTGGCATTGTTGGCTATTATCACCGATATGCTGTTCGAACGTTGGGTGCGTTATCTCACCGCCTGGCGTCAGCAGACGCTGGCGACCACTCCGGCGGGGTAAGGGGGAAATGATGCAGGTGTCTCTACCGATGTACGGCGTTGGCCGGGAGCAGGCCGAATCTTTCTGGCAGGTATTGCGCGACAAGCTGCTGCGCCTGGGGCTGCCGGCGGCGCCGGAGCGGCTCAGTTGGCCGGACGATTTGGCGCAGCACTGGCGGCGCGACGATCTGCTGCTCAGCCAAACCTGCGGTTATCCGTTGGTCAGCACTCTGCCGCAGGTGCAGCTGATCGGCACCTACCATTATCGGGTTGAGGGGTGCGACGGGCCGAATTACCGCAGCTGGCTGGTGGTGCGCGCGGGCGACCCCGGCGAACGGTTGGCGGATTTTCGCGGCCGGACGGCGGCCTATAACAGCACCGATTCCCAATCCGGCTACAACGGCCTGCGCGCGCTGATCGCGCCGCTGGCGCAGGACGGGAAATTCTTTGGTGCGGCGATTGCCTCCGGCGCGCATTATCAGTCGCTGAAGCTGATCCGCAGCGGGCAGGCGGATATCGCCGCCATCGATGCGATCAGCATGGAACTGCTGCGCCGGGCGCAGCCGCAGGCGCTGGAGGGGCTGAAAATCATCGGCCGCACGGCAGCGGTGCCCGGTCTGCCGCTGATCACCGCGGCAGGTACGCCGCCGGAACAGGTGGAAATCCTGCGCGCCGGCGCCCGAGCGATGCTGGATGAGGCGGTCAGCGACCGCCTGCTGATCGGCGATTTCAGTCTGGTGCCACGTTCGGCCTACCAGATTATCACCGTGCTGGAACAGCAGGCCGCCGCGCAGGGCGTGACGGCGCTCTAGCCGCCGTTACAGCAGGGCGTCGCCGTCGATGTCGATCGCGCTGCCGGTGACGAAGCCGTTCTCCATCGCCAGCAGGTAACCTGCCGCGCGTCGGCCTGTATCAGGCGCAGCGCGTCGTTTTTCTCCCCGGCGTGGGGAAGGCGGCTATGGCGCGGTGAGGAACTGCTCGAAATGTCTGGTGCCCGCATCGCTCGCCGGTGTCGGAACGCGTCAGGCGGCTGCAGCGCTTTTTACAGCTGCGCTGCCAGCGCTGGCTGGACGATCACTTGGCCTGAAGGGTTTCGGTTTGCGCCGGCGTGGCGGCGGCATCCCCGGCAGGCGCGCTTTCTTCGTGCGGGGTGGTGGAACGGGTGTAGATGTTCAGCCCGGCGAGGAATACGCCGCCCAAAGAACCGAAGGCGCACAGGGCGATGACGATGACGAACGCTTTTTTCAGCATAGGAATAATTTCGCAGGTTGCTTGGAACAGCGGGAATTATAGCCCCTTCGCCGGGTGAAACAAGAATCGTTTTTAACGGCGGCCCGCAGACCGCCCTTTGCGATCGCTACCGTTCGCTGTCGATGGCCTGCACGCGGGCCGGGCGGACGAACAGGTATTTTCCCAGCGTCACCAGCACCACCGCCGCCACGATGATCACCAGCGCCAGCCACTCGCGCGGCGCCAGCGATTCGCCGGCAAAGCCGATGCCGAGCAGCACCGCCACCACCGGGTTGACGTAGGCGTAGCTGGTGGCGACCGCCGGGCGCACGTTCTTCAACAAGAACATATAGGCGCTGATCGCCAGCATCGAGCCGAAGACGATCAGATAGCCCAGCGCCAGAAAGCCGCCGGTGCTCGGCATCTGAGTCAGACGCTCGCCGCTCAGCTGACTGGCTGCCAATAACACCACGCCGGCGACCAGCATTTCCGCCGCGCCGGCCATCGGCCCGGCCGGCAGCGAGATGCGCGATCCCAATACCGACCCGAAGGCCCAGCTGGCCGACGCCAGCAAAATCAGCAGCGCGCCGGTCGGGTTGCCCACCAGGTTGTTGCCGGTATTAAGCAGCACGATGCCCACCAGACCGAGCGCGATGCCGGCCCATTCCAGTTTGGTGTTGCGCATCCCCCACAGCAGGCTGAAGCAGAGGGTGAACAGCGGCACCGTCGCCACCATCACCGCGGCGATGCCGGACGGCACGTGTTGGTGCTCCGCCACCGTCACCAGGCCGTTGCCCACCGCCAGCAGCAGAATGCCGATGGCGCCGGCGGCCAGCCACTGCTTCGGCGTCGGCAGCGCGTGGCCGCGCCAGGCCAGGAAACTGAACAGCAGGATACCGGCAACCAGAAAGCGAATGCCGGCCATCATCAGCGGCGGCCACTGCGCGACGCCGAGGCGAATGACGAAATAGGTGGAACCCCAAACGATATATAACGTGAACAACGCCCCGATCAACGGCAGGACGCTACGGCTTTGTTGGCTAAGCATAGGGATATGTTTTTGCAGGGGTGATTATTATTAGAACGCTCAGTAAACCCGATCGGGCAACCGATAAGCAATGGCTTTCGGCATTATTTTTCCCGGCCGCCGCCCGCCGTTCAGCTGTCCCGCCGCTTCCACTGCAGCCAGCTGACGGCCGGCAGGTAAATCGACCAGCCGACGGCCAGCAGCAGCAGCATGAACTCCGGCGGCACGCCGGGCAGCAAGGCGTCCAGCTTCCAGGACACGGCGTAGGCGAAGGGGCCGACGGCGGCGCCCAGCACCGCCAGCGGCCAGGGGGCCGCTCTGACCACGTCCAGCAGCCAATACCACCAGCAGCCGAAGCCGATCCACAACGCGATGGTCCAGAGCGGCAGGCCGTGTTGCCCGCTGTAGTGCAGCACGCCGCTGTAGCTCCACAGCCCATCCATGCCGATACCGCCCAGGGCGGCCAGGGCCGCGCCTTTGCGGCGGGCGGCCGGGGTAAAGATCAGCGCCAGCGCCGCGCCGGCCAGCAGGATGCCGTTGAGCCGATCGCGAGTCAGCAGCGCCAGCAGCCAGCAGACGCCCAGTCCCAGCGTCGCCAGCCAGAATCCGGCATGCGGCTTCTTCATCGTTCAACTCCCGTGGGGTTACTCTGCCGCTGCGCGCCAGGCGCCGACGGATTTGCCAGAGCGAGCGCGAGGCCCGCTGTTGGTCTGAATATGCGTTAATTCAACCTTAGAAGGGAAGGTGCGGGATGCACAAGCAGAATAATCTGTACCGGTTGAAA
>Ga0308161_1001129_pt1 | contig 34132 bp, 36 predicted proteins | sample PhyFR2_FD_201034 | JGI IMG/M metagenome (GOLD analysis project Ga0308161, IMG submission 201034) | Phyllosphere microbial communities from UC Gill Tract Community Farm, Albany, California, United States - DLSLF.R2 | ecosystem: Host-associated > Plants > Phyllosphere > Unclassified | place: USA...
TATTCAAGCTGTTGCTTCCAAACGAAATCACATCCCAAGAAAATCTCTAAAGTATCAAACACCGATGGAAATATTTTTGAGAAATATAAAACCAGATGATTTGTCTAACTTAATTTGACAAATGAAATTATTTAGAACTACTGCATAAACTTGATAGTAATCAAGTTTATATCTCTTAAAAACTAATATACTGTGGTTGTACTAAAGTATAGGAGGGGTTTATATGCAACAGACTATATTGAAACATAAAAATCATATTACAGTTATTAGTGGTCTATTCATTATTATAGGTTTTATTGCACATTTCATCTTTACCAATACGGTTATCTTTAATAGTGCTTTTATAATTGCTTCCATATTGGGTGTTATACCAATTGCAATACAGGCTTATCAGGCTATAAAAGTAAAAGTAGTGAGTATTGATGTTTTAGTAACGATAGCCGTTATTGGTGCTTTCTTTATTCAAAATTACGAAGAGTCAGCTATTGTTACTTTTTTATTTTTATTCGGGTCATATTTAGAACAGCGTACACTTAAGCAAACACGGTCTGCTATTAAAGAGTTGACGGAAATGGCTCCAGAGACTGCTTTTAAGCAATTGAACGAGGGACAATTTGAAGAAGTAGATATTGATAAAGTAAAGGAAGGGGATATTCTCTTAGTAAAAACTGGGGCCAAGATTCCAGTAGATGGTAGGGTAACTACTGGAAAAGGATATGTAAATGAGGCTAATATCACCGGCGAATCTTTACCTCTAAAGAAAGAGAAGGGTGACAAAGTATTTGCCGGTACCACTATGGATAATGGGACTATTCAAATAATCGCTGATAGAATTGGGGAGGATTCTACATTTGGTCGAATTATTGAATTAGTAGAAGAAGCACAAGATTCTAAATCGGAAGCTGAACGATTTATTGACCAGTTCTCTCGTTGGTATACACCTGTGGTCCTTATCATTGGGCTATTAGTTTGGCTACTAACTAAAGATACAGCACTTGCGGTTACTGTATTAGTACTTGGTTGCCCAGGGGCCTTGGTCATTGGTGTACCTGTTTCAAATGTCGCGGGTATAGGAAATGGTGCAAAGAATGGAATTTTGTTTAAAGGTTCTGAAGTGATTAGTCATTTTGCAAATGTAGATACAGTCCTATTTGATAAAACAGGTACCTTAACTGAAGGAAAGCCTGAAGTTAGCGAATTCGTTTACTATGGAAATAATCAAGAGGAGGATTTATCTCTATTATACTCGGTTGAAAGGGAATCTGATCATCCCTTAGCTGTCGCTATTACAAATAAATTAGCGCAATATAAACTAAGACCTGTAGATAATACGCAGGTTATAAAAGGTGGGGGTGTAATTGCTCACGTTGACGGACACCTTGTTGCAGTAGGGAATAAAACCTTAATGGAACAAGAAAATATACCACTATCTGATGATGTTCTTAAAGAATTAGATAAATTAGAAAGAGCCGGTAGTTCAATTGTATTAACGGCAGTTGATCGTAAGTTAATTATTTTAATGGGAATCCGTGACCAAGTTCGAGCAGGTGTTAAACAAGACCTACAAAAATTAAAATCACTTGGTGTTAAAAATCTCATTGTATTATCAGGGGATAATCAAGGCACAGTTAATTTAGTTAAAAAGGACCTAGGATTAACCGAGGCTCATGGCGATATGTTACCTGAGGACAAGCAAGCGTTTCTAAAAGAAAGACAGTCTACTGGTGAAATTATTGCTTTTATTGGTGATGGTGTGAACGATAGTCCTTCTCTAGCTACTGCAGAAGTAGGGATTGCTATGGGAAATGGGACAGATGTGGCTATTGAAAGTTCAGATATTGTTCTAATGAATTCCAATTTTAATCGTCTCCCCCATGCTTTAGGTTTAGCTAAAGGGACATATGCGAATATGCGACAAAATATTCTAATTGCTGTTGGTGTGGTGATAATTTTATTGGTTAGTTTAGTATTTAGTGAATGGATGTCTATGTCGATTGGCATGTTAGTTCATGAGGCAAGTATTTTAGTAGTTATTTTAAATGCGATGAGATTAAGAAGATATGAATTAAGATAATTGATCTACGTCAATTATCTTAAAAGAAATGTCCTGTATAATTTATTTAAAGGAGTGATAGATATGACTAAAGCAACATTAAAATTAGAAACATTAACTTGTCCATCATGTTTACAAAAAATTGAAAATGGTTTAAAACAGACAGCTGGTGTAGAAAAAGATTCTGTAAAAGTACTGTTCAATGCAAGTAAGGTAAAAGTGGATTTTGATGAAGAACAAGTCAATTTGAGTGCAATTGAAAAATCTATTGAAAACCTAGGATATTCAGTTATTAGTTCAAAAGTAAAGGAAGGTGTATAAAATGACAACAGCAAATGAAAGACAAGAAAAATTAGCTGCTGAAAAAGCATATAAAGAACACATTCATCATACCAAGATTAATGCTGCAGCTGTCACAGATCATATACTTGCTAATATCCATACCTTACATGTAAAATTACATCAATATCATTGGTATGTAAAAGGCACAAATTTCTATTCATTGCATAGTGTTTTTGAGAATTTATATAATGAGAATGAGACATGGTTTGATAAGATTGCAGAACGTTTACTAGCTTCAGGATTTAAGCCAGCTTCAACAACTACTGAATTTCAGGAATTTACAATAATTTCTGAAGATCCGTCTGAAAAATATTATTCTGCTGAAGAAATGGTCATACAGTTAGTAGGAGATTTTAGGACTAATCGTGAATTTACCGTTCGTGCAATGCGTTTAGCACAAGAAGAAGCAGATGATGCATTAGAAGATTTACTAATTAGTTATAAAGATTACTTAGATATAAATATTTGGCAACTTCAAGCCTTCGTTAACAAGGATGCGTTAGAAGATGATGACTATATAGATAACGATTAATTAGGAGGAAAGCTGTATGGCACACCATCACCACCATAGTCATATAGATTGTATACGTTTAGTTCCGATTTTTAATCACCTAAATGAAGAACAAATGAGTTTAATTGCGCAATCAGCGCAAGAAGTACATTATGCAAAGAATGCGTTGTTATTTGGAAATGGTGATAAAGATGACACACTTTATATTATAAATAATGGGCGTGTACGTGTTTATAACTTAAATGAATCTGGTCGTGAACAAACTGTACGCATATTAAATCCTGGTGATTTTATGGGAGAAGTGGCTATTTTTCAAACTGAAAGTTACCATTCTAATTATGCTGAAGCAATATCAGAAGTAAGCATATGTAGAATTCATAAAAAGGATATGGATGACTATTTAGGCGCTTACCCAGAAATTATGAGAAGAATACTATCAGATGTTACGAAACGGTTACAGGTATCAGAAAAGCAAACGATGCAGGTTGGTTTGGAGCAAGTAGAGTCTCGTATTATTGATTTTCTATCAGAATACGTTGAAGATGAAGAAAACCATACTTATGTGACTTTACCAATGTCGAAAAAAGATCTAGCCTCCTACTTGGGTACAACCCCAGAAACAATAAGTCGCAAGTTCTCATCATTGGAAGAGAGAGGTTTAATTAAACAGCATACTCAAAAACATATTGAGATATTTGATTTAGATAAATTATTATTTGCATCAAGTTAAGTTAAATGGTTCTATGATAAATAGTATTGGTTACCAACACTATTTATCATAGAACCCAATTTTTTAGTACAATGATCCATGGTGATATCCTTTCTTGGTGTAGTTTTGTTTTAGAAGCCTAGAAAGTCAGCATAATTATCAATCTCATTTTCGTAAATATAAGTGGCAATATCTTTCATCACACTTATTTTATTTGTTTTCGTTAATTCAAAATAATTTTCAACATCAGCACCACCATGACCAACTATTTCATCACGTGAATATTGATATTTTTCAGGATTATCCAAATGAATAAAATATCTAATCATTCCACGTCCTGAACCAACTTTTTGTGGTGCAGGCACATTCAAAGGTTCAATAATTTTCTCAACTGCTTTTAACGTAATCGGCCCATCAGCCGATAACATTACATGCCAATGCGGTTTTTTGATCGTTCCATCAGGATTGAAATCTTTATCATGCAAGGGACTTTCAATCCAACGCATATGCATTTCGTCTAAAATCTCTCGCCAATTTTTTGGTGCACTCTCTGGATACACAATAAATGCCCAAACTCTTTCACTTCACTGACAACACCTTCTACTAGCGTTTTTATCTGTTCAGCCGTTACACTCTTAGATTTCTCAAAGAAAGCCGTAAAACCTCTGTAAATGCCCTTAATTTCGTTTTTAAGCGACTTATTCTCTTTTTCTAAATCTTCAATTGTTTCAATATTCCGATTACTCTTACGCACTAAATCATTGTATTCTTTCACTAATTCGCTATATTTCCCTTTAACTTTAGTGATTTCTTTAGGTAAATCAGTTTCCACATATTTCTTTAATCGCTCATTTGAGCTATATAAATCTTCATAGCCTTGTATTAAAGCATTTAATTTATCTTTAGGAATAATCACATTTCCTGTTTTACGTTCTTCATTTTTCATAGATTCATGTCGCAACTTACCAATATCAATGGTTTCGCCACTTGGTACTTTGACCGTTTTCGTTTCGTCTTTTAAATCTAAACTCTCTTTCTTGATTGTTGGTGTTTTATCGTTCGATAACGCTAAAACTTCTGACTTCCGCTGTTCCAGCGTGGTAGTCATCTCTTTCAATTCGTCTTTCGCCTTTTTATATTCAGACACAGTTAAATTTTTACGCTCTGACCCTTTTTCGCCACGTTTAAGGTTAAACCCTCGCTCTTGCAAGTACGTTGGCAACTCGTCTTGTACCGCCTGAAAGGCTTGTCGATTAAAGACTGTCTTTGCAGATAGCTTATGTTCAGCGTTAAATGGCACAATCCCTAAGTGCATATGAGGTGTCGTTTCGTCCAAGTGAACTTGAGCGTAACGAATATTATTATCGCCAAATTTTTCAGCGAAGTAATCTTTCGCCTGTTCGAAAAAATCTTTAATTTCTTTATCGTCTTTATCTTTAAAAAATTGGTTGTCAGAAGTTATGATCCATTCGTTTATTAATACAGCATCTTTTCTGACGGCATGACTACTTGATTTGTTATCGTTAATAAATTGCTGAATATCCGTTTTGTAATTGTCTGTGCGATTGACCAAATCATAATTCAAATACGAGCGTTCCGTATCAATATCTTTGTTTGAATGATTGTCAGTTAACCGTTGATTATGATTACCCATTCCGACTAAATTTCCAGCTTTCATCTTTTGCATTCTTGCGACTAAATAACTCATCATAAGTCCTCCATTCTTTGGTTTGGCGAATTAGCGGTAAAAAAACGTATCTGAGGTTTGAGGTTAGGATTCAAAAAAATATAAGAAAAGCCCCATTTAAGGGGCTTTTTTATCTATAAAATAAAGTTCAGAAAAGTCTCAATCGTGCCACTTTCATACATGATGTATAGTCCAAGTGGAATGAATACTAAGGGCACAATGATTCGCTCGTATTTTTCAATTGTCTCGGATATTAACGGAATAGAAGATAGCACCCGACTAAGCTCGCAAAAGATAATTATGCCGATTGCAAACACAAGCAACGCCACGAGGGTCTGTGACCAATCTAACGAAGCAAAATAAGGTATATAGATACCTAAATTATCTCCGCCAGACGCAATTGTCAGCAATGTGACTGTCCAAAACAGTTGATTTGCCTTGCTTTGTTCTAATCTTTCAATAATTTCTTCCTCTTCTTCTTCCTCACCTTCTCCAACAATTGCAAAGCGAATCCCTAAATAGATAGGGATTAAACCAAGCAATCCAACCATCCATGCTTCAGGCACGAAATTGACGACATAAGCAGCAACTAAACTCGCCCCTACAAGTAAGCCAGTTCCTAGATATTGCCCCGCATAAATATGCCATTTCTGTTTATTCTGTGATAGCTGTGCAAATAAAATAATTAAAATAATTAAATAATCGATACTGGTGGAAATATAAACACCAATAGCAGATATGATTGTCTGTCCCATAAAAAAACCTCCTGTATTAGTCAGTAATAAATCAGCAGATTTTAGGAGAGCACAGACACATTAATTTAGCTATCGCTAATGGGTAATGTCGAACGTAGGAAAGCATTTTACTCCTCCTCAAAACGTAGTTACAAAGTAATTTCTAACTGGAATTCGGTGACTACTTCCTTGTAAAGTATAACCCACTATACTTTACAAGGTAAAGTGTGGGCTCTCCGAGGGGTCTTGCAGACGGCTCTGTCGGCTCTTTTGAGCCGAGTATCAGCGCACCCTTATGGTGCATTTAGCTGATACCTGTTTGACGTTTTGCTACTCTACCTTTTCGGTAGGTATGCAAACCTCAAACCAAAATAAAAACCCCCTTCGACTTTTGATATGCTCCCATCATAGTAGACACTAGAAAAAACAAAAATTTCTAATCTACTATGATGGGAGTTTTTAGTATGTCTAAAAGAACAAAATTTAGTGCAGAGGAAAAGATGAACTCTGTTAATCAGATCTTGCAAGGAAAGACTTCTCGGAAAGCAGAAGCGAAAAGATTAAGGGTCTCTGAATATAGCGTAAAAAGCTGGATTCGAAACTTTGAAGCTGGTGGCCTAGAAAGGCTCGAAGAGCTTAAAACATGGACAAAGTACACTAATGAAACAAAATTAAGGGCAGTTGAAGCTGTTTTGTATGGAGGAAAATCGAGGCTGGCCGTGACGAAAGAGTATGGTATTTCTGATTTAAGTGTATTACGGAATTGGATTTCCAAGTATACTAATGGTGAGGAAATAAAATCCACCAGTAAAGGAAGTTCGGCATCCTATATGACTAAAGGCAGAAAAACAACATTTAAAGAACGAATCGAAATCGTACAGTACACGATCGCTCATGAGCTTGACTATAGTAAAGCAATCACGAAATATCAAGTAAGTTACCAACAGGTCTATTCATGGGTTCGAAAATACCAATCACTTGGAGAGGAAGGATTAAAAGACGGTCGTGGCCGCAAAAAGGAGCTAGATGAATTAACAGAAATGGATCGCCTTAAGCTAGAAAACAAAAGACTTCAAGCAGAAAAGGAGCAGCTTGAAATGGAGGTGGCTGTCCAAAAAAAGTTGCGGGAAATACGGGAAAGGTTCACACGCTAACTCTATCCCGAAAAGAAGAAAAATTCATTGTGTTTCAGATGCTAAACGAGGAACACGGCTGGTCGATCAGCCGTCTGTGTGAAATTACAGAGGTGTCAACGCAAGGATATTATAAATGGCTCAAGCGTATTCCGACTAGACAAGAAGAAGAAACACAGCGAATCGCTGAAATCATCAATGAGATCCATTTTAAGAATAAGAAAATTTATGGTTATCGCCGGATGACAGTAGCTGTGAATAAGAAATTGGGCACTTGCTACAATCCGAAACGGATTCGACGTATTATGCGTATTTTAGGTCTTTATTCAGTAATCAGGAGACCTCGCCCTTCTTGGCAGCGCTCAAACCCCATTCATCTAGCAGAGAATCATTTGAATCGCGCATTTGATTCTGCCACTGCACCTAATCAAGTTTGATGCACGGATGTTACTGAATTTAAGTATGGCAACGGTCAAAAGGAATACCTCAGTGCAATCGTGGACCTTTGGGACAAATCGATCATCTCCTATGTATTAAGCCCTAGAAATGATAATGAGATTGTCATTCAGACGTTGACGAAGGCCTTCGAAACGAACCCAAGAGCACGACCATTGATTCATAGCGACCGTGGTTTCCAATATACTTTTCATGCTTACAAAGCGTTGCGAGATACATTCAAATTTACTGCAAGTATGTCCCGAGTATCGAAGTGTCTTGATAACCAACCGATTGAAAGCTTTTGGGGCACTCTTAAGGCAGAACGATATTACCTGAATAAATATCTGACCAGAGATGAATTGATCGAAGACGTGGAAGACTATATCCATTTTTACAATCATGAACGAATGACATTAAAATACGACGGCCTCACTCCGATTGAAATCAGAAATAAGGTCGTCGCTTAAAAGTTTCTAATAACCTGTAAGAGTAGATGAGGAAAGCGCCTTTCCTCATCTACTCTGAAGGCCAGTTCGAGTGTGTCTCGAACAAATCATTTTTGTTTTTTTCACTGTCTACTTGACAGGAAGCTGTTCAGACTGGATATCGAGAAAGTATTTTGATTTTAAGAAAGCAAAAGTTCAATTTGAATAAATCGAGTTTAACACAAAGACCAAGGTAGCCGGAAAAAATTGAATGCACTTGCTAGAAATAATGATTATGATCGCGATACTGCTTGGGTGTCATCTGACAAGCATTCTTAAAGACCCGCTGGAAATAGCTCTGACTAGAAAAGCACAGGTAATTGCTGATTTCGCTGATACTTTTATTGGTAAAGGCCAGCAAATTCTGAGCTTCTTCCAATTTTCGCTGGATGATAAAGGCATTCACGCTGATTCCAAACTCTTCTTTAAATTTCAAAGAAAGATAGGAGCGACTTAACTCGACCGCTTCTGCGACATCTGTGACGCTCAATGGTCGATTGGTATTGTGGGTAATGTAGTGCATGGCTTTGTATAGGACGGAATGCTTACCAGGTGGAATCAACACTTCTCGCACACGTTGGGCAAAATCCAAGATGATTTTAATCTGCATGACATGAAGGGTTTTATAATCATGGGTACGCTCGATTTCCCGAATATAGACGTCGTGAAGCTGGTAGGCAATTTCAATATCCAAGCCCCCTTTGATTGCCGCCCGAGCAGACAAGGCAGTGTTGATGACCGCTAAATTTTTCTTTTGACGAATATTGTTATCAGCTAAGATGCCGGTGTGTAAGGTGACTGGATTTTTAAACATTTTTTTCAAAGCATCAAGATTTCCCTGCTGAATGTAACGCAGGTACTCTTCCCCATAAAGGTAATAACTACTGCGCATAATCTGTTGTTCTTTGGCTGAAAAGTAATTGGTTGTAAATATTTGAAGAACAGGTGCCTCATAATTGCCCTCAACCTTTTCAGAAAGTGCTTCAATCGAGATATGCTCTTGGTTACAGGTGTAATGGAGAAAGCAAAGAATATTCAAGAAATGGGCGAAGGAGTAGATGGAAATCTGCTGGAAAAATTCGACGAACTCTTTGGTCATTTTATAAGGGATGTGCGCGTCATTCATAATATCTTTAATTGCTTCGGCAGAATTGGCGGTGCTAGAGACCGGTCCCACGATAAGGGAGTAATTGGTATCGGTAATTTTAATAATGCCATAGTAAACAAATTGCTTTGTGATGGTATAGGCTACGTTATCCTCTGTCGCTAGTAATTCTGGTAGGTACCTCGATATTGGATCGAGTACTTTGACTTGATTGGGATACTGGATGATTTGCTCTTTCCCATCAAATAGATAAATAGGTACATTTACTGATTGATAATAGTAGAAACAAAAATTTTTTAGGGCAGATAATTCTTTTAACATTTTCTTCCTCCAAATAAAGAATCACAGTAACAAGACAATAGTATAATATAAAAAACAAAAGTGCAATAACTAATGGTAGCGCTATGATATATTTCTCCCTGTAGGAAGTCGCACTTATTTTAAACTTATATAATGGGGGAGTTCAAATGGATTATCAGAAAACAGCAGCAGATATTTTGAAGCTCGTTGGTGGAGAAGAAAATATTAGCCAAGTGACTCATTGTGCTACAAGACTGCGTTTCAATTTAAAAGACGATACGAAAGCAGACACTGAAGCCATCAAAAATGTCAAAGGTGTTATGGGGACAACCAATAATGGCGGACAGTATCAGGTAATCATTGGAAGCGATGTCGCGAATGTGTACAAGCAGCTAGTTGAGCTTGGTAGCTTTGGCAGCAGTAGCAATGAAACAGAGAAGAAGAGTCGCGGGATTTCTGCTTTATTTGATACGTTATCTGGTGTATTTACACCAATTATGCCAGCAATGGTTGGCTGTGCCATGATCAAAGCCATACTAATCATTTTAACTACGTTTGATTGGCTTTCAACTGAAAGTCAGACTTATGCTATCTTGACCTTTGTCAGTGATGCGGCCTTTTATTTTTTACCAATGCTTCTTGCATGGAGTGCGGCTGTGAAATTTAAAGTCAATGTTGGCTTGGCTATTGTTATCGCAGGCGTGTTGCTTCATCCAAGCTTTGCGGCTTTGATGAGTGGTGAAGAAGCGGTGAAATTTATTGGCTTACCAATAACCAATGCGACTTACACTTCTTCGGTTATTCCGATTATTTTAGCCGTTTGGGTAATGTCTTATGTTGAAAAGTTTGCCGAAAAGGTTTCACCAAATATTGTTAAAACAATTTTGAAACCCTTGTTGATTATTTTAATTATGGCACCATTAACACTGATTGTTCTTGGACCATTGGGAGCAATTGCCGGCGTTTATGTCGCTGAAGCCGTAGCTTTTGTGAATATTCATATGGGGTGGTTAGTATCCGGTATCGTCGGCGCAACCTTCCCGTTCTTGATTATGACAGGGATGCATTACAGCTTAGGACCAATCGCTGTAACAGCCTTTACAACAACTGGTTTAGAAGGAATCATTGGACCTGGGATGTTGATTCACAGCTTTACTCAAGGTGGCGCAGCAATGGCCGTTGCTTTGAAAACAAAAAACAAAGATTTGCGTCAGTTAGCACTTTCTTCAGGAACTACTGCTGTTCTTGGGGTTACTGAACCAGCATTGTTTGGAGTTAACTTACGTTTGAAAAAACCTTTACTAGCCGTTGTTGTGGCCGGTGCGGCCGGGGGGATCTATGTTGGTGCCTTTGGCGTAGCCAGAGCAGCGATGGGTATTACTGGATTAGCTACTTTACCAGCCTTTATCACGGAGAACCCAATGAACTTAGTTCATGCAATCATCGGCTGTGTGATTGGTTTTGGAACTGCTTTTGTTATGACCTTGATCTTAGGCTTTGAAGATGTAGTTGATGTGGAAGAAACAGAACCAAAAGAAACTGTTCGCACGATTTTGAAGGCTAGTGGCATGGTTAAAGCACCGTTAAAAGGTGAAGTGATTGAATTAAGCAAAGTCAAAGATGAAACCTTTGCTAGCGGTATGATGGGCAAGGGTGTAGCGATCAAACCGACGGAAGGCAAACTAGTATCACCGGTTGATGGTGTTGTTACAGCTTTATTCCCAACACTACATGCTGTCGGGGTAACTTCTGATGAAGGTATCGAGATTCTCATGCATATTGGTATGGACACTGTTCAGCTAGAAGGTAAATATTTTGAAGCATATGTTAAAAATGGCGACAAGGTCAAAGCAGGTGATCTACTGATTACCTTTGATATCGATGCCATCCAAAAAGCAGGTTACGAAATCACAACGCCAATCATCATATCTAACTCGAATCAATATACTGAAATCGAAGCTACTACGAAACCAGAGATTGTCTTGGGAGACGGACTATTAACGATCACACAATGAGGGGAATCATAAAAATGAAGAATTTCAAATTGCCAGATACATTTATGTGGGGCGGCGCAACTGCCGCTAATCAATATGAAGGTGCCTGGAACGTGGATGGCAAAAAAGCCAGTACCGCCGACATGATGACGGGTGGTACTCATACAACACCAAGAAGAATCACGCCCCACCTGGAAGAAGGGACGTATTACCCTTCTCATGAAGCTGTTGATTTTTATCACTATTACCAAGAAGATATTCGACTTTTTGCGGAAATGGGCTTTAAATGCTTCCGTCTATCCATTGCCTGGTCTCGAATTTTTCCAGATGTCGATGACATTACACCGAATGAAGCAGGCTTGGCGTTTTATGATCGTGTATTTGCTGAATTAAAAAAATACAATATCGAACCAATTGTTACGATTTCTCATTACGAAGCGCCTTTTTCTCTTGTAGAAAAATACAACGGTTGGGGAGAGCGTGGCGCGATTGATTGCTACATGCGTTATTGCCAAGTCTTGTTTGATCGCTACAAAGATTCAGTAAAATATTGGATTACGTTTAATGAAATCAACAGTATTACCGTTGCAGAGGGTGCGTATTTAGCAGGAGCATTGCTGGAAAAAGACAATGTTCAACTAAGATTTCAGGCATTGCATCATCAGCTAGTAGCCAGCGCAAAGGCTGTCAAATTAGCCCATGAAATCAACCCAGAATGCATGGTTGGTTGCATGATTAATTATAGTCTTGGCTATGCAAGCACCAGTAAACCCGAAGACATTTTAAAAGCGCAACGACAAGATCAAGTCAATAATATGCTTTGTAGCGATGTGCAGGTACGTGGGGCATATCCAACTTTTGCGAAGCGTTACTTTGAAGAAAAAGACATCACTATCGAAATGGCAGTAGACGACCATGAAATCTTGAAACAAGGCTGCGTTGATTTCTATACCTTTAGCTATTACAAATCACATGTAGTAGGCACGCGACCAGAAGGAGATGAAACCAAGGGTAATGTCTTTGGTGGCTTCAAAAATCCGTACTTAAAAGCGAATGACTGGGGCTGGCAGATTGATCCAGAAGGTCTGCGTTATGTCCTCAACAATGTCTATGATCGTTACAATATTCCTATCATGATTGTGGAGAACGGACTGGGCGCTGTTGATACGATTGAAGAAGATGGTAGCATTAATGATTCTTACCGTATTAAGTTTTTGAAGGATCATATTGAGCAGATGAAAGAAGCCGTTCATGATGGCGTCGATTTGATTGGCTACACACCTTGGGGCTGTATCGATTTGGTCAGTGCCTCGACGGGTGAAATGAAAAAACGGTACGGCTTCATCTATGTTGATAAGGACAATGAGGGGAACGGTACCTTACAAAGAAGAAAAAAACAAAGCTTCGATTGGTACAAGCAAGTCATTGCAACCAATGGTGGAGACTTATCTAGATAGTCAAGTGGAAAAATTAGATCAGCTGATTGAAGGTATTTCGCATGAGACCTTTTGGCAGGTTTTTCCTAAGATTTTGGGCATAGATGCCAAATTAACGTTATTGACTGAGTTAATGCCATTTGAAGACTTTTCAAATGAAGAGACATCCGGATTGTTGAGAATGATTATCGAGATTATTTTAAAGAGTTGTGTGGGTACGACTTAAGGATGAAAGAAAAACCCCTTCGATAATTTTTCATGTCGTATGAAATAGTACCTATTATTAAAAAAAGAGAGGGTTCAATTTAAAGTGGTACTCATGTCAAGGACACAATAAAAAAAGAGATTAAGCAACTTGAAGATGATTCCTATATTGAATAGGGGTCATCTTTTTTAAATTCCATTGATAGCGGTAATTATTATAGTAGACCATGTAATGATTGATTTTTGCCTTCAGTTCCTCCAACGTTCTTGCTGATTTATAATCCATTTCATCCTTCAGATGACCAAAGAAGGATTTCTGGGGCGCATTGTCCCAGCAGTTGCCCCTGCGAGACATAGACTGGCCTAGATTGTATTTCTTCAAAAGCTTCTGGAACTGAGGGCTTGTATAGTGACTTCCCTGATCAGAGTGGATAAAGGCATCTTTATGAAGCGTCACTTTCTTGTTATTCTTCAATTTATGAATGGTTCTAGTCGCAATATCTAAGGTAAGCCGATTGGCTACATGGTAAGCTAGGATTTCATTCGTACAAGCATCTTTTACGGTCGACAAATAAGCCATATTCGTCTCGTTATATGGCAAATAAGTGATATCTGTCAGTAACACCTTTCCAGGGATGCCCTGCTTGAATTCTCTATTTAATTTATTGGCAACGACTTGATGCTCCTTCGTAGCTTTAGCGATTCTTTTATATGGATTTGGCTTTCTATGCGGGCATACGATACCATATTTTCTCATGATTCCCCTAATTTTTTTACGGCTGAAATGAATGGCGAACTCCTTCTCCAATATCATCTTAATGGAACGTGAACCTTTCTTATACCCCCTACGATCGAAAGCTTTTAAAATGAGGTCCTTTGCTTCAGAATCTAGTTTCTCCCTTGCTTCTCGGAGAGGGGCCGCATTCAAGTAACTATAATATCCAGACCAGGAAACACCTAGAAGTTCACAAAAGTACCGAGTCATCCCCTTAAATACATTTTGCGCAAGTGTCTCCTTGATCAATGGATACGGCCTATCCGGCGTTAGATTTTCGCTTGCGTTTTGCAGCCTCCTTTCTGTCGTTTCTAGCTTTTTTAGCAGTTCCACCTGTCCTTCCAATAACTCAATTCTAGCCTTTTGCCTCGCAATTATTTCGGACGGTGTAAGCGTACGATTTAAGGGTCTGCCAGAAGATGTTTTTCTCGAATCTGTCAGTCCAATCAAGCCATTCTTTTCATAAGCTTTTTTTCATCTGAAGGCTGATTGTTCAATTCGCTTTATGCCAATGACCTCCACATCAAAGTCATTCTCCTCAAAAATCTGACGAGGGAGTTTGCCAGCTTGGTAGTCATCGATAAATCTATTTTTAAATTCGTCTGTATAAGTAATGGCCTTTTCGCTAACACGCTGTACATTTGGATTCTTTTGAAGGGTGTTTATCTCTTTACATGAAAAAGTTATTTTACTCATAATATCCCCTAACTCTCATATTCTTAATTCAAGTATACAAAAAATACCTGTAGGTTGGGCACTCTTTTTTACAAGTGTCCTATCTACAGGTACCATTTTAATTATTGTTCTCTTTTTTGTTAGGATAGGGTGCTCTTAATATTGTCGATTCATTGTGCCGCTAAGACAAAAATAGATGAGAATAATATGGTTTTTTATTTTCAAGTTTAATACAAAAGGGTCATAAACTTAATAGTTTTTGGGCTTTTTTTACTACTTATTTCATAGCTCCTTCAGTAGCAAAATTAATTTGAGGTTTTTGAAGGTAAAAGGTATAATTGGCTTTTTCATATACCATGAGAATCTAACAGAAAAGTAAAATCAGCTAAAGAACCAAAAGTATAAAAAAAGTAGATTCGATGATCAATCGCTATTATAAATTATAAAAAATTGATTTTTGCATTACATTGTAATACAATATATATATATAGATAAAAGGAGGGATTACAATGAGCGTTACAACGATAAGATTGAATGAACAAGAAGAGGCATTTTTTCAAAGCTATGCTGAGCTAACAGGTCAACCTTTATCAACTTTAATGAAACAAGCATTAACTGAAAAAATTGAAGATTACCTGGACTTGCAAGCGGGATCTGAAGCTCTAAAGAATCTATCTGGTGAATCTGTCTCTCTTAAAGACATGATGAAGGCTGAAGGTTTATGAAGTATCACGTTGAATTTGATAAACGCGCACAAAAAGAATTTTTGAAGTTAGATAAACCCATTCGAAAGCAGATTCTGCTTTGGTTGAATAAGAATATCGAGGGTTGTGAAAATCCGAGATGGACTGGAAAAGGTCTTACCGCTGATAAAAGTGGCTTGTGGCGATATCGAATAGGAAAATATAGATTAATATGTGATATTCGTGATGAATATGCTTTAGTTCTAGTTATAAAAGCTGGCAAGCGAGAAACGATTTATGACGGCTAGTTACTAAATGATAAAAAGGGGTCAGAAACTTAATAGTTTCTGACTCTTTTAATTTTGATCCAATTACGTTGCTGTATGTAATCCATTCGTCAAATATTTACTTTGTTTTTCTGCTAGCTGTTATGTTAAGAAGAAAGAGTGCAGAATGTTGCTAGAGTTACAATCAACCTTTCTATATCTTATCTTGACCATTTACATCAAGATTATTTTTCTGGCGATATTTCTTTGGTGATAATTTAAATGTTTCTTTAAATAGTTTATAAAATGTGTTTTGATTAGAAAAGCCTACTTGCTCACATATTTCAGCTATAGAAAGAGAGGTATTATCTAAAAGTATTAGTGCATTCTTAAAACGAATTTCTTGTAGTAATTGACAAAAATTTTTATGGAACATTTTACGTATCAGGTTGCTGAAGTAATTAGGAGAAAAATTAAAATGAGTAGCAATTTGTACTAGCGTTACTTCTTCAAAATGTGTATCCATATAGTGAAGAACATCAAATCTTAGCTTTGTTTGCTTTTCTGATTTTGTACAAGTACCTAAAGAAATACTATTTTCGTAATATTGAATCAGTTTTTCAAAAACGATTGAAATATAATGATGGAGAATGTTTAGGGACTGATGATTATTCTTTAGAAACTCGATCACAAGTAATTTGATAACCGTATCCAATTCTCCTTCTTTCTGAATGTTAAAGTAAAGATATCTCTTATATTTTTGACTTTCAAATAATGATTTAATCAGAAAATTACTCATTGGATTATCTGTTTTGAAGTCTTTAAAAAAAGTTTTAATAAAGTAATCTTTTGAAAAACGAAAGGCAAGCAAAATATCTTTTTCACCAGGGGCTTCAATTGAATGGGATACTTGAGTATCAAGGATTATGAGGTCACCTTTATTTAATTGAATTTTTTCATTATTGATAATTTGAATGATTGATCCTGAATAGACATAATTCATTTCAATGTAATCATGAGTATGCTCAGCTACAGCAAGAAATCGGCTAGTTTTTTTAAAATCAAACAGTTGCAAGTGATTTTCTAAAGGATGAAAAATTTGTTTTTGCCCTGAATGTGAAGAAAGCAGGTACATTTTTTCGTGATCGGTGTATTCCTTTAAATGATGGTCTAATCTTTCAAAATTCATGGTATGCCTCCTGAAAAACGTAGAAATTGATATAAAAAAAGATGAATTCTATCATATTTACATTTTGATACATCTAGTATAATACAGTTATCACAAGCTTGTAAACGCTTAATATGGAGGGTTATCATGGAAAAGTATATTGACAGAGTGCAGATATTCGCAAATAAATTTGGCAGTATCAGTTACATCAAAGCAATTACAGATGGGGTTTCAGCAGTTATCCCAGCAATTATCATTGGGTCACTTTACACATTATTTGGTAATATTCAATTTCAACCTTATTTGGACTTTCTGGAATCGACGGGAATCAAGAACTATTTATCAATTCCAAATAACACGACGATGGGAATTATTAGTATATTACTGACATTTACAGTTGCCTATAATTTTGCTCATAATTTCAAACAGGATGGGGTTTCAGCAGGGATTATATCGGTATGTAGCTTTATTTTATTGATTCCATTTGAGTTATTAGAAAGTGGTAGTAAAGCGATTCCAGTCGTATGGCTAGGAGCGCAAGGAATGTTTATGGCAATGATCGTTGGTGTCATTACAGGAAAATTATTTGTTGTCATGAAAGAAAAAAATATGGAAATAAAAATGCCAGAAAATGTACCACCGGCAACTGTCCGAGCATTTAGTGCGATTATTCCAGGATTAATTATTATTACTTTGTTCTTGATTATTCATATTGGTTTGGAAAAAACTCCTTTTGGAACTTTTCCACAGTTAGTCTCAACACTTATTCAGACACCACTTTCAGGAATTGGAAACTCTGTGTGGGCTGTAGCTTTGATTTGGTTGTTGAGTAATTTTGTCTGGTTTTTTGGTATCCATGGGATCGTTGTCGTTTCGGTAGTTAATCCCATTTTGATTTCTATTGATTTAGATAATTTAGAAAAAACCTCTGCAGGCTTAGAAGCAACGCAAATTATTGGGAAAAATTTCACGAATGTTTATGGAGGAATGACAGGAGCAGGTATTATCATGGGATTAATTATTCTTATGACATTTTTTGCTAAAAGTAAGCAATATCGCACACTTGGTAGACTATCGATTGTACCGGATATCTTTAGTATTGCGGAACCAGCTATTTTTGGTACACCAATCGTTCTGAATCTAGTATTGATTATTCCTTTCATGCTTATTCCGACAATCTCAACTATAGTAGCCTTTTTCTTAACAAAAGCTGGGATCTTGCCGATTTTAAGCGGCATCCAGTTGCCATGGAGTATGCCAGTCATTTTGCAAGGATTCTTGTTAGGTGGTTGGAGAGTTTCTTTGTATCAAGCTGCTTTATTGGTCTTCTCTGCACTTGCTTACTATCCTTTCTTTAAAGTATTGGATCAGCGAGCGTTTGCTATTGAAAATGGAGAAATTGAAGCAGATTAATTAGCAAAATATAAGGGAGACCCAGCAATGACACACACGATCGAGAATATCATGAAAAACAAATATGAGAACCACGTTTTGCCCTTTTTTTGGCAAAAGAGCACAGAAACAGAAGACACGATAATTACCTATATTCAAAAGATGTACGAAGCCGATATTCGAGAATTTTGTATAGAATCACGCCCATTTGAAGGTTTCTGTGAAGAACCTTGGTGGGAGAGAGTATCACTGATTATTCGCGAGGCGAAGAAAAGAGGAATGAAAATTTGGATTTTAGATGATATTCATTTTCCAACTGGTCTTGCTAATAACAAGGTGAAAAATTATCCTGATTTGAATAAAAAAGTGATTAAACATCATGTGGTAAATGTGATCGGTCCCTGCAGTGGGTTATCTCTGTCAGTCAATCAACCTTACCCAACCGATATTTCTTCAACATTTATAGGTGCAGTTGCTGTATGTGATGATCAGACAATAGTTTTGGAGCCAGAGATTATGGACAATTATCTCTATTTCGATCTTCCAAAAGGGCGATGGGAGATTTATGTCATGAATCTTAGTACAGAAACAGATATTGCACCAGATTATATCAATATGGTGAGTAAAGCTTCTTGCGAGATTTTGATCAATGAAGTCTATGAGAAACATTATGAAAATTTTGCTGAGGAATTTGGACAAACCATTATCGGATTTTTTTCAGATGAACCTGGGTTTCAGAACGAAAAAGGCGTAAAAAGTGACAGTTTAATTGGTAAAAATATGCCGCTACCATGGAGTGACGAGGTTTGCGAAAAATTAATTGAGTTGTATGGCGACACTTATTTGGTAAAAATTCCGCATCTGTGGAAACAGATTGATGATGAAACACCTCGTATCAGAAAGAACTTTATGGATATCGTCACTAATCTATACAAAGAAAACTTCAGTCTTGCACTAGGAAATTGGTGTAGGAATCATCAAGTGAAGTATATCGGACATGTGATTGAGGATCGAGAGTCGCACGTGCGCTTAGGAGTGGGAGTAGGTCACTTTTATCGCTCAATGATTGGACAAGATATGGCTGGATCAGATATCATCTCTAATCAACTAATCCCAGGGTTTGATTTTGGGAAACACTCATGGGCGAGAGGCGTTTGGGACGGCGAGTTTTTCCACTATGCATTAGGAAAGATGACTTCTTCATTAGCAAGAATCGATCCGAAAAAGCAGGGAAATGCAATGACAGAGGTTTTCGGAGCTTATGGTTGGCATGAGGGAGTCAAGCTAATGAAGTGGATTTTAGATCATTTGTTGGTCAGAGGAATCAATCACTTTGTTCCTCACGCTTTTTCGCCAGCTCCGTTCCCAGATGATGATTGCCCACCTCACTTTTATGCTCATGGACAAAATCCGCAATTTCGTTATTTTAAAAAATTGATGACGTATACGAATAAGATGGCTACACTTCTCTCTGGTGGTCAATATCACGCCGATGCAGCAATTATTTATCATGCAGAAAGCGAATGGACTGGAGACTATATGTCCTGTCAACAACCGGCTCGTATTTTAACTCAACAACAAGTAGAATTTGACATTTTGCCAAATGATTTATTTAAAAAAGATAATGATTATGACAGTATTATTGATCGTAATTTGATAGTTAATGGAAATGTATATTCACTACTGATTCTACCTTATTGTGAGTATATAGATGACGATTTATATCAGTTTATTTGTCGCAGTCAAGATTTAACGATTGTATTTATCGATGATTATCCTAAAGCAACATTAGAAAATAGAATGTTGCTTGATAGAGAGAAACTAAAAGCAAAGACACTTTTGTTCACCTTGGATGAACTAAGACATTATGTGGTTGATAATGACATAAGTGAATATAAATTAGAAGGTCAATTTCCATATCTCCGAGCATTACACTATTTGAAAAAACAAGAAGAATACTTTTTGTTTTTCAATGAACATCCATACGAAAAAGTTGAAACGTATATTAAATTGTCTCACTTTAAAAAGCCATGTCGTCTGGATTTATTGAATGAGCGAGTGACTCTTTTCTCAGAAGGTGAACTTATTTTAGAACCTTATGAGTCCTGTCTGATTTTTGATGGATCAGACAAAGATCTAATCATTGATCAAGAAACTAAATTTGCTAACACGCTTATTTTGGATGAAAGAGCACTCGTTTCTTTTGCAACAGCATCTTCATATCCCATTTTTAGTGGCGAAATGGTAGTAACTAAATTGGAAGATGTTACCAAAACGATTGCTCCTACATTTTCGGGGACAATACGCTACGAATTTTCTTTTGAATCGGAAGAAGCTTGTATGAATGCAAAAATCCGTTTAGATGAAGTGTATGAAGTCGCAGAAGTTACATTAAACGGAAAAAATCTAGGTGCAAGAATTTGTCCTCCATATGAATATTTTGAAGGGGAAATTGTAAAAGGGAAGAACCACTTGAGAATTGATGTAACGAATACTCTAGATAAATCAATTTATGAAAAACATTCGGCTGCACAAGTAAGGCAACCGTCAGGACTATTGAAACCAGTGAAAATCTATTTATAAATCATGAAAGAAATGGAGTTTTATGATGTTGAATTTACCGAAGGAGTTTATACTTGGAGCGGCAACAGCAGCGTATCAAAGTGAAGGGGCAACAAAAGTTGATGGGAAAGGACGAGTATTATGGGATTATTTTTTAGAAGAGCAAGGACGGTTTTCACCAGATCCTGCCTGTGACTTTTATCATCAATATCCGCTAGATTTAAAAAATTGTAAAGAATTTAATATCACTTCCTTACGTGTGTCAATTGCATGGTCTAGAATATTTCCAGATGGCAGTGGCAGAATTGAACCTAAAGGAGTTGCGTTTTATCATCAGCTATTTAAAGAGATGCGGACAAACGGTATTGAACCATACGTGACGTTACACCATTTTGACACACCTGAAGTATTGTTTTCTCAAGGTGACTGGCTAAATAAAGAGATGATTGATCATTTTGTGAACTTTGCGGTTTTTTGCTTTAAAGAGTTCTCAGAAGTTCGTTATTGGATCACGATCAATGAACCTACAACGTTGGCTAAGCAACAACGTATCACTGGAACTTTCCCTCCAGGAGAAAAGTTTCAATTTCATAAGTGTTTTCAGCAACAACATTATATGAATGTTGCGCATGCGAGAGTGGTCAATAAGTTTAGGGAATTAAGTATCCATGGTGAGATTGGCATTGTTCACGCGATTCAAACTGTATATCCCTATACTGACAAAGAGAGCGATCGAAACGCAGCGTTGAGACAGGATGTATTAGAAAATAAATTTTTGTTAGATGGAACTTTAAAAGGTAGTTACTCGCCAGAATTACTGGCGATAGTTGACACAATTTTAACTGAGAATCAGCAAAAAAGAATTAGTATCACCGAGCGAGATTTGGCAGAACTAGAACAAGCAGCTAGAAAAGTTGATTTTGTTGGCGTGAATTACTATTATAGCAAGTTTATCGAAGCATATGACGGACCCTCAGAGTTTATTCACAATGGTACAGGAACTAAAGGAATTGCAAAACGCAAGATAGCAAATGTAGGACAGGAAGTTTTCCGAAACGATTTGCCAATGACAGATTGGGATTGGCCTATTTATCCCAAAGGACTAGGGGATACATTAAAACGAATCCACAATGACTATCCACAAGTGAAAGCAATCTATATCACGGAAAATGGTTTGGGAATGAGAGAATCCCCAGATCAATCAGGAAATATTAATGATAGTGCTAGAATTGAATATATCGAGAGTCATTTGAAGGAAGTAGCAAAAGTAATGAAGGAAGGAGTACCAGTGAAAGGATACTTTGTTTGGTCCTTGCAAGATATGTTTTCTTGGACAAATGGTTATAATAAACGATACGGCCTTTTTTACGTAGACTTTGAAACACAGGAGAGAATACCGAAACAAAGCGCTTATTGGTACAAAGAACTTATCGAAAGAAAAGGAAAAATTTAATGGAGAAAGTTAGAGTTGATCCATCGGTGATAAAAGGAATTATTTTTGATTTTAATGGAACAATGTTCCAAGACTCGGATCTACATGAAGCCGCCTGGATCAAAATGATTAAGCACTATGCACAAGGAAATATCTCGGAAAAAGAGATATTGAAGAATATCCATGGGCGTACTAATGATGAGATTATTAGAACGTTTATAGCTAATGATTTATCAGTAGAAGAAGTGATTGCACTAGGAACTGAAAAAGAGTCATACTATCGAAGATTATGTGTCCAAAACAAACAAAGATTAGTTTTGACGTCAGGCTTGACAGAGATTTTAAATAAAATCCAAAAGATGAAAATACCCATGACAATAGCTACAGCTACTACAAAAGAAAATGTTGATTTTTATTTTGCGCAGTTTCAATTAGACCAGTGGTTCCATTATTCACAAGTAATATATGATGATGGAACTTTTCCTGGAAAACCAGCTCCAGATATTTTCATTAAAGCAGCAGATGCACTAGGAGTTCCACTGGAAAGCTGTATGGTGTTTGAGGATTCTTATTCTGGGATAATCGCTGCCTCAAGGGCTGGGATTGGAGCATTAGTTGCTATTGACACTGAAGGCAAGCATCAAAAAGTATTTTCTGATCTATTATTGCCTATTACTGCTACAATAAGCGATTTTTGGTCTGTAAAGGTAGTTTCTCCGACTTTTGAAAGAAGAGAAAACAAGCAATTACTCAATTGAAAACAAAAAACAATGTTATCATGCATATTCTATTACGGGTAACTTAATTGTGCGTAAGATATCTGACCGCAAGAACGGTTTATATATTTCAATCAACTAAAAGACTTACAGGATACACCTAAGATCATCCAAAGAATATCGTTGAAAACTCTTGATTAATCTGGAGTTTTCTTTTTTTAGGATTGATTTTTTATAATTGTTTCATTTTTAATCTTACTTCTAATAAGCTTTCATTCAAATAAAAATTATTCGTGAGGTTCCTTTTGTCATTTTTCTTTTAAATGGCAAAATAATTTGGTGCTAATAAGTATTAGGATTAATCTTTGATATGGTCAAAAACTTAAAAGTTTTTGATCCTTTTTTAATTTCTCATTTAATAGCTCTTTCAGCAGCTCAATTAATTAGGTCAGAAAGTATTTCATTTAGCGGTCAACAGATTATACTCTGTTGGACACTCCTTTAAACAGATTTTTAAATCATTAATAGTGTCCATGTAGATTGTGCAAAAAGCTTTCTCGAATCATAAAAAATTCATAATGAGTTATTTTGAGAAAGAGTGTTCAGAAAATGACTAATTTCTGGACACTCTTTTTAGATACTGTAATTTATATGTATCACTCTATTTTTGTGTCCATAAACTCGTAACTAAATCATTGTTCAATTAAAATTTAGGTTTATGAGTATTAGGACAAATCTTGGATGTGGTCAGAAACTTAAGGGTTTATGAGCTCTCTTTGATTGCTATAACTATAAAGGAGTTCAAGATAGAATATTCTTTAACAGTTTTTCTATGCTAAATTAACCTATAGTGAGAGTACTAACTATGCTATTAATTCCTATTTACTTAGAAATTATGAGTAAACAACTTGACCTTATATAGATGGTTGTCTATATTACATATATAGACAACCATCTATATAAGGAGGGTCGAAGAATGAATTATGAATCTCTTTCATTAGTATTAAAATCTCTAGCGGATCCAAATCGTATGAAAATAGTAGATATGCTTTCTTGCGGTAGTTTGTGTGCATGTGATTTACTTGAATATTTTGATTTTACGCAGCCTACACTTTCTCATCATATGAAAGTACTTGAAAAAGCGGGTGTCGTTTGTGTAAGTAAAAAAGGGCAATGGCACCATTATTCATTGAGGGAAGAATTTGTTGTAGAATTTATGGAATCTATTCAACAATTACTTGTAAATAATGAAGACAACTGTGTATGCAAAGTAAAAGAAGAATCTAAGTAGGAGGAAAGTAAAAATGAAATCAAAAGGTAAAGCTGAAGGGTTAGGCTTTTTTGAAAAGTATTTAACTCTATGGGTAATTTTGTGTATGATAATCGGAGTATTGATTGGACAGTTTGCTCCAGCTATCCCTGATACATTAAGTCAATTTGAGTATTTTCAGGTCTCAATTCCAACGGCTATTTTGATATGGTTGATGATTTATCCTATGATGTTAAAAATTGATTTTACCAGTATTGTTCGTGCTGCTAAAAAACCTAAGGGATTAGTTATCACGTGCGTTACTAATTGGCTTATTAAACCGTTTACGATGTATGGCATTACAGCACTCTTTTTTTATGTGATTTTCCAACAATTGATTCCAATAGAACTAGCAAAAGAATACGTCGCTGGTGCGGTTATTCTAGGAGCTGCACCATGTACAGCGATGGTTTTTGTGTGGAGCTACCTAACAAAAGGTAACTCTGCCTATACTTTGGTTCAAGTCGCAATCAACGATTTAATTATTCTAGTATTATTTGCACCTATTGTTGCTTTTTTGCTAGGCGTTGATAATGTAAGTGTCCCTTTAGCCACTTTATTACTGTCAACTGTTCTATTTGTAGTTGTTCCACTGTTTTTAGGCTTCATTACTCGATTGTTGATCATAAAAAAAAGAGGTTTAACCTATTTTGAAAATGTCTTCTTGAAGAAATTTGATTCAGTGACGATTATTGGTTTATTACTAACTCTGATCATTATTTTCTCCTTCCAAGGTGAAAGAATTATTTCCAATCCATTGCATATTTTATTGATCGCAATTCCTTTAACGATTCAAACGATTTTAATATTTACAATTGCTTATAGTTGGTCAAGATTTTGGAAGTTGCCACATAATATTGCTTCTCCTGCTGGAATGATAGGAGCAAGTAACTTTTTTGAGTTGGCAGTAGCGGTATCAATATCACTTTTTGGATTACAGTCGGGAGCAACTTTAGCAACAGTCGTAGGCGTACTTGTGGAAGTGCCAGTTATGTTACTTTTAGTTAAGGTTTCTAATAAAACAAAAGACTGGTTCATAAATCCGGAATCTTTGAATGAAATCAAGAACGTATAAAGGATAGGTGTGGAGAAATGAAAATCATCATTATTGGATCTGTCGCTGCTGGAACAAGTGTCGCTGCAAAAGCAAGAAGAAATACCGAAGATGCAGAGATTGTTTTGTATGATAAAGATATGGATGTGTCTTACGCAGTTTGTGGGATTCCATATGCAGTGGGGGGAGAAGTGGAAAACTTTGATGAACTGACGCCTCGTAATGCTGAATGGTTTAAAAAAAGGTACGACGTAGATATTCATACCTCTCATGAAATAACTCAGGTTGACTATGATAAAAAATTGGTGCACGGAATCAATCTAATTACAAAAAAATCATTTACCAATAATTTTGATGTTTTAGTGTTGGCCACAGGATCGGTTTATAATACCCCAGAAATATTTGTTAATAGACATTTTGAGAATGTTTTTCAGGTGAAAAACATTTCGAGTGGGAAAAGTATCAAGAAGTTTGTAGATGAAAACGAGCCAAAAAAAGCAGTTGTCATTGGTGCTGGATATATTGGTTTAGAAATGGCCGAGCAGTTGCAGAGACTAGGTCTCGAGGTCTCGTTACTTCAACGAAGTAAATATCCCATGTCCCATTTAGACTGGGACATGTCTTCAAGAATCATTAATGAAATGAAAAGGAAAAACATTGCCTTTTTCCCTGAAGAAACCGTCAGAAAAGTTAACGGTGATGGTCGTCTGAAGTCTATTGAAACGGCTAAAGGAACTATCTTTTCGGCAGATATTTTTGTATTAGCTACCGGAGTAAAGCCGAACACCGCATTAGCAAAATCCATGGGAATTAAATTAGGAATTACCGGAGCTATAGAAGTAAACGATAAGTTAGAAACCAATTTTTCAAATGTTTATGCTGTAGGTGATGTTGCAGAAAGTTTTGATCGCATAACTAGGCGACCAATTTATCGACCTTTAGCTTCAACAGCCAATAAAATGGGAAGGATCGCAGGAGATGTTATTACAGGTGGCAATCTACGACACAAGGGAATCTTAGGAACTGGTATTTTACGATTCTTTGATTTAACAATTGCTCAAACTGGTCTCACAGAAAAAGATGCTTTAGCAAATGATATAGCCATTACTACTTTATATAATATTAAACCTAATAAGCCGGACTATATGAATGGTAAAGAGATGGTGATCAAAGCGATCGCAAATAAAGAAAATGGGAAGATACTTGGGGCACAAATCATTGGATATGATGGGGTAGATAAGCGTATCGATGTGCTTGCTACTGCTATTTCATTTGGCGCAACTGCTGAAGATTTATTTCACTTGGATTTAGCATATGCCCCGCCTTTTTCTACAACAAAAGATCCCATCCATTATACTGGGATGGCTTTGAACAACGATATAAATAATGACACTCCGTTGATGACCCCTATAGAGCTATTGAGAAGAATTGATAGCGGTGAAAAATTACAAATTATTGATACTAGATCAAAAAAACAGTTTGAAACTTCGAAAGTTGAGGGAGCAATTCACATACCTTTAGCTGAGTTAAGAGATCGATATGAGGAATTGGATAAAGAATGTGTGACAGTAACTTATTGTAATAAGGGCGTTACTGGAAATGCAGCACAAAATATTTTACTGAACAAAGGATTTAAGCAAGTTTATAATTTATCCGGAGGAAATAAAAACTATCAAGAAGTTTGTGAAACGATACAAAAATCATGATAGAATTCTAAATATTGGAATAATTAGGAAGAAACTTATTTTAAGGTTTGATGTAACATTTGTAATTTTTTCAAGCTTCATTTTTTTATATATTATGGACCACTAGAGGTGATATTGAAGATGGTAGATTTAACTAAAATTGAATACCGAGTTTTGATTTCATTATATGAATGCGAGGGAGGGATAAAAAACGTAACTTTGTAAAGAAAACCAGAATTTAAGCTGATTACAGCTTATTTAGTTATTGATCGGCTAGTAGACAAAGGGTACCTAGAAATGAATTACTCAAAAAAACTAAATTATCAGAAAAATTGTTTATTCCAATCAAATCAATAACTGACTTCTATTTTGATATGTTTGGTATTTGCGCTGTTGATCGTACGGTGAAAAAAGTAATACGTGAACTAACTGATTATAGTCAAACAAGTTTTATTCTAGATAAAATAAGAGAAGCAAAAAGATATGCAAAATAAATTTATATAGTTGGAATGAAAAGGTAAAATCTCATACTTATAGTCTTGGTATACAGTAAAAAAGGAATGGAGAAATGTCTATGGGACTTTTACATTTGCTTTATGTAATATTGTATTCAATTATAGTAATTAGCTTACTTATTTCCTACGATTTATTTGTAAAAAAATTTAAGAAACTCCATTTACGATATTCTTTTAAAATAATTATTGGTTTAATATTATTTGTATCGCAAATGTATTTTATCATAACTTTTCTATAAATAATGTGGGGTATGTTTATTATGAATATACATTACCTTTACCGTTTTATATATTTTTTGTTTTAATTACTCTAATGATGGCTGGATTGAATTCTATGCTCTTTTTTGAATATAAACTTACTTTTTGGGAATATCTATCTTTGTTTATAGGGTCTATAATTATTTGTATTTTTTGGCAATACTATCTAAGTACTCAAAAACAATTCTTAAAAGATATAAATAGAAAACTTATTGAGAGAAACTACGATGAATTAACGAAAGTTAAAAATCTTAGAAGCTTAAATGAAGACGTAGATAGTATGACAGATGTTGAAAAGGAAAAGCTTAATTTTGTTATGATGGATTTAGATCATTTTAAAAGAATTAATGATCACTACGGACACATTATAGGAAATCGTTCTTTAATATTCTTTTCAAAAAAATAACAACTTTTCTTAGTGAAGCACACCAAGATCAAGTAGAGGTTTATAGATATGGAGCCGAAGAATTTTTAGTTATTTTCAAAGATAGTACATTAAAGTCTGTTAAAAAGACTATATTAAGATTTTAGGCATTCTTATTAAAAAATAAATTGAGTATTGGAAGGAAAAGAAAGATTACTCTTTATTTTTCTGCTGGCATTTCTAAGTATGATTCTTCTTTAGATGTATATGAACTCATCAATTAGGCTGATCAAGCGCTGTATGCTGCAAAAAAAAGAGGTAGAAACACGGTTGTTGTTTATTCTTGATTTATTATGTAATTAAACATGATTTTGGCTTGATCAAGATCTCTTGGACGGTTAATTTAAAATAGTATTGTTTAGCAAGGCATTTTACTTGCTATATATAAATAATTGTTCTAAAAATTTCTAGTGTGTCTCATTAAAAGAGTAGCGGGGAAAGCAGATTGGGGAAGTCTTCTTTTTATATGTTGCTTTTATATTTATAGGTGAGTAAATCTACTGTAATGATAATATATTTATCATTCACAATTTATTTTTTTGCAGTTTGGTTTATACCCTTAGCCATAATTATTTATGGAATTTATAAAAAATCAAAGAAGTTTTGGCTTACAGGAATTTGCTTAATTCCAATCTTCCTTATCGTTATGCCGGTAATAGCTATGTTTTTTGGTGGAGAGAATATGTAAATTATTTTAGATGAGTCAAAAAAATTGACTCTTCGTAAAATTTTTCATGTTAGTTTTTCCATTCTTGCTATTCTATAGGCTGATTATTTAGCTTATTAACGATAGACTCAATTGGTTTATTGAAACATACGCTACCTAAAAAATAATTAATCGTCAAATGATTTTTGAATATAGGAACAACAAAAAAAGTTGAAGCTAAAGAAATTGGAGTAGACGTTCAAAAAGACGGAACAGTTACAGTTAAAGGTTTAGACGGAAAAATGAAAGTTTTACCAAAAACAGGTGAAACAGCAAATATTGCATTGTCTGTCCTAGGTTCATTAATGGTATTAGGATCAGGAATCATTTTAAAAAGAGAATTTAAGTAAATTTAAAAGCATGGTCGCAAGTTTCACTAGCAGCCATGCTTTTATTGAATCATTGTAGGACATTTTAAAGATAAAATTGCCCACTTTAAAATTAAACATGTGCTTAGAATCGTTCTAGGCAACACCAATAACAACAGATAGAATCAGCAACTTGGCTTCATTTTAAAATCATGCTATAATGAATATGCGAAACGAGATAAGTTCTAATGAATAGCACAAAAGCCCAACCTATTGCGAGTAGGTTGGGCTTTTCTTTGCACTTGTTGCGAATACAAGCGTGTGAGTTAGACAGCAACTTGCTTGCTATCGTCTAATCATCTAACCAATGATCAACTAATGTGATTATTAGACCCACTAAAAGTGGTGCGATAACTAACGAGATAATTTGTTCCATGAATAGCACCCCCTTACGGGGCAAGTTGCCGTTAATTAGTATAGCATACTTAATATTCTAAACAGTTGATAAATTAAGATAAAAGCTAAAATCACTAATCACAAGTGATTTGTGATTTACAAGGTGTAACGATATAATTAAATGGAAAACGTGCAAAATATTTACATAAACAGGGGGGAGAAACTTGGAACTAGCATTTAGAGAAAACTTAAAAAAGATGAGAGGTACCAAATCAAAAGAAAAATTCTCCCAAGAATTAGAAATGAGTAGATCAAATTATTCACGAATAGAATCAGGAAAATCAGATCCAACCATAAAAACACTAGAACAAATTGCAAAGTTAACTAACTCAACGCTAGTAGTGGATTTAATCCCAAATGAGCCAACAGAACCAGAATCAGAACAAGTAACATTGGATTTAGAAATGGAAGAAAAAATAATCTCAACTCTCCAAAATCCTCAAAATACCGCTATATCAAGCCATTTCCAGCCTCTACTTATCCACCCTTGTTATCAATCCCACCAACTCGATGTGGCTTGAGAGGACAGAATGAATGTCATTTGAGTATGTTCGTTCTCGGAAACATATCCACTACGTTTTTAGCACTATCGGTAGACGGGAACATATCCATTCATGATAAAAAATAACGTGTCTAATTGCATAATCATGATTGAGTAGAGTTGTCAAAAGAATAAACATAACGTATTTCAGTAAGTTTTTTTCCTGTAATTTCAATAATGCATTCATCGTCTTCATTGCATCGCCACTTATTCTTCCGGCTGAATCAATGCTACCCCCTGCTCTGAGATGACAATAATGATATCACCTGAAGCTGGTATCCCCTTGTTGGAAGTATATCTTTCAAAAAATTTGACAAAACTTATCATCTAGTACAATTTCCATGCCTAAAACCACAATATTAATATCCCTCGACTACTATAACTTCACCTTCTTCATCAGTTGGGGGTTGAAAATGATCATAATAAGTGGAAGCTGTTTGCTCCGTCAATATGATATCATTTTGATGATTTCCGTTTCTTTTTCGAATACGTTCCATAACAACTTCCTTAGGTGTCTTTATATAATAGATTTTGGGTTCTATGTCGTATTTCTTTAATAATGAAATATATTCATTTCTCATTTCTCTAGACCAAAATGAATAATCGAGAACAATATCAATGTTTTGCATGATAAGTGAAATTAGTTTTTCATCAAGATAGGTTTTAATATCTTCTAAAACCTCCTGAGGTAAAGGATGTTCATTCAAACCTCGTTTGAATGATTCTTCATCATAAGATAGTATTGTCATCCCGGTACTTTCAAATTTTTTTGCTAGTGTTGATTTACCTGCTCCCGCAGGGCCGCACATTAAAATAACTTTACTTTTCGACAAATTATCTACTGTATTTTTCATTGATATAACCTCCTATAACAAACCAAGAAAACATGACACTCTCCTTAAGCATTATTACTATTCGCTCTTTTCATGATTTCCTGTACTATTGATGTTTTAGCATTCGCATAGTGCTGGACATGCCTCCATTTATGCATTGGCACTTAATCTCTTATTACTGGAGTTAAATTCATATGATTTTTAATCTGCAAAAAAGTTTATAGCACCGTCGCTTATACCAGAAAGTATAACAAACGCCGCATTGTTTTTTTGTGCACTTTAATAATCTATTCAACTAAGGAATTAAGCTGGCTGTCAAGAGAGTAATATCGTATTGAATCTCAGGTGGAAATTTTCTGCGGTATCTTTTTTGACTGCAATGACATTAGTGTCTTTTGGGGATTGTGTATGTAAGTATTTTTTAAAATCATTTTAACAAGTTTTGGACAAAAATTCTCATGAAAAAACAGAATTTAAATAGCATGATAAATTAGAGAAGATAGTTTAATGTGCTTATAGGAACACCCCACTTTTACAGTCACAATCAATAACCTTGCTACTTTCTTTCGAAATTGATAAGAGTCTAAAGGATTGACAACGCTTGATAGTGAGCATAAACTTAATGTACGCTAGTTAGTTTACAAGTGCAAACTAAAAAAGTATGATGTGTCGTCTCTGAAATTCTCCCTGATTCAAATCATAACCAGAGTACATATCGGTTATTTTTTGATTCCATATTTTTTCCTTTATGTGCTGAGGATTAAGGGGTACCAATTGTAATTGCGCGTTATATGGTCTTTGTTTAGAATCGCTCTCCAAAAAGCCAATTTTTTTGCATAGAATTTTAGATGTAGTACCATTAATTAGAATTATTATAAATAAGAAGTAGGTATCATTGTTTCAGTACAAAGGCTAGGAGGAATGGAAGATGGAAATAGACTACAAGGATCATGGGAAGAAGCCGTATATCATTAATATTGAAGACGCCACCACAGGAAATGATAATTACCGGACGACCATTTGGACAGGCAGTAAACTGCAAGTCACCGTAATGTCCATTCAACCGGGCGATGACATCGGTTTGGAAGTGCACGAAGGCATTGACCAATTTATCCGTATTGAAGAAGGAGAAGGCGTGTGTAAAATGGGGCCTTCTAAAGATAACTTACATGTTCAACAAAAAGTGATGGATGATGACGCCGTATTTGTTCCGGCGGACATGTGGCACAACATCGAAAACACCGGTGATAAGCCGCTCAGACTGTATACCATTTATGCTGGTCCAGATCACCTTGAAGGAACGGTTCACCCTACTCATGAAGACGCCAAAAACGATCCAAACGAACACTGAGGTACACTAGGATGAAACAAAAGCCCTGCACCCGTATGGATGGTCCACTGGTGCAGGGCTTTTTTATAAAGGAGAGAAGTGGTATGAGTGATTCATTGTTTCAATTAGAGAAGGTTGGTTTTCAGGCAAACGGAAACCAAATCCTTCAAGATATCTCTTTTACAGTAAACAAAGGGGAAGTAATTGTTTTTTCTGGTCCTTCTGGAAGTGGAAAAAGTACCCTTTTGAAATTAATTGGTACGCTGCTTTCCCCAACTTCCGGAAAAATTTATTATCGAGGTACGGATCTGCAAAAAATCGATCCTGTGGAGTATAGAAAAGAAGTCTCTTATTTCTTTCAAAACGCTTCTCTATTCGATGAGACAGTTCAAGAGAACTTGTCTTTTCCTGCCCGCATAAGAGAAGAAGGATTTGATCGGGAACGTGCAAAAAAATTGTTAGAACGAGTTCAAATACCTGAAACTTACTTATCGAAAGAGGTCAAGGAACTATCAGGAGGGGAAAAACAACGGGTTGCATTGGTCCGAAATTTGATGTATCAACCGAAAGTGTTGCTCCTGGATGAAGTTACCAGTTCATTGGACCAAGAAAACAGAGCGATTGTCCTTGATTTAGTCCGAGACATGATGAAAGACCAACAAACTACGGTGTTGGCCGTCACTCACAATCAGGAAGAAATCGACCAAGCTTCTCGTCTGATTACTATTAAAGGTGGAAAAATGGAGGAATCGAAATGACAAACAATTTGGAAATCAGTAATCTTTCTTTGCTTTTATCCTCTGTCCTCTTGATAGTTGCCTTGTTGATTGATTACAAAGAGAAATTGGGATTAGGAAACGACATTTTTATTGCGGGAATTCGCGCTGTCGTTCAATTATTCCTTATTGGATATGTATTGAGCTACGTATTACGAGTGGATAACAACTTTCTCACTTTAGCGATGGTTTTGTTCATTGTGTTCAACGCTTCTTATAACGCCCATACACGCAGTGAGGGGATCAACCGCTCTTTTAAAATTTCAACGACGGCTATTGGAGTAGGAACAGCCTTGTCCTTACTCATTCTTGTTTTTTCAGGAGTCATTGACTGGTCCCCTTCCCAAATCGTTCCAATTACAGGCATGATTGCCAGCAACGCCATGACTGCGATTGGAGTGACCTATCGGTCTTTGAATTCAAAATTTACGGACCAACGCCAACAGGTATTGGAAAAATTGGCATTGGGAGCCAATAAAAAACAAGCGTCCATGAGTATTGTAAGAGAAAGCGTCAAAACGGGCATGGCTCCTTCAATTGACCAAACAAAAACGGTTGGACTTGTCAGCCTGCCAGGTATGATGTCAGGGTTGGTTTTTGCGGGAATTGATCCTGTTCAAGCGATTCGTTACCAAATTGTTGTGATGTTTATGTTGATTTCAGTTACTGCGATTTCTTCGTTTATTGCTAGTTATATGGCTTACCGTGAGTTTTATAACAATCGCAGTCAATTAATTATATGATTTGGGATGATACACTACTCTTAAAACCAGTGGTTACAATTTTATGTAGTTAAAAGAAGACCTCACGAGAATAATTGCAAAAAGAATGGATAGGCTACAATTAACTAGACAGAAAAATTAAGGTGTGTAGACTAGAAGAAAACATACCAGGAGGAATTTTTATGTCTAAGAGAACACGAAGAACTTTTTCACAAGAATTCAAGCAACAAATCGTCAATCTTTACTTAGCTGGAAAGCCACGTGTAGAAATCATTCGAGAATATGAACGGTTCTGTTGCAAAGTTTTAAATCTACTATCAAATAAGGTAGAATAATAGAAAAAGATAGCAGGAGGAATGACGATGAATCATTTTAAAGGAAAGCAATTTCAGCAGGATGTGATTATTGTAGCCGT
>Ga0308161_1001136_pt1 | contig 33987 bp, 24 predicted proteins | sample PhyFR2_FD_201034 | JGI IMG/M metagenome (GOLD analysis project Ga0308161, IMG submission 201034) | Phyllosphere microbial communities from UC Gill Tract Community Farm, Albany, California, United States - DLSLF.R2 | ecosystem: Host-associated > Plants > Phyllosphere > Unclassified | place: USA...
TCAAGCATTTATTTTCGCTTAACTCACTGGTTCGTATGATTTCGAACCTACTCAACCCGGCGCTTCGTAAGCCGTTGTGCCGTGTCAGTGGAGGCGCATTATAGGGAGTTCTCGGAGGCTGACAAGCGCTAATTTCAAATAAAATTCCGAGTGCTGTTTTTTTCAGCGAAAAGCCGCTAAAGCGCCAGTTTTTCCAGCAACGGGAAGCCATAACGCTGCAGAACGGGTGATAATTGTACGGCTTCGCCATCCAGCGCCGTGCAAAAAGCGACGTTCTGCTGCGATGAGTGCACCTCAGGCGCTTCATGTTCCAGCAGCCAGGCCGTGCGTCGTGCTATCGCCGCACCGGAATCGATCAGACGCGTGCCTTCCGGTAACACCTGCTGCAGCTCTTCACGCAGTAAAGGAAAGTGCGTACAGCCTAACACGACCGTATCCGGAGGCTCAGCCATCCGCAGCCACGGCTGAACGATGCGGCGTACTTCTTCCAGTGCGACCTGCGCGCCGTGGAGCTTAGCTTCGGCCAGCTCCACCAGCTCCGCCGACCCCAGCATCTCGATGTGACAGGAACCGGCAAACTGCGCCACCAGCTCATGCGTATAAGGACGACGCACCGTCGCCCGTGTGGCCAGCAAGCCTACCACGCCATTTCGCGTCAGCCGCGCAGCCGGTTTAATCGCAGGCACGACCCCTACCACAGGAAACACAAAGCGCTCCCGCAGCGCGGGCAGTGAAACCGTGCTGGCCGTATTACAGGCGATGATGACGAGTGAGAGCGGATAACGCTGAGTAATCGCCTCAACGATGGCAACGACCCGATCGACAATAAAGGTTTCGCTTTTTTCCCCATAAGGGAAGCCGGCGTTATCGAAGGCGTAAAGATAATGAAGATCCGGCAGGAGCTGCCGGACTTCATCATAGACAGAAAGCCCGCCGACGCCGGAATCAAAGACCAGCACCGTGGGGCGCAAATCAGAAGGTGTAGCTGCCGCTGAGGTAATACTCTCGTCCTGGAGTCTGATAGCCATACGCTGTCTCGTAATCTTTATCGAACAGGTTGGCAATTCTACCACGAACCTTGAGCTGTGAAGTGACAGGATATGAGACCGCGAGATCCCACAGGCTGACGCCGCCTGATTTCACGCGACGGCTGGGCGTGCTGTTGAAGTCCGTGTCATATCGCTCGCCCAGATAGTGATAAGTCACGGACCAGTCAAACGTGTACAGCGTCCAGTCGAGCTGATACTTCACCTGCTGCTTCGCCCGGCGAATGAGTGGCTGGTCGGTGATGCCATCCCGCGCATCGACATAATCGTACGAGAGCTGATGTGTCAGCGGACCGGTATCAAATCCGGCGGTGGCCTCAACGCCCTTAATGCGCGCCTGCTGAGTGTTGTAGTAGCGGAAGGTCTGCGGATCGCTATCAATCAGGTTATCGATGTCATTGCGATAGCCTGATACGCGCCAGTTCACCGGCCCGCTCAGCCCTTCAACACCCCCTTCCCCCTGCTTACTTTTTTCCGGATCGAGGTCACGATTGCCATAAAGCGGGCTGTAGACCTGCGACAGGTTCGGCGCCTTAAATGCGGTGCCGTACGACGCAAAGAGGCGATAGCCAGAGATAAACTCCCATGATGCCGCCGTCTGCCAGGTGTTATGCCAGCCGAACTGGTTGTTGTCGTCACTGCGCACCGCCCCTTCCAGCGTGACGCTGCCCACCTGCTGCTGGCCGGTCAGGTAGAGACCGGTGTTGCGCTGCTCATAGCCGTCGGACAGATAGTTAGTTCCCGGCTCGGTCGTCTCTTTTTGCCAGTCGATACCGGCGCTGATCGCCCCCTGCCCCACCTGCACGGTGTTGCCCCACTGCAGGTTGTACTGAGTCACATCATCCAGGGTGGATGCCGCGCCGTAGCGGCCATTGCGCGGGTCGTAGTTGATGTCTTTGGTATGCCCATAACTGGCGATGAGCTGGGTCGAGTAAACGTCACGGTGGAAGCGTAAACCGGTATCCCAGGTCTGGCTGTAGAGCTGCCGGGTATCCGCCAGCCCGACGATACGGGTGAAGCTCTCATCGTAACTGTAAGAGCCATCGTAGGCGGTGCGGTTATCAAACCCATAGCCGCGCACAAAACCGCTCAGCTCATCGCTGAACTGATGCTCCAGGGTGCCATAGAGCGTTTTGCTCATGAAGCCGTCGCGATCGTGCTGGGCCGGGCCATAGCTGTTCGGGTAACCCGCCACCACATCATAGCCTCGGGTAAAGGTGTAGTTGCCTGCCAGCGTCAGCGTGGTCGCATCGCCCAGCGCCTGCTGAGTGGAGCCATCGTAAGCTTGATACCCCCGCGAGCCCACGCCCGCCGTCAGCGTGCTGCCCGGCTGCGCACGACCGGTGATGATATTGACGACGCCGCCAATGGCATCCGAACCGTAAACCGCCGAACGCGCGCCGCGAATATATTCGATGCGCTGGACCAGCGACAGGGGGATCTGGCTGAGGTCAGACGAACCGCTGATGCCCGCCTGATTAAGCCGGATGCCATCAATCAGGATCAGCACATGCCGGGATTCGGTGCCCCGGATAAACAGAGAGCTCTGCTGACCCAATCCGCCATTCTGCGCCACATCGACACCCGGCAGGCGGCGCATAACATCGGTCAGGCTTCTGGCCTGCCAGCGGTCGATCTCATCACGCGTGACGACAGTCGTGGGCGCCAGCACGCCCGAAACAGGTTCAGCAAAGCGGTTAGCGGTGACAATTTGCGTTTCATCATTCGCCTGCGCATAACCGTTTTGCGCCCAGAGAGAAATCGCCGTGGCGCTCAGAGCGCACAGCGAAAGTGTTTTTTTTGTCATTTATTAAAGCATCCATAAGATCCGGCAGGATGCCGCAGGCCGACAATCGATAGCACGCGATGATTGTACGAGTAGCGACGTTACACCGGCAGGTCTTCGGGCTGGGAACCATAAGTGATGATGACTTCCCATCCCGCAGGACAGTGTCTGCACTTGCACACATCACGACATTCCTTACCGCTGCGCGTCAGCTCCAGATTTACACTGGATTCCCTATTAACTCGGGCATGAGGCCGGCGTCAGCAGTCTACGGAGTGAGCACAGGGAAGTCCAGATAGCCGGGTATCTTCTCGCTGCGGGACTGGACATCAGCAAGTGAATGCCTACAATCGCCCGCTGGTAAGCTATTAATCAGGACTGCTCATGACACCCGAACATCTCCCCATTGAAGAGTATGACGCCCAGCTGGCGGAAAAAGTCAGTCGTTTAGAGACGATGATGACGCCATTTGCGGCGCCCGACGTGGAGGTGTTCCGTTCACCGGTCAGCCACTATCGGATGCGCGCCGAATTTCGTCTGTGGCATGACGGCGATGACATCTATCACATCATCTTCGATCAGCAGACGCGTGAGCGGATCCGCGTTGATCAGTTCCCGGCAGCCAGCCAGCTGATCAATCAGCTGATGCCGAAGATGATCGCCGCGATCCGCGATAACCGCCTCCTGCGTCATAAGCTGTTTCAGATCGACTATCTCTCGACCCTGAGCAACCAGATTGTGATTTCACTGCTCTATCACCGCAAGCTGGATGATGAGTGGCAGCAGGCCGCCGCAGCGCTGCGTGACCAGCTCCGCGCTGAAGGGCTGGATGTGCAGCTGATTGGTCGCGCGACTAAAACCAAAATCTGTCTGGATCGCGACTACGTGGATGAGTGTCTGCCAGTGGCCGGCCGCGAGATTATCTATCGTCAGGTCGAGAACAGTTTTACCCAGCCCAATGCGGCGATGAACATTCAGATGCTGGAGTGGGCGCTGGATGTGACACGGGATTCACAGGGCGACCTGCTGGAACTCTACTGTGGCAATGGTAACTTCTCGCTGGCGCTGGCCCGCAATTTCCGTCGCGTGCTGGCCACGGAGATCGCGAAGCCATCCGTCGCTTCAGCCCAGTACAATATTGCGGTTAACCAGATCGATAACGTGCAGATCATTCGTATGGCGGCGGAAGAGTTTACGCAGGCGATGAAGGGTGTGCGCAGCTTCAATCGTCTGGAAGGCGTTGACCTGAGCAGCTACGACTGCGAAACGATTTTTGTCGACCCGCCGCGCAGCGGACTGGATGAAGAGACGGTGAAGATGGTGCAGGCCTATCCGCGCATCCTTTATATCTCCTGTAATCCGCAGACCCTGAGCGACAATCTGCAGACGCTGGCGGAAACGCACGACGTGACGCGGCTGGCGCTGTTCGATCAGTTCCCCTATACCCACCATATGGAATGCGGCGTGCTGCTGACGCGAAAAGCGTAAATAAAAACGGGAACCCTGCGGTTCCCGTTTTTGTTATCACGTTTAGTGACGCTTGCGTTTGAACCGCGTTGCAATCCAGAACACCAGCGCCACCATCAGCACGGTTGGCACGAAGTTCGATCCGATATCCGGATACTCTGCCCGCACCAGCGCGCTATAGACCAGAATGCCCAGCAGGAAAAAGGCGGCCGCCAGGCCTGGCATGCCGTCCGGCATATTGGTGTTGAGATAACGCTGATGCAGGCACCAGGCCGCCAGGCCCAGGGCAATCAGCGGAAAAATCGAAAAGGGAACAAAGGCGCTGAACAGCACCGAAAACGAGCCGTTAATCGCTAAGCCGGTAATAAAAGCCAGCGCCAGCGTGCTTTTATCGCGAATGCCTGGGTGGGTCATGGACGGATCCTTACTCATTGTTCTTCGGGTTTTTCCAGGGTAACCGCCAGACGCTCCTGCTCGCGGCGGTACCAGTAATAGGCGCCTTTGGCGATCATGCGCAGCTGTAGCACCAGCCGATCCTCCAGCTTGCGTCGCTGCTCCGTATCAACGTCGAGTGCTTCTGCACCGGCGCTGAAGACTATCGTCACCATCGCTTCCGCCTGCGCTTCGGTGAAACTGCGCGGCATGCGATTTTCGACCTCAAGATAATCCGCCAGTTCAGCGATAAAGTGCTGAATTTCACGCGCCACCGCGGCACGAAAAGCGGCAGAGGTGCCGGAACGTTCGCGCAGCAACAGGCGGAAAGCGTTGGGATTGTTGCCGATAAACTCCATAAAGGTCGCGACCGACGTTTTGATGATGCTGCCGCCTTTGGCGATACGCTGGCGCGCCTGACGCATCAGCTGGCGCAGCATCAGTCCGCTTTCATCCACCATCGTCAGGCCGAGTTCATCAACATCCTTGAAATGGCGGTAGAACGAGGTGGGTGCGATGCCCGCTTCGCGGGCAACTTCCCGCAGGCTCAGACTGGCAAAACTGCGTTCGGCGCTGAGCTGACTGAAAGCCGCTTCAATCAGTGTACGTCGTGTACGTTCTTTCTGTTGCGCTCTGACGCCCATTCTCTCTGCCTTTAGCGGTATTAAGGGGTCACTATATCAAAATTTTCAGCGTACAGAGTGGCAATATTTGTCACCGCCTGTGAACCTCACTCTTTGTCAAACTGTGATGAAAATCGCTGATAGAATTCAGAAGTGCGCGACGAGATGTTAGAATCTCGTTGTAAAAATGTATAAATAATAGGACGTATCGGTATGCAAAAGTCTTACGATTACGATGCCATTGTGATTGGCTCAGGACCCGGCGGTGAAGGTGCGGCGATGGGGCTGGTAAAACAGGGCGCGCGCATCGCCGTGATCGAACGCTATCACAACATCGGTGGCGGTTGTACGCACTGGGGCACCATCCCCTCCAAAGCCCTTCGCCACGCCGTCAGCCGCATTATCGAATTCAACCAGAACCCGCTCTACAGCGACCATACCCGTCTGCTTCGCTCCTCTTTTGCCGACATCCTTAACCACACGGAAAACGTCATCAGCCAGCAGACAGCGATGCGCCAGGGCTTCTATGAGCGCAACCGCTGCGAGCTTTATCAGGGCGATGCGCATTTCGTGGATGCCAATACGATCGAGATTGAACAGCCGGACGGCACCCGCGAAACGCTGACGGCAGAGAAGTTTGTTATCGCCTGTGGCTCACGCCCCTATCATCCTGATGATGTGGACTTCACCCATCCGCGCGTTTATGACTCCGACTCGATCCTCAACCTGCACCACGAACCCGGCCACGTCATTATCTATGGCGCGGGCGTGATTGGCTGTGAGTATGCGTCGATTTTCCGTGGCCTGAACGTCAAGGTTGACCTGATCAACACCCGCGATCGCCTGCTGGCGTTCCTGGATCAGGAGATGTCTGACTCGCTCTCATATCACTTCTGGAACAGCGGCGTGGTGATTCGTCACAACGAAGAGTTCGAGAAGATCGAAGGCGTGGAAGATGGCGTGATCATGCACCTGAAGTCGGGCAAAAAGGTGAAGGCGGACTGCCTGCTGTACGCCAATGGCCGTACCGGTAACACCGACTCGCTGTCGCTGGAGAATGTCGGGCTGGAAGCCGATGGTCGTGGCCTGCTGAAAGTAAACAGCATGTATCAGACCGCGCAGCCGCACATCTACGCCGTGGGTGACGTGATTGGCTACCCGAGCCTGGCCTCTGCCGCCTACGACCAGGGACGCATTGCCGCGCAGGCGATCATCAAAGGGGAAGCGTCAGCGCACCTGATCGAAGATATTCCGACCGGGATTTATACCATTCCTGAGATCAGCTCTGTGGGGAAAACCGAGCAGCAGCTGACAGCGATGAAGGTGCCGTATGAAGTGGGCCGCGCGCAGTTCAAACATCTGGCGCGAGCGCAGATCGTGGGGATGAACGTCGGCAGCCTGAAGATTCTCTTCCACCGGGAAACCAAAGAGATACTGGGGATCCACTGCTTTGGCGAACGTGCCGCCGAGATTATTCACATCGGTCAGGCCATTATGGAACAGAAAAATGGTGGCAACACGATTGAGTATTTCGTGAATACCACCTTTAACTATCCGACCATGGCCGAAGCCTATCGCGTCGCCGCGTTAAACGGCTTAAACCGCCTGTTTTAAGGTGGCGTCGAAATAGTGCTCCATATGGGTTTTGATCGCCTCTGCCAGCTGTTCATAACGGCTGCGCAGAGGGGAACCCGGACGGTAAACCAGCGCGATCGTCCGCTTGGGCACCGGCTTATAGCAGGGAAGATAACAGACCCCATCCCGGATGCGTTCCGGCGGAACGGCCAGCGCCGGTAACAGCGTAATGCCGCTGCCCGCCGCTACCATGTTGCGCAGCGTCTCCAGGCTGGTCGCGCGGAAATGGGTATCTTCATCCGCTCCCGCCTCAAAGCAGAAGCCCATCGCCTGGTCACGCAGACAGTGGCCATCCTCCAGCATCAGCAGTTTTTCGCCTGCCAGATCGGACATCGGCACCCGGTCGCGGTCACACCACGGATGATCCGCATAGACGGCCAGCTTCATCGGCTCATCAAACAGTGGCACCTCGATAAAGGCTTCGCTCTCTTTGACCAGCGCGACAATCGCGCAGTCCAGCTTGCCGCTGTCGAGTTGCGCCAGCAGCTGCAGCGTCTGCGCTTCGTGCAGATACATCTCCAGTTTCGGGAACGTCTGATGCAGCGTCGGGATAATCTGGGGCAGCAGGTAGGGCGCGGTCGTCGGGATCAGACCGATATGCAGCGGACCGGACATCGCTTCCCCTTGCTGACTGGCCATCTCTTTCAGCACCTTCACTTCCCGCAGCACCGTTCGCGCCTGATCCACCAGCAGCAGCCCCGCCTGGGTGAACAGCACTTTGCGACTGGTGCGCTCCAGCAGCATCACGCCCAGCTCATCTTCCAGCTTGCGGATCTGCCCGCTTAACGTGGGCTGACTGACATGACAGGCATCCGCAGCACGACGAAAGTGGCGGTGTTCAGCAAGCGAAACCAGATATTCAAGATCACGGATATTCATTATTACCCTCCAGACCACGATAGCCCGTGGCGATAGATAGAATAGCAATGAACGATTGGCCCTATCAAGGGCGGTTGGGAATAATGCGCGCATCAAATGGAACGCGGTTGATCAGGAGTCGTAAATGTTTGCAGGTCAGGAAGGTAAAGCAGTCCCATCAGTGACTTTTCACACACGCCAGGGCGACCGCTGGGTCGATGTCACCACCGACACGCTGTTTAAAGATAAAACGGTTATCGTGTTTTCACTACCGGGGGCGTTTACACCCACCTGCTCATCCACTCATCTGCCGCGTTACAACGAATTAGCGGGACAGTTTACCCGCCTGGGCGTGGACAGCATCCTGTGCGTTTCGGTGAATGACACCTTTGTGATGAACGCCTGGAAAGCGGAGCAGCGCGCCGACCACATCACCTTCATTCCCGATGGCAACGGTGAGTTTACCCGCGGAATGGCGATGCTGGTTGAGAAAGCCGACCTCGGCTTTGGCCCCCGCTCATGGCGCTACTCCATGCTGGTGCGTAACGGCGTGGTAGAGAAAATGTTTGTGGAGCCGAATCAGCCTGGCGATCCGTTCGAAGTGTCTGATGCGGACACCATGCTGCGCTACCTCGATCCGGCCTGTAAAGCTCAGGAGTCGGTCGCTATCTTTACCAAACCTGGCTGCACCTTCTGCATTCAGGCAAAACAGATGCTGGTCGATCAGGGGATTCAGTACGAAGAGATTGTGCTGGGCCAGGATGCGACCACGGTGAGTCTGCGTGCCGTGACCGGCCGCGCGACGGTGCCGCAAATCTTCATCGGTGGTCGTCACATTGGCGGGAGTGACGATCTGCAGCAATACTTGCTGTCAGCGTAAAAAATCTGGGTGTCAGCCGGGAGAGCTGGCGCTCTGATGATGTGCCTATAAAAAAAGTAGTTGTTCTGAAGCTAGAGGTTGGCGGGCATCTGAAATGCCCGCTTTTTTTTTATCTGCGGATTACGCCAGACGCTGTTTTGCGTCATTGATGGCACGCGCCACCTGCTGCGGAGAGACCCCACCCTGCGCATTACGCTTATCCAGACAGGATTGCAGCGCCAGGATCGGATAGACATCCTCACCAATCACCGTGCTGTACTGCTGCAGCGTCGCCAGCGGCAGCGCTTCCAGCGCCACGCCCTCGCCAATCGCGGCCACGACCACTTCACCGACAATATGGTGCGCTTCACGGAACGGCACGCCTTTGGCAACCAGATAGTCCGCCAGCTCGGTAGAGTTTGCGTAACCCTGTTCGGCGGCTTCCTGGCAGCGCGGACGTTTAACCTGCAGGCCATCCAGCACCAGCACTGACATATGCAGGCAGTCGAGCCAGGTGTCGAGCGCGTCGAACAGCCCCTCTTTGTCTTCCTGCATATCTTTGTTGTAGGCCAGCGGCAGCCCCTTCAGCGTCATCATCATGCCGGTCAGTGCGCCCTGTACCCGGCCGCACTTGCCGCGAATCAGCTCCAGCGCATCCGGGTTTTTCTTCTGCGGCATCAGCGAAGAGCCGGAGGTCACTTTGTCTGACAGCTCAATAAAGCCCGCTTCGCCGGTATTGAAGAAAATCATATCTTCGGCAAAGCGCGACAGATGCACCATGCCGATTGCGGCATCGGAGAGCAGCTCCAGCACGTGGTCGCGGTCTGAGACGGTGTCCAGACTGTTGCGCGTGGCGGACGCAAAGCCCAGCCAGCCTGCCAGCTGCTGACGGTCAATTTCGTAAGCGGTACCGGCCAGTGCGCCGCAGCCCAGCGGGCTGACATCCAGCCGCTTCAGCGTATCCTGCAGACGGCTCTCATCGCGCGCCAGCATTTCAACATAGGCGAGACACCAGTGCGCAAATGTCACCGGCTGAGCACGCTGCAGGTGGGTGTAGCCTGGCATCACCGCATCCTGATTGGCTTCCGCCGTCACCACCAGCGCCTGCTGCAGATCGCGTGTCGCGCCCAGCAGCGCCTCAATCTGCATTTTGCACCAGAGCTTCAGATCGGTCGCGACCTGATCGTTACGGCTACGGCCGGTGTGCAGTTTTTTGCCCAGTGCGCCGACCTTGTCGATCAGCTGCCCTTCCACCCAGCTGTGGATATCTTCGGCATCGCTCTGCAGAATCTGCTCAGGATTTTCACGCACGTCCTGCAGTAACGTATTCAGGGCTGCTTCCAGCTGCTGCTGCTCATCCTGAGTCAGGACATTCACCGTCACCAGCGCTTTGGACCAGGCAACAGAGCCAATGATGTCCTGCTCTGCCAGGCGGTAATCGAAGCGCAGCGAGTCGTTGAACTGTTTGAAACGTTGATCCGCTGCCTGAGTAAACCGTCCACCCCAAAGTGCCATGTGAAAACTCCTCTGAATCGTTAAACAAGAGGCGGCATAAATGCCGCCCCTGAAGTGAAACTGTGAGGCGGGGCGTACCCCGCCCGAAAATTACTTCTTCTGCTCGTTCAGGGCACGGATGCGCGACGAGAGTGAGAACAGACGGATGAAGCCGCCCGCATGACGGTGATCGTAAACTTCATCTTCGCCGAAGGTCGCGAACTCTTCTGAGTAGAGGCTGTTCGCAGAACGCTTCTGGGTCGCGGTTGCGTGGCCTTTAAAGAGCTGCAGCACCACTTCACCGTTCACCTCTTCCGCCAGCGATTCGGCCGCTGCCTGAATCGACTTACGCAGCGGCGCGAACCAGCGGCCGTCATAGACGACGTAGGACATTTCGTGACCCAGCTGCTCACGCCATTTGAAGCTGTCGCGATCCAGAACCAGCTGCTCTACCGCACGCAGGGCGTTGACCATGATGGTGCCGCCAGGCGTTTCATAGCAGCCGCGCGATTTAATGCCGACCAGACGGTTTTCAACGATATCGATACGGCCCACGCCATGCTTCGCGCCGAGCACGTTGAGTTTTTCCAGACACTGGAACGGGCTCATTTTTTCGCCGTTGACGGCAACAACCCGACCTTTCTCTACGGTCACGGTCACGTCTTCAGGCTGATCGGGCGCCTCCAGCGGATCGACAGTCCAGACCCAGCAATCTTTGTTCGGTGCATTCGCCGGGCTTTCCAGCACGCCGCCTTCGGTGGAGATGTGCCACGCGTTTTCGTCACGGCTGTAGATTTTTTCCAGCGACGCGGTCGTCGGGATGTTGCGCTCTTTCAGGTAGTCCAGCAGGGCTTCACGTGAACGCAGGTTCCACTCACGCCACGGTGCCACCACTTTCAACTGCGGCGCCAGCGCGGTGTAGGTGGTTTCGAAACGCACCTGGTCATTTCCTTTACCGGTTGCGCCGTGGCACAGCGCATCAGCACCCACTTTCAGTGCCAGCTCAACCTGCGCTTTTGCGATGATAGGACGCGCCATTGAGGTACCCAGCAGGTAGGTGCCTTCGTACAGGGCGCCGGTCTGCAGCACCGGATAAACATAGTCGCTGATGAACTCTTCACGCAGGTCAACCACGTGGCACTCAGAGGCGCCAGACTGCAGGGCTTTCTTCTCCACACCTTCCAGATCGCTGCGCTCCTGACCGATATCCGCAACAAAAGCGACTACTTCACAGCCGCCGTAGTTCTCTTTCAGCCATGGAATGATGGCTGACGTATCCAGACCGCCGGAGTAAGCCAGAACGATTTTTTTGATGTTTTGCGTTTGCATTTCGTAATCCTTGAATCAGAGTCGTTAAGCGAGAATCCGGGTGCCAATCGACACGCCGTTAAACAGGTCAGGCAGCCGCTCGGCGTGACGCCAGCTGGCAATATCCACCGGGCGGCCCAGGGTACGTGCCGCATCAAGCGCAGCGTGTACCTTCACAATCATGCCATCGGTGATGATGCCCTGGGTAATCAGCTGTTCAGCTTTATCGGCCGTCATCTCTTCGATGCGCTGGCCTTTCCCGTCGAGAATACCACTGACGTCAGACAACAGAACCAAATCCGCGCCCAGCGTCGAGGCGAGAGCGGTCGCCGCCTGGTCCGCGTTGACGTTCATCAGTTCACCGCTGTCTGTAATACCGATTGAGCTGACTACCGGCAGATAACCGGCCGCCAGCAGGGTGTTCAGCAGGGCCGGATCGCCCGGCATCGCGTGGCCGACATGGCCAAGCTCTTCGTCAAACGGCGTAACATTGACGATGCCCGCATCACCCAGGCAGAGACCCACCGCGCGGATGCCCGATTTTTTGGCCCAGGCCAGCAGCGTTTTGTTGGCGGTTCCCGCCAGCGCACCAGTAATAATGTCGATCTGGTCGGCAGGCGTCACGCGCAGGCCGTTTTTCTTCATCACCGGCAGCGCCAGCTTTTTCATCAGTTCATCCACCAGGCAACCGCCGCCGTGGACAATGATCAGCGGACGCTGATGGGCGCTGCGCCAGGTCAGCAGCGCGTCAAACAGGCGGGCCAGCGCTTCTTCGCTGTCTAACAGCACACCGCCCAGCTTGATAATCAATGGATTGGTCATGGTTTCGTTATCCGTTAAATCAGTGACTGCGTTTCAGGGAAGCCGAACCGGATGTTCAGGCACTGTACCGCCTGCGATGCCGCGCCTTTCAGCAGGTTATCTTCGGCGGCCACCACAATCAGATGTTCGCCCTGCATCTCAAAACCGATATCGCAGAAGGGCTGGCCCACCACGGCTTTCAGCGCCGGGACGCCCTGCTCATAGAGCCGCACCAGCGGTTTATCATCATAGGCGCGATGGAACACAGCGGCGACATCCTCACGGCTCACACCCGCTTTCAGACGGCAGGTAATGGTCGCCAGAATACCGCGTGGGAAACTCCCCAGATGCGGCGTGAAGATCACCGGTGTGCCGAGGTGCGCAACGATTTCCGGATGATGGCGATGGTTAAACAGGCCGTAAGGCTGCAGGCTGACCTCGCAGAAGCTGGTGCCGACGCTGGCTTTACGTCCGGCACCGCTCACGCCGCTGGTGGCGTTAATGACCGGCCACTGCGCATCGTTTAACAGCCCGGCTTCCACCAGCGGCTTCAGCGCCAGCTGCGCGGCGGTCGGGTAGCAGCCGGGGACGGCCACCAGCTGCGCCTGCTGAATTTTATCGTGCTGATATTCCGCCAGACCGTAAACAGCCTTATCCAGCCACTCGCCATGCTGATGGGTGAAGCCATAGAAGCGGGTGTAGAAATCGGCGTCGTTGACGCGGAACGCGCCCGACAGGTCAAAGACCACACAACCGGCCTTGAGAAACTCCGGGGCCAGATCGTGGCTGACTTCATGGGCGGTCGCCAGGAACACCACATCCACTTTACCGGCCCACTCCGCCGCGCTGCTCAGCGGCTGCAGCGGAAGATCCACCACGCCTTTCAGCTGCGGATGAAGGTCGGACAGGCGCTTACCGGCATCAGGGCTTTGCGCGGAAACCGCCAAAGCGGTTATGTTGATATGTGGATGACGATTCAGGAAGGTGGCAAGCTCTGTACCAGCGTAACCACTGGCACCAACGATCAGCGTATTCAACATCAGGCTGTAACCCTTTTTACAGTCGCACATTCCGGGTCGCGGCCTTGCCCCGTTACCCACCCTGTCATCTGCAGCGATTTAAGGTTCCCTTGCAGAGGACGTTAATGTATTTTTATTCACTATTACTGCATGAATATGGATACATCCTAACCCAAGGACCGCCAACAGTGAAGACAAAATTACCGCCTTTTATTGAACTGTACAGCCAGTTAATCGCCACACCGTCGATCAGCGCAACCGATGCCGCACTGGATCAGAGTAATGAAACTTTAATCAATTTGCTGGCAGGCTGGTTCCGCGACCTCGGCTTCAGCGTTGAAGTGCAGCCCGTGCCGGGAACGCGCAATAAATTTAACATGCTGGCGCGCACCGGTAGCGGCGCGGGCGGCCTGCTGCTGGCCGGCCATACCGACACCGTGCCCTTCGATGATGGCCGCTGGACACGTGATCCCTTTACCCTGACCGAGCACGACAACAAGCTCTACGGTCTGGGCACCGCCGATATGAAAGGATTCTTCGCCTTTATTCTCGATACGCTGCGCGATGTGGATGTCAGCACCCTGAGTAAGCCGCTCTATATTCTCGCCACGGCGGATGAAGAGACCACCATGGCCGGGGCCAAATATTTTTCTGAATCGACGCAGCTGCGTCCCGACTGCGCCATTATTGGCGAGCCGACCTCGCTTAAACCGGTTCGCGCACACAAAGGCCATCTGTCGAACGTGATCCGTATCGAAGGCAAATCGGGCCACTCCAGCGATCCGGCGCGAGGTGTTAACGCCATCGAGCTGATGCATGAGTCGATCACCCACCTGATGCAGCTCCGCACGACGCTGCAGGAACGCTATCACCACGATGGTTTTGCCATCCCCTATCCCACCATGAACTTCGGGCATATTCATGGCGGGGATGCGGCGAACCGTATCTGCGCCTGTTGTGAGCTGCACATGGATATTCGTCCGCTGCCGGGCCTGTCGCTGGGCGATCTCGACGGACTGCTGAATGAGGCGCTGGCCCCGGTCAGTGCACGCTGGCCGGGCCGCATTACCGTGGCCGAGCTGCATCCGCCGATTCCGGGTTATGAGTGCCCGGCAAACCATGAGCTGGTCAGTGTGGTCGAGAAACTGCTGGGTACGCCTACCGAAATCGTCAACTATTGCACCGAGGCGCCGTTTATTCAGCAACTCTGTCCGACGCTGGTACTGGGACCGGGTTCGATCAATCAGGCGCATCAGCCAGACGAGTTTATCGATACGGCATTTATTAAGCCGACACGGGCGCTTATCAGTCAGGTTGTGCAGCATTTTTGTCACTGATTGACAGCAAATGGGGCATTTCACTGTAAAAACGACAAAATGCCCCCTCATTCTGCGGGATTTAACAATAAGAATAACTTATCCCGCTTCACTCCCGATAAATACCAATAATTCCCGTTATTTAGCCGCTACTTCGCCGCACTTTATCTCATTTGACGAATGCAACATTACGTGGCTAGATAAAAGACGATGTTATGCCCACCGGGTGATTATCCAGAGCGTTTCAGAAAGCGGACAGGCGGCAACGGTGCCGGTTCCCCTCAGTATACCGGGAACACCACGTTGCTGATTTTTGGCTGCCTGAAAGGTCGGGTGTAGAAGTTTTTCAAGACGATAAGGGTGTCAGGGTCCAATGAACGAACAATATTCCGCAATGCGAAGTAATGTCAGTATGCTCGGCAAACTGCTCGGGGATACGATTAAGGATGCACTGGGCGAGAACATCCTCGACCAGGTGGAAACCATCCGTAAGCTCTCCAAGTCATCCCGCGCAGGCAATGACACTCATCGTAAAGAACTGCTCAATACGCTGCAGAACCTCTCCAACGAGGAGCTTCTGCCGGTGGCGCGCGCGTTCAGCCAGTTCCTTAATCTGACCAACGTGGCGGAGCAGTATCAGACCATCTCGCAGAGTGGCGAGGGTGAGCACCATCCTGAACTGCTGAAAAAGACCTTTGATACCCTGAAGCAGCAGAAAGATATTCGTGAAAGCGACATTCTGGCGGCGATTGAGTCGCTGTCGCTGGAGCTGGTGCTGACTGCCCACCCGACCGAAATCACCCGCCGCACGCTGATCCACAAGCTGGTCGAGGTCAACAGCTGCCTGAAGCAACTCGATCACAGCGACGTCTCCGACTACGAACGTAACCAGATTATGCGCCGTCTGCGCCAGCTGGTCGCCCAGGCGTGGCACACCGATGAGATCCGCAAATATCGCCCGACCCCGATCGACGAAGCGAAATGGGGCTTTGCCGTGGTGGAAAACAGCCTGTGGGAAGGCGTTCCGGCTTTCCTGCGTGAGCTGAACGAGCAGGTGGAAGAGGCGTTCGGCATCAGACTGCCGGTCGATTTCGTGCCGGTGCAGTTCACCTCCTGGATGGGCGGCGACCGCGATGGCAACCCGAATGTGACGGCGTCGATTACCCGTCACGTCATGCAGTTAAGCCGCTGGAAAGCCACTGACCTGTTCCTGCGCGACATCGGCGTACTGATCTCTGAGCTGTCGATGTCGGAGTGCACCGACGAGATCCGCGAACTCAGCGGCGATCCGGAGGCGCTGGAACCCTATCGTGTGATCCTGAAGCGCATGCGCAGCCAGCTGATGAGCACCCAGTCGTTCCTGGAGCATCGCCTGAAAGGGGAACGTCTGCCGCGTCCGGCCGATCTGCTGGTCTCCAACGACCAGCTGTGGGATCCGCTGTTCGCCATCTATCAGTCCCTGCAGAAGTGCGGCATGGGCATCATCGCCAACGGCCAGCTGCTTGATACGCTGCGCCGCGTGAAATGTTTTGGCGTGCCGCTGGTGCGTATCGATCTGCGCCAGGAGAGCACCCGTCACACCGAAGCGATTGCGGAAGCGACCCGCTATCTGGGCCTGGGCGACTACGAGAGCTGGTCCGAAGCGGACAAGCAGGCCTTCCTGATCCGCGAACTGAACTCCAAACGTCCGCTGCTGCCCCGCAACTGGGAACCCAGCGACGAGACACGTGAAGTGCTGGAAACCTGTCGCGTCGCGGCCGAAGCACCGCAGGGCTCTATCGCCGCCTACGTGATTTCGATGGCGAAAACCCCTTCTGACGTGCTGGCCGTTCACCTGCTGCTGAAAGAAGCCGGTATCGGCTATGCGATGCCGGTCGCGCCGCTTTTCGAAACGCTGGATGACCTGAACAACGCCAACGATGTGATGAGCCAGCTGCTGAGCATCGACTGGTATCGCGGCTTTATTCAGGGCAAACAGATGGTGATGATTGGCTACTCTGACTCGGCGAAAGATGCCGGGGTGATGGCCGCCAGCTGGGCGCAGTATCAGGCACAGGATGCCCTGATCAAAACCTGCGAGAAAGCCGGGATCTCCCTGACTCTGTTCCACGGACGCGGCGGCAGCATTGGCCGTGGCGGTGCACCTGCTCATGCGGCACTGCTGTCGCAGCCACCGGGCAGCCTGCGTGGCGGCCTGCGCGTGACCGAACAGGGCGAGATGATCCGCTTTAAATATGGTCTTCCTGAGGTGACCATCGCCAGCCTGTCGCTTTACACCGGTGCGATTCTGGAAGCGAACCTGATGCCGCCGCCGGAGCCGAAACGCGAATGGCGCGACATTATGAATCAGCTCTCGGCTGACTCCTGCGCGATGTACCGCGGTTACGTGCGTGAAAATGCTGACTTCGTGCCCTATTTCCGTTCGGCCACGCCGGAGCAGGAGCTGGGCAAACTGCCGCTGGGCTCGCGTCCGGCCAAACGCCGGCCAACCGGCGGCGTGGAGTCGCTGCGTGCCATTCCGTGGATCTTCGCCTGGACGCAGAACCGCCTGATGCTGCCCGCCTGGCTGGGCGCCGGTGCGGCCCTGCAGCAGGCGATGGCCGCAGGCCATCAGGATCAGCTGGAAGCGATGTGCCGTGACTGGCCCTTCTTCTCTACCCGTCTGGGGATGCTGGAGATGGTCTTCTCGAAAGCGGACCTGTGGCTGGCGGAATATTATGATCAGCGCCTGGTGGATAAATCGCTCTGGCCGCTGGGCAAACAGCTGCGCGATCAGCTTGATGCGGATATCAAAGCGGTGCTGACCATCGCCAACGATTCGCATCTGATGGCTGACCAGCCGTGGATTGCCGAGTCGATCGCGCTGCGTAACGTCTATACCGACCCGCTTAACGTCCTGCAGGCCGAGCTGCTGCATCGTTCACGCGCCCAGGAAGCGCGGGGTGAAGAGCCGGATGCCCGCGTGGAGCAGGCACTGATGGTCACCATCGCCGGCGTTGCCGCCGGGATGCGTAACACCGGTTAACCCGGTGCTGACGAGAGTCGGCGGGCAGTGATAAAAAAAGTCGGGCCATGCCCGACTTTTTTATTGTCTGTACGGTGCGCGATTATGCCGCGGCAGCGGCAGGCCGCACGCCCAGAGTGTGACAGATGGCGTAACTCATCTCGGCCCGGTTCAGCGTGTAGAAGTGGAAATCTTTCACCCCTTCGCGCGACAGAATTTTCACCATATCCATGGCGATATTGGCCCCCACCATTTTGCGCGTTTCCGGATCGTTATCCAGCCCGGCGAACATCGCATGCATCCAGCCCGGCACACGTACATTGGTCAGCGTGGCAAAGCGTTGCAGCTGCCGGAAATTAGAGACCGGCAGGATGCCTGGCACGATTTCCACATCAATTCCGGTCGCCACGCAGCGGTCGCGAAAACGTAAGTAGCTTTCCACGTCGAAGAAGAACTGGGTGATCGCCCGGCTGGCGCCCGCCTCGATTTTACGTTTCAGATTAATCAGGTCGGCCTGGGCGCTTTTTGCTTCGGGATGCACTTCCGGATAGGCGGCGACGGAGATATCAAACTCCCCTACCTCTTTGAGCAGGGACACCAGATCGCTGCCATACATCTCCGGTTTCCCGCTGCCGGGCGGCAGATCGCCGCGCAGCGCCACAATATGACGAATGCCGTTGTTCCAGTAATCCTGAGCGATGGCGCGCAGCTCTTCGCGCGTGGCATCAACACAGGTCAGATGGGGCGCCGCCTCCAGACCGGTCCGATCTTTAATGCCTTTGATGATGCTGTGGGTGCGGTCGCGTTCCCCGGAGTTCGCGCCGTAGGTCACCGAAACGAATTTCGGCTTGAGGCTGCTCAGGCGATCGATGGAGCTCCACAGGGTCTCTTCCATTTCGTGCGTACGCGGCGGGAAGAACTCGAAGGAGACATTAATTTGCCCGTTCAGCTCTGCCAGGCTCTGGTTTAGCGCTTCGCGCTGATTAGCATGAAAGAAACTCATTCTGCGCCCTCATCGATTAATAACTGACCTGCAAACATCTACACGTTTAGACGTCCGGAAGTTCAAAATGACGTAATCCCGGTGTGCCGTCAACTTAAAAATAATCAACAGACGTGAGCAAATTTCAGCCAGCATAGAGGCGGCTGCGGGGGGCAGAGATAACGCATTGAAAACAGGCGCCGAAGCGCCTGTAAGGAAGGAGTTACAGCAGTTGAGCGAGGCGATTAATATCTGACTGGATAGCGCCGGCGGTGACATCCCGGCCTGCGCCCGGCCCGCGGATCACCAGCGGATTATCACGATACCAGCGGCTCTCGATCGCGAAGACGTTGTCGCACGGCAGCAGGGACGCCAGCGGATGCTCCGGACGGACCGCTTCAATGCCCACGCGCGCCTTGCCGTTGGCGTCAAAGCGGGCGACGTAACGCAGCACCAGATCCATCTCCTGCGCGGCTTCCAGTCGCTGCAGCATCTGTTCGTTCAGCTCTTCACCGTTTTCAAAGAAGTGATCAACCGATCCCTGCTGACAGTTATCAGGCACCAGTGACTCCACCCGCACCTGATCCGGTTCGATGTTGTAGCCCGCCTCACGCGCCAGGATCACCAGCTTGCGCATCACATCCTGACCGGAAAGGTCAGCGCGCGGATCGGGCTCGGTCAATCCCTGCTGCCACGCCTGGTCCACCAGCTCGGTAAAGGGCACAGTGCCATCAAACTGCAGGAACAGCCAGGAGAGCGTCCCGGAGAAGATCCCGCTGATCGCCAGAATGGTATCGCCGCTGTCGCGCAGATCGCGCACGGTGTAGTTGATCGGCAGACCTGCACCCACCGTCGCGTTATAGAGCCAGTGACGCCCGGTTTTGGTAAAGGCATCGCGGATCTGCCGCCATGTCTGGCTGTCGGAGGCCCCCGCCACCTTGTTGGCACTGATGACGTGGAAACCGTGGCTGGCGAAGTCGAGATACTGCTGCGCCAGCGGGGTGCTGGCGGTGACATCCAGCACGACCAGATCGTCAAACGGATGAGCGCGCATCCAGAGGAACAGCGACTCTTCATCGCGCTCCACCGCCTCATCATCAAAGAAGGCGAGCGCCCGGCTGGCATCCAGCCCCTCATAGCTCAGCAGGCTGCGACGGCTGTCCGCTACGCCTGCCAGCAGAAACTCAAAGCCGGTTCGCGCTGACAGCGACTCCTGTTCGCGGGCAAACAGCTCCAGCCAGCGCGAACCGATGTTGCCTTTGCCAAACAGCATCAGGCCGATACGCTTTTCCGCGCGAAACAGCGACTGATGCAGTCCCTGGATCAGATGCCGGGTCGGCCCGACGCGCAGCACTGCCACCACGCTGATGTGCTCTTCTGACTGCCAGATGAACTCAATCGGCTGATCTTTTAACTGCTGCCAGAAGCGATGGGTATGCAGCGGATTGCGGGTAACGCCTGCGCCAACCAGCGCCACCAGCGCCAGGCCGTCGCGCAGTTGCAGATGTCCCGGTAAACCCGCGTCCTGCAGCAGCGTAAAGGCGCTGTTAACCACTTCGGAGGTATAGCAGAGTTGCAGGAGCTGACGATCCGGATGTACGCCAAACGCCAGCGGACGCAGCTGCGCACGCTTCAGCAGCAGGTCGATCTCTTTATGCAGAATCGCGAAGTCATGCTGCTCCGGAAGCTGAATCTCGATCAGGCAGACATCATCGTGACTGGTGACAATCCGTGCGCCGGTTCCGGAGGCCAGAACGCGCTCGATACGGGTCGAACCCTGCTCCGGCTGATAGCTGCAGCGCAGTTGCAGGTCGATATCGCTGCCGGAGACCGGCTGCAGGGTACGGGTATGCAGCACCGGAGCCGCCAGACGCGCCAGCTCGCTGGCCTCGTCCAGCCTCAACAGCGGCAGCAGGCAGGCATCCGAAACTTTACGGGGATCGGCGCTGTAGACGCCCGCCACGTCGCTCCAGATGGTGACGCGACCGACACCCGCCAGCGCACCAATCTGCGTGGCGGAATAATCGGAGCCGTTACGGCCCAGCAGCACCGTTTCACCAGCGTCGTTGCGGCTGATAAATCCGGTGACCACGATGCGCTTGTGAGGATGCTGCGCCAGCAACGTCTGCAGCAGCGGCCAGGATTTGCCTTCATCCACCTGCGGCTGAGCAGCACGTTCCGCCCGCAGGAACTCACGCGCATCCAGCCAGCAGGCCTGCAGATCGCGCTGGCTCAGCACCGCGGACATCAGGCGCGCCGACCAGATTTCACCATGCCCGACCACCTCGGCGTAGACCGCATCGGTAATCGGCGCATCCAGCAGCGCAGCCAGCTTCTCCAGATCGCGGATAAACGCGCTGATTAAGGGTTCCGCAACCTCAGCAGGCAGGAGCGCACTAATCAGTTCGCTCTGGTAGCGCCGTAATGCCTGTTGCACCTGGTGCGCAGAGAGCCGATCGCTCTGGCTCAGCTTCAGCCAGCTAATGAGCTGGTTGGTGGTTGAGCCGGCGGCGGAAACCACCATCAGATCGCCCGGCTGGCTGTAGTCCGCCATAATGCTGGCAACGCGCTGATAGCAGCGTGCATCCGCCAGGCTGCTGCCGCCAAACTTGTGCAACTGCCGGATATCTGGCGTTCCCGCGCCTGCTGAAATCATCATGCTTAACCCTCGGCTGCGATCCGGAATGCATTATCCAGATCGGCTATTAAATCTTCGTGATCTTCGATGCCAACAGAAACCCGCAGCAGCGTATCGGAAATACCCGCTGCCGCGCGCGCTTCTGCTGACATCCCCGCGTGCGTCATGGTGGCGGTATGGGAGATCAGGCTCTCTACGCCGCCCAGCGATTCGGCCAGCGTAAACAGCCGCAACGCTTTCAGGAAGCGACGCAGCAGCGCTTCATCACCGTCGACCTCAAAACTCAGCATGGCACCAAAGCCGCGCTGCTGACGCACCGCATATTCGTGTCCGGCGTTTTCCGGCAGCGAAGGATGATACAACTTTTTCACCCGTTTCTGCTGCTGCAGATATGCCACAATCGCGAGGGCATTTCGTTGCGCCGCCGCAATTCGTGGTGCGAGTGTACGAATCCCGCGCAGCAACAGATAACTGTCAAACGCCGCGCCGGTCACGCCGATATTGTTCGCCCACCAGGCCAGATCGGTCGCGTGCTGCGGATCGCGGGCAATCACCGCCCCCGCGACCACATCGGAGTGACCATTCAGGTATTTGGTGCAGGAGTGGATGACCAGATCGGCTCCCAGCGCCAGCGGGTTCTGCAGGGCCGGGCTCATAAAGGTATTGTCCACGACGCTGACGGCACCCGCCGCGCGTGCCGCCGCGCAGATTCCGCTGATATCGACCACGCGCAGCAGCGGATTGCTGGGGCTCTCAATCAGCACCAGACGGGGTTTTTCATCCAGCGCCGCCTGCAGCGCCACCGGATCGCCCTGATCGACAAATTTCACCCGATAGGCCCCGCGCTTGCTCAGGCTGTCAAACAGCCGGTAGCTGCCGCCGTAGCAGTCGTGTGGCGCGATCAGCAGATCGCCAGGCTTCAGGAACACGGTGCTCACCAGATGAATCGCCGACATCCCGGTATTGGTTAATACCGCACCCGCGCCCCCTTCCAGTTCCGCCAGCGTGCGCTGAACAACATCACGCGTCGGGTTACCGCGACGGGAGTAGTCATGCGCGCGCGGCTCATTGAAGTCCAGGAAGTTATAGGTGGTCGAGAGGTGGATGGGCGGGACAACGCAGCCATACTGCTCGTCATCATTCAGACCGCTGCGTACTGCGATGGTTGCCGGTTTACGCGTCATGAGTGAATTGTTCCTGAAGAGTGAAGAAAATGTAGTACACAGGATATCACCCCCTAATTAGACGTCAATACATCTGGACATCTAAATGTCTTTGCGTATAGATTGAGCAAACCGGCAATAACCGCTAAAATTATGCGTCATCGCCTGGCGTTCCCCTCTGTACAGCGGAGGTTGTGAGCGAAGAAAACCCGCCATATCAGGGGTCAGGCAGGAAAAAATCAGGCATAATCCGCTGATTTCCTCACATTTAACGTTTATTAATTAAGGTAACCCATGGCTGAATGGAACGGCGAATATATCAGCCCGTACGCTGAGCACGGTAAGAAGAGCGAGCAGGTCAAGAAGATAACGGTTTCTATCCCCTTGAGCGTGCTGAAGATTTTAACGGATGAGCGTACCCGTCGTCAGGTGAACAACCTGCGCCACGCGACCAACAGCGAACTGCTTTGCGAAGCCTTCTTACATGCTTTCACGGGCCAGCCGCTGCCGGATGATGTCGACCTGCGTAAAGAGCGCAGCGATGAGATCCCGGAAGAGGCAAAAGCGATCATGCGCCAGATGGGCGTCGATCCGGACACCTGGGAATATTAATCCGTCAGGCTCCTTCGCTTCACCCGTTTCAGAGAAGCAGGCTCCGCTCAGGGAGCCGCTTTCCTGACCCGCCCTGTTGCCTGTTTGTTTCTGCTTATTACACTACGCATCTTTTATTAAAAAGAAATCCTCTTTTGATATCGATTTTACACGTTCGTTACCGAATGACTCTTCGTCCGGGATTCAAAATAGAACTATTATTATTGTTAATTTACGCCTGATCCTTAATATTTCGCGAAACCGAAAAATTACGGAAGCGAAATGTTATTTAATTTTAAATTAACGTTAAATCCGCATGGCTTAGTGATTCTCATTGTTCTTATGTGGACCGTTATTTTTCCTGTTCGCGCCAGCGCCGGATCTGCGCCTTCGTTACAGAATGAGCAAACAAATGCGATTCAGCAGGACAGGGTACGCAGAGAACATTTAATCCCTGCGCCAAAGCTGGCACCGTCTGAGCAGCAGCAATTCAGGCCAGAAATAATTCACTTCCCGCCTGAAAAGAACTGCTATTTTATCCGGAGAGTTTTAATCACTCAGGATAGCCAACACCTTTACCTCGGAAAATTACGTTATTTCACTGCTCAGGCAGAGGGGCGGTGCATGGGAATTTCGGGTATCAAATTACTGGCAAAAACGCTGCAGAATGAGATTATCCGGGCAGGGTATATCACCGCCCGTGTTGACCTACCCGATCAGAATCTTTCTGATGGAGAATTAAATTTTTATATTTATGCAGGCAAAGTCGGGAAAATAGTTCTTAACCCATCGGGCGATAATTATATTAATTTAAACAGCACCTTGCCGTTTAAAGAAGGGGATGTGCTGACGCTCAGCGATCTTGAACAGGGCAGCCTGAATCTTCAGCGAGTACCCGGCTCGCGGGTTAAGGTCAGTCTGGTGCCGGGCAGTGGCAAAGGCGAAAGTGACATCTATATCCAGCGTGAACAGGATAAGTTCTGGCAAGTGGGCGCATGGCTTAATGATGCCGGTTCGGCGACAACCGGCCGCTATCAGGGTGGTGCCGCGCTTTATTTAAATAACATCACATCATTCAGCGATACGCTGTATTTCTCTTACGGCCACGATATTTCCGCTGCACACAGGAAAAGAGGTAACCAGAACAAATCGCTTGGCTACGCCATTCCCTGGGGTTACTGGTGGCTCGATCTCTATGCAAGTCAGAGTGATTATCGGCAGTCTGTTACAGGGAACTGGACATCATGGGCGCTGGATAACAGGAACCGCTTTTACAGCGCTCAACTTAATCGCCTGCTATCACGCACTGTCCATCAGACCAGCACGGCTGGCCTGCAAATCTTCAACGTCGAATCACGTTATTCTCTGGATGGTGTGGATCTTATCAGCATGCATAAAAAAAATGCGGGCTGGAAAGCCGTTTTGCAGCATCACCTTCATAACGATAATGCAGGTCTGATAACCACACTGAGCTATCAGAGAAAGATGCCCTGGTTTAACAGCAGCCATACACCTGAACAGGAGTATGGGCTTATTGATACGCAAGGGCGGATCGTGACGCTTGATCTGGAAGGCTCGGTCAACTTTCAGGTTCGCGATAGCTGGCTGAACTACTCTCCCCATTTCAGTCTGCAATACTCACCCGACACGCTCTCTTCTTTAAGCCGCTTTTCGCTGGCGAATCGCTGGACGGTACGAGGTTTTGATGGCGAAAAGGCGCTTCAGGATAACAGGGGATGGTACTGGCGAAATGATCTCCGCTGGATTTTTCCCGATAAGCCTCTTCAGCCTTATATCGGTATTGACGCAGGTCAGGTCTATGGCAATGACAATCAGAAGTACTACACAGGAAAAACGGTCGCAGGCAGTGTGGCTGGCCTGCGAGGAACACGCCTTCAGACCCATTTCGATCTTTTTGCCGGTATGCCTCTGACAAAGCCGCAGAACTTTCACACCGATCCACTGACGCTGGGTTTCTCATTGCAATGGAAATATTAAACAGGAGGTCTTCGCTTTACGCAATCATGATTAAAAACAGTCATTAACTTAAAGGATTAAACAATGAAAAATGTAAAACTTAATGTGCTCTACCTGTCTGCGGTTGCTGCACTTTTTAGCGACCCCGCGCTCGCCGGGCTGAACAACTATACACAATCAAATGGCACTGCTGTCATTAATATCAATAAAGCAGATGCCAATGGTCTTTCACATAATACGTATCAGAACTTTAATGTCACCCGTGATGGCCTGGTACTCAACAATAGCATCACCGATTTGGTTCGCGAAAATGGAAATATTTCGCGCAACAGCAATCTGGACAAACCCGCTAAAGTCATTCTGAACGAGGTTATTTCTGACAATGCCTCCTCACTCAATGGTTTTATTGAAGTAGCAGGTCAAAAAGCGGATGTTATTATCGCCAACCCTAATGGTATTGCCTGCTCGGGCTGTGGCTTTATTAATACCCGCAATGCCACTCTTACCACGGGTATACCCGCCTTTACCGATGGAAAGCTGACGGCTATTGATGTCGATAAAGGCATGCTTACGATCAGGGATCAGAGTCTTAAAGGCGCAGATTACACCACCCTGCTGGCACAAAAAATCGCAATTCAGGGTCAGGTGGACACCGGTAATCTGAGAGCAGTGGCTGGTCAGTTCACCTACTACACTGACACTGCCCGGGTCACCCCTGACGGAAATCATCGGGTTCAGGGTAATAGTATCGATATCAGTGCACTGGGAGGGGTTACCGCAGGGCTTATTTCTCTGCACACAACGGAAGCGGGTGCTGGCGTCAATAATCATGGCGTGCTCAATGGCAGCAGTCTGGCTATCTCCTCTTCTGGCTTGTTAACAAATAACGGCACGATGAAGGCCAGGGAAAATATCGCTCTTTCATCAGCCGGTGAATTGGAAAACCGCGGCGATATTCTTTCTCAGGGTAATCTGGCAGCCAAAGGCAATAGCGGCCTGACTAACACCGGATCGCTGCAGGGAGTAAATGTCAGTCTCGAAAGCGGGAAAAATATCGGTCTCCTGTCGGGTGACATCACCGCCAGAAGCAACATTGCTCTTTTGTCAGCCGGTAACATTGAAAACCACGGCAATATTCTTTCTCAGCATAATCTGTCAGCCAGAAGCGATGGCGGGCTGACCAGCACCGGGTCGCTGCAGGGGGAGAATGTCATTCTCGAAAGCGGAAAAAATATCAGTTTCATGTCAGGTAAGGTGACGGCGAAAGGCAACGTTGCGCTTTCGGCAGCCGGCGATATTGAAAACCGTAGCGACATGACGTCGCAGAGAAATTTCTCAGTACAAGCGAAAAACAGGCTGATTAATCATGGTTCCATGCGGGGGGTTATGGTGTCGCTCAATGCGGGCAAGGAGATAGCGCTGTTATCCGGTGACGTCACCGCCACGGCGTCGGCCTCTCTTTCTGCCGATCGCGTGAATAACGCCGCCGCTTTCCGCAGTGTGAATGCCTATATCACCAGTCAGGACTTCCGGAATGCAGGCAGCATGATGTCAGACGGTATGTTCATCATCACAGGATCGCAGACCCTCTCCAACAGCGGCAGCCTGGAAGGGAGCATATTAACGCTGTCATCCAGAAAGAAGGTGGATAACACCTCTCAGGGCAACCTCCGCGCGAATATTCTTTCTATTAACTCACCGAAGATGAAATCCGTTAAAGATCTCGGTGGTAATTACAACGCCAGCATGGTGACGTTCAGATAGTCAAGGGTGGCTGCCTGAAGATCACTTCTCGCCCTGATACAGACATAAAAAAACCCAGCCGAAGCTGGGTTTTTTCTGCCGCCGAACCCGCAGGTTCAGGTGCCTTTTTAATCTTATTTTTTAGCGCCTGGCACGCTGAAACGCTTGTTAAAGCGGTCAACACGGCCACCAGTTGCCACTTCACGCTGCTTACCGGTATAGAACGGGTGGCATTTGCCACAAACGTCCAGGTTCAGTTCGTGAGTCAGAGTAGAACGGGTGTGGATCTCGTTGCCGCAGGTACATTTGATAGTAACTGCTTCGTATTTCGGGTGAATACCTTGTTTCATGGGAAACCTCATAAAAGGCCGTGTCGCTCTCCGTGCCAGGCGTTAACCTGCACAGCACCACACGCGGTTGAACGTAAAAGTGTATGCTCCGGCCAGATCTTTCTCACCGAAGGCCGCATATTATACAGATAAGTTTTGATTGCTGCAAATCTATGCTGAGATACCCGCCAGCAGGGTACAGCGTGTACACTAGCTTCCCCGATGATTGAGCCGGAAGAGAGAGTTATGCCCGTCGTTCAGGTTGCCCTGCCCGTCCCCTTGCCCCGCCTGTTTGATTATCTGCCGCCGCAGGGCGCGCAGCCGGTCATTGGCGGCCGCGTGAGTGTGCCCTTTGGCAATCGCAAAATGATCGGCATTGTGGTCGCCTTCCGTGACAGCAGCGACCTGCCGGAAGCGCAGCTCAAGCGGGTGAGCGAGGTGCTGGATAGCGAGTCACTCTTTCCGCCCTCCCTGTGGCGCATCCTGAACTGGGCTGCCAGCTACTATCACTCGCCGCAGGGCGAAGTCCTGAGCCACGCGATTCCGGTGCTGCTGCGTCAGGGAAAAGCGGCGCAGGATACCCCGTTATGGCGCTGGGAAATCACCGAGCTGGGCCGGGCGACCGCGCCAGAGAGCCTGAAGCGGGCCCCCAAACAGCAGCAGGCGCTGGCGGCACTGCGTCAGCAGCCACTCTATCGTCATCAGATTGGCGACCACGATCTCACCGACGCGACGCTGCAGGCACTGCGCGCCAAAGGGCTGTGCGAGCTGCATGAGCATCAGCCGGACCGGCATGACTGGCGGTCGGGTTATGCCGTCAAAGGCGAGCGTCTGCGCCTGAACACCGATCAGGCGATGGCCGTGGGTGCCATCCGGGCAGATGATGAAAACTATGCGGCCTGGCTGCTGGCGGGGATTACCGGTTCAGGCAAAACCGAGGTTTACCTCAGCGTGCTGGAGAATGTGCTGGCACGCGGCAAACAGGCGCTGGTGCTGGTGCCTGAGATTGGCCTGACCCCGCAGACCATCGCCCGCTTTCGCGAACGTTTTGATGCCCCCGTTGATGTGCTCCATTCCGCCCTGAATGACAGCGAGCGGCTGGCCGTCTGGCTGCGTGCGCGACGCGGTGAAACGGCGATTGTGATTGGCACCCGCTCGGCGCTGTTTACCCCGCTGGCGCGTCCCGGCGTCATTATTATTGATGAGGAGCATGACAGCTCCTATAAACAGCAGGAGGGCTGGCGCTATCAGGCGCGCGATCTGGCCGTCTTCCGCGCGCATGAAGAGAACATCCCGATTGTGATGGGCTCGGCGACACCGGCGCTGGAGACGCTGCACAACGTCCGCAGTGGCAAATATCGCCAGCTCGACCTGACAAAACGCGCCGGTAACGCCAGACCGGCGCTGCAACAGCTTATCGATTTAAAGGGCGTGCAGCTAATCGGCGGACTCGCGCCGGGCCTGATCGCTAAAATGCGTCAGCACCTGCAGGCCGATAACCAGGTGCTGCTGTTTCTCAACCGCCGGGGCTTTTCGCCTGCCCTGCTCTGTCACGACTGCGGCTGGATTGCCGAGTGTACCCGCTGTGACCGCTACTACACGCTGCATCAGCATCACCGCCAGCTGCGCTGCCATCATTGCGACAGCCAGCGTCCGCTGCCCAATCAATGCCCGCAGTGCGGTTCGACCCATCTGCTGCCGGTCGGCGTGGGCACTGAGCAGCTGGAGCAGCAGCTCGGCACGCTCTTCCCCGGCGTGCCGGTGTCGCGGATCGATCGCGATACCACCAGCCGCAAAGGGGCGCTGGAGCAGCATCTGGCCGACGTCCATCGGGGTGGCGCACGCATCCTGGTCGGCACCCAGATGCTGGCCAAGGGCCACCACTTCCCCGACGTCACGCTGGTGTCGCTGCTGGATGTCGACGGTGCGCTGTTCTCCGCCGATTTCCGTGCCGCGGAGCGCTTTGCCCAGCTCTATACGCAGGTCGCCGGCCGGGCCGGTCGGGCAGGCAAACAGGGCGAAGTGCTGCTGCAGACGCACCATCCGGAGCATCCGCTTCTGCAGACGCTGCTGCATCAGGGCTATCCGGCGTTTGCGCAGCAGGCGTTACTGGAGCGACAGGCGGTCCACCTGCCGCCCTGGAGCCGCCATGCGCTGTTTCGCGCCGAGGATATGGATAACCAGCAGGCGGCAGAGTTTCTGCAACAGCTTCGCAACCTGCTGGAGGCCAGCCCGCTGAATGACAAGGCGATGTGGTTTATGGGCCCGCTGCCCGCGCTGCAGCCCAAACGCAGCGGCCGCTGGCGCTGGCAGCTCCTCTTACAGCATCCCTCCCGCCAGCGTCTGCAGCAGTTACTGAGCAGTTCATTGCCGCTGGTTTCCACGCTGCCTGCCGCCCGCAAGGTGAAATGGACGCTGGATATCGACCCGACGGAGAGCTGATTTTTTCTGACACTGCGAGCGGGATCGAAAATTGTCGCTTAAGTCACAATTTTTATGCAAATTAAGTAACAACCGGCCGGGCAATCGTTAACAATGTTGCCCGGTTTGCTTTTATGTCAGACAAAAACAGAATCGAACGCGCCATAACGCGTCAGGAGCATGTGTTGGAGCAGAATCAACAACCGCCCGCCGCCACGATGAAGGATGTCGCGGAACATGCGGGTGTCTCAACCGCCACCGTATCGCGTGCGCTGATGAACCCGGAGAAAGTCTCTGCGGCGACCCGCCAGAAAGTCGAGCAGGCGGTGGCCGCCGTCGGTTATGCGGCTCATGGTCCCACACGCAATGCACGTCGCAACGAGACGCGAACCATCCTGGTCATTGTTCCTGACATCTGCGATCCCTTTTTCAGCGAAATTATTCGCGGCGTTGAAGTCGCCGCAGCCGAAGAGGGCTATCTGGTGCTGATTGGTGACTGTGCTCATCAGAATCAGCAGGAGCGAACCTTTCTTAACCTGATGGTCACGCGCCAGATAGATGGCATGGTGCTGCTCGGTTCCCAGCTGCCCTTTGACGCCAGCCTTGATGAGCAGCGCAACCTGCCGCCGATGGTGATGGCGAATGAGTTCGCGCCAGAGATGTCCCTGCCCTCAGTTCACATCGATAATCTGACCGCCGCCTTCGAAGCGGTGAATCATCTGCTACAGTTGGGCCACACGCAAATCGCCTGTATCGCCGGGCCGCAGGAGATGCCGCTCTGCCAGTATCGTCTGCAGGGCTACGTGCAGGCGATGCGTCGCAGCGGACTGACCGTCGATCCTGCCTATATCGTGCGCGGTGACTTTACGTTTGAAGCGGGCGTGGCCGCTATGAATCAGCTGATGACGCTGCCGCAGCCTCCGCGCGCGCTGTTCTGCCACAGCGATATTATGGCGCTTGGCGCGATGAATCAGGCCAGACGCTGCGGACTGCGGATACCGGAGGATCTCTCAGTGGTCGGCTTTGATGACATTGAGCTTTCCCGTTACTGCGAGCCGCCGCTCACGACGGTCACGCAGCCGCGATATCAGATAGGCCGCGAAGCGATGCTGCTGCTGCTGGATGAGCTGAATGGCAAACGGGTGATCAGCGGCTCACGGCTGCTGGATGCCGGGTTAACCATTCGGGGCAGTACGGCGCGCGCAAAAAAGCGTGAAAAATAAGCGTATTCGTCTGATTTTTTCAGTAGATTCTTAAGGCGAACACTGCTGGTCAAAGTTCCGACCCTTAAGTAACATGACGGACTCCTTGCCGGGCGCGTAAGCATCACTATTTCGCCCATCAGGCACTATTTTTGAAGGGTATAAGAACGAGAGTGGCACAAAAAGATTATGTAGGCCGCGGGCGTTCAACAGGGACGCGTCGCAAAAAAAGCCCCAGCCGTGGCAAGAAGAGCAAAGGCGGATCGGGCATCTCTAAGCTGATGATTGTACTGGCGGTCGCAGTGCTGGTGACCTTTGCCGGTGGTTTATGGTTCCTGGCGCATCATAAGAAAGAGGACGTGCCGGTCATTACGGATCATAAAGCCAACGGCAATGGCTTACCGCCGAAGCCAGAAGAGCGCTGGAAATATATCAAAGAGCTGGAAAATCGTCAGATTACCGTGCCGACCCCGATCGAGCCCTCTTCGGGTGGCGAAGTGAAGTCGCAGACGCAGCTGACCGATGAGCAGCGCCAGCTGCTGGAGCAGATGCAGGCTGATATGCGTCAGCAGCCGACCCAGCTTAACGAAGTGCCGTGGAACGAACAGACGCCGGCACAACGCCAGCAGACGCTGCAGCATCAGCAGCAGCTGCAGCAACTGCAACGTCAGCAGCAACAGGTTCAGCAGCAACAGCAACGCCAGCAGCAGCAGGCTCAGCAGCAGCAACGTCAGCAGTTGCAGGCTCAGCAACAGCAGCAGCGTCAGCAGCAGTTGCAGCAACAACAACTGCGCCAGCAACAGCAGCAGGCACAGCAACAGCAACGCCAGCAGCAGCAGCAGCAGCAGCAGCAAAACGTACAGCGCCAGACGCAGCAGGCCGCGCCGATCACGCGTGAACCAGAGGTGCAGTCAAAACCGCAGGAAACCGCGAAAGCGAAACCGGCAGAAAAAGCCTCTTCGCAGCGCTGGATGGTGCAGTGTGGTTCGTTTAAAGGCACCGACCAGGCTGAATCGGTCCGTGCCGGCTTAGCCTTTGAAGGCTTTGAAAGCCGGATTACCACCGGTGGCGGCTGGAATCGTGTGGTTATCGGTCCTTATAAAGATCGCGCCTCGGCCGACAGTACCCTGAAGCGCCTGCGCAGTTCCGGACACAGCGGCTGCATTCCACTCTCCATCGGGGGTTGAAACCCGTCAAACCCGCCCCATATCTGTTGCATGATACTCCGCGCCCGGTGCGCGGAGTCCTTTTCCGACTGCAACAAGGGGTCTGCCCGTGACAACAATAGTAAGTGTACGACGCAACGGCCAGGTAGTGATTGGCGGTGATGGCCAGGCTACGCTCGGCAATACCGTGATGAAAGGCAACGTCAAAAAAGTGCGTCGTTTATACAACGATAAGGTGATTGCCGGTTTTGCTGGCGGCACCGCAGACGCCTTCACCCTGTTTGAACTGTTCGAACGTAAGCTGGAAATGCATCAGGGCCATCTGGTCAAAGCGGCGGTGGAACTGGCCAAAGACTGGCGTACCGACCGTATGCTGCGTCGTCTGGAGGCCTTACTGGCCGTTGCGGATGAGTCCGCATCGCTGATCATCAGCGGTAACGGTGACGTCATCCAGCCTGAAAACGACCTGATCGCCATCGGCTCCGGTGGGCCTTTCGCTCAGGCAGCGGCACGCGCCCTGCTGGAGAATACCGAACTGGGCGCACGCGACATCGTTGAGAAGTCGCTGAACATCGCGGGTGATATCTGCATCTACACAAACCACAACGTTAATTTCGAAGAATTAACGTCTAAGGCGTAAGGGTATAAATATGTCTGAGATGACTCCACGCGAAATCGTCAGCGAACTGAACCGTTTTATCATCGGCCAGGACAGCGCCAAGCGCGCCGTGGCAATCGCACTGCGTAACCGCTGGCGCCGCATGCAGCTCGACGAAGAGCTGCGCCACGAAGTGACCCCTAAAAATATCCTGATGATCGGCCCGACCGGTGTTGGTAAAACCGAAATCGCCCGTCGTCTGGCGAAGCTGGCCAATGCGCCGTTCATTAAGGTCGAAGCCACCAAATTTACCGAAGTCGGTTATGTCGGTAAGGAAGTGGACTCCATCATTCGCGATCTGACCGATTCGGCCATCAAGATGGTGCGCAGTCAGGCGATCGAGAAGAACAAATATCGCGCCGAAGAGATGGCCGAAGAGCGCATTCTGGACGTGCTGATCCCACCGGCTAAAAACAACTGGGGCCAGTCAGAACAGAGCGCTGAGCCGTCTGCGGCGCGTCAGTCATTCCGTAAGAAGCTGCGCGAAGGCCAGTTGGATGACAAAGAGATTGAGATCGATCTGGCGGCCAGCGGGCCGGGTGTCGAAATCATGGCCCCTCCGGGCATGGAAGAGATGACCAGCCAGCTGCAGTCGATGTTCCAGAACCTCGGCGGCCAGAAGCAGAAAGCCCGTAAGCTGAAGATCAAAGAAGCGATGAAGCTGCTGATCGAAGAAGAAGCGGCAAAACTGGTCAATCCGGAAGAGCTTAAACAGGACGCGATCGACGCCGTTGAGCAGCACGGTATCGTGTTTATCGATGAGATCGACAAAATCTGTAAGCGCGGTGGCCAGAACTCAGGCGGTCCGGATGTCTCACGCGAAGGCGTACAGCGCGACCTGCTGCCGCTGGTTGAAGGCTGCACCGTCTCCACCAAGCACGGCATGGTGAAAACAGACCACATCCTGTTTATCGCCTCCGGTGCGTTCCAGGTTGCCAGCCCTTCCGATCTGATCCCGGAACTGCAGGGTCGTCTGCCGATTCGTGTTGAGCTGCAGGCACTGACCGTTAACGATTTCCAGCGCATTCTGACCGAGCCGAATGCCTCGATTACCGTGCAGTACAAGGCGCTGATGAACACCGAAGGGGTGAACATTGAGTTCACCGAAGAGGGTATTCGTCGCATCGCGGAAGCCGCCTGGCAGGTCAACGAAACCACCGAAAACATCGGTGCGCGCCGTCTGCATACCGTGCTGGAGCGTCTGATGGAAGATATCTCCTATGACGCCAGCGATCGCTCCGGTGAGTCTGTGACCATCGACGCGGAGTATGTCGGCAAGCATCTGGATGTCCTGGTGGCAGACGAAGACCTGAGCCGCTTCATTCTCTGATTCAGCGATTCGTGCTTTTCAGAAGCCCAGCCCACCCGGCTGGGCTTTTTTATGCATGTTCTTGATCGAACGATGCTTTTTTCATACTGATGATTTTGCCAACAATCTGCATATAGCGATATACTTACCCTTCCTGTGG
>Ga0308161_1001138_pt1 | contig 33942 bp, 36 predicted proteins | sample PhyFR2_FD_201034 | JGI IMG/M metagenome (GOLD analysis project Ga0308161, IMG submission 201034) | Phyllosphere microbial communities from UC Gill Tract Community Farm, Albany, California, United States - DLSLF.R2 | ecosystem: Host-associated > Plants > Phyllosphere > Unclassified | place: USA...
GCATTTCTTAGGCCTGTCATCTCAGTAACAGTATTCCATAAGCCATCCTACGGGATGGCTTAATTCCTTCCTTACGTAACGTTGGCACAAAGCGGACATACGTGCTGCAAGGTCCGCTATGAGCGAACTGCGGACGTTCGTATAGTGTAAAAATGGGAATGTTGCTGACGTCGTTAGAGTAGATGACGCAAACGAGAAGGTTGATTTCCTGCCTTTTGGTCGCCCCCCCTCATTATCTGGCATGAACAACCCACGCAATACTGGCCTGCACCTCACAGGCCAGACGTTGGCGCTCAGTGTTAATACTGCTCAATGCCAAAGGAGACGCCCTGACGAGGGTTACCGTTCAAGGTGATAATGCTTAGCAATGCACGATCGCCTGAGAGGGCCGAGAATTTTTGTCTCAGGTGGCGCCTCAGCGGGTCACTTGCCGTCGTCAGCACTAACCCAAGCCCCTTCTCCTGCATCGTCAACATCCTGAAAATATCCGTCATGGCCACCCGGTTCATGTCATCCAAGTGAGCGACAGGCTCATCAAGAAAGAAGGTGCCGCCCAGGGTCCTTGCTCTGGCAAGATACAGGGACAGTGCAAGATCCTGCCGCTGCCCCTGACTGAAATAATCCTGCGTAATAAGTTCATCATCCGCTTTGTCACCCGTCAGTGCCCGCCATCTCAGCTTGCCGTCCTTTGCCACTTTCAGTCCGTCGTAAACTTCATTGGCATGCATTCGTGAAAACATCTCCGAAGCAGGTTCGATGAGATTCTTAAGACTGAGGCTGGTCAGACGCTCGATTTCGGATGCTAGCTCATCACGGGCCTGCTCACCTTCCCGCTTTCTGCGTGTGTGTTCACCTATCCTGCGCTCAAGCGTCTCAATGCTGGTGCGAAGCGTTCCCGCGCGAGTTATAGTCTTGTGCAGATCCACGGCTGTCTGAGCCAGTGCATATAGCGTCTCCAGGTGATTCAGGCGGTTCTGCATGCCTACATGTGCCTCTTCACACTGGAGCAGATTCGCTTTTGTCAGGTCTGCAGCACTTACTTTTCTCCACTGAGTCTGGATGAACTGAAGGTCAGCAAGAACAGCAACAAGCTGCTCTTCTGCGGCCGTTATTTGTTGCAGGCTATTAGAGACGTCTTCCCCGGTCTGCTTTAGCCCCATTTCGGATACCTGCTGCGCCAGCCGCGCCGTCCGGAGGGCAATGTCAGTATCATCCTTCATCTTCGCCAGCGAAAACTGCACAGACTGACACCGGTCGTAGACAGATAATTCGACTACTGCGTCTGTATCCGTCTTTAGAAATGCTTCCGCGGCAAGTAGCCTCTCCCTGAACGCCGCATAACGTGCAGACAGGTCCAAGTGGGCGATAAACTGAGATAACTGTTCGGGTGAAGATGAGGTTATTCCGCTCTCCTCAAAAAAGACACCATTGCAATGCGCCCTAAATGCCTCACTGAGCTTGCTCTCCGCTACGGCAAGGGATGCTGAAAAGGCGTCCGCATCACGCAATAAGCCTTCCTTTTCCCTGAGCATCTCTTCAATGCCCGCATAATCACTGCGCATTTGCTCAAGCTGCACATTCAGCGCCTGTGCTTCAGGGGAAAGCCTGTCGCGGGCCGTACGTAACGCAGTTAATAAACGTTCATTTTTAACCCAGTCATGCGTGCAGAGCGGGCAGCAGCTCCCCTGTACCTGACTGACAAGCTGCAATCCCAGTGCGTGCAGTTCAGCGGTCTGATCATCCAGCGCCCTGACCGAGGATGTCATCCGCTTAAGTTCATCCGCTGCCTGTTGTTCTTTAACACGTAACGCAACCACCTCATCCCGCGACACGCGCATAATACGAGACTGCCATTCCTCACGAGACTGTCCTGAAACATAAACGCTGCGTGCCACCTCCAGGTAGCGACTCAGTTCTTCGTGATAGCCCTGCAACTCGCCTGACGGGATACCCTTTTCAAAATATTTTTCAAGCAGCTGCGTATCCGTGAAACGGAGATTTGCGCTGACACCCGCCTGCTGCATTATCTGAGCATAATCCTGCGCTAGGGAGCCTTGCGCAGCCATCCATTTCAGCCGCTTGTCCAGTTCCCGAACCTGGTCGTCGTCACGCCGCTTTTTCTCCCCGGCATACTGATGCTTCTGGTTGGCACCCTGCCATGCGGTGCGATGCCCAAGGATTCGGGTGCGTAACTGCTGCTCCTCTCCGGATGCATGCTCAAAGGCTTCCCACCGGGCTGACACATCAAGACAGATGGCTCCATAATTTTCCGTCTCACGTCTAAATTTCGCTATATCCGTTTGCGCACGTTTAAGGAAGGTTTCATGATTTGACCTGTCCTGCCCGGAATCCAAGCTGACGGCAAGCTGCGAAATCAGCTCAGCCGCATCTGACGCAGGTTCATTTGCTTTTTCAGCCTCATTGACGGCGCGGAGCTCCTCCCGGAGACGGTCTAGCCGCTGTGTCAGCTGGCTGACACCGGGCAGATACTGGAGATAACTGTTGATGGACTGCTGTAAGGGTATGAGATGTCCGTATCCCAGAATGTTGGCAAAGACCTGTGAACGCTGTTCGGCTTGCGATTCATCGACCAGCAGGGATAAGGCATTAGAATAAAGCCACCGGCTATTACGAAGCCAAGCCTGCTTTGTCAGCACCGCCTGGGGACGGTTCTTGCCCGCACCAATTTCCTCCGGAGAGAGCTGGCTAAGAAGAGACAGGGTGTTGCATTGAGTGATGACCTGTCCGTCGGACTTCTCCAGTCCCTTCAACGTGCGGGTTAGCCGGTACTGCTGACCGCTGATAATGCAGTCTGCGGCAACAAAGGTTTCTCCATCCCCCCACTTACAGGTCAGCGAACTTTCTGAAACGTCAGGTAATATGCCCGTTAGTAACCACTCCACCGCCTGACAAAGTGTGCTTTTTCCCGTACCATTTGCGGCATAAATAACGGTCAGTCCCGTGTTAAGCGGGATGGTCACCTCTCCGGGTATTCCCCTAAACCGGCTGATCGTCACGTTTAATATCTGAAGATTATACATCGCTGCTCTCCCAGTTACTTCCATGGTTCAGGGCGATAGCACGCGGGGAATTTCCCGACTCAAACTCATCCAGAAGCGCTTGCGTGCTGACTGTGACCCTAAGGTCTACGGCAGAGATTCCCCGCTGCTCCAGCGGGGCAAGCCCCAGCATTGTGACGCGACCGGTGCGTTTCCACTCCCCATTTTCCATCCACACGAAATGCTTTCTGACCAGACGGGTATTCTGCTCAATATCTGTAATCATACCGTCAGGGACATAATGAACTGACGGCATCGCATATATTACGCTTGCATCAATGACCCTACCCGTGCCTTCACGAGTCCGGGCCATAGCGTCCGCAATTCTTTCGCTGACGATCAATTCTCTTTCCACCTGATCAGGTTTCGCGCTTAAAGGCCACAGTAGCATGCATGCATATTCGGATTCCCAGTAAAGACTGCCTTCAGACAAACCCTCAAGGTATTCTGCCGGAAGTGTTTTCCTGAAGAATCCTGCAAAGGCTGCTTTTGTTTCAAATTCAGCAATCAAACTATCCATTTTTTACTGTCCATAAATTGCTCAGATAACACTCAAGCTCAGCCGGATCGTCATTTCGCGTCCGGCTGAGCAGAGGATTAAGGGGGAAAAGCCAGGCTCTGCGCGTTGAACGTGGCATAGCGAAGGAGTCAGCCTCCGCCGCGGGTTCAGCAATATTGGCGCGAGTGAGATCCTGTCGGATTGAACGACCGTGTGAAGGCAGGTCCTCTTCCATATCAGCAAACACGCTCAGGTCGCAATGCTCCCCCCCATCCCGTATCCACCGGGTCAGTATGGCGTCAACCTGCGTGTCACTCATTTCATCAGGTAACCATCCCATCACGGACTCAGGTGTCCCCACACCGTTCCATAAAAGATGACCCGTCACGGCATGATTACCGTTCCAGATGAGGTTGGGGTGCATTGAAAGGTAGCTTAGCGCTCTGATCACTTTACGCATGCCCCGGCGCTGTTGAAGGAATGTGTTCACCTGCGGATAGACATAGGACCTGGGCCCGCTCAGTGCATAATGAACGAAATAGCCGGCATAGGGGGGGGTACATGTCACCAGCGCGTGTCGAAATGCATTCACCCCCTCCTGAACAAGGAATTGTGGGGGATCAGTGAAGGGATCCAGCAGCACCCGCTGAAGCTCAAGCTGTATACCATCGCCTACCTCGTAAAAACACCCATTGTGCCATTGCCACATGTAACAGGATGTCGCGGTAAATTCATCACCCGCCGAATTAAACCGAAGGCAAAACATCGCAGAGGTCACGCTCTTATCCCGGATTAACAGGGCCGGTATCGGCCCGTTATCGGCGTGCAAAAGATCATCACCTGCACTGGCTGGATAAATGCCTGAGGCATAACGTATGCCGTCCGTAATCTCCGCCTGTGACTGGTGGCAAAAAATGACCCCTAGAAAACGCTTCTGACGTAGGCTCTCAAAACGGCGGATTTGTGCGTTAAAATGCTCCTGTGTCAGCGCACAGGATGATGAGACCAGAAGGACGTTGGGTCGCCGGTGACCATCATCAGCAATGCTCAGAGAGAGACGGTCATCCAGTACCGAGCCGGAAGAACTGGTCGGAGTGTAATAATCGGTGTTCAGAACGGGCCAGAGATTCACATCATTAAACGCCAGGCGAAGCGCGCGCCCTGCATAACTCAGCGCGGCATCGCAGTCGCAGGTTTCCAGTAAAATAAAGCGGTGAATATCGCCCACACCGGACTTTACCCAGCACCAGCCCGCCTGATACTGAGCCCTTCCCGGGTATAGGCCCTCACTGTCAGCAGAAAGCCAGCCGTCGTTTTTCCAGGCGTTTAGGACGGTACCGGGCACGATGCCGCAGCCTGCCTGTAAAATAACGGTGCTCTGACATTCACTGATAAGCGCATCAATGGAACACTGGTCAGCAGGGTCAAAAGCATTCGCGGGGCAGAGCAGCATGACCGGATAGTTTCCGGCCACCTCGGGCATTTTTTCTTTTAGGAATTCGCCCAGCATACGCACAGAAAGTCTTTCGCCAGCCGGAAAAATAAATGCGTTCAGACGGCCTGCGGATAACAGGTTTTCATTTCCGTAATGGGTATAAACGTTTTCTGCATGCATGGCGCGTACATCCGCCGCAATAGCGCCCTCTGGATAAACCTCCCGGAAAAAATCCAGAACGCTCTTTTGAGAAAAATACACTTCACGGCGAAAATAGATGCCCATGAGGTTGTCGGACGCACGCACAAGTGGCGAGAGCGATTCACGGGTGTAAAGCTTAATATTCAGTCGCTCAAACTGCGGATGCACCATGTCATATAATGCCTGTCCGGTTTTTTCCTTAAGCAGCGGGGATTTTCTGAGCAACGCATATTTGTCCCGTACGGCAACCAGTGCTTTGAGGTAATCCGTTTTTCGGCCGATAAGATCGGCCAGCGCAGTAGGGTTTCGCTGGAAATACTGCTGTGTTTCGCCGTTAACGTTATCAGAAACTACGAGAATATAGCGAAATGGGAGACCGTCAGGAGGAAGCAAATCACCTATCACCAGACTACGCAGGCAGATTTTTATCCACTCATCGCGAACTTCTGGCATGGTAAACGCTTTCGAACTGTACCGTTTACATTGCACGATGCCCGCAATCACTCGGTCTTTCATCAGTTGAACGTCGATACCGTTATCGGATCCATCGTTTATCCGAAAGGCAGTGTCATACCAGTCCCAGGTCGCCTCAACCTTTTTCTCATCAAATAAATCGCGGACGATTAATTCGAATGCTCTGGGGTCAAGCGTGCCAAAAGGCAGCTGTCCGCAGTCATGAGCATAAATATCTCGAGCGTTGTCGTGAGCCAGCGCTCTCTCCCGAACATCGTCTTCATTGCTGTAAATACGAATACAGGCGTCCATTCACCATCCCTCAGACAACGTAGTCAATATTTTTTGTATCATTTTAAGACACTTTACTCCCAATTGAGTCGGGCACAAAACCTGAAATGCTAAGGACTTCATCGCCATCAGTAACAGGTATTTACCGCACGCCATGTTTTGATGCTTGGCAGGGCTATCCCGAATGGATGACATCCGGATTCAAAAATACACTTGCTGCGGCCTGCTGAATCAGAAGGGAATGTGCTTAAACGTTAGTTTCAGGAATTTCAGGCGCGTGGCTGGCAGATCCTTACGGGATTCACAGTTGCCCAATGTTAAATCAATACGTTGGAGCGCATTCAGGTTAAAACCTGTGAGGGCGCGGGCGACACGGCTGACCTTTCAGCTTCTCTCTCCAGGCAAATAAGGCTGGCGAGAACGGCTCACGAATCCAGCTCACAGGGGAATAAGTCATCAGAAATCGTTATTGATCTGCTCCCTATCAATTAACATATCTCAATGTTATCAATGTCTACTTTTGGCACAAAGCGGACAGTTTGACTAACGTAAAGCTCCGCTGTAAGCGAAAAAAGCACACAGTGCAAGGTTCGCTATGAGCGAGGTGCGGAATGTACAATTCTCCTTAGGGTTGTTGTGAGCATCCCTGTTAATGAACAAGATGCCTCTGTATGTGCTATCCCTGAGATTTATTATTTGCCCTGGATGAGAAAAGGAAATCAAAAAAACTGGCTGAATTTTCAGTATTGATACTTTCGATATTATTCCGTTTCAGTAAGTCATCCAATAACGTTTTGCTCCCGTTCTTACCAGACAGAGTGTCAATTAAGCCAATGTCTTTATCCTGTACTACGTCATTGCCTTCTAACCTGAATCCGTGCTTTTTACCGGTTTCGGTGACAGTAAATACACCATCTTTACTGATGACATCAGGTTCTTCGATTTTCAGAGTGGCTTCGCTGGCAGTATTTATTATGTAGTTATTCTGCCCCTGGCTTACATAAGTTGCGAACTGAGATGCCATGGGCTGGTCTTTTGATGTCGCATCAGAACTGGTGGTGTTCATAATGGATTCAAGAAAGTCAAAACTCGCGTTATGACTGAAAGAATAACCGGGGTCGAGTTCATATCTAAGAAAAGCAGGGTCGAGGCCAGAGCTTGAAAGGTTATCGCTACTCAGAATACGGGATGCCGTTGCAGCATCTTTATCTGTAAACGATACCTTTTGAATCCGGCCACTCGCATCGTAAGTACTTCCTGTATTGTAATTACCCGATACGCTTCCAAACTTTCGGTAACTCCCTAAGTCGCGTGCTATGTCATCGACATATCGTAAGTCAGTGCCCTGAGCTTGGGCCTGACCATACAGATCTGAAAGTGCACTGAGATCACTCTTCGTCAGAAAATTAGAGGCATCTATGTCCTGGGTGCTTTTGGTTAGCTGCGTCTGAATTTCAGGTAACGTACTTACCTTACCAAACAGACGAGACATCATCAGTCCTTGTCCACTTATCGTAGACTGGCCTGACGAGACAGGCTGCTCTACCGTGGCGTTGCTTTCTCTGACAGGTTGGGATCTGGAGATTTTAGTGGTCTTATCTGATGCTGCTTGAGCTTGGCTGTAAACATTATTTAATGCATTGATTTTCATAGCTAAACCCCTCTCCACACTGAATTAAAATCAGTCCATGATTAATATCGATGGCTTTCTTCAGGTAACGGCAGAGCGACTTAAAGCTTTAGAAAAAATGATGTGTTTAAGGCCTCCAGTTAACGATGCAAGCTTTCCTTTTTTGACAGATGAAAGCGAATAAGCCGCTCATGGCACAAAGCAGACTGACGTCAGGCTAACGTCCGTTATGAGCGAAAAGCGGACTTTATTCGTAACTCTGGTAAGCGATCAGTAATGTACCAGCCCGCCGTCCACAGCATACTGGCTGCCGGTAACGTAAGATGCGTCATCGGACAGCAGAAAAAGTGCAACTGCAGCCGCCTCTTCTGCTGTTCCTGCACGCCCCAAAGGAACCTGGCTTACCACAAAATCTTCAAACTGCTGACGAGACTCGTCTGGCATAAAGTGCCTGAAATTGGTTTCAATCGGGCCTGGCACCAAAGTGTTGGCGCGGATACCGCGTTCAGCAAGCGCAGATGCCCAGCTTTTGACCATAGCGATAACGGCACCTTTCGTCGCTGCATACAGGCTTGTCAGCGCCGCTCCTTCATAAACAGATGAGGATGAAGTCACCAGAACGGATGCACCTGAATTAAGTAATCTGGAGAGAGCTGCCAGCTGTAACATCGGGCCGCGCACATTAGCATTCATCATACGATTGAAAGAATCTGCCGTTACAGATTCCGGCGAGCCAACCTCTGCAAAGCCGGCATTAAGCCATACTCCGTCAAGTGAACCCCAGCCGCTGATAGCTTTCTCAAGCCTTTTTATGTCGGTTTCGCTTGCCGCATCATTTTTCAGAATAAGTGATGTCTCAGGAAGCAGGCTGCGTGCACGCTCCAGCCTTTCTTGATTGAGTCCCGTAATAGCTACGTGACCACCTTCAGTGACAATTCGCTGAGCGCCTGCCAGTCCCATGCCACTGGTGCCGCCCGTGATCAATAGACGTTTACCCTGAAATCTTCCCATGCTTATTCCCTCTGTTTAGCTGCAGAATCAGCATTTACCTTACGTATCAAAAACACTATTCGTCATCTGTTTCATCACGTTACAATGGGGACAATTGGAGTTTGGAGTGCAGCCTGGTCGTTCGTTTCTGGCACTAAGCGGGCTGACGGCAGGCCAATGTCCGCTATGAGCGAAAAGCGGACGCTGACAGTCGTTGTAAAAATCCGGTTTGCGTTTTATTGCATTAGTCTAGGGAAGAAAAATATTGCGTCGGTGACTTCCCCAGCGCTTTTCTGAACATGGTGATAAACGCACTGACCGAATCATAACCCAGCATACCGGCTACGCGCTGCACAGACAGCCCTTCAGCCAGATGGCTCAGGGCAATCATTAAATGCAGTTGCTGACGCCAGCGACCAAAGCTCAGTCCTGTAGCATTTTTTATCAGCCTGGCCAGCGATCGCTCGCTGGTTGCCAGGTGTACAGCCCACTCTTTTAACGTCCTCCGGTCATCAGGATCCTTAAAAAGTCTCTCAGCCATAGCCCTGATTTTAGGATGGCCGGATACAGGCAGGTGGAGCGCTTTAACCGGCACATCCGTTATATGTTCCAGCAGCACCGCTGCCAGCCTCGCGGTTTTACTGTCAGGCGAATAAGCATGTTCCTGCTCTGCCAGATACAGAACAATCTCGCGGACAAGAGGACTAATCGCCAGGGTACAGCAGGCTTCCGGCATCGCTGCTGCGCCGGGTTCAATAAACAGAAAGCAGGTATCTGCATTCTTCGTTACCCGGCAACTGTGGGGGATTTCACCCGGAACCCAGACAGCATGTCCCGGTGGAACAATCCACAGCGCATCCTCAACCTCACAGCTCACTGCACCGCGCAAAGAGAGAATAAGTTGTCCCTTACGGTGAGCGTGCGGACTCTGCCCGGCATACTCGCCAGACGAAGATACATGTAGCGCGATAGCAGCCTGACTGAAAGCATCGGCATTAAACTCATCCGGTGAGGTCACCGGTTTTTTATCAACTGGCATGATTTAGTTATATATTGTCAGGTTGTCTATATTCTGTAACTCATTCGTCCTTTAAAGTCTTTCTTTTTACCAGAGAAAGCAAAATTTATGTCTCACACTACGAACAAGTGGTCTTCAGTCATACTTGTGACCGGCATCCTTTTTATCGCCATTAACCTGCGTGTTCCTTTTACCGCTATCGCACCCGTTTTAAAGTCCATTCGCCATGATTTTGGGCTAAGTATTACTGCCGTTGGGTTGCTTAACTCACTGCCTTTACTGGCCTTTGCCGCCTTTTCACCCCTGAGCGCCTCCGTCTCCAGGAAGTACGGTCTGGAACGCACCCTTTTTGGTGCACTCGCCGTGATTTCAGCTGGTATTCTGCTTCGCTCCACAGACAGCGTCTGGGCGCTTTATGGCGGAACCCTATTGATAGGTATCGGGATTGCCCTGGGCAATGTTCTTCTGCCTGGCCTTATAAAGCGCGACTTTTCCGGCAACGTGGCTTCCGTGACGGGGGCATATTCCATCACCATGGGCGCGGCTGGTGCTATTGGTTCAGCCATTATCATTCCTCTGACGCAGAGCTGGGGCTGGAACATCGCGTTAGCCATGCTGGTGATTGCACCTCTGCTGGCGCTGCTTTTATGGTTGCCCCAGTTGAAGAAAAAGCATCAGCTTCCAGCTGTGGGGGAGAAAAAAGCGGCGACCGTCGCGGTCTGGCGCTCGCCTCTGGCCTGGCAGGTCACCCTGTTTATGGGCCTGAATGCGATGCCGTTTTATGTTGCGGTCGGCTGGCTGCCAGCCATTCTTACGGACAGTGGACTCTCCTCAGCTCAGGCTAGTGAGGTACACGGTATCCTTCAGCTGACCACCGCCATTCCCGGCCTGATTCTGGCCGCCACGCTGCGCCGTCTTAACGATCAGAAATTAGCTGCTGCTGGCGTCAGCCTGGTAACCGCAGTGTCCTATATCGGCATCCTGTATTTGCCGAATCTGGCGATGCTATGGGCGGCGCTTCTCGGCTTCGGCTGTGGCGCCAGCATGATGCTGGGTCTGACCTTCATCGGGCTGCGTACCAAAAACGCCGGTGATGCTGCCGCGCTGTCAGGCATGGCACAGAGTGTCGGTTATCTGATGGCAGCAATGGGGCCACTGTTGCTTGGTAAAGTACAGGAGCTGTCCGGAGGCTGGACGGTGCCGTTACTGATGACCGCAGCAATCGCGGTCGCAGGTGCCTGCACTGGAATGGCTGCCGGACGAAACGCTCACCTGGAACCTTCACAGCAGCCTGGCTGAAATTGCTGATACCGCGGGGGACAATGGTTTCCCTGCTGTGGATGTTATTAATTATCGTTCTGCAGCGTCTTACTGCTATCGGAGGCATCTTTTACAGGGAAGACAGATTCTCCGCCGCGCTATCATTAAAAAGCCCGGCGACCCAGTCAGCAAAAACACGCACTGCAGGAGAGAGAAAGCGCTGATGCGGATAGAGCATCGTCACCGGCACTGAAGCTGGCTGCCAGTCCGCCAGAACCTCGACCAGCGTCCCTTGCTGCAGTTTCTCCGAGATGACATTCTCAGCAAGCTGCGCCAGTCCAAAACCCTCAAGACACAGTCTGATATAGAGTCCCGTTTCGTTAACGGCTACATCGCCCGCGACCGGGATGGATAGTACCTCCGTGCCTCGTGTAAAACGCAGTTCATTAGTGCGTCTTCCCGAACCGGAAAAGTAATGAATCGCCCGATGCTGCAACAACGCCTCCGGCGTCTCAGGAATACCGTGCTCTCTGAGATAGTCCGGCGAGGCGCAGGTCACCCAGCGAAACCGGCCAAGCGGACGGGCAACCAGTGTGGAGTCAGTCAATTCTCCGGTTCGGATGACGCAATCCACGCCTTCCTGAACAAGATCGACCTGCCGGTCACTGACGCCAATCATCAGGTAAATATCCGGGTAGAGCCGGTAAAAATCTTTCAGGTTGGGCATAACGATGAAATGGGCGATCCCGCCAGGCATATCAACCCGCAACCGTCCCTGGGGGCGTCTGACGGAATCAGTCAGGCTGGATTCAGTGTGTTCAATCAGCGACAGGATCTCCCGGCACTGCACCAGATACTGAAGGCCTTCAGGCGTGAGGCTGACCCGCCTTGTCGTCCGGTTAAGCAGGCGCACCTGCAGATATTTTTCAAGATTTTTAATCGTGCTGGTGACGGTGGATGAGGGCAGTGACAGCGTTTTGGCCGCGCGCACAAAACTTCCGGCTTCAGCGACCCGCATGAAAACCTGCATAGCCTGAATCTTGTCCATGGTTCTGTTCCGCAATAAACGTAAGTGTAATTATTCGCGAATTATGAATTATGAAAACGTTTTAAGCATCTTTTTCAGGTTAATGGCGTAGCGTATCGTTTCCCAATCAATCAGGAAAGAGACAAGTCAATGAGCGGTTACATCAGAAATATTGTTAATAATCAAAACATCACGTCTCAGGTAACTTTGATCCGTGACGCGACGATACTGAGCATGGACGAGAACGTCGGTAACATTGAACGTGGTGATATTCTTATCAGCGGCTCAACGATCACCGCTGTAGGCCAGAACCTTGACGCGCCTGGTGCGCAGGTGATTGATGCAACTAACATGATTGCCATGCCGGGAATGGTCGATTCTCATCGTCATGCATGGGAAGGACAGCTGCGCCGCATTAACCCGAACGCCACCTGTCTGGATGACTACAGCAATGCCACGCACTTCTCGTTCGCAAAATATTATCGTCCTGCCGATATCTATGTCGGCAATCTGCTGACAGCGCTGGGCGCTATTGATGCGGGCATTACCACGATGATTGATAACTCGCACAATAGCCGGACCGCAGCGCATTCCGATGCCGCCGTCGAGGCCCTGCTTGATACCGGCATTCGTGCCATTCATGCTTCCGGCGCACCGGTAGCCGGCGAATGGGATAAAGCGCACTGGCCGGGAAACTGGCAGCGCCTGCAGGAGAAGTATTTCACCAGCGCCCCTGAAAGCCTGGTCTCCCTCGCCGTTATGGCGCAGCTGGAGCCAGCGTTGTGGACCGAGGCACGCAGGCTGGGACTGCCGATTGTAACGGAGTTCTTTGGGGCTGAGATGGGGTCTGAACTTGAGTCGCTGCATCAGCAGGGGCTGCTGGGTCCGGACAATATTTTCAATCACTGCACGGCGCTGTCTGACCGTGGATGGGAAATTCTGCGGGAAGCAGGTGTCCGGGTGAACGTCTGTCCACGCTCAGATTCGCACTATGGCATTGAAAGCGGAATGTTCGCCATTGAGGCCGCGCAGCGTCATGGCATCAGTCCAGGCCTGAGCGTAGACAATGAAACGTCGTACAGCACCGACATGTTTATGGAGATGCGCGTTGCCTTTTACCTTCAGCGGGTGATGGGGATGCATCAGGAGCAATGCTGCGATTCTGAACATGCGCTGAAAACGCTTCCGGCGGCGCAACTCCTTAAAGCCGCGACTCTCGATGGCGCAGCCTGTGCAGGGTTACGGGACAAAGTGGGCAGCCTGACGCCAGGCAAACAAGCCGATCTGGTTCTGATTAACGCCAGTGACCTCAACCTTTACCCGTCCGGCAATGCCTTTGGCACGGTGGTTCATGCCGCCGAGCGCAGCAACATCGATACCGTCATGATCGGCGGGCGAATCCTTAAACAGAACGGCAAGGTGCTGGGCGTGGACAGCTCGCGACTGCGTGCGGCAATTGATGAGTCACGTGAGCACCTGTTTACCGCCTCTGGCTACCAGCCTGACATGTTTGCTGACACCTTCCTGCCGCTGGAGCAGTCAGACTGACCGGGATGAAAAGCATGATCTATTACGTAATCGCCTTTGCCGCAGGTCTGGGGATCACCCTGCAGACGACCCTGAACAGCCAGCTGGCAAAAGGACTGGGCGGCGACCCGGTCACTGCTGCGCTTTTTTCCTTTACGGCGGGCGCGTTCAGTCTGGGTATTTACGCCCTGCTGCGAGGTGGGCTGATAACATCGTTATCAGCAATCCCATCGCAGCCTCTATGGAGTCTGGCGGGCGGTCTTATTGGCGCATGTGCTCTGTTCAGCTATGTCGTGCTTGCACCGAAAATCGGGTTTTCAGCCCTGCTCGGGCTGGCTATTGTCGGACAGTTACTTTCCTCGCAGATGTTTGACCATTTTGGCCTGCTGGGGGCTGTGCGTCGGCCGGTTTCGTTACTCAGGCTGGGGGGATTGGTTGTCATGCTGGCCGGACTCGCCGTCATGCTTTTCGGCGAGCGGCTCTCAGCACGTTTTCTGCAGTAACGGCGTTACCCACCTCTGCCGACGAACGGTAAAACCCTAAATAATCCGGAGGCTTAACATGTTATCAATCGCAGTTGATGTCAGGAATACGCTGGGAGAGTGCCCGCTGTGGTGTGAAAGAACCCGCAGGCTCTACTGGACTGACATCGAAGCCAGTGAACTGCTCGCACTGGAAGAAGGCACTGGCGCTGTGATGCGCTGGTCGCTTCCTGAACGTCTCGGCTCTTTTGCCCTGACTGAACAAAACAACGTTCTGCTGATGGGATTTGCATCCAGACTGGCTTTCTATGATCTCAACAGCGGGTTGCTTACCCCGGTGGCCCCTTCACCGGGAGACACCGGCACCCGCATAGGTGATGGACGGTGTGACCGTACCGGTAATTTTGTCTTCGGAACGATGGATGACGGTTATCCCGTTAAAGTCATCGGTAGATTTCACCGGCTCAACGCGGCGACGCTGACTGTTGAGACGCTTGCACTGCCCGATGTGGCTATCCCGAACAGCATCTGTTTCAGCCCCGATGGTGGCACGCTCTATTACTGTGACTCGATGCAGGGCCGGATAATGTGCTGTGATTATCCCTCGCTGCGAAACCAGCGCGTGTTCGCAGAAACCGAAGGCAGCGGCGCGCCTGACGGCTGCTGCGTGGATGCGATGGGATATCTATGGAATGCTGAATGGGGAGGGAGCCGTGTTGTCCGTTACCGCCCGGATGGGACCACCGCTGCTATTCTGACATCACCTGGAATGCAGAGCACCTGTCCAGCACTTGCCGGTGAGGGTTTTACCCGTCTCTATTGCACCACTGCTTCTGTGGGGCTTACTGCGCTGTCTGAATATGACGGTGCACTGCTCAAGGCTGAATCTGATGTCAGCCCCGGCTTACCTGAAAAGCGCTTTGCGGCACACCCAGTTTAACGGTTTTGATACTGAGAGAACTTTGCCAGTTCAGGCTCAAAGAAAATGTACGTTTCTGGCACGGGGCTGCTGTAGCAGCCCTGACAAATTAGACTTCAATCGACTCTGATATCTCCAGGGCATCATCTACTTCAATGCCCAGGTAACGTACTGTGCTTTCGAGTTTTTTATGACCCAAAAGTAACTGGATAACACGAAGGTTTTTCGTTTTTTTATAGATAAGATATGGCTTTGTTCTGCGCATGGAATGCGTACTGTAGAGTGTTTCATCGAGACCCAGCTTCTCAATCCATCCATGAAAAATACGGTTATATTGTCTGGTTGAAATGTGTCTTGAAGAACCAATGCGGGACTGAAAAAGATAGTCGCTACTACGTAAATGAGCGATTTTGATCCATGCGGATACAGCCTCTCTGGTTCCCTTCGTCAGTTCAAACTGAACAGGGCTGCCCGTTTTTTGCTGCAGCACAGTCGCTCTGCCCGAAACAGTGTGTCCATAGGCCACATCAGAAACTTTCAACTTAACCAGATCGCAGCCCCGAAGTTTACTGTCCAGAGCCATGTTAAACAGAGCCAAATCGCGGACTTTTCCTTCCAGCTCAAGACGGATACGAATTCCCCAGATATGAGAGATCTGAAGAGGTCGTTTCTGGCCAATAAGGCGGCTTTTGTTCCAGGGGGATACTGTCATGTTCAATCTCCATTGGGTGAGGAGATGTGATTATGGTTGTCTCATTTGAGCGAAAAGCAGACGTCGCAGAAACATTAGAATACTGAGCGACTATTTTATGGGTATTGTGCTTTTTACTCCCATCCCATTTCTTTGTAGGTCTTGCTATCCTGTTCAGGAAAATCAGTTTGATATTCTCCCCAGTTACGGAACGCGTAATATTTGTTCATTGCTTCGAGATGGGAATCTGCGTCACATGTCCACACTAATTTGTAGTCCGGATCCAGCATTTTACGAGCAGACTTTCCCTGTGGACCGGCAAGACAAAACAAATCTAAACCCTCTTCGTTTGTCCATAGTTCATGCTTCATAATTTTTCTTCCTGACCTATACCCTATTGATTTACAAACCGCTACGCTAGTTTTGTCCGCGTCTGGCCAAGGGCTGATGTTGCAGCCCTCATAAGTTAAACTCCAATCGACTCTGATATCTTCAGTGCATCATCGACCTCAACACCAAGGTAACGTACGATGTTTCAACTTTTTGTGACCCAAAAGTAACTGAATCACCCGAAGATTGTTCTTTTTTTTATTGATCAGAAGTAGCAAATTAAAAAAACTTCGCCAACTTAACCAAATCTGGATAATTGATTTGTTCATGAGGACAACAAATAATGTCATTCAATAATAAAAATCTATTTATTACTCTCTTATCCCTCTGCACATTTCAGACTTATGCAGCACAATGCACTGCGGAAATCCTAGCTAAAAACAAACTGAACAACTTCATCCTTGTGAGCCAGCAGACAAGAACTGGGATTCCCAAATCTGTATCAATCACTACTGATAGTCCTGATGGGTATCTCCGCACATCGGTTCAAAGTAACTTCAGTCAATGTGGTGAGCTAATTGGCGGCCGTATGGAAGAGGTCAAAACCTCCATAGGCCAGAAAACAGTTTTCACGGCAACCTCTGAAGTTCAGTTGAATAAAACGGAATTTGGCTGGCGCATCCAGCTGAACTCAAACGGAGTCATAGCCGATAAAAACAGTCAGAAAACCACTCAGGTATATCGACAGACTCTTAAGGGAGTGTATCAGCTTAACGATAAAGGAATTATAAGCCACGCGGTTAGTCGTTCGATTATCGCGGCCACAAAACCGGAAGATAAAGATAAAACCGCAATGAGCACAATCGACTACACCTTCAATTCATCAGGACTACTGGCAAGCGCGGCAAGCAAAGGAAGTATGGCGTTAGATAATAATACGGTTGTATATATTTATGATATCAATCATCGGCTGATCAAAACTCAATCATCCTCAACCATTGAAGAGTATGGCTATGATAACGAGGGCCGTGAGTTGACTCTGAGCAAGACCCAGACGTATTTCACCATCGAAAAAAACCTGGCCACCTGCGAGGAGTGGAACTCACATGGAGAATGCACTCGTGCCAATATGGATATCACGATCACCCCTACTGATCTAACAGGTAAACAGTATGTGGACAAACATAAAGCTGTAATGACGGCGAAATATGAATATTGGAACTGACCATTTTACCTGCTACTTAGGGAGTCAAAATGGTATTGGATCCGACGCTGGATCCTTTATTTCATCCAGATTCTGAACTGAACCACCCCAGCATAACTTGGTCGAATGGCCTACTCCCTTTTCATTAATCCGACATGATTTCTGCAATGTCCGTTTCTGGCACATAGCGGACTGTGTATAGGCCAATGTCCGCTATGTGCGAGGAGCGGACCGTCAGGCTTGCAGCAAGACGGCCAGTTAACTGGCAATAATAATTGAAATTATGACCATGCCTTATTTTGGATAACCACCCTGTATCCATCTGGGTCAACAAATGTCCTTCCATTGACATCCCAGTAAGGGTTAAACGAATTCGTCATTTTGAACCCGGCTTCTATCATCCTGGCACAGGCATCTATCCACGCATTTTCATCTGAGTAATAAAGAACGAGTAAATCCTCCTCAGTTTGCAAAGGTTGAATGGAATGACTAAGGCAAAAGGTGAATTCTATATGCCAGTCTAAACCCTTCCGTCCTAACATCAGTCCATTGAAACCTTCATGATCATTGAATTCAGCAATTTTTTGTAAATCCAGTCCCTGACTGTACATCAGAAAAGATCGTTCAAGATTGGAGACGGGTTTGGCAATACGCATATGAGTAAACAATTGGATGTTCCTCGCAGAAGCTTTTAACTTGAGTGTTAAAATTCAGTTCGAGTTTACACGTGATCATATTTTCAACTTGTCCAGGAGAGCTTACAAAATGTCCGCTGCTGGCACAAAGCGGACTGATGTCCAGCCTATGTCCGCTAATGTGAAACAGCCAGATTACTTATACCGCCTCCCGGCCTCGTCAATTACCTTTTCTCCATCCTCTTTGGTGAAAGAACCTTTCTGACCTTCAGGGAGAATATCCAGCACAATTTCTGAGGGACGACAAAGTCGCGTTCCTAACGGTGACACGACTATCGGCCTGTTAATCAGGATCGGATGCTGAAGCATAAAATATATCAACTGCGCATCAAAAAATTTATCTTCATCCAGCCCCAATTGCTCATAAGGCTCAACATTCTTACGCAGCAATGCACGTACAGAAATCCCCATTTCTGAAATCAGCCTGGTGAGCTCTTCTTGTGTCGGTGGCGTATCGAGGTAGTAAATAATTGTTGGTTCGTTACCGCTGTTACGGATCATCTCCAGCGTGTTACGTGAAGTACCACAGGCCGGGTTGTGATAGATAGTAATGTTGCTCATATCAGTATCTCATTACAAAGTGACAGAGAGCCGCCATACCAGCGCGGCCAGAGTGGCGAACAGCACGGGCAGAGTCATAATTATGCCGGTGCGGAAGTAATATCCCCAGGTAATGCTCATGTTTTTCTGTGCCAGTACATGCAGCCACAGCAGGGTTGCCAGACTCCCGATCGGGGTAATTTTGGGACCTAAATCGCAGCCAATCACATTGGCGTAAATCATTGCCTCTCTGACGACGCCAGTCGCAGCACTCCCGTCAATGGACAATGCACCAATAAGCACCGTCGGCATATTGTTCATCACCGACGACATGAAGGCAGTCAGGAAGCCGGTACCAAACGTGGCAGCCCATAGCCCCTTGTCTGCCAGAATATTGAGGACGGCAGAAATATACTCAGTGAGTCCGGCATTGCGCAGGCCATAGACGACCAGATACATACCCAGCGAGAAAATTACGATCTGCCAGGGCGCACCGCGAAGGACTTTCCCGGTATTTATGGCCTGGCCCCTCTTTGTCACCACGAACAGCATTGCTGCACCAACTGCTGCTATTGCGCTGACAGGAATCCCCAGCGGCTCAAGAACAAAGAAACCGACCAGCAGGAGCAGCAGAACAATCCAGCCCGCCCTGAACGTCGCAGGATCCTTAATCGCACTGCCAGGCATTTTCAGCAGTGAAACGTCATATCTGGCAGGAATATCGCGGCGGAAGAAGAGATGCAACATGACCAGCGTGGCAGCAATGGCTGCCAGATTAACTGGAACCATCACGGAGGCGTACTGCGTAAAGCCCAGGCCAAAGAAATCCGCTGAGACAATGTTTACCAGGTTAGAGACAATCAGTGGCAGGCTGGCAGTATCAGCGATGAATCCTGCGGCCATCACAAATGCCAGTGTCGTACCCTGGCTGAACCCCAGAGCGAGCAGCATCGCAATCACAATCGGTGTAAGTATCAGTGCTGCACCGTCGTTAGCAAACAACGCAGCAACAGCAGCACCAAGCAGTACTATCCACGTAAACAACAGGCGACCGCGCCCATTTCCCCAGCGGGAAACATGCAGTGCAGCCCATTCGAAGAAACCGGACTCATCGAGCAGCAGGCTGATGATGATCACCGCAATGAATGCCGCTGTTGCATTCCAGACGATATTCCAGACGACAGGGATGTCTTCAAAGTGGATGACTCCCGTTCCCAGCGCCAGCACGGCTCCGATAGTTGCGCTCCAGCCAATGCTGAGTCCTCTGGGCTGCCAGATGACCAGGACCAGCGTCAGTATAAAAATACTTCCTGCCAGAAACATATTCAGAATCCTTTATATATGATTATGTATATGTGATTAAGCTTGTCAGCATAAAGTAGATACGGATTTTTCCAGTCGTTCACGCACATCATCGCGCAGGCAATGCCATGCCGTAGTTATCGTCTCACCGGCCCATGCTGGCATGTGGGGGGAAAGGCGGTAGTGAATCCATTTGCCTTCCCGGCGATCAAGCACCAGTTCTGCTTCACGCAGAATAGCCATATGGCGGGAGATTTTAGGCTGTGATTCAGTAGTAGCCGCGCATATATCGCATACGCACATTTCGCCGGACTCCCGGAGAAGCATGACAATGGCGAGGCGGGTTTCATCCGACAGGATTTTAAAAAGCTGAACAGGCTGTAGCATTTCTCACTCCATTACCTTTAGAATACACATATGATAAATCATATGTGTTTATTTTGAAATCACCAGAGCAGCCCGGAGGAGTAAAAAATGGAACATTTTCCTGCACTCAACGCTGATTATTTCGATCAGCAGATTGCTGAACGCCTACAGCACCAGGAACCGCCACACATTTTGATTCTGTATGGTTCGGTAAGAGAGCGTTCTTATAGTCGTCTTGCTGCAGAAGAAGCGGGTCGCCTGCTAACGGCGATGGGGTCGGAGGTAAGATTCTTTAATCCATCAGGTTTACCCCTGCCGGATGATGCCCCCGATACGCACCCAAAAGTCACCGAGTTGCGCGAGCTGGTCAGATGGTGTGATGGGATGGTCTGGAGTTCCCCGGAGCGACATGGGGCAATGAGTGCAGTGATGAAGGCGCAGATCGACTGGATACCCTTAAGTGAAGGGGCCGTTCGTCCATCCCAGGGAAAAACCCTGGCGGTGATGCAGGTTTGCGGCGGTTCGCAGTCTTTCAATGCCGTGAACCAGATGCGAATTCTGGGACGCTGGATGCGGATGTTTACAATCCCCAATCAGTCTTCAGTGGCCAAAGCATGGCAGGAGTTTGATAAGAACGGGAGGATGAAACCCTCGTCCTGGTATGATCGTATTGTCGATGTCGCTGAAGAGTTGTTTAAAATCACCCTCATACTCAAGGGGCACACCGGTTACCTTGCCGATCGCTACAGTGAACGAAAAGAGAGCCATGAGGAGCTTTCATCCCGCGTCAATCAAGAAAAAATATGACGTTCCTTTTTTCGTGAATCCATATTGTGTGGACTCAATCAATGTCCGCTCTGGCACAAAGCAGACGGACGTCAGCCTAACGTCCGTTATGAGTGAACAGCAGACATTCTTAGTTGTTCTGCAACAGATTAAAGCTTGTTAACGTAGTCAAGTATCAGTTAACAGGGCGGTGGTCAGGGTGATTGAGGGTGATATTAATTCGTCACGTCAGACGGAAGCTGTAAACGCGTCAACCCCCTGATATCTATCCCTTATCATCAGCACTCAGGCTGATTCGCCACTTATGTAGCACTAGCAGAACTGGTTTATCATAGAGAGTAACATCGGTTTTAAGTTGCTCAACTCTTCCAGATGAGCCCGCGAGAGCGACTCAAGCAGTTGCTCCGCTTCCTCCGTCAATCGCAAAAAGGTTTTGCGCTGGTCGGTTTTATCCTGCTCGCGCATCACCAGTCCTGCCTCCTCTAAGCGGCTCAGTAAGCCCGATGCACTGTGCGGTTTTAACATCAGACGTTCTGCAACATAACCCACTGTGGCGTTGCCTGTACCAGTCCCGCGAACTGTCAGCAGGGCCTGATGCTGTTGCGGCGTTAACCCCATGCTGCGTGCCTTCGTTTCACTGAAGGCCGTAAAGGCACGTAATGTGGCGCGGAAATCCGCCAGAAGGGCGTAATCGACATCTTTCATTTTTAGTTGTGACATGTTGAAAACCTTCCTGCATTGAATTTGTATCGCATTGCGATGTAAATTGCGCGTTTCAATAATGTAAAGAGGAGCAAATAAGATGCGAGACACATTATCCGATTCCCCACATCGGCCCAAACTTTCTGACCACTCTGTAACAAAGCGCGTGATTATACTTGCGCTGATGGGCATTCTGATAGGATCGGGTGGCGCGTTCGGTGCCATTGTGCTGCTGCATCTGATCGCCTTGATGACCAATCTCTTCTGGTACCATCAGTTTTCATTCGCTGAGCACCTGATGCCGGGTAACGCTGGTGCGCTACACATTATTGCGGCGCCCGTGCTGGGCAGCTTGATTATTGGTATTCTGGCGCGTTTTGGTTCGGAAAAAATTCGCGGCCATGGCATTCCGGAAGCAATTGAAGCGATTCTCTACAGCGAAAGCCGGATGTCGCCCAAAGTTGCAGTGCTTAAACCGCTCTCTTCGGCCGTGTCGATCGGCAGCGGCGGCCCGTTTGGGGCTGAAGGGCCGATCATCATGACTGGCGGTGCAATCGGTTCTTTGTTTGCTCAGTTATTTCATCTTAGCGCGGCTGAACGTAAAACCTTGCTTGTGGCAGGGGCAGCGGCTGGCATGACCGCTATCTTTAACGCGCCACTCGCGGCGGTAATGCTGGCACTGGAAGTGCTGTTATTCGAATGGAAGCCACGCAGTTTTATTCCAGTGGTCAGTGCAGTGCTGGTATCCTGGTGTTGGCGCAACGCGCTGATTAGCACGGGCGCCATATTTCCTTTCCCGTTGATATCTCATCTGCAACCAATGCAACTTCTCGTGGCAATCGGGATTGGCGCTCTGACTGGCGTGGTCGCCGTGGCATTATCAAAAAGCCTCTACCGACTTGAAGAGTGGTTTCATCAGTTGCCAGTCCACTGGATGTGGTGGCCCGCGCTGGGGTCAGTAGTGGTAGGCGTCGGCGGTATTATTCAGCCACGTGTACTGGGCGCAGGATATGCCAGTATACAAAACCTGTTAGATAGTTCGCTGGCGATCAACGTCATCGTTTCGCTACTGCTGATAAAAAGTATCGTCTGGCTGGTATCGCTTGGGTCGGGCACCTCTGGCGGGGTGGTAGCGCCGCTGCTGATTATTGGCGGCGCAGTAGGTGCAGTGGCGGCACATCTGCTGCCTGGCTACGGTGGCATGCTGGTGATGGCCGGCATGTCTGGAATTCTCAGCGGTGCTATGCGTGCACCGTTGACAGGGACGCTCTTTGCTGTGGAGGTGACAGGTCATTTTGATCTGCTGCCATTGGCATTAGGTGCAGCCGTTGCGTCTTATGCGCTGAGCGTATTGATGATGCCACGTTCAATCTTTACCGAACGTCTGGCGCGCCGGGGGCACCATATTGTGCAGGAGTTTGCCACCGACACGCTGGAAACCACCAAAGCACACCAAATTATGACCGTTGCGCCCGCGACCTTACCTGTCTCTATGCCGTTGTATCAGGTGATTGCCTTGATGAGCGATTTGCACGCGCATCACCATTATCCGGTGGTGAATGCACAGGGCCAATTTATTGCGGTGGTTACACGCAAAGAGATGATTCACTGGCAGTTGCAGCAGCGTGCTACCGACATGACTTTGCAGGAGTTAATTGGCGAAAAACCGCAAATTAGCGCTCATGCAGACACCTTATGCAGTGATATCGCCGACCATCTATTTAATGAAGAAACGGGTATGGTGGTAGTAACAGAGGCCGAAACTGGGCAGGTAAAAGGTGTGATCACCCGGCATGACATTTTCCGTGTGCGTTATCTGTTAAAAAAGACAGAAATTCACAAAATGAAATATCTGCGATTACGCAAATCAGAGTAACTGCCATTTATCCAACTGTTTCATGTTTCCCCGGCTGACTGCTCGGGGAATTTGGTAACGTCTGAGGTGTCTCTGCAGCTGGCTTACAGTCTGCTTTGAGCGAAAAGCTTACCTTAAATGTGATTGTTCTAAAAAAGCCAGCCCGCACGTCAGCGGGCTTAAGGCCATGATTTTTTAACATGTATATGCAGGATCCTGTGGAATTGCCGTAACTTGTTGCCCAACAGTAAGTTATTGCAGGTTCTGCTGTAAAATCTCACCTGAGTAAACTCTGAAAATTATCGCTTAATTTTTACTTAAGCGACTGAATAGTAGGATTAATTTAAGTTAGGGTAGGTTTAGATCCTACTAATTTCTTTACATACATTATTTTTGATTTCAACATGTGTCTCAACATTACAATATGTTTTCATTTTTTATGGAAACCCTGTTATTAAAGAGACCTTATGACGGGTAAAAAGCGTTTTTTCGATATTCTTGTTGCCTCCTTCTGCCTTTTACTTCTTATGCCAGTAATGCTGGTCACCGGTTTGATTTTGTTCCTGACAGGAATGAACCCCTTGTTCCGTCATCCCAGAATGGGACAGAACGGAAAGGTATTTCATTGCATCAAATTTACATCAATGCTGCCAATGGATAAGGTTCCCCAAAGTGAACAGCTGCGTATCCGTCATGAGCTGCAGCTGTATAGCGTGGTAAAAAATGACCCGCGCGTAACCCGTTTTGGTGCTTTTATCCGTAAAACCAGCATTGATGAGCTACCGCAATTTATTAATGTACTTTTGGGCGACATGTCTGTTATCGGTCCACGGCCCATCGCCGCCTACGAAAAAGATAAATACGGCCGTAGCTATCGCCACTACTGCTCTGTTAAGCCCGGGATCACCGGTCTCTGGCAGGTATCAGGACGTGACGATCTGCCTTATCAGCGCCGTGTTGCAATAGATCGCTATTACAGCCGTCGTCGTAAAGCACGCATGGACATGTTCATTTTCGTGAAGACTTTTAGCGTGGTTGCGGGCATGAAGGGGGTTAACTGAGCATGGACAAACTTTTTTCCTGCAAGCGCTGGCTCATCATCAGTCCCCATGCAGATGATGCCGAGCTTGGACTGGGTGGCAGTATCGCTCGGGCAACCGAGGCTGGTATTGAGGTCCATATTGCCGTGGTGGTACTCAAAGGTGAAAACCACCTGCGCGATCAATGCTATGTTTCCGCCTCGCAGCGTCATCAGGAGCTTGCCGCAGCCATGGAGACCGCAGGGGCACAGTACTCAGTTCTGAACTATGTCAGGGAAGGGGAGACCTTCGATCTTGCTTCATCCAGTCAGTCTGTGTGCATAAGTCAGCTGGATAAGCTTATAGATGAGATACAGCCCGAGCTGATAATGATGCCGGTTCCATCTTTTCATCAGGAGCACCAGTGGGTTTACCAATGCTGCGTGGCCGCCACCCGTCCGACAAAGCCTGGAAATCCGCTACGGCTGATAGCTGCTTATGAATATCCGCCGGCAGGCTGGGGAAATTCTTCTTCCTGGGACAGTTCACGCGGTGCGATTTATATCAACATTAGCCGTCATCTGACGGCAAAAATTTCCATGCTGGAACAGCACCAGTCGCAGATGTCCGCGGCTGATAATGCTCTGATATCGATTAACGGGGTTGAAAAGCTGGCTTCATTCCGCGGCCTTGAGGCCGGTTATGACTATGCAGAGATGATTTACCTTATGCGTGGCCGGATTGATTAGCATCAGGCCTGGTAAGAACCTGAGCTTCAGGCAGGATTAAAGAGCTTTGAGGATTGGCAAACAAATTGAAAGGACATTATTGCAACGAGCCAGCGGATGAGACGCATCAGGTGATGAGACACATGGAAAAGTCGCCTGGCTGCTGCCGCACTGATGTTTTACGCCGTCGAGGCCAAAGTGGCTACGCGGAAAGAGGTGGAGGGTGCCATTGAAGTCCAACTGCCGGACCTAGTGCTGTTCTCATGGGATGTGAACTCATTTAAGGCAGGCGTGCACCATATGAACATCGTCCGTTACGTTCGCTGAAAAGTTTTCTCTCGTCGCAATGGGCGACAGCACATGCTGGCTGAGGCCAATGCTATGTGGTGGACTTATAGCGGGAAGAGCGCGCAGAGTTCTCAATGGTCGTGCCAAAGATCATCCACATGATTGTTCCGGCGGACAAGGCCGAAGCCGACGCGTTTCGCCTCGTCCTCCGCTCCAGCGGGTTTCTGCGTCTACCGTTTCGGGCCGTTGACGCCAGTCGCTTTCCGTAGTGGGACTACCGGCCCCTGCCGAACGTCCTATGGCCATGCGCTTTCACTGATTTGCACAGCATGATGATAGCAATGCCAACGTTTGGCATAGAGCTGACTACATGCAATCAAATGCCCGCTATGAGCGAACAGTACATTCCTGACATTCAGGCGGCTTAAAGCAACGAGTACGCATGCCGTTAGGGCTTTACGTTGTAACCAGTAACTGAGCGGAATAAAGGGTAAAATCATCGTTGTGGTAGCGCATCCCGGATGCCACTGTGCGCGGCGATGAACATGGCGACAGCCGACCGACAATATGATTCGATTTCGTTATCGTCCTTCGCTCTGGCCTCATCGAAGCATGCGATAATCAGAAAGTCGGAGCCTTTGAAGAGCGCGGCAAACAAGCGAGCGGACTGAAGAGGATCGGGAACGTTCAGAAGCGCCTTCGCATGCAACTGACGTAAAAAGGCTTCGATTTGGGCGATTACATGAGCGGGGCTGGCTTCGTAATGGAGTTTGCTTAAAGATTTTTGATTCGTCTTGTCGGACATGACCATGGCATCAACATTACTAACATCGGGTCTCAACAGCGTACGCAGCAGCAATGTCCCAACCGCCATCAATTGAGCCTCAACTGAACCGTCGACGCCCTCTGGAAGAGCCTGTGGTGCAAACAACTGCTGGCAACCGGCCACGTTAGGATGACAAGCGTGACTGAATCCTGACCTGCTTGATGATGTTACAGCCCCAGCTCCGATAATCCCGGATAGTCATCCGGCCGACGTCCCAGAGGCCAGTGAAACTTACGCTCACTCTTTTCAATCGGCATATCGTTGATACACGCGTATCGATGATGCATCAGCCCGTCAGCGCCGAACTCCCAGTTTTCATTGCCGTAAGAGCGGAACCAGTTGCCGGAGTCATCGTGCCATTCGTAAGCGTATCGGACGGCGATGCGGTTACCTTCAAATGCCCACAACTCTTTGATAAGCCGGTATTCCAGCTCTTTCTTCCACTTGCGCTCGAGGAAACTCCTAGCCTCTTCGCGATTGGTGGCAAATTCAGCACGATTGCGCCACTGGGTATCCAGCGAGTAAGCCAGAGAGACTTTATCGGCATCACGAGAATTCCACCCATCCTCTGCGAGCCGGACTTTTTCAGTTGCCGACTCACGGGTGAACGGCGGCAGGGGTGGACGGATATGTGAATCTGACATGCTGGGGCCTCCTGTAGGACCGTAAAATACAGTGAGTGTTTGTTCGTGAATTCAGCCCTGTTCAGGACTCTGGCTCAGTAACATCTGCGCGACATCTTTTGCATCATTAGCGGCGCGGTAATCACCCATAACACGTGACATGATGATGGCGCCTTCGACCAGTATCAGTAACTGCCTGGCCAGAGCTAATGGCTGCGCCGTATTCAGTTGCCCGGTAAGCTCCAGCAGGTAGTTCAGCAGTTTTTCTTTATGGGCTCTGGCGATTTGACGAACCGGATCGTCAGGGTCCCCCCTTTCGCCTGCTGTATTGATAAAGGCGCAGCCGCGATATCCTTCCGACTCAAACCATTCTTTAAGCACGACAAACATATTCAGGATGCGTTCACGTGGCGTATTAGCCTTATCACACTCATACCTGAACCATTCCATCCAGCGCACATCACGGGCATTCAGCGCGGCGGCAGCCACTTCATCCTTATTAGTGAAGTGGTGATAAATACTTTTCCGGGCCACGCCTGAGGTTTTTACCAGGAGATCGATGCCGGTGGCATGAACACCGTTCTGATAAATGAGGTCCTCGGCGGTTGCGAGAATTTTCCCCCGCGTGTCTATCATATTTTTTTTCATAGGATGATAGTAGAATTATCGTTCTACCTATTCAAGTGTTATTCAGCAAATTTTTCACGCTATTACTGAGGAAGTGGTTATGACATCTGGATACCGGTATCAGGAAAGTGCAAAGCAAAAGCCTGAAATTAGGTGTGGCGAAGTGGTCTTGCATGAAATGAATTCGATGCTTAACCGGCTTTAACAGGAAGCAGAAGCACGACTATGACTGCACGTTGGTGCTACAGGCTCTGTATGATGCGGTTAGGGTACCTGATCGTAATCTTCAGTCCGGGTAAAAACCGGCCGGGTGACGTCTGTTTATGGTGATTTGAAAGGAGATATGTCTCTGGAAATGGGTGGTCAGATTCGGTTTGCAATTTTCATGGTTATCAGGTGGAGCAGAGAAATAAAAATCATCTGCTCCCGACCCGGTTATTTGTAGGCTACAGTAGTGATGCTGTTGATATGATTTCCCTGAGCAATTTCATTTATAAAAGCTTCTGCATAATCGCAATAGGAAATACGACTCTCTCCTTTAGCGTCTTTTAACAGGATTTTTCCGCCGATTTTATAATTCCCTTTTTTTTCACCGGGGCCAATCTCTGCTGGCGGAGAAAAGAATGTCCATTTTAAATCTGTAGCAGCCTGATAAATCTTAAAAGCTTTATCGTGAGCAAGACCATAGGGATAATAATCAGAGGGGAAGTAAGGCGCATCGAGAAGCTTTTCACCAGGAGCCACTTCCAGACTTGCCGCGCCACCCACAACAATGATCCGCCCGACGTTTGCCGCGCGTGCAGCACTGACGATAGCATGAGCGGCATCTACTAAAGTACCGATATGCTCACCATGCGCGCCGTAAGCGCTTGCAAGAACATCCACGCCGCGAATGGCATCTGCAAATGCAGCCGTGTCTGATATATCGGTTACCCTGAGCTCAATGCCCTCGAGTCCTTCGGGAACAGCACGTGCATTTCTGACAAGCCCGGTAACATTGTGACCCTGACGAATAGCTTCTTTCGCAATTTCAAATCCAATTTTCCCTGTAGGGGCTATTAAGGCAATTTTCATTTCATGCTCACTATCGTTAATTGATTGGTGAAAGAATAAGTAAATTACGGATGCTGATATCCTGCCTGACGGGCAAGGTTTTACCTCATCAGTTTAGACGTTTAATTTGCAAACTTTTATCCTGCTGATGACAGGGGCAAATGACTTCAGACATCCCTGAATACTGCTTTTATGTAAATCTTCTTCGATTATAATTTTATAAAAAGTTGAGCGCTTTATAAATATAAAGCAATCAATAAGGAACGAAATCTGCAGTTGTTTATCGCTCTTTTAAATAAAAGAAAACTGATGTGCTTTTTTCCTGCATGACATCAAATAGATAAATTATTCATAACGGTTCGTTTTATCATTCAGCGCTGATAACAGCATGTCATCCGGCAGTTTTTGTCCCCATGTATTCATTGTCAGCAATATCGGCTCTAAAGACCTGCCTGACGCTGTTAGTTCATAAACAACCCTTGGCGGGGTTTCCGCAAAGGCCGTGCGCATGACCAGTCCGCTTTTTTCGAAACGGCGTAACCGATGCGTCAGTGTATGTGCGCTGATGCCAGGCAGCGATTGCCGAAGCTCACTGAAACGCTGAGGACCGCGCAGCAGTTCCCTCACAATCAGTGTTGCCCAGGGGCCGTCCAGCAATATAAGAAATCTCGCAACGCCACATGATGGCAGGTCATAGCCGCCCATATTTACCCTGCCTGGTTCGTTAATCTGACTCACGTTGTGTATCACATCATGCACAGCCATTCTGTTCGGAGGAAACCAGCCCGGGCCCGGGCGCGCTGAATCTCCGTAGGGTACTCATTACATCTGTTGCTGACTATCCAAACACTGGAATTATATCAAGCGCCTGCAGCATAGCGAGCTGGTCAAATTGCTCCCAGTGCCCGGTGATTTTACCTTCCGAAAGGGAATAGGCAGTTATACCGTTCAGGAAAAAATGTTTTCCCGTTGCAGGTACATGAAGGAACTGTCCGACATGCTCTACATCTGCATGCCAGATGGCGACAACAGTATCCCCCTGCTCGATCATCCGTTCAACATGGTAAACCTGTTTAAAAGCAGTGTTGATGAACCGAACGCTTGCTTCAAAACCTGTTTTATTAGGTTCAGCGCCAAATACTGGCGAATAGTCTTTAAATGAACCGGAAAGCCGTTGTTCAACCAATTGTGAAGCCATTTCAGCATCATTAGAGTTGTAAAAAGCAGTGAAAAGATCAGCGCCATAAGGATTAATACTCATTGTGTTTACCTCAGCAGATAAATAAGAAATAACACCTGTGAACAGGTTTTTTCATTTTAAACACGGCGTTCTTCAGGGCGACTCCCTGCACACAACTGATTCCTGCCGACATGAAGCCTGCCGAACTCACGCTGTACCCTGATTGCAGGGCCCGGTACACCATTTTTAAATTCCACATTCTGAAAACTCAGGCCGGGAATGCTTACCGACGCTTTAATAGTTCATTAAATGCATCAGTTACGTCAAATGCACTATTGGTTTTTTTGTGTTTTTTTATGCGGCTAAAGTCACAGGTGATTTAAATCCGAGGGATGAGCAACATCCTCTTTACCCCAGCATACAAAATGCACTAGCAGATAAAGGTTCTGGTGTTCATTTTCCCTGCTCATCTTTATGGATGGAAATTACAATCGTAGTGTCCGCTTCTGGCACAAAGCGGACTTCCAACCGGCTACACCTTCTGAGAGCGCATACTGGAAATTTGCAAGGAATCACTGACATCATAATGTTTTAATCAATGGGAACCGGTCAGTGATCTTCGCCTGGGCTTTTTCCAAATCAGCAGCTTACTGCCTTATGCAGACACATAGTCGCGTGGAAAGCCGGGCATTTCATCATCAAGCACCTGCAGTGCTAACTGCCGCTCATTTCCAGAGCGGCTCACTAAGTTAAAACACAAGGTGTATCTCTTTCTCACTCAAGTCAAGACATGCTTGTTTTATATACAAAAGCTGATTGTAGGTTTTCAAATTCTGATCATTGCGTTGTTTACCGTTTGACGCTTTTGATCATTATCCAGTGATCAGAATTCATGATCATATTCTTCAGCGACTGCCTTGAACAATCACATCCAGGGTTTAATCAACATTGGGTCAAAAAGCTCAATGGGAAAGTTAAACAGATACTGGCGGGCAGTGGTGACGTTCAAACCGTAGAAATCCGCATATTCTCTGACGTTACAGTGCCTCAGCCACGCATCACTGTAGTAATTATCAAAATGCTTCGACCAGAAATCACTCATTGGCTGTCGCGACAACTGACGATGCGCTGTACGTTGGGGAAGCTGATGCTCAGAAACGTATTCCTGTACCGTGAGTCGCTGTTGCTGGTGGAACTGCCGGCGATGATAAACCCAAAACAGCACGCGGATCGCTGCACCTCCACATTTATGCAGATTGTTGTACATCAAGCGCTTAGGAAGCTTATGCGCTTGTGCATATTGTTTCTGCGTGACGCCATTCAATATCGCTTCACGACGATAATTTTGTTTGTGATATGCCCACTGGGTACGCCACGTATCGCTCCAGAAGTTGTAATCCTTGTAATGCACGTCGCACTCTATGGCAGGCAACAGGAAAAGCTCAAACAACTCATCAAGTGTTTCAGGCAAAGCATGTATATGTTGCTTTCTTTGCAGACGTTGTTCATCAGTCAGCGGCACAATTTCATAACCGGTTAGCCAATCAATGCAGCCTACATAAGTCTTCGTCTTACGATTAAGTGAGTGGGGCACTGAAATTTTAGCTTTTCTGCTTGTTTTGTTTTCCATCGTTATCAACTTTCAAAGTATTTACAGCCAGCACGCTAACAACCATGGATTAACCAGATTAGCCGGATAGTTACATAAATAGCGGCTTGCTGTAGACGGGTTAAGGTAGTACCAGCGGCAATACTGTGAAACGCTAACATTGCATGGCCAGTAATAGCGGTAGTAGCGCTCAAAATGACGGTGCCAGTGAGGTTTCAGTTTAGTGCCAGCCACGACGCTATTACCGTCAGGCAGGCGACCTTTAAGCTTGCTAAAACGCTGCAGCGCTCGTCTGAGCGCCTTCATTGGCAGTAAGGCACCCTCATCCAATCGTTGGCTATCTTTCAGAGGCAGTGTCGCAGGCTTACCAGCAGAAGGCTCTGCGGGAGTGAAAAGAGAATCCAGCTTTCCGGGAAGAGGGCAATGCGCTTGTGCCCGATCAAAATGGGCAATCTGAGTACGTAATTGCGCAGTTTTAGTGTGTTTGGTTTTTAAAAACGGGTAATGCCGAGTGCCGGAACGCGCAATGTCTTTAGCAATTCCTTCCTTAGAGTGCCGCTTAGCAAAGTAACTTACCCGCAGTAACAATGCGGTCATGGCCTCAGTGTCATTCTTTCGAATTAAATAGTAACCATGCTTTGGAAACCAGACCGTTCCGCCCGTTGCTATTTTCCAGCAACTCTCCACCAGCTTGTTAATTTTAAGAGGATGACGCACGCAGTTGCCATCAACCATCAGCAGGTAATGATAATGCTGTGCTGGTGCCTGATTCTGTTCTCTGACCCAAAACACCCGAGCAAAGCTTTTGGGATACTCCTTCCTTAGAGCAGGAATCAATAGCTGATGAAAGCGGGTAATAACGCGGTTGTCAGCCGTGTACTGAGGCAGATGAAAATCATATCGGATTGCCAGAAAGCGAGAGCAACTGGCATAAGTTCTATCAACTGCCTTGAACAAAGAATTCATGATCTTCACATCCTGATGACACTCTTCAGGCATGACTGGCCAGAGAACATCGTCATACAGAAACTCGCCTTTAGCCCGGATATCCGGATAAACCGTACTGCGCGCAATATTATTAATTACCGGTTCCTGATGGGCTGAATCCAGATTGCCAGTTTTGATGTTTATCATAGGGTTACGGCTGTACTAGAATCACGGATTGATAACGATTTGCTGCGCTGGTTGTTTCATATGGTTGCATCAGCAGATAAAAAGAAAGGCTGGAAATTCCAGCCCTGCTTAGAGCTTTAGCAGCAGTTATCGAGCCACTGTTCATATTGCGTGACTGTCCAGCCCATAGTTCTGCCTGCACGTTTTTTTGGCGCAGGAAACTCACCGCTGATTACCCAGCGATAAAGGGTGGTTCGGCTGCAATTCAGGAGGTCAAGCATCTCACAAATACGGATCAGACGTTGAGGGCCCGGAAGGTGACTGACAGTCGTTGATAAAGAATTGATATGTTTCATGTTAAATCTCTCGGTAGCGAATCAATATGAAACGTATCTTAAAAACCGAGAGGGCTTATGTCGTGGATACCTTGGAAAGATACCTTGGTGACCTTTGTTATCCTACTGATTAATAATATTTAATTTTCTTGTTTTTTGCATCTGTCTCTTTTCGGCTCGCAACTGATGAAGGTCAGTCACGTCGCGTTCAAGCAGGCTAATCGCTTCCCGAAGATTTTTCAGGCATTGCTCTTCACTCATTGGAAAACACCCTTCCGCTGGCCAGAAGAGCAAGATCTTACTTTCAACCAACCTCAAAAGCTCCGGTGCTTTTGGCAGTAAGTCCTTTGCAGAGGTGAGCCTGTTTTTATCATACAAACTGGCTATAACAGCGATGAGAAACTCTTCCCTTTTAGCTGCATAAGTTTCGGCTTTCTCTATAGGGGCTGCCAGACGTTTTTCCAGCGACTCAATTTTTTCTTTAAGTGACAGGTTTTCAGCTTTCAAGTCCAGGGTATTTTGTTCAAACATCGGTGTTTCTGGCCTTGCAGTATCAAGCGGAACTCCAAGCGCGTCAGCAATTTCTGTCCGCAGAAAACCACAATCAGCCAGCTTATCAGTATTCATGACATCATCACTTACCCCCCGCAGTGCCGCCTCGGCATTAGGATAATAGTCAGGAGCACCGATGTTTGGCGCGCCATGTTTATCCAAGAGCTGGTATGGGGCAACGGGTGAAGTGTCATACCAGCTTTCATATCTGAACCAGTACAGCGAAGGCTGATGCTCTGAACGTCGATACTTTTTCAACGCTAAAAGACACAGGGCGTTGTAGCTCTGATCTGGATAACGCTGTTTGAGCTGTTCAAAAAGAGTCTTAACACTGATGAATCGTTCTGTATCGGACTGGCGCGCGAGTTGCTCATTACGCAGTTGCTGAATGGAATCGTCGAAACTCATGGCTTGTTTTTGTCCTGCAATCTTGGGATGGTTCAGATAAGGCTGTGTTTATGATTGAACTCGAACGGCTGTCAGGCTTTTGAAGATAGGAAATCAGGTTTCTGGCAACCGGCCAGTCATACATTTAAACCCACACTACTTACGTCACCCAGCCATTCACTTACGTCACCCACTACATCACCTGAATCGCATCCAAAGAAAAAGGAGTCAGACGATTTCTCATCTAACTCCTTGTTTTATTTGGTGGCCCCTGCTGGGTTTGAACCAGCGACCAAGCGATTATGAGTCGCCTGCTCTAACCACTGAGCTAAGGGGCCAG